>Ga0105098_10000877_pt1 | contig 10710 bp, 11 predicted proteins | sample PPLLak21cMay2015_FD_79137 | JGI IMG/M metagenome (GOLD analysis project Ga0105098, IMG submission 79137) | Freshwater sediment microbial communities from Prairie Pothole Lake near Jamestown, North Dakota, USA - PPLs Lake P7 Core (1) Depth... | ecosystem: Environmental > Aquatic > Freshwater >... | reverse complement strand
TGCCGGTACGCGCTGACAGTGCTTGTTTTGGCACTTATTCCTTTTGTTGTTGCGGTATATTCTTATTATAAGCCCCCAGGAAAGAAAGCTTCTGTTTAGGAATCCTATGCGCAATATAAAATTGACCCTTGAATATGACGGCACCAGGTTTTCCGGTTGGCAGGCGCAAAGAAGCAACCCCTCGACTCGGGGAGACGTTTCTACACGCAAGCCGCTCGGGGCAGGAAAGTCAAAAGTTCCTACGATTCAGGCCACTGTAGAGGGAGTGCTTCGTCAAATACTGCAGGAGCAAGTCAAGCTCATTGCTTCCGGCCGGACCGATGCCGGGGTGCATGCCCGGGAACAAATCGCTAATTTTAAAACTGTGTCGGCACTGCCGCTTGCGCGTATCCAGGAAGGATTGAACGCGCTTCTTCCCGCTGATATCAGTGTTGTTAAAATAGAGGAGGCCGCCCTTGACTTTCACAGCCGTTTTCATGCGCGGTCAAAGGTTTATTGTTATACTATCCTTAACCGGGTTCATCGGTCAGCATTATTGAAGGACCGGGCTTATTTTTGCCGCTTTCCGTTGAATGTGAGTTTGATGCGCCGGGAAGCAAGCTGCCTTTTGGGAAAACATAATTTTAAAGCGTTTCAGGCAACAGCGAAAAAGGAAAAGAATCCCGTTAAGCATATCAGCCGGATCAAGATCGTGAAAAAAGGCGATTGTATCCTCATATCCATACAGGCGGACGGATTTTTGTATAATATGGTGCGTAATATCGCCGGGACCCTTATTGATATCGGCAGAGGGAAGCTTCCGCAGGGAAGTATGAAGAAGATATTGCTTTCTCAAGACAGGAAACGGGCCGGTGTGACGGCTCCTGCCTGCGGATTGTGCCTTATGGAAGTAAAATACTGATTGCGGTGATCGGTACTCGGTGCTCGGTTATCGGCGACTAAAAACAGTTTTAGTAACCGATAACCGAAAACCGAGCGCTGAGTCTATTTCCCTTGCCCGGCATAGTCTTTTGTGGTAATCTATAAAATCATGTATAAATCATTGGAACCGTTCATACTTGCTTTTATTCCGATCTTCGTGGCGGTTGACGCGATCGGCAATATCCCTTTATTTGTTTCTTTGGTAGAGAATACGAATAAGAAGCAAAAGCGTAAGATCATCATCGATTCGGTCAAGACCGCGACGATCATGGCCCTTTTGTTCATGTTTATCGGTAAATGGGTCTTACGCTATATCGGTATCTCGATCCCTGATTTTCAGATCGCCGGAGGTTTGCTCTTATTTGTCATTTCCGTGCGTTTACTCATGCCTGGCTCATCGAAGGGAGGGGGGTTATCGAGCGGTACTGATAAAGATATCGGGGTTTTCCCTCTGGGTACGCCGCTTATAACCGGTCCTGCGGTATTGACCACTACGCTCATGATGGTAGATAAATTCGGACTGGTCCCTACCTTAATATCCCTTATTATCAATATGCTTATTGTGTGGCTTACCTTGAATAAAGCCGATGCTATTATGAATTTACTCGGCCCTGCCGGCACAAGGGCGTTTTCTAAGATCATGTACATTTTACTAGCCGCGATCGGCGTGATGATGGTCAGGCATGGTGTTACGGAGCTCATCATAAAATGAAACAACAGGTATTAACGTTCGTCATGGCAGGAGGTAAGGGAGAGCGTTTATGGCCTTTGACAAAAGACCACACCAAACCGGCTGTCCCTTTCGGCGGAATTTACCGGATAATCGATTTTACCTTAAGCAATTGCGTTAATTCCGGATTACGCAAGATCTATGTCCTCACCCAGTATAAATCAGCTTCTCTGCAGCGCCATATCCGTTTAGGATGGAATATCCTTTCTTCTGAACTCGGCGAATATATCGAGTTATTACCGGCCCAGCAGCGCGTAGGCGATACCTGGTATTTAGGCACAGCTGACGCGATATATCAAAACCTCTACAGCCTTGAGATCGATAGGCCGGAGTATGTCGTGATCCTTTCCGGAGACCATGTCTATAAAATGAATTATTCAACTATGATCGACGCCCATCGGGAATCTGATGCCGATCTGACCGTAGGCGTCGTTGAAGTGGAAAAGAGTAAATCTATTCATTTAGGGGTATTGGAAGTTGATCTTAAAGGTAATGTTAAAGATTTTCATGAGAAGCCGCTGAAACCTAAGACTATCCCCGGGTATCCGGATAAGATCTATGCTTCTATGGGGATCTATGTTTTTAAAAGCAAGGTTCTGGAAGAGCAGCTGCACGAAGATGCCAAGAAGAATTCTTCTTCTCATGATTTTGGCAAGGATATTCTGCCTCGGATGGTTAAAAAGGGCTTAAAAGTAACGGCTTTTAATTTTATCGACGAGAATAGGAAAGAAGCGTTGTATTGGCGTGATATCGGGACGATCGATGCCTATTTTGAGGCTAATATGGATTTAGTGCAGGTCGATCCGGTCTTTAATCTTTATGACCGCCAGTGGCCGGTGCGGACATATCAGGAGCAATTTCCTCCTGCAAAGACTGTTTTTGCAGGAGAGGAGATCACCGGCCGGGTAGGGTTGGCGCTTGATTCGCTTGTGGCAAGCGGCAGTATTATCAGCGGAGGACAGATCAAGCGAACGATCGTTTCTCCGAATGTCAGGATCAATAGTTATTCCCAGGTTTATGATTCGATCCTTTTGGAAGGCGTTCATATCGGCAGGTACGCTAATATCAAAAGGACCATTATCGATAAAGATGTTAAGATCCCTGAAGGCATGGTTATCGGGTATGACCTGGAAGAAGATAAAAAGAAGTTCCATGTGACTGATTCAGGGATCGTGGTGGTGGCAAAGGGGACGGAGATTACAAGTCACAAGTCACAAGACACAAGACACATGACACATGACACAAGACACAGGTAGTCAATAGTCCATGGATAAGAGTAAAAGGATAACTAGTAAAATAAGGTAGGTTGGAGATGCTGAGAAAAGCAAAAATAGGGGATATCAAACATATTCAGGCATTGATCAATGTTTTCGCCAAGCAGGATATCATGCTGCCGCGTTCGCTTAATGAGTTATACGAAAACTTGCGTGATTTCTGGGTAGTTGAAGAAGGCCATAAGATCTTAGGGTGTTGCGCGTTGCATGTCTCCTGGGAAGATTTAGCTGAGATAAAAGCCCTGGCTGTGCTTAAAAATAAACAGGGAAAAGGTATCGGCCGGCAATTGGTGACGGCATGTATGGGTGAAGCTAAAGAATTAGGCGCTCGTAAGGTATTTGTTTTAACCTATAAACCGGATTATTTCAAGCAATTCGGCTTTAAAAGGGTGAAACATTCAGATCTGCCGCATAAAATCTGGGCTGAATGCATTAATTGCTGCAAGTTCCCTAACTGCCAGGAAATCGCTCTTCTAAAAAGCTTGTAAAACTCTGTCTATATGGTATAATTTCAAGGTTAAATTGCGGTTGTGGGTGGGAGTGCGGGGTGTTCACTCCACCTCGTAAACGCACAAGAAATTTCTTCGAAATTTCTTTCGTGCACTCGGTGGAGTTTCGCTAGATAAAAATTTTAAGGTGCTCAAGGAGGTTTGATCATGGATTACTTATTTGCAGATGAACAGAAGATGGTAAGGGATCTGGCGCGTAGGATCTCCGATGAAAAAGTCAGGCCGGTAGCCGCAAAATATGATCAGTCAGAGGAGTATCCCTGGGAGGTCATTAAAGTTATCGCTGATGGCGGTTTATTCGGGTTGTTTATCCCGGAAGAATACGGCGGGATGGGGGTGGGGGTACTGAATTTATGTATCGCTACCGAAGAATTATCGCGCGCTTGCGGCGGTATCGCGGTTTGCTATGCTGCCTCAGCGTTAGGGACGTTTCCTATCGTCCTTTTTGGTAATGACGCGCAGAAAAAGAAATATTTGCCGGATTTAGCCAGCGGGAAAAAAGTTGCCGCGTTCGGCATTACTGAGCCGGAAGCAGGGTCTGACGCTTCCGCGATCAAGACAACCGCACGATTGGAAGGGAAGCATTATGTTTTGAACGGTTTAAAGCATTTTATAACCAATGGCGGCGATGCTGAAACCTATGTTGTGGTAGCGATGACTGATAAGAGTAAAGGCGCGCGCGGCGCTTCAGCGTTTATTGTGGAAAAAGGCACGCCTGGTTTTACTTTTGGCAAAAAAGAGGATAAATTCGGTATTCGCGCGTCTTCAACGCGAGAGCTTATTTTTACCGATTGTAAGATCCCGAAAGAAAACCTTTTAGCAAAAGAAGGGATGGGTTTCATTGTGACCATGCGCACCTTTGATATGTCCCGTCCGGGTGTAGCTGCTCAGGCTTTAGGGATCGCGCAGGGCGCTTTAGAATTATCGGTCAAGTATGCTAAAGAGAGGCATCAGTTCGGGAAGTCGATCTCTAGTTTCCAGGGGATCCAGTGGATGATCGCGGATATGGCAACTGAAATAGAAGCCGCGCGGGGATTGGTATATTCTGCTGCCAGAATGGTCGATGCCGGTATAAAAGATGTTTCCAAGGAATCGGCGATGGCTAAGATGTACGCTTCGGATGTGGCGATGAAAGTGACGGTTGACGCTCTTCAGATATTCGGCGGCTATGGTTATATGAAGGATTATCCGATCGAGAAATATGTCCGTGACGCGAAGATCACCCAGATCTATGAAGGGACAAACCAGATACAGCGTAATATCATCGCGTTGAAGATCATTAAAGAACTTGCTCAATAAGCACTATTACGCAGCTAAAAGCAGGGCATGATGAATGGCGGGTTAGAACGCAGAAAGTTTTCGCGGCTGAATATCCTGGTTGATGTTTCTTATTCTAAAAAGAATAGTTTTTCTTCGGGTAACCTGACATTGACTAAGAATATCAGTAAAGGCGGCATTTGTTTTGTCGGCTATGAGAAATTGAATGAAGCAGATATCATTGATCTAAAGATATTTCTTCCGGGAGAAAAGCTTCCCATTACCGCTACTGCGAAAGTCTCCTGGGTCAAAGAATTTGTGATCGGGGACCCTTCCCGAGGAGTGCGTTATGATGTGGGAGCTGAGTTTATCTCCATACAAGAGGGCACTATCAAGAAATTTGATGATTATATGCAGTCGCATCTGGGGGTATAAGGTAACGATTTTCGTAAATATCCTGTCTTCGGTAAGGCAGGCGTTAAAGGTCAAACGACATTAACGATATTAACGAAATTAACGAACACAACGAATCTAACGAACATATGAATATAATCGTTTGTATCAAGCAGGTCCCTGAAACAACAGAAGTAAGGATCAATCCGGAAACCAATACTCTTATCCGTGAAGGTGTAAAAGCGGTCATCAATCCCTTTGATATGTACGCGATCGAAGAAAGTGTGCGTTTGAAGGAAAAATTAGGGGGTAAAGTAACGGTGTTGACCATGGGCCCTCCTCAGGCGGAAGCCGCGCTGCGGGAAGCGATATCATTGGGTGCGGATGAAGGTTTCTTGGTTTGCGACCGCGCGTTCGCCGGAAGCGATACTTGGGCGACGAGTTATACTTTGGCAGGCGCCATTAAAAAAATCGGCGCTTTCGATATTGTTTTGTGCGGTAAACAGGCATCTGACGGGGATACCGCGCAGGTCGGGCCCGGTATCTCAACTCATTTAGATATCCCCCAGGTCACCTACGTAAAAAAGATCGAAGAGGTCAGCGGCAGTAAAATGAAAGTTGAACGGATGATGGAAGAAGGCTTTGAGGTCATTGAGACGCCGCTGCCGGTGCTTTTGACGGTGGTCAAAGAGATCAATGAACCGCGCCTGCCGTCTTTAAAAGGAATGATGAAAGCAAAATCCGCCAAGATCACGGTATTGACGCAAAAAGAGCTTAATTTAGACCCTCAGAAGATCGGGTTATGCGGTTCTCCGACACAAGTGGTCAAGATCTTTACTCCCCCTCAGCGGGCCGGCGGGGTCATGCTTAAAGGCGAGGCAGGGGAAGTGGTTACGCAATTAGTGGATTTAATTAAAAACGAGGTTAATTAACATGCCGATACAGGTTATCTTAGAAAAATGCACCGGTTGTACCTTATGTTTGAAAGTATGCCCTTTTGATGCTATTCGCATGATGGATAAGAAGGCATCAATAGACCTGAATAAGTGTACTCTTTGCGGAGCGTGTGTCCCGGCTTGTAAATTTAAAGCGATACTTTTAGAAAAGACGCAAAATAAGGGCGTCCTGCCTAATATCAAAGATTATAAAGGCGTTTGGGTCTTTATCGAGCAGAAGAACGGGAAGGTTCAGTCTGTCGCTTACGAACTTCTGGGAAAGGCTCATGAATTGGCGGCTAAACTTAATACTCAGGTCAGCGGCGTATTGATCGGCAATAAACTTGACGATCAACTTGATGAATTGATCTGGCACGGCGCGGATAATATCTATCTGGTGGAGGCGCCTGAGTTGGCAAATTTCCAGGATGAGCCGTATACGAATATCTTAGTCAAATTGATCAATAAATATAAACCTGAGATCGTTCTCTGTGGGGCAACTTCTATCGGGAGGTCTTTGGTTTCACGGGTAGCTATTACTGTTGACGCCGGACTTACCGCTGATTGTACCGGTTTAGATATTGATCCTCAAAAAAAGATATTACTGCAGACGCGTCCGGCATTCGGCGGGAACATCATGGCGACTATTATCAGCCCGAATCATCGGCCTCAGATGGCGACTGTCCGCCACAAAGTCATGCAGCCGATAGCCCCGGATAAGCATCGTAAAGGTAAGATCATCAAGGAAACGTTTGAGAACTCATTGTATGCTTCCCGTACGAAACTTCTCGATATTATCGAGGAAGTCGAGAGCCTGGTGAATATCGCGGAAGCAGATATTATTGTATCCGGCGGAAGAGGCATGGGGGCTCCTGAGAACTTTAAGCTTTTAGAAGAGCTTGCCCATGTATTAGGAGGAGCAGTTGGGGCATCGCGTGCGGCAGTTGACTCTGGATGGATCCCGTATTCGCATCAGGTAGGCCAGACCGGAAGGACGGTTGCTCCGAAAATATATATTGCCTGCGGTATTTCCGGTCAGATCCAGCATTTAGTCGGGATGCAGTCCTCAAAGATCATTATTGCCATTAATAAAGACCCGGACGCTCCGATCTTTAAGGTAGCAACTTATGGCATTGTCGGGGATGTTTTTCAGATCCTGCCTGCATTAACGAAAAAATTTAAAGAAATTCTCAGGAAATAGCCTAGGAACTAAATCTTTCAATAAGCGCATAACTATTGTCTTAACAAATGGTTATGCGCTTTTATCTTTGATTTGAAAACGCTTTCAAAATGAGTGGAAATCGACTTGAAATACCTTGCTGGATAGAGTATATTTGAATCGACAAAACATTTCTAACCATTGTATAATTTATAATCAAGCTATGAATGAATGGGAAAGTAAAGAGAGAAGAAATTACGTGAGGTTTCCTGTATCTATACCGCTCATGTATCTGACGATCCGCTCATTAAAAGGCGCCTGGGTGAATACCTTTGATATCAGTTCCAAAGGGCTGGGCTTGGAAACTAAAGAACAATTAGATCCTGGTGTAGCGGTTGATGTGCAGTTATGCATGCCGGATAATGGGGAGAGGATCATTACGACAGGCAAAGTAATATGGAATAATTGCCTGTCGCCTGCCCGTTACCGCGTCGGTATTACTCTCGATGCCCCTGAACTAAAGCCCATTCCTTTGATCCTGCGTTCCATTCAAGTCCGCTCACGATATTAGCACTTCCGCAAATTCATCGCACAAGACACAAGACACAAGTCGCAGATCACAAAATAGTCCACGGTCCATGGTCCATAGTCATAGGTTGTGGTTAAGATGTTAGTTTAGTTGTTAGGTTAAGGAGTTGGGTTATTTAACGTTAATGATCAAGGTTAAAATTCAAATAACAAAGGAAATTCAAAGACTAAATAACAAATTTTAAAATTACCTGATTGCAGGCAGGAATCTTGAACCTTTAGATTTCAAACTTAACTTACTATTTACTGTTTTAAACCAAGCTACTTTACCCAACTACTAAACTAATATCTTTACCCTTACCTAACTACCAATATTAAAGAAGCAGGTCCCCCCTCGACAAGCTCGGGGCAGGCAAGACACAAGTAGTCAATAGTTAATAGTCGATACGTAACTTGCGACAACTGATATGTTTTTACTCTTCACGCATTATTCCTGATCTACTGATTTCCTGATCTCCTAACCCCGGATTCCCGGTTCTCCGGATTACCCTTTGCTATGGACCATCGACCATTAACTATAGAGGGGCATCCATGCCCGTCCCGTTAGAAACCACGTTTTCTAACGGGGCCCGCTCCCTGACTGCCGTCAGGCAGGCTTGCCTTTATGCCCCGCTCGAAAACAGTCCAAGAAGGACGCACTTGCCTATCCGATAAAGGCAAGGTGCAGTCCAAGCCACCCGTTCAACAGAATCCGTCTACATGAGACCTGCGACTCCTTTACCTACTTATCAATTTCTGCATATCTTTGCACTATTAAGCTCGTTTTGCACACTTTTGCATAATAATGAATATATTTATATTGACAAGTATAAATTTAGTAATATAATTAAGTCCATGGGTGAGGCAAATGTTATGAATAATATTGAGTCTTTAATGACGATCGACGATCTGAAGAATTATCTTAAAGTCAGCCGCAGGACTATTTATGACTGGCTCAAGCATGATAAGATACCTGCCTTAAAATTGGTGGGCCAGTGGCGTTTCCAGAAAGAGAAGATCGATGCCTGGATGGAGCAGAAGATGAGCTCTAAATATCAGGTAAAAGGAGTCGTGTAATTATGGCAAAACATATCCTGATCATTGATGACGAAGAGTTGGTTTCCAAGACGCTGATCAAGCTATTGAAGAAAGAAGGCTATACTACGGAGATCGCCAAGAGCGGAGAAGAGGCGCTGGTGAAAGTTAAAAAGGCGGATTTTGACCTGATCATTTCCGATGTGCGTATGCCGGGCATGGATGGAGTCGAGACTATAAAGCAGATACGCGCCTATTTAGAAGGAGCGGGTAAGAAGGCAATACCGGAAATTATGATCACAGGATACGCGGATATGGATAAGTATGTCAGCGCAAAAGAATTAGAGGTATTTGATTATTTGTCTAAACCTTTTGACAATGAAGAATTCTTGCGAATCATTAAGAATGCTTTGGGGTAGCCACTATGAAGCAATTTACTCTTTTAGTTGATGGTAAGCATTTAGATACGGGAAGTTATGGATATTTCCCTTATTCTGATAAATTTATAAGCGATTTTAAGAACACGTTCAGGATCATGACTGAGATCAAAACCGGGAAGTTGCAGGAAAATAGCCGGGAAGCTCAAGAATATGTGTTTGGGAAATATTGCGTAGGGGATACTGAGGCTAATCGGCTTGCGATAGAATCAGCGTATAAAGCATTCCAGAGTTTTCGTAAGGTCCCCTTGGCTACAAGAAAAAAGATGCTTCTGGATTGTTACCATTTACTGCTTGAGAAGAAAGAAGAATTTATTAAGTTAATGATAATAGAAGGGCACCCCCGTAAGTTAGCGGAGTGGGAGTTTGAGGGGATGCGTATGGGGACTTGCCCTGAAACAATCGATTTTTATTGCAAACAGGTCAGGCATGAGATCGGCAGATATAATAATGAGATCCTCTATTGGTCAAGAAAACCTGATGGAGTCGTTTGTATAACGACTCCTGCGAACGCTTCTGCAAGCGATTCTTACAGCGGTATTTTTATTTTGATCACCGGCAATACCCTGATCATCCGGCCTTCGTTAAGCGCGCCGTTATCTACGCTTTTTTTGTGGAAGGAAGTAGTTTACGAATCAATCGTAAAGAATAATTGTCCGTTAGGGATTGTTAATCTCATAGTCGGGAATCCTAAAAAGATGATGGATGAGTGGTTAGAAAGCCCTTACGTGAATGATATCGTCTTCTTTGGAGATAGTAATAGGGGCCTTGAGATCGGCGCGAAAATATTTCAGGCTGGTAAAAAACCGATCTTAGAGCTTTCAGGGAATGATATCGTGGCAGTCTGGAAGGATGGCGATTTGGAAAAAGCCAGCGATTCTTTGCTCGATTGTTTCCTGGGCTCGACTCAAATATGTATGGTCCCGAAGATCTGTATCATACATCATAAAGCATATCATGATTTCTCGAATTTGATGGTAAAGAAGACAAAAGCTCTCAAGGCTTCTTTGCCGAGTGATCCGGAAACGATACTTGCTCCTGTGGGAAAGATTAAAGATTATTTTGATTTCCGCAGTGATGCTGTCGCAAAAGGGGCGAAGATCCTTTGCGGTGGGGAACGTATTAATTATTTAAATCAACTTGACCCCGAAGGTATGTATATACAACCTACGCTTTTAGAAGTGTTAGATATTGAGCAGGCCCGTGATATGAGATGTGTTAAGGAAGAAATTTTCTTCCCTCTATTGCCATTGATCATTGTTCAGGGAACTGATGAAGAAGTTTTTGAAAAGATGATACGATTCGGTAATCGTCATAAATTCGGAATTCGGACATCACTATGGATATCTACAGCAAAATATATGAGGAAATTTGCCAAAGGATTGAATAATTGCGGGATGATAAGGATCAATTCCCGCCATATCGCTTTTTCTCCGTATCTTTCTACGCACGGCGGTACGAGTAAAAGCGGCGGCCCTTTCGGGGAAATGAAT
>Ga0105098_10000876_pt1 | contig 10723 bp, 11 predicted proteins | sample PPLLak21cMay2015_FD_79137 | JGI IMG/M metagenome (GOLD analysis project Ga0105098, IMG submission 79137) | Freshwater sediment microbial communities from Prairie Pothole Lake near Jamestown, North Dakota, USA - PPLs Lake P7 Core (1) Depth... | ecosystem: Environmental > Aquatic > Freshwater >... | reverse complement strand
CTGATTGCAGTCAGGGCGGCCCTGGCGGAGGGCGCCGAGCCGAGCACGGTTGTGCTGGTCGAAGGTGCCAGCGACCAGGCAGCTCTACAGACTCTGGCCGGACGCTATGGCCGGGATCTGAATGCGGAAGGAGTCTCCATCGTCCCGATGGGAGGAGCGACGACCATCGGACATTTCCTCGACCTGCTCGGTCCAAACGGCCACGACTATCGACTTGCCGGGCTCTGTGACGCCGGAGAAGAGGGCGACTTCAGGCGTGGGCTGGAGCGGGCGGGCATGGGCACCCACCTGACTCGGGATGATCTGGAGTCCGTCGGGTTCTTCGTCTGCGTCGCCGATCTGGAGGATGAGCTGATCCGTGCCCTTGGGCCTGATGCGGTCGTGGAGATCATCGACGCCCACGGCGAGCTCGGGTCCCTTCGCATCCTGCAGCGACAGCCGTTCCACCGTGACCGCACCATCGAAAAGGTCCTGTGGCGCTTCATGGGCTCCCGGTCGGGGCGCAAGTCCACCTATGCCCGCCTGCTCGTAGAGGCATTGGATCTGGATCGCGTGCCACAACCGTTGGACGGTGTCCTGGAGTACGTGAAGCCCTAGAGGATCCTTCTGATCTCGAGTACCAGGTGGGTCACCCCGGCCAGAGCAGCAGCTGCTGCGAGCCCGGCCCCGAGCCGACGCTGGATGAGGCTCGGCTCGGTCTTGCCCCGGATCCGGTCGACCCACCACCAGATCGTCACCAGCGCAATCGCACAAACGAAGGCGCCGGTCCAGATAGGCGGGTAGGAACGCTCGTCGAAGCCCGGCATGAACTGAAGGAGCAGGCCGAGCGGAACGAAGATCAACCCCACCGCGGTAACCAGCCCATAGACAACTACCGGTCCGGCCCGATCCGCTCCGGGGAGCCTGCGGTCGAGAGCGCGGTCCAGGGCTGATAGGACCGCCCCGAAAGTGAACACGAGCGCCAACAGCAAGACGATGTCGACGGCCGGCCCTTCGAGAATGTCGAAATCTCTGTTGTCTGAGGAAACCAATTGGAATCCGCCGATGGCGACTGCCCCGAGGCCGACGACCGCCCATCTCACGGGTATCCACGGTTTCATAACGACCCACACGGGAGCCGCGATCAGCCCACTGGCGACGCCGCCGAACAACATGAGGCCGATAGTCCCTTCGACCGTGAACACACCCACCTCGTTGCCGTTCTCGGTGAAGCGCCCGATCGCCTCTGGGTGGAGCAGGCGGCTGAGAAACATGACCAGCCGACCGCCAAGCCCGAGGACCAGAGTCCCTGAAATCAGACTGGCGATGCCCCCGACGGAGATATCGCGTAGGATCTGTGGCCCGACGTCCCGCATTCCGCGGCGAGATATCACAACAACGGGGGCGTTCTTCGGACCGTCATCGGGATGGACTTCGGCCATCACCAACTACCAGGCGAACTCGACATCCTCCACAAGCTATTCGCTGTGTCTGCGACGATCCGCGTATCAGGGCCGTCCTCTCGAACGGCCCTGACCTGGGTCTCTGAGTCGGGACGGCGGGATTCGAACCCACGACCTCAGCGTCCCGAACGCTGCGCGCTACCAAGCTGCGCCACGTCCCGATTGATGGCCCGATGGTAGGCGAGGCGCGGACCCAAGCCCATTCCCCCTGACGAAAGAACCGCTTCCCTCCCGGAAAACCCCGGATACTCTTATTCTGCTGTTGCAGACAGGTCAGGGGAGGATGATGACTGCTTACGATGCGCGGCTCCGACTGGACGGAACCGACGAAGCGCCGATCAGCGTGCTGATCGATCTAACCGACGATCGGCTATCCATGATGGCGGGGGAGATCGAGGTCGGAGACTGGGCACGGAACGAGATCCGCGTGTCCGCGATGCCTGATGGATTCCATGTGCGAGCGGAGGGTGAGGAGATCATCCTCGATGTCACCGATGACGCCCGCTTCGCCCTCGACCTAGGGCTACGTAACGCCCCGCCCCTCTTGCGGCGTCGCATGTCGGCATTGCTCAGGAATGACGGCCCGACCGAGGAACCGCCTTCGAATTAGAGGAGCTCGGCGATCTGGATCGCGTTGAGGGCCGCGCCTTTGCGCAAATTGTCGCCCACCACCCAGAGGTTGATGCCGCCCGGGTGACCCACAGTCGCGCGGATCCGACCCACCAGCACATCGTCGATCCCGGCCGAGTCGAGCGGGGTTGGCGCCTCGTCGGTCCAAACCTGGACGCCGGGCGCTGCCTCCAGGATCTCGGTCGCCTCTTCCGGCTCCATCGGCCGCTCGAAGCGAACTGAAGCAACAACACCATGGCCCACCAGTACCGGCACGCGGACACAGGTTGGCTCCACGTGGAGGCCGGGGAGATCGAGGATCTTCCTCGACTCGTTGACCAGCTTCCACTCCTCGTCGGTGTAGCCCTGCTCGGTCACCGACCCTGCCAAAGGTAGGACATTGAATCCAATCGGTCTGGTGTAGAGCGACGGTCGGGGATCCACCCACCCGCCGGTCATAAGGGCGTCGAGGTCGGTTCGAAGAAGATCGGTCTGCTCCACCAGCTCCACAACGCCCTGCTGGCCGGAGCCGGACACCGACTGGTAGGAGGTGGCCACCATGCTGCGAAGACCGGCGGCCCTGTGGAGCGGGCCCGCCGCCATCATCAAGGTCATCGTCGTGCAATTCGGGTTGGCGATGATCCCGCGATGAGCCCCGACCGCGGCGTCGTTGACGCCGGCAACGATGAGGGGGACGCTCGGGTCCATCCGGAAAGCCGAGGAGTTGTCGATCACCACGGCACCTGCATCGGCGAATCGTGGTGCGTGGGCCCGGGAGCGATCACCACCGGCGGAGAACAGGGCGATGTCGATTCCGGACGGATCGGCCAAGGTGAGCTCCTCGATCTCGACTTCGCCCCAACTCGTCTCGATGACCGAACCGGCGGACCGCTCCGACGCCAGAAGGCGCAACGACCCCAGAGCGAAATCCCTCGACTCGAGAATCGCCCTCATGGTGCGGCCGACCGCGCCCGTCGCCCCGACCACCGCGACGACCCGGTCGCTCACGCCCCCACCTCCTCGTAGATGGCGGGAGGGTCGAAGGCCGCATGAAGCGCCTGTACCGCCGCCTCGACGTCATCTGCCCTGACCACGCAGGAGATGCGGATGGTGGAAGTGGAGATCATTTCGATGTTGATGCCAGCCGAAGCCAGGGTTTCGAACACTTTGGCGGCGACACCTGGATGTGATTTCATCCCGGCGCCGACCAGCGAGACCTTGGCAATTTCGGCATCGACGTCGACTGATTCGGCTTCTATTTCACCCGCTACCTGCTTGGCGATCCGTTCGGCGTCGACCAGGTTGGCCCTGGGAACGGTGAAGCTGATATCGGTGCTGCCGTCGTGTGAGACGTTCTGCACGATCATGTCGATGTTCACCCCGGCAGCCGCCAAGGATCCGAAGAGCGCTGCAGCAACCCCTGGTCGGTCGGGGACGCGATTCACCGTGACCTTCGCCTCGGACCGGTCGTGCGCGATGCCACTCACGATCGCCTGCTCCATCGGCGACTCGCGCACCCATGTTCCTTCACCGTCATGGAACGACGACCTGACGTGGATCGGTACCTCATAGCGGCGTCCGAACTCGACCGCCCGCGACATGAGGACGCCTGCGCCCCCGGCCGAGAGCTCGAGCATTTCGTCGAATGGGATCTCCTCCAGCTTCATCGCATCGGGGACCATCCGGGGGTCTGCGGTGAAGACTCCGTCGACATCGGTGTAGATCTCGACACTGTCTGCACCGAGTGCCGCGGCAAGGGCGACGGCGGTGGCGTCGGAACCGCCTCTTCCCAGGGTGGTTATCTCCTTCGACTCGGGATCCACACCCTGGAACCCGGCAACGATCACCACGCGGCCCTTGGCCAGGCTGTCGCGGACCCTGGTCCCCTGGATGTCGAGGATCTTGGCCGAGCCGTGGGAGGAATCCGTCAGAATGCCGGCCTGGGACCCCGTGAAGCTGACGGCGGGGATGCCTCGTGAGTTGAGGGTGATCGAGAGCAGGGCCATCGAGATCCGCTCCCCTGCGCTGAGCAGCATGTCCATCTCTCTAGGCGAGGGATCGTCGCTCACCTCGGCGGCCAGAGCCACCAGCTGATCCGTGGTCGCGCCCATGGCGGAGACCACCACGACAACGTCGTTGCCCTCTCGCCGTGTCGACTCGACACGGTCGGCCACGGCCTTGATCCGGGCCGCGTCCGCCAGCGAGGTTCCGCCGAACTTCTGGACCACAAGGGACATGACCAACAGTTTGGAACGTTTCCCTGCCAAACACGAACACCGGCCTCGGGATTGCGCCGGGTCCGTGCCTAGAGTCGCTCCGCCATGACCGACAGACGCAGGCGTCAGAAGGAGCAACGCGCCGCCAAGCTGGAGGCCGAGAAGAAACAGGAGGCCCGCAAGGAGCTGGGACGTCGCCTCGGGACCGCGTTGGTGTTCGGTGTGGTGGTAGTCGGGATCATCGTCGCCGGCGCCTATTTCGGCAGTGACGAAGGCGAGCTTCCTCAGGGATATGCGGACTTTCGAGAGCAGCCAACCGCCTGTGGCGCCGAACAGCCCGAGCCGGAGCCAGTCCTCTCCTTTCCCGCACCCGAGCCACAGACCGACGTAACTGCCGAGTCCACGGTGACGGTGACCCTGGAAACCTCGTGTGGGGACATCGTCGTCGAACTCGACCCGGCTGGTTTCCCGGTCACAGCCAACTCATTTGTCTTCCTGGTTCGTGAGGGGTTCTTCGACGGGCAGGTGTTTCATCGAATCGTCCAGGATTTCAGGGTCTTCTCCGGCGATCCCTCGGCCAATGGAAGCGGAGGTCCGGGCTACCAGATCGCCGACGAGTTCCCTGCCGACGACTTCGTGCTGGCTCCAGGCATGGTGATGATGGACAACGTGGGCAGGGGAACCACAGGAAGTCAGTTCTTCGTTCTCACCGGAGAAGCCGCCTCGGCCCTCAATCCGCAGTTCAACCTCCTCGGCGAGGTCGTATCGGGTGAGGACACGCTCGAGGCGATTGCCGGGGTCGAGACGGCGGTCCGGCCCGGATCGACAGAGCAGAGCCTCCCACTTGAGACTGTGTACATCGAACGAGCCACGGTCGACGTAACCGGCTCTTGACGGTCCGGCGGGCCATCATCCTTCCCTGAGTATCAGATGGCCGTCGATCTCCACACGCATTCCACGGCCTCCGACGGATCGGAGACGCCTTCCGCCCTCGTCGAGATGGCTGTTCACCTGGGACTGAGCGCATTCGCCCTCACCGATCACGACACGCTCCAGGGGATCGAGGAGGCACGTGCTTCTGCGGACAGGGCAGGGATCGACCTCATCCCCGGCACCGAGCTGTCTCTGCAATACGAAGGAGGGATGCATCTGGTCGTGCTCTGGCTGGAGCCGGGGCCCGGACCACTCCAGGACCGACTCGCCGGGCTCCAGTCCGGACGCGAAGGGCGCAACGCCGCCATCGTCGGCGTGCTCGCCGACCGCGGCATGCCAATCACCCTCGACGAAGTATTAGAGGAGTCGGGCGGCGGCACGGTAGGACGACCCCACATCGCGGCGGTCATGTTGCGAAAGGGCTACGTGGAGTCGATCGCCGAGGCCTTCGACATGTGGTTGGGGGCCGGGAAACCCGCCTACGCTCACAGGCCTCGTCTCCCACCCGAAGAGGCGATCGGTCTCGCCCGCGAGTCGGGTGGAGTGCCGGTGCTGGCCCACCCCCACACGCTCGGCATCAATCGTTCCCATGAGATGTCCGAACTTCTCGCCCGGCTCCGCTCGGCAGGGCTGGTCGGATTGGAGGCGACGTACTCGGCCTACCAAAGGCACGAGCGCGAGGGCTACGCGGATCTCGCCCGTCGCTTCGGACTGATCGTGTCCGGAGGGAGCGACTACCACGGTTCGTACAAGCCGAATCTCGAGCTCGGCACCGGGTACGGAGACCTGATGGTCCCTGAAGAGGTCCTGGATGAACTTCGGGCGGCGGTGGGATGAGCAGGCCACTCAAGATGGGGGCGGCAGCCGCCGTGATCTCGGCGAGCATCCTCATCTCCCGTCTGCTCGGCCTGGGCCGTGAGGCCCTCCTGGCCACCCTGATTGGGGTCAACACCGAAGGTGACCTGTACCGCCAAGCGTTCCTCATCCCCGATTTCCTCAACTATCTGCTGGCGGGTGCATACCTCACCATCACCCTGATCCCGATCCTCAGCCGGCACCTGGAGCAGGAAGATTCAGACGGGGCGAGCCGGGCATTCACCTCAGTCTTCCGATTCGTGGCCTGGGCCATCCTCGGTCTGACCACCCTGATGTGGTTGGCGGCGGAGCCGATGGTCTCGCTCATATTCCGCAGCGTGCCCGACCCGGAGCGCCTGGTGTCCCTAACCAGGCTGGTGCTCCCGGCCCAGGTGTTCCTGGTGATGGGCGCCCTACTCATGGCGGTCCAATACACCCACCGCCGATTCCTGATGCCTGCGTTGGCCCCGATCGTCTACAACGTCGGGATCATCGCCGGCGGGCTGATCGGGGCGGCGATGGGCCAACCGGGCCCGGAGGCGTTCCTGTGGGGTGCCGTCATCGGCTCTGCGGTGGGCAACTTCGGGCTGCAATGGTTCGGGGCTCGCGCCACCGGAACCTGGCTAACTCATGTGCCGCGCGGCACGTCATCTGTGAAGGAGTACCTGATCCTGGCGCTACCACTGATGTTGGGTCAGTCCATCGCGGTGCTCGACGAGCAGTTCGTCAGGTTGTTCGCGCAGATCGATGAGGGAGCCACCTCCGCGCTGAGCTTCGCTCGCCAGCTCAACATGGTGCCGGTCGGGGTGATCGCACAGGCGGCAGGTGTGGCGGCCTTTCCCTTCCTCGCCCGATTGGCCGCGGGAGGCAACCAGGACGAGCTGACCCGGACCACCGGAAGGGCGGCACGCAACACCGTGTTCGTAGCGGCCGCCGCCACCGCCGCGCTGGTGGTCCTGGCCCGACCTCTCGTCCGGCTCATCTACCAGCACGGCGAGTTCAGCGCGACCGACGGCGAGCTGGTTGCAAACCTGCTCGTGCTCTATGCCTTCTCGATCCCGGCCTGGGGTCTTCATCAGATCCTGTCCCGGCACTTCTACGCGAAGCGGATGATGTGGCGGGTGGTTCTCATCGGCACCGTCGGGACTCTCCTCGCCATCCCGGTCTGGCTCGGTCTCTACTCCACGATGGGCGTGGAAGGGTTCGCCCTCGCCTCAACTCTGGTGATGACCGCATACGCCCTGGCCCTGCTCGTTGCCTGGGGGCTCGATGCCGGATGGGCCGCGGTGCGAGCGCTCGTGCCATCGTTGCTTCGAGGCTTGGTGGCTGCCGGCCTCGCCGTGTTGCTGGCATATCCCCTGGTCAGAGCTCTATTCGACAACGGCGACCTGTCGATCTGGGAGGGCCTGGCTGCCGCCGCCCTGGGTGGTCTCACCACTCTCGCCGTGTTTCTCGGGGTTTCCTACTTGCTCCGGGCTCCCGAACTGCGGGACATGACTCGGCGAGGCTGACGCATCATCCCGGGCGGCGGATGTCCCGGGGCATGTTCGGCTCCTCGGGGCGATCCGCGAGCATCCAAGCCGGGACAGGGCGTGACGTCCCCTGTGGGGCACGACTCGCCGCCCTCTCCTCCTCGGAGATCCGATCGAGAACGACGGCGATCAACGCCGCCTCGAACTCGCCGGCGCCACCTCTGATCTCGATGTCTCGAATCATGCGGGCAACTCCACCAGTTCGATCAACGTACCAGTGAGGTCGGCGGGATGGACGAAAGCGATCCGGGTGCCCCGCCCTCCGGGGCGGGCAGTCTCGTCGACGAGTCTGGCGCCCTCCTCACGCAGGTGCTCGAGAGCGATGTCGATCGACGCAACCGCATAGGCGACGTGGTGCAAGCCCTCACCTTTGCTCGCGAGGAATCGGCCGACCGGGGTGTCGGCTCCAAGAGGTCGCAACAGCTGGACGAACGAGCCTCCCACCGGGATCATCGCCTCCTCGACGCCCTGAGCTTCCACCACCTCGCGATACAGCGGCTCTACCCGGTAGCGGGTCCTGTAGCCGTCGAGCGCCAGTTCCAGGTCATGAACCGCGATGGCGACGTGGTCGAGATTGATCAGCTTCACCGACCGGAGGGTAAACCGCGAACCCTGGGTTCTGGACTTCGCTGAGCGGTGCCTGCAACCCTGGGTTCGAAGATGCCGTCGCCGGTAGCATCCACCCCTAGTGAGTAACCCAGTCATCACCGGCTCCGCCCGGACTCCGATCGGTAAGTACGGCGGTTCCCTCGCTCCCCTCCGTGCCGTCGAGCTCGGCGGCGCAGCCATAGCCGAAGCGATGGCACGTAGCGGGGTCGATCCGGGATCGGTGGACGAGGTGCTGTTCGGCCATGTGCTGCAAGCGGGCGAAGGACAGATCACGGCCCGTCAGGCAGCCGTGCGTGGCGGCCTACCAATGACGGTCCCATCAGTGACAATCAACAAGGTCTGCCTCTCCGGTATGTCGGCCATCGGTCTTGCCGAGCGGGGCATTCGGGCGGGCGACTCCAAGTTCGTCGTCGCCGGGGGGATGGAGAGCATGTCCAACGCCCCCCACGTGGTCCGCGATCTGAGATGGGGCGTGCGAATCGGCAACGCGGAGATGGTCGACGTCATGCAGCACGACGGGCTGTTTTGTGCCTTCGACCAGTGCACGATGGGCGAGTCCTCGGATCGCAAGAACCAGCGTCTTGGCATCGGGAGAGAAGAGCAGGACGCATGGGCCGCCCGGAGCCACCAACGTGCGGCGGAAGCCACCGGCAACGGGACGATGGCCGGAGAACTGGTACCCGTGACCGTCCCACAGGCAAAGGGCGAGCCCACGGTCGTCGATCGCGATGAAGGGATCAGGGAAGGATCGACGAAGGAGACGATGGGCGCGCTCCGTCCTGCATTCGCCTCTGGCGGGACGATCACCGCCGGGAACGCGTCCCAGATCTCCGACGGGGCGGCCGCCCTGGTCGTGGCCGACCGCGACGCAGCGGAAGCCTCCGGAGCACCAATACTCGCCGAGATCCTCGCTTACGGGCAGATAGGGGGTGGGGATGCCACCCTTCACGAACGGCCTGCGGAGGCCCTGCTTGTCGCGTTGAAGCGGGCGGGTCTCGATGTTGCCGACCTCGACGTCGTCGAGATCAACGAGGCCTTCGCCGCCGTGGCCTATTGGTCGGCGCGAATGCTGGACATTCCCCACGACAAGGTCAACGTCAACGGCGGTGCGATTGCACTGGGCCACCCACTGGGCGCCAGCGGGGCTCGATTAGTCGTCACACTGATCAACGCCCTCCAAACCCGGGGTGGAGGGATCGGGGCGGCCACCCTGTGCGGTGGCGGCGGCCAGGGCGATGCCATCATCGTCAAGGTGGGTTGATGCCTGAGCCTGTGGAACGGAATCTGGGTCTCGATGTGGTCAGAGTCACGGAAACCGCAGCAATGGGAGCGGCGCGCTGGCTGGGGCGGGGGAACAAGGAAGCCGCCGACCAGGCGGCGGTCGATGGGATGCGTCTCCATCTGTCCACACTCGACATCGACGGGCTGGTAGTGATCGGAGAGGGTGAGAAGGACTCAGCTCCAATGCTCTACAACGGCGAGCGGGTCGGCACCGGCAAGGGCATGGTGGTCGACGTGGCGGTGGACCCGGTCGATGGGACCACTCTCACCGCATCGGGGATGCCTGGCGCCATCGCCGTGATCGCCCTCGCCGAGGGCCGGGGCACCATGTACGCCCCCGGATCCCTCGTCTACATGGACAAGATCGCCGTCGGGCCCGAGGCCGCCGGTGTCGTCGAGCTGGAAGCTCCCGTCGAGCACAACCTGCGACAGGTGGCCAAGGCCAAACGGAAGGAAGTCAACGATCTCCGGGTCCTGATCCTCGACCGGGAGCGCAACCAGCACTACATCGACGGGGTCAGGCAGGCAGGTGCCCGGATCTCGCTGATCAGGGACGGCGACGTTGCCGGGGCCATCGCCACTGCCCAGGACGACACCGCTGCCGACGTTCTGCTCGGGATCGGAGGCTCCCCCGAGGCAGTGATCGCTGCCGCCGCACTCAAGTGCATGGGGGCTGAGATCCAATGCAAGCTATGGCCCCGCGACGATGACGAGAGGCGACTCGCCGTGGAGGAGGGGCTCGATCTCGACGAGGTGATGGGCACGAACCAATTGGTCTCCTCCGACAACGTCTTCTTCGCGGCGACTGGGGTGACCGGTGGCGAATACCTGCGCGCCGTCGAGTTCCGACGCGAGGACCATGTGGTCACCCATTCGGTGATCATGCGGTCCAAGACCGGTTCGATCCGGTACATGGAGGCGACCCACAACATCGCCCAGCTCCGGCAGATCTCGGCCCGGACCCTCGACTAGAAGTCGCCCGCAAGGATCGAGGCCAGGTCGAGGACGATTCCGACCACGAGCAAGGCCACGATCACCGCGATGAAGATCGTGTAGGCCCAGCGGGCTCTGTGGTCGGCGATCCAAAAGCGCCGCACACCGGAGATGCCCATCACGATCGCCAGCACGGAGAGGGCGATAGTGACCGGCGCGCTCGCCGCATCGGATATGCCTATCACGGGAGCCAGGATCGGGATGAGTAGATAGGTGATGATGCAGCGGATCCCCGATACCACGATGGCAGCCG
>Ga0105098_10000873_pt1 | contig 10758 bp, 9 predicted proteins | sample PPLLak21cMay2015_FD_79137 | JGI IMG/M metagenome (GOLD analysis project Ga0105098, IMG submission 79137) | Freshwater sediment microbial communities from Prairie Pothole Lake near Jamestown, North Dakota, USA - PPLs Lake P7 Core (1) Depth... | ecosystem: Environmental > Aquatic > Freshwater >... | reverse complement strand
TCAGCCTAAATACCCTTTATCAGATTGCGGGCCGGTTCCTGACCTCAGCTTCGACTTTGGCAGTGACGGTAATAGTAGCCAGAAGATTCGGGCCGGAGGGTTATGGCAATTTTTTTACCGTGACGGTGAAATGCCCGACCTCACCTTCGATTTTCTCCACTTCAGAGCAGGTATGAATGGTAATCAGCGGGTGGCGCTCAACATCAACCATTTTGGGAGAGAGGATACACATCGAGCAGTCATTCGTCGGAAATGTTTTATCCAGTTGTGCCATGTGCCCGCCGATAGTCGGTTCCCGTTCTATCAGATGCACCCCGATCCCATGATCGGCAATATCCAGGGCAGCCTGGATCCCGGCAATTCCGGCGCCGATGACTACAACATTACTCATGGCGGGCATACTCCCTGGCGAGCTCAACGTAGGAGACTGCGTTGTTCAGGATATGCTGGTGCTGGTCTGCACCTGTCTGCCTGACTATCTTACCCGGCACGCCGACAACGACTGAGTCCGGGGGGATCTCCTTGCCTTCCGTTATTACTGCACCCGCACCGATGATTGAACCGGAACCCACCTTCGCGCCGTTGAGCACTATTGATCCCATACCGACCAGTACCCGGTCCTGGATTGTACAACCATGCAGGATTGCTCCATGTCCTACCGATACATCATTCCCCAGAATGACAGGAAATCCTTTGCTTGTATGTACCACGCAATTGTCCTGTATGTTGGACCTGTCCCCGATTACGATCCGGTCCTTGTCGGCCCGGATCACCGCGCCAAACCAGATACTGACCTCTTTTCCGAACGCAATCTCGCCGATAACTGTAGCGTTGCCGGCCACAAAAAGCGGCGTGCCGGAGACATTGTGATACATATGCATAATAACATAGGAAATTAAGAATCAAAGAGCATGAAGGTTATGGTAGGGGGCACCTTTGATCCCCTTCACGACGGCCATAAACGTCTCCTCACCAGGTCATTTGAACTCGCCGGACCAGATGGCTATGTGGTGATCGGTCTTACCAGTGATTCGTTTGCAAGCCGTAAAAACCACCCAATCCGCCCGTTCGTTTCACGGAAACAGGATCTCGAGCGTTATATCTTCTCACATAATTATTCGACGGGATGGGCTGTTGAATCCCTGGATGATCGGTATGGTTCTGCCATTGATGCAGACTTCGATGCTCTGATCGTGTCTGAGGAGACGCTCCCTGTTGCTGTAGAAATCAACAAATTACGTCGTGAACGAAAGAAAAGGAAAGTGGATATCCACCAGATCAGCTGTGTCCTTGCCGAAGACGGGCACTGGATCTCGAGTACCAGAATTTACCGCGGTGAAATTGATATTCATGGACACCTGCTGAAGTGATCATCCTGCGATAGCAGAAATTCACAAGAACATATGATGCGGGATTCATTATCATCCGTTTCATTTGTTCGCATCTTATGGCAGCTGACTCCTCTATTAATCTCGTTTACCCCATCCATTTGGATATCAAAACATTATGTGGCGCTGAAAGTTCGTGTTATCACGGTCATTTTTTTTGGACCGAAACCTGCACCCCGAATATTAATACACTCACTCACCAAAGTCTCAAGAAAGAACTGAATCTGTAAAAATTTTATCCGGGGGTGATCAAATGTCGGAGCCGGTAAGAGTGCGGGATTCGGGCCCTGAGTCCGAACCGCTCCTTATCAAAGATCAGGGTAGTTTCGCAGTTGGAGGATCCGTCATAAAAAATTCCGGCATATCAGATCCCCTGCGAAGGACACCGGATGGACAGTCGCTTCATGGGGATCATGCGTATGTACAGTATCAGATCCCCGCAAACGCACGCAGTATTCCTCTCGTCTTCCTCCACGGCGACGGGCAGTTCTCGAAGTGCTGGGGGAGCACACCTGACGGACGTGAAGGCTTCCAGAGTATCTTCCTGCGACGACGATTCGCCGTATTCCTCATCGATCAGCCCCGCCGGGGCGGTGCGGGCCGCAGCACGCTGCCCGGCAGTATCCCCGCAACCCCTGATGATCAGTACTGGTTCGCCTTGTTCCGGCTCGGCATCTGGCCTGACTTTTTTCCAGGTGTCCAATTTCCCTGCGATGTGGAATCCCTGAACCAGTTCTTCCGCCAGATGACGCCGGATACCGGGCCTTTCGATGCGGAGGTGATCGCGGATGCCGTCGTGGCATTATTCGACAGGACCGGTCCGGGAGTACTCGTCACCCACTCGCGGGGAGGGGGGCTGGGCTGGATCACGGCGATCAGAAGCCGGAATGTACGCGCAGTCATTTCGTACGAGCCGGGGAGCGGTTTTACCTTCCCGGAGGATGAGATCCCTCCCCCCATGCCCAGTTCGGGCGGAACGCTCGAAGCGGTTGGTGTGCCCATCAAGGATTTCCTGCAGCTTACAAAGATCCCGATCATTCTCTATTACGGTGACAACATTCCGGAAGAGTGGTCAGGAAATCCGGGCCAGGATGCCTGGCGTGTCCGTCTGGCGATGGCAAGACTCTGGGTGGAAGCGGTAAACAGGAAGGGAGGTCATGCCCGTCTTGTTCACCTCCCTGACATCGGCATCCGCGGCAACACGCATTTTCCCTTCTCGGATCTCAACAACACCCGGATCGCAGACCTTCTCTCCGGGTTTCTTGCGGAGTCGGGCCTGGACGATGGTTGACTGCAGGGACTTACATGGTAGACTGATGGGGAGGAATTGTACCCTGGAGGAACTTCCCCTACCGTTTGTGAGCCTGTCCTTGCAATTTTTATTGGAACAATCCGTTGGCATTCGTATTGTCACATAAGATGACGAATTGTTCAAAACCCTAAGATTTCAATAAATTGTGAATGACCTATTATCGGAGGGGACCGTGCCTGTCCCCCCGAACTGCCCCTGCGCTTTGCGATGGTGTTGTATTACCTTCTCGGAAATTATCGCTCCAGAGGGGAGCCACAGCGGCGGGGGCGGAGGCATTACGTGCCGTAGCCCAAAAAGAGCGTTGAGAAATATATTGTGAGGATTTCCCATGAAAATACATTAAACAGATGTGAGTAATGGAATGTGTATTCCTCATAAATATTTGCGATGAACCCCGCCGCCCCCGACGGGGCGCCCCCGCGGCGGATCAGTGTCTATAAGCATAGTTGTAAACACCGTACTGCCCCGCCGTGCCTCGGAGAGGCCCTGAGGCGGGGAGCCCTCATAAAATTACAAGGTGTAATGATTTTCATGGTTTGGGTGTGAACTCTCGTTCATGCACGTTTCTACATAGCCAACATATCAAGCATACTACAGATTGGAAAAAATCCTCAATAGTTAATTTTCAGTTTATTCACCGTTGGCGCTCAATGATATGATGAAAATTAACGTCCACATAATCTTTTTGGACTATCCACTGTCAATCGTGTGTTACAAAAAATTTTCAATGCAAAAATGTGATTACTTCTGTTTTGCAACCACGATTGCCAGTAATCCGATCACCGATGCAACCACAGTTACCGGGGATAACGGTGTTGCCGTTGTTGATGGAATCATTGTTGATGCGGCTGGTACCGGAGTAGCAGTTGCGGTACCAGGAGCAGTCGTCGGTTGCTGGGTTGCAGGTGTAGCTAAGGGAACCGGTGCAGCATTCCCACGCTGGGACGAGGTCCCGGTCTTGAAGACGGTGTCAGTCCCATACTGGTTCGACACGGTAAGCCTCACATCATAGGATCCCTCGAACGGATACAGGTGAGTCGGGTTCTGTTCTGATGATGTGGAGCCATCGCCGAATTCCCACAGCCACGTAGTCGGATTCCCGGCACTCATGTCACGGAATTTCACGATAAATGGTGCCTTGCCCTGCCGGCTGTCTACCGTGAATTCTGCGATAGGTGTCTGTGTTACCGTAATGTAATCCACTTTTCTCTCGTCATCAAATCCGTTCGGATTTGTGGCGGTAAGAGTCACGGTGTACCTGCTTGTCGAAGAACCGCCGGTAGTGGTATAGGTATGCGTGGGGTTCTGCTCGCTGGACCTCTCCCCGTCACCGAAATCCCAGGTCCATCCTGTTGGACTTCCGGTTGACAGATCGGTGAATTTCACCGTAAACGGGGTGATCCCTTTGGTTTTGTCTGCACTGAAGTCAGCATGCGGGGTATTTACGACTGTGATGTAGTTTCGCTTGGTATGGCTTATTGAAGTGTACGCATCCGATGCAGTCAGCGTGACTGAATAGGTACCGGGCTGTCGGTATGCATGGTCAGGGTTTTGCCCGGTCCCGGCAGTACCGTCACCGAAATCCCATTTCCAGTCGGAGGGTGAGTTCGTCGAAAGGTCGGTGAAATGAACATACTGGTTCGCGCTGACCTGTGTCCTGTCGGCTGAGAAGTCAACCCGTGGACCTTCTCTTACCGTGATCAGGCTGGTCCTGACCCTGGTATTTTCACCAAAGACATTTTTTACCGTTAATGATACGGTATAGGTGCCATCTTTGTTGTAGAGGTGGAGTGGCGGGATCTGTTCGCTTGAATTCTGCCCGTCTCCAAAGTCCCAGGACCATGACGTCGGATTACCGGCAGATGTGTCAATGAACCGTACATATTGCGTCCGTGTTCCCTGCTGGTATGATGGTATTTCCGTGATAAAATCTGCAACAGGGACAACACCTACGGTGATATAATTTACCTTTCTCTCGGCATCCTCTCCATTGTTATTCGCCGTGGTGAGGGTGACCGTATAAATTCCTTTCACCAGATACGCATGATCAGGGTTTTGCGAAAGTGACGTTACACCGTCACCGAAGTTCCAGGACCATGAAGTCGGTGAGTTGAGTGTTTTATCTGCAAAGTGGATGGGGGTGTTGACGGCGACGGTTGTCCTGTCAGCGACAAAATCGGTCACCGGTACACCGCCGGCAACAATGGTCTGGACTGACATGTCTTTGTTCATCCCGCTGGTCACGGTGAGATTGACATCAAATGCACCAGGAGTGGTGTAGGTATGAACAGGATTCGGCTGGGATGACGTTGCCCCATCACCGAAATTCCAGTTCCATGTTTCTGGATTTCCGGTCGAGATGTCGGTAAATTTTACTACCAGGGGAGCTTTTCCCGCTTTTGGTTCAGCGACAAACCCGGATTTCAGGACGGGAATCGCGTGTATGAAGTAGGGTTTCGAGACATATGATGAACCATATTCATTTGACGTGGTGAGAGTAACCGTGAACTCCCCGCTGGAAAAGTATGTATGCACCGGACTCTGTTCGGTGGAATCCTTGCCATCGCCAAAGTTCCAGGACCATGATGTCGGGTGACCGGTCGAGCGATCAGTAAACTCTACCGTCAGGGGGGTATTTCCGGTTGTTGGCTGACCGGTAAAATCTGCTCTCGGTGCAAGCCCGATTGCAATATAATTCGTCTTTATTTCGGAGCTGGAACCGTACGTATTCGTCACCGTCAGCTTGACGGTATACAGGCCCTGACGAATATAATTGTGCGAAGGGTTTTGCTCTGTTGACGTCGAGCCATCCCCGAATTCCCAGAGATACGTCAACGGGGTTGTTCCGGTTGAAAGATCCCGGAATGCAACGGTTGCCGGCACGGTATTATATGCATACAGTGCATCAAAATTGGCAACAGGGGCTAATCCAACGGTAATATAGCCTGACTCTGAACTGCTGGAAGCACATGCACCTGGCAATACGAGGGCCAGAAGCATTACAGCAACCATTGTATACAAAAGGTTTTTGCGTACCATAATGATCACAGTTCAAACATATTGTAAACTTCTTGTATATCAGGGTATCATCCCTGAAATATATTGAGATAGAGAAAATCAGCGAAAATTATAAAAAAAGGGTTTAAAATAATGGATTTTTAATTATCCGATCGATGATGATCCCACAGGAATTTTCTTTTATCGCATGTCATTCCATGGCTTTGTAGAAACGGGCATGAACATGAATGGTTCTCACCAAACCATGAAAAATTGTGAAGGCTCATCTGGCACTCGCAACAGGCTATTGAGAGGCCAGGTCGGAGTTTTCAGGTAATTGAAGCGCCGCGGGGGCGTCCCTTCGGGGGCGGCGCAGGTCATCGCAACGGGATTAGCACTTCCCGAAATTACTGTAATTGTGGAATTTTCATAGGAAACCCTAAGTTTGCAACAAATTGTAAAGCATCTGTTTCGGAGGGGACAATGCCTATCCCCCCCGAACCGCCCCTGCGCTTTGCGATGGTGTCGTAATACTTTCTCCGGAGTTATCGCTCCAGGGGGGTGCTACAGCGGCGGGGGCGGAGGCATTACATACCGTAGCCGAAAAATAAGAGCGTTAAGAAAAATATTTTTAGGGTTTCTTCTAAGCCTATTTCATAAATATTCAAAGGTGCCGGGGGATCAGGTATTGTCGCTGTTGATGTGAAATCATTCAAAAAAAGCAATCGGATTACGTAGCCTGTCTGCTTCTGAAATTTTTTTCGGATAATTTTTCAGATAATGTAACTTGTCAGATCCTTTGTGATTACCCAGTCGCAGTAAGAGCAATGAAGCCCTTTTGGCAGTACCGCGAACTTGCTCTGGATTGGTTCATTGGTATTGGAAATGCAACCCGGGTTAGGACATCGGACAATCCCGACAATAAGTGAGGGGATTTCCACTCCCTTTTTTTCACAGACTTTAAAATTCCGGATGATATTTATTGTCGCCCGCGGGGATATGAGGGCAATCCTGTCAACCTCTTCTTTTGAAAGTTCCCGGTTCGTGAGCTTGACGATATCCTTACAACCCATATTCCTGCTTGGGACATTGGTCGCAATCGAAAGAGCCTCCTGGGTGGTCCCGGTGATCCCGAGAATTTTCACCACATTAAGCGCCTCTCCTCCATCGATATGGTCGATCACGGTTCCGTTTTTAATACGCCGGACGAGGAGGCCCTCATTTTCTTCGTTTTCAGTTTTTTTCATTGCATCACCCGCATGAGCATTGCCATCCGAACCGGAACACCATTCCGGGATTGTTCAAAGTAGCGGGCGTAGGGCAATTCGTCAACCCTTGGGTCTATTTCATCGACGCGGGGAAGGGGGTGGAGGACGATAAGATGATCTTTTGCACCTCCAAGAAGCTCCGGCGTGATCCGGTAGCTGGAAGCAACATTGAAATATGAGGCCGAATCCGGAAACCTTTCCCGCTGGATTCGGGTGACGTAAAGAACATCCACGTCACAGATCACATCACTGAGATCGTCGTGTTCAACAATTTCCATTCCCTTCTCTCTTAAGTCTGCTGCGAGTGTCGCGGGAAGCTCAAGTCCTTTCGGCGAGATGGTATGCAGACGTGCATGGTAGAGCGAAAGGGCAGAAGCCAGTGAATGAGCAGTTCGCCCGTATCTCAGGTCTCCAATCAGGGCCACGTCTATCCTGTCAATCGGCATCGACTGGCGTATGGTATACAGATCCAGAAGTGTCTGGGAAGGATGCTGCCCGGCACCATCTCCTGCATTTATAACCGGGACAGTGGCAAATTCAGCGGCAAGTCTGGCTGCGCCCTCTTTTGGATGCCGGATCACAATTGCATCTGCGTACCCGCTGACAACCCGGATTGTATCGGCAAGTGTCTCCCCTTTGGCTATAGAGCAGGCTTCAACACTCCCGACAGAAAGGGAAGTTCCTCCCAGCCGTGCCATAGCTGATTCAAAAGACATCCGGGTCCGGGTGCTGGGTTCAAAAAAAAGTGTAGCAAGAATTTTACCATACAGGACATTCCTGTCGTATTTTCTTTGATCTATCTGCCGCGCATGGTCGAGCAGAAGATCGATCTCTTTCCGGTTAAAGTCCCCGATAGATATGATATGATGCAGATGCTCCCCTCCCGTTCGTTTGTACGATTATTTGTTGTCCCTGTTCTAATTACCTATCTTTTAAACAGAACATGCCGGCGATACACTCAAAAAATACGGAAAGACTACATTCATGTTTTTCCATAACAATGATCATATTCACACATTACGCATCTTATCTGAAACAGATGCGACTCCAAGGAGTGATTGGCAGTGCAGATACCTGTTGCGCGACCGGCTATTGGTCAGGATGAAATCTCCGCAGTTACGGCAGTGCTGGAATCAGGCAAGCTGGCTGCCGGGGAACATGTCGCAGAGTTTGAGAAACTATTTGCCGATTATTGCGGAACTACCCATGCGATCGCGGTAAACAATGGGACCGCAGCATTGCATGCCGCACTGCTGGCCGCAGATATCGGCCATGGCGATGAAGTGATTGTTCCGGCATTTTCGTTTATTGCCACGGCAACGGCAGTGTCGATGACAGGGGCAAAACCGGTTTTTGCTGATGTGGATGAGCAGACATACAATATTGACCCGCAGAATGTCGAAGATTGCATCACATCGAAAACCAGGGCGGTTATTGGGGTTCATCTTTTCGGGCAGCCGTTTGATATCCCGGGTATTCAGAATATCTGCGAATCCCATAATCTGGTGTTGATTGAGGACGCAGCCCAGGCACATGGTGCGATGTGGAACGGGGAAAAAACCGGAAGGTTTGGCCGGTTTGGGTGCTTTTCATTCTACGCGACAAAAAACATGACCACGGGTGAGGGAGGTATGGTTACGACCAGCGAGAAGGCGTCTGCCGAACGCTTGCGCCTCATAATCAATCACGGGCAGAGCGAGAAGTACCTTCATACCAGGATCGGGTACAATTACCGCCTGACAGATATCGGAGCTGCAATCGGAATTATCCAGTTAAAAAAACTGGAGAAATTCAACAACCGTCGCCGGAAAAATGCCGAGTATTACGATACCCATATCAGAGTCAAGGGACTTCGTACTCCCTTTGTTTCAGCGGGTATGCACCACGTATATCACCAGTATGTGATACGTCTGACCGATGAATTTCCTATGAAACGGGCCGATTTCATCGAATACCTGAAGGCAAAAGGTATCGGGACTGCCGTACATTACCCTCTCCCTATCCACCACCAGCCGGTGTATGCAGTTGCGAGCGAACCCGACTCCTGTCCGACATCAACCGCCCTCGCTTCCTCCGTTCTGAGCATTCCGGTCCATCCCCTGCTGGATCAGAAGGAGCTTGCTTATATCTGCGATGTTATCAACCGGGTGAAATGAATGGATATCGGTGTGATCGGTGTCGGGACCATGGGAAGGAACCATGTCAGGGTATACTCAGAGTTACGAGGAGTGAACTCTCTGGGTATTTATGATGTAAATACCCAGGCCGCAAAAGATCTGGGTGAGAAGCACGGTGCAACGGTATATGGATCAATCGGGGAACTTCTCGATAATTGTGATGCCGTGAGTGTTGTTGTACCGACCCAGTTCCACTCATCAGTTGTCAGGCAGGTATTTTCAAAGAAAAAATCCGTTCTTATAGAAAAACCAATCTGTGCTACTTCAGATGAAGCGAAACAATTGATGAAAAAGGCGCCGGAAGGCATTACCATCGGTGTCGGACATATAGAACGGTTCAATCCGATTGTTGCTGAAATTAAAAAGATCATAGATAAGCCCCTCTATATGGAGTTAAAACGCCACAACCCCGCATCTGCACGTATAACAGGTAGTTCTGTTGTTGAGGACCTGATGATACATGATATCGACATACTCCTGAACGTATTCTTCCCGAATCCCAGCGATATTCACAGCATTGGCAATGAGGATATCATGAGCGTACTGATGAAATGTGACGGCATTCCGGTTTCACTGTCTGCAAGCCGGAGGGCATCGAAAAAGATCCGGTCATTTTATGTCGAAGACGCAGATTTTACCCTTGAAGGCAACTTCATGACACAGGAAGTGAATATCTACCGTAAGCCCGGTCAGTACCAGATTGAAGCGGAGCGATACGTCCAGGAAAATATCATCGAAAAGGTAATGTTGAATAAGGTCGAACCGCTGAGGCGCGAACTGGAAACGTTCGTAGACTGCGTGAACAAGAACCGGCCGTTCCCGATTACTCCGGAACAGGCAATCCTGAACCTCGAATTCTGCGAAAAAATCTGTTCTGCAACGTAAATCCGGAGTGATTCTGACCATGACACTGAGAGCACTGATACAGAAACGGGGACCTGTTAAAAAAATCGGGGTCGTCGGTATGGGTTATGTAGGTATTCCCGCAGCAGCGCTCTTTGCAGATTCGGCAGCTGTTGATTTTGTCTATGGGTTCCAGCGCGATTCGCCATCGTCCGGTTATAAGATTGAAATGCTGAACCGGGGTGAAAGTCCGCTTAAAGGTGAAGAACCCGGCCTGGAAGAACTCCTCAAAAAAATTATTGCAGCAAAGAAATTTTCATGTACTTCTGATTTCACAAAAATCGCAGGACTTGATGCAGTAACGCTTTCAATCCAGACCCCTTTTTTAAACAAAGAAGACCTCCTCCCCGATTTTTCCGCCCTGACTGATGGTATCGGGATGGTCGGACACTATCTCTCACCGGGAATGTTGGTTGTTCTTGAATCCACCATTACACCGGGAACGACCGTAACCCTGGCCAAAGAGATTCTTGAACGGCAGTCCGGACTGAAGGCTGGTATTGATTTTGCTCTTGCGCACGCACCGGAGCGTGTCATGGCAGGGAGGCTCCTGCGTAATATCCGGGAACATGACCGGGTGGTCGGGGGTATTGATGAGGTCAGCACACAGCGGGCTGCAGAGCTCTACACCCTGGTTCTCACTCGTGGCAGGATCATCCCGATGTCGGCGACTGCGGCAGAAGTGACAAAGACAACGGAAAATACCTTCCGGG
>Ga0105098_10000872_pt1 | contig 10768 bp, 10 predicted proteins | sample PPLLak21cMay2015_FD_79137 | JGI IMG/M metagenome (GOLD analysis project Ga0105098, IMG submission 79137) | Freshwater sediment microbial communities from Prairie Pothole Lake near Jamestown, North Dakota, USA - PPLs Lake P7 Core (1) Depth... | ecosystem: Environmental > Aquatic > Freshwater >... | reverse complement strand
CGTAGTCGCGGCTGCGGTCCGGGTGGAGGTGGCCGCTCTCCAGCCGCACCTTGTCCTCCGCGTCCGTCAGGAGGTAGATCTCCAGGGACCGTTGGGCGTGGAACGCCAGCGTGAGCAGCGCATCGGCCCTGGACTCGGCGATCGCGATCGTCTCGAGGCCGGTGCGCCGGAGCGCCTCCTTGGTCGGGGCGAGACTGGCTCTCACGGCGGCGATGCGGGAGATCGCGCCTTCGGCACGTGCGACCCGGGCGTGTGCTGCCCCGACTCGTTGCTCGGCCAGGGTGATCCGGTGGCGAGCGAGCAACAGCTCATGCGTCAGCTCCACGCCGTGGCGCACCAGAGTCATGTGCTTGCTGTTGTCGCGCGTGGTCGCCGCGTTCAGCTTCTGCACAACCTCGACGAAGCTGACGATGGCCTTCGCGCCCTTGACCACGTCGGCGGCCTTCTTGTCGGCCTTGTCGTAGGCCTTCTTCACTGCCGCCGTGTCGACCTCGTTGCCCGCCAGGAGCGCCTTCGCGGCCGGCTCGGCGCTGTCGATGACCGCGCTCGACAGCGCCACCATGGACGGCGCGAGCGCCACCAGGCTGGCCCCGAAGGAGGGAACCGCAGCGACCACGGCGACGACGGCGGCGGCGACGCTGAACACCGTGCCCGCGATACCCAGGATGTCCAGCTCCTCTTCCTTCATCTCATCGAGCGCGGCCTGGATGTCCTGCGTCGTCTGGTTGAGCCGCGCCTGCACACTCGCGATGGCCTCTCCCGCGAGCCGGGCCTCGGTCTCGGCGTCGTTACGGTCCTCGAGTGTCGTCTCCCGCGCGGCCTTCGCTCGCTCGATCTGGTCGTCGAGGAACTCCTCCCACGGCTTCTGGTTCGCCACATTCAGGAGCACCGATTCGGCCGCATCCAAGAAATCGAGCACGAGAATGCCGAAGCTGGTGAAGGCGTCGCTGTAGGCCTTGAACTGGGGCAGGATGTCGAGGTCGCGAGGGAGGGCCAGGGCGTTGAGGCCGCCCGGCCCCCACTCAATGTCTGGGCTGGGAGCCTGTGGCCGCGGGACGTGCATGAGCTGGCTGCGCCACCGCAGTGCCTCGGCATTCTCGGGCTGCAGCTCGAGAACGCGAGCGAACTCGGTCGCAGCCCACTGGCCCTTTTCCGGATCGCTCCTTCGGAACTGCCGGTAGAAGTACTGACCCACCAACAGGCGGTACGGCGCCCAGTCGTCGGCGAACGCTCCGTCGGCATCGAGCAGGGGACGCAGGCCCGCGACGTACTCCTCTTCCGTCACCGTCGCGACGGTGATCGTGCCGTCGATCCCGGGCGCGCCCTGTGGCCCTGCGACCGGGCTGGTGTCCAGATCGGCTGGGATCTCGGCGAACGCGCCGTGGGCGCCGGCCAGGCCGCCAGGTCCACCCGGGCCGCCGGGTCCGCCGGTCGCCACGAACTCCGGAGCGGTGCCGTCCGTGATGCTGGTGAACCGGATCGACCCGGAGTCGCCGCCCACGCCGCCGGAGCCGCCGATGCCCCCCAACCCGCCCAGGGTTCCGGGCGTCTCGATCGCCTCCCCGGGCACCTCTACCTCGAACGGGTTCCCGTCCGCGTCGAAATGGGTCTCCGTCGTGGGGGCCCCGGGGGTGCTGGTCGCGGGTGAACCTGGACCGCCGTTGCCGCCACCGCCGCCGGCGGCGCCGGGTCCCCCGGAAACATTGATGCGTACTCCGATGGAGCGCCGGCACATCACGGTCACGGTTCCGCCCGGGCCGCCGGCTCCGCCGACGCCGCCGCTCCCTCCGGGCGCCCCCGAGTTGGTGGGCTGGGTCGGCTCGGCAGGTGCGCCGTTGCTGCCAGGGATCGCTGAGGCGGTGGTGATGGCGTTGATGAGGTGACCGTTGCCCCGGAACTCGTCGACCACGAAGACGAGGGGGTTGTCCCCGACGGTCAGGTCGGTCTTCTGTTCGACGATCCGCGCCAACAGGTAGATCGGCCCGCCGAACTCGAAGGTGGCCAGGTGCTTGTTGAACGCGTCATCGATCGTGATGGTGTCGCGGATGTAGGGATTTCTGATCGACAGCACGGTGGCCTCCACGACAGGTGATGACCGGAGCGTAGTTCGGTTCATGGCCCGATCAGAAGGGAACGCTAGGGAGGAGTCAGCGCTCCCGGCGATGGTGGTGGCGTTGGGTCGTGGCGGTCAGGAGCGGGTCGTGGAGGCCACGGGGATGAGCACCTCGACGGTGAACACCGCCACCCGCGAGGTGCGCGCCGGCCGGGGGCGGGCGTGAAGCCTGCGGTCGAGGTGCAACCGCGGTGGTTGGAAGCGCTCGATGAGCTGGTGCATCCCGAGACCCGGGGCACGCCGGTGTCGCCGCTGTGGTGGACGCTGAAGTCGACGTACGAGTTGGCCCGCGAGCTCACCGACCGGGGGTTCCGGGTGTCAGCCGAGTTGGTGCGGCGGCTGCTGCATCAGATGGGCTACTCGCTGCAGGCGCCGGCCAAGCAGAACGAGGGGACCTCGCACCCCGATCGTGACGGGCAGTTCCGCTACATCAACGATCTCGTCGCTCGGCAACTCGAGGCGGGAGCGCCGGTGATCTCGGTGGACACCAAGAAGAAGGAGCTGATCGGCAGCTACAGCAACGGCGGCCGGGAATGGCAGCCGTCGGGCGAACCCGAGCGGGTGAACGTGCCGACTTCGCCGACCGGGCCCTCGGCGAGTTCGCCAAGGCCATCCCCTACGGCGTCTACGACATCGGCAACGACGAGGGCTGGTCCCCATGGACTCGATGGAAACCGATCAGCGAAACGCCCGGATATTCGGGGTGCTGTTCATCGTCACATTCCTCACATCCCTCCCGGCCTTCTTCCTCTTCCAGCCAGTTCTTGACGACCCGGCTGGTTTCATTGCTGGAAGCGGGAATGACAACCAGATCTATCTGGCCGTCCTTCTGGAGTTCCTTCTCATCATCGCGAACATCGGAACGGCCGTCGTCCTCTATCCGATCGTAAGGCGGCAGAACAAGGTCCTCGCCCTCGGTTTCGTCGCTGCGCGAATCATCGAATCCGTCTTCATTGCCGCCGGACTCATCTTTGTGCTCGGGATCGTGAGCCTGCGCCAGGACTCTCCAGGCGCAGTCGACCTCGCTGTGTCGCTTGCTGCACTTAAGGATTGGACATTCCTATTCGGCCCTGGACTCACGGTCCCCGTTGGGAATGGACTAATTCTCGGCTACCTGATGTACAAGTCTGGCCTCGTACCGCGGCCCATGGCCTTGCTCGGACTGATCGCGGGGCCTGTCCTGTTGGTTTCGAGCCTCGGCACCCTCTTCGGCTGGTGGGAGGCTGGGAGCTCGATTACACTCCTCCTGGTGGCCCCCGAGTTCATCTGGGAGCTTGCTTTCCTCGGCTTCTACTGCGCGATTTGGGGATTCCGACGCGAATCACCAATCCTTCAGCCGAGCGCGCGTTGACTCCGGAAGCCATGCCCGCTCAACGCGCAGATTCGTCGACCGACGCCGGACCGGGACGGTTGGCGCGCCTGCTGGCGCTGTCCGGCATCGTGTTCGCGGTTCTTCTGCTCTTCGGCTGGTTCCTGAGCGCCGGTGACACTCCGGACTACTCGGCAGCCAACGAGGACTGGATCGACTGGGCCGAAGACAATGGGTCAAGGAGCGGTATCGGCGCGGCCCTCATGCTGCTCGCCGGCTTCGTGTTCCTACATTTCGCCGGGACGATCCGAGAGGTGCTCGGGTCCGCGGAGATCACAGTCCGCGGCTCGGCGCAACTCGCCCGGGCCGCGTTCGCCGGTGCGATCACCGGCATCGTCGGCATCACGATGGCGATCGTCATGATTGGTGCGGCAACGTCCGTTGGTGCCGATGCTGAGCCCATAGTGAGTCGGGCGGTGGGAACTGCGTAGGCCGGGCCGTACCTCGTCGCCGCTATGGGCTTCGCCACGATGCTTGGCGCTGCCGGGTTGCTGACGCTGCAGACCCGAGTCTTCGCGCGTTGGACCGCGATGGTGGCGCTCCTAGGCGCGGTCGCGTGTCTCTTCACCTTCATGACCCTCGTCGTAGGAACTGGCGAAGACAGCATGTTCGGCTATGGCTTTCTTCCTGGCATCCTGGCGCTCGTGATCTGGGCGATTGCTACCAGCGCGGCGATGCACCGCGCGATCAGCACACGTCGAGGAGGCTGACATGGCGACCACCGGCAAGCAGAAAGCGACAGTCCCACCGCGTGCTCTCATCCGCACCTTTTGGGCAATACACAAGACAATCGTTCGCCTCAGCGGCGGTCGAGTCGGACTCTGGCGGCCGCGGGCCGGCAAACGGTTCGGCGTGCTGAGCCTTGAGACGTTGGGACGACGCTCTGGCCTGCCACGCACGGTCATCGTCGCCTACTTCGAAGACGGGCCGAATCTCGTCACCCTGGCGATGAACGGTTGGGCCGACGCCGAGCCGGCTTGGTGGCTCAACCTCCAAGCACGCCCCGAGACGACGGTCTTGCTGCGAACAGGTGCCCACGCAGTTCGCGCCCACGCGGCCTTAGGAAAAGAGCGTGATCGATTGTGGGCCAAGGTTGGCGACTACCCAGGGTGGGGAGACGACATCGATGGCCTCGCCGCAAGGCGGTCGATGAACACCACCGTCGTCGTCTTCGAGCCTCGCGCCGCTACCAACGCCGACCTGTAGCCCGACTACTTCAAGCTGAAGGGACCAAACGTTCACTGGCCGACAAGGACGCGAGGGTTGCATGCGCGACGGCCACGATCCTCATAGTTTCGATCGAGACCCCGGATCCTGTTGGAGGGTGACCGACCTGGCTGGAGACACCGCCCGGCGTCTTGCTGATTCGACACCGTGTCTGTCCGGGTATGTGACGCGGGAGAGGGCTCGACAGGCCGCCGCAATGGGGCAGGACGCGGCGGAGTTGGAGTTGTCGCAATGACCGAACATGCGGTGTTGGTCGCAGGAGGCGGCCCGACCGGTCTGATGTTGGCGGCCGAGCTGAAATTGGCGGGGATTGATGTCGTCGTCATCGAACGACGCACCAGTCAGGATCTCGACGGCAAGCGAGCCGGGGGTCTTCACTCGCGCACCATCGAGGTACTCGATCAGCGAGGCGTCGCCGATCGCTTCCTTTCGGAGGGCCAAACGCATCCCTTCGTGGGCTACGCCGGGACCTTCCTGGACATCAGCGACTTTCCCTCCCGCCACAACTACATCCTTGCGCTGTGGCAGAACCGGATCGAGCCCATCCTGGCCGACTGGGTCGAGGAGCTCGCGGCCCCGATCCTTCGTGGACGCGAGGTGGTGGGGTTTGCCCAGGATGACACAGGCGTCGTGGTCGAGCTGTCCGACGACACCACCATCCGAGCCGAGTACCTCGTCGGGTGCGACGGAGGACGCAGCTTGGTCCGCAAGACGACCGGCATCGAGTTCGCTGGGTGGGATGCGTCGGCCAGCTTCATGATCGCCGAGGTCGAGATGGACGAGGAGCCGGAGATCGGCATGCGGCCCGAGGGTGGTGGGATCGGCCCGGTCAACTGGGAGGAGGGCGGAGGGCCGTACGGCGTAGTGCTGCTCGAGAAGGGGGTCGAGCACACCAGCGAGCCCACAATGGAGGATCTCAGCCAGGCGCTCATCGGCGCCTACGGGACGGACTTCGGGGTGCACAGCCCCACGTGGATCTCCCGATTCACCGACATGAGCCGGCAGGCAGCGTCCTACCGCGAAGGACGCGTGCTGCTCGCAGGCGATGCCGCACACGTCCATGGCCCGCAGGGCGGTCAGGGCCTCAACACCGGTGTGCAGGATGCGGTGAACCTGGGATGGAAGCTGGGCCAGGTGGTCAACAAGACCTCATCCGAGAGCCTCCTGGATACCTACCACGCCGAACGGCATCCGGTCGGTGCTCGGGTGTTGCAGAACACCATGGCGCAGGTAGCTCTCGCCCGCATCGATGAGCGCAGCCAGGCGCTCCGCGCCACCGTGCTCGACCTGCTCAGCATGGACGAGCCGCGGAGGCGCATCGCCGGGATGATCTCCGGTCTCGACATCCACTACGACCTAGGCGAGGCTCACCAGCTGCTGGGGCGGCGCATGCCCGATCTCGACCTGCACACCGCAAACGGTGCCACCCGCATCTTCGCTTTGCTGCACGACGCCCGGCCCGTGCTCGTCGATTTCGGCGAAGTTGGCGGTTTCGACGTCACTCCTTGGGCGGATCGTGTCCGGTTGATCGGGGCCAAGAACGACGGTGCATGGGAGCTCCCGGTCCTGGGCGAGATATCTGCGCCCCCGGCGGTGTTGATCCGACCTGACGGGCATGTCGCCTGGGCGGGAGACCTCACCGACCCCGAGCTGCCTCGAGCCCTGTCGACCTGGTTCGGAGAGGCCAGTCCGGGCTAGGGACGGACAGCCGCGGTGCTCAGAATGCGACCGCGGCCGACTCCCACTCCCGGAGACGCCGCGCGATCAGCTCGGCCCGCTCCTCCTCGCTCCCGTCGTCCAGCACCTCGAAGTCCGAGAGGTCGGCTCGAAGGTAGACGCCGGCTGTCCGGGCATTCAGGGCGGTGTCGCGGTCCGACCGCGTTGTGAAATACCCGGTGGCACGGTCGGCGGCCTCCAGCCTGATCTCGCCGGTTCCCTCGAGTTGTGGCGCATTCGGGTGCCGAGGGCGCTCGCCCTTCCAGAAGTAGAGGATGCCGGCCGGGTCCCTGCGCTCCTTCGATGCCTCGCTCCAGTAGCGGGCCGACAGTGTGCCGTCCTCCTGCCAGGCCCTCCCGGTCACGCTCAGGTCACCGTCGCGGTCGCGCGATATGCGCAGGAGGCTCACTACCGACGGTTCCTGCTCGGTCCGAACGGTGAGGGAGAGCTGCCACCACAGTCCTTCGATCCCGCCCCGTCGACCCTCGGTCTCGATTGCCTTGCGGAGCTTCTGATTGATCGCACGAACCTCCGATGGGTTGGCGGACGGGTCGTAGCGGATCGAGGTCAACCCGAGCAGGTCGCTCGGAAGCTTCGAACCATGGGCGTGCAGGATGAAGGTGCGCCGGATGCCGAGCGCGCCGCCGAACAGCCCGGCCTCGAAGACAACGTTGTCGCGCGGCGACGCCTCACCAGACTGAGAAGCATCCGTGGTCGTCCAGTCGTCCTGGGCGAACACAAACGCGGCGAAATCGACCTGCTGGGTGAGCTCAACGAGCCGGTCGAGAGTGGACCGCCCCGGGTTGAACGTGGTCGTCCAGGGCTCCGCTTCGGCAACGTCCTTTAGCCCGTGTGCTATCGCCTGAAGCAGCTTGGCCTGCTTGCCAGACGACCCGAGGAAGATGCGCGGCTTGTTCATTGGGTGATTCACCTCGTGGAGGCGGCGCACACGCTACGCGCTGAATCCGAGCAGGATCGGAGAAGCCATTGGACCCCTGGTTGCTTAGGTTGCGAGCCATGAATTTCACTGGTCACGAACTGATTTAGTGTGAATCTGATGCATGCCGCCGACAGCCACGACTTGATCCGGGTGACCGGGGCCCGGGAGAACAACCTCAAAGACGTCAGTATCGAGATTCCAAAGCGCCGGCTCACGGTGTTCACCGGGGTCTCCGGATCGGGTAAGAGCTCGCTGGTCTTCGACACGATCGCCGCCGAATCACAGCGGCTGATCAATGAGACCTACAGCGCCTTCGTTCAGGGCTTGATGCCGACTCTGGCACGGCCCGAGGTCGACGTCCTCGACGGCCTGACGACAGCAATCATCGTCGACCAGCATCGTATGGGCGCCAATGTCCGCTCCACAGTTGGCACCGTCACGGACGCCAACGCCATGCTTCGCCTTCTGTTCAGCCGCCTCGGTGATCCCTACATCGGCCCCCCGCCCGCGTTTTCGTTCAACATCCCGACCCGCAAGGCGAGCGGCGCGATGACCGTCGACAAGGGCAAGGGGGAGCGGATCACGGTGCGCAACGTCGTCTACCACGGCGGAATGTGCCCGCGGTGTGAGGGAATGGGCTCGGTCAGCGACATCGACCTCACCCAGCTGTACGACGAGGACAAGTCACTCGCTGAGGGCGCGATCACCGTGCCCGGCTACAAGGCGGGCGGGTGGTCGGTGCGGTATTTCACCGAGTCCGGATTCCTCGACCCTGACAAGCCGATCAGCAAGTACACCAAGAAGGAGCTCGACGACTTTCTCTACAAGGAGCCGACGAAGGTCCGGATCAACGACATCAACCTGACCTACGAGGGACTGGTCCCACAGATACAGAAGTCCTTCCTATCCAAGGATGTCGGCGCCATGCAGCCGCACATCCGGGAGTTCGTGGAGCGGGCGGTGGCGTTCACGGCGTGTCCCGACTGCGAAGGCACCCGGCTCAACGAGGCAGCCCGATCGTCGAAGATCGCCGGCAAGAGCATTGCCGACCTCTGCGCGATGCAGATCAGCGATCTCACCGAGTGGGTTCGGGAGCTCGACGAGCCATCGGCGAAGCCGCTGCTCGACGCGGTGCAGGAGACGCTCGATTCCTTCGTCGAGATCGGCCTCGGCTACCTCTCCCTCGACCGGCCATCCGGGACGCTGTCGGGCGGTGAGGCACAGCGCACCAAGATGATCCGCCACCTCGGATCTCCGCTCACCGACGTCACCTACGTCTTCGACGAGCCCACGATCGGCCTCCACCCCCATGACGTGCAACGCATGAACGACTTGCTGGTGCAGCTGCGCGACAAGGGCAACACGGTGCTGGTTGTGGAGCACGAGCCGGAGACCATCGAGATCGCCGACCACGTCGTCGACCTGGGCCCGGGTGCGGGGACGGCTGGCGGCGAGGTGGTGTTCGAGGGCTCCGTCGAAGAGTTGCGGGGCAGCGACACGCTGACCGGCAAGCATCTCGACGACCGGTCAGCCGTCAAGTCAGGGTTCCGAACCTCGACTGAGAGCCTCGAGATTCGAAAGGCAAGTCAGAACAATCTCCAAGAAGTTGATGTAGACATCCCGCTTGGGGTGCTCGTTGTCGTCACCGGTGTCGCCGGGTCGGGCAAGAGCTCGCTCGTCCAGGGCTCCATACAGGATGAAGCGGGTGTTGTCTTGGTCGACCAGACCGAGATTCGCGGGTCGCGGCGCAGCAACCCGGCCACCTATACCGGAATGCTCGACTCGATCCGGAAGGCGTTCGCCAAGGCCAACGATGTGAAGCCGGGGCTGTTTAGTCCCAACTCCGACGGCGCATGCCAAAACTGCAACGGCGCCGGCGTCATCTACACCGAGCTGGGCTTCATGGACACCGTCGCCACCACCTGCGAGGTATGTGATGGCAAGCGGTTCGAAGCTGCAGTGCTCGAGTACGAATTGGGCGGCAAGGACATCAGTCAGGTGTTCGAGATGTCTGTCACCGACGCGGAGGAGTTCTTCTCCGAAGGTGAGTCCAAGGTGCCCGCCGCCCATGCCATCCTGGACCGAATGTCGGCGGTGGGGCTCGGCTACCTGAGCATTGGTCAGCCGCTGACGACACTCTCCGGTGGCGAGCGTCAGCGGTTGAAGCTGGCAATCCACATGGCGGAGAAAGCGGGAATCTACGTGCTGGACGAACCGACCAGCGGGCTGCATCTCGCCGATGTCGAGCACCTGCTTGGTCTTCTCGACCAGCTCGTCGATTCGGGCAAGTCCGTCATCGTGATCGAGCACAACCAGGCGGTGATGGCTCACGCCGACTGGATCATCGACCTCGGCCCCGGAGCCGGGCATGACGGTGGCCGGGTCGTTTTCGAAGGGACACCGGCCGACCTCGTGGTAGCACGTTCGACCCTCACCGGTCAGCATCTCGCCGAGTATGTGGGTTCGGCATAGGGCCAGTCTCCGGACCAGACCGACACGATCGATGTGAGATCTAGGCTTGGCGTGTGAGCCTCGACCTGGACGAGCTGCGTCTCTTGCGTCAGGCCCGGGACCAAATGGATCGCGAATATGCGGAGCCACTCGACGTCCCGGCGCTCGCCCGCACGGCAGCGATGTCGCCAGCGCATTTCAGCCGGCGTTTTCGCGAGGCTTACTCGGAGACGCCGTACTCATATCTGATGACCCGGCGAATCGAACGGGCGAAATGGCTGCTGCGTATCGGTGACCTTTCGGTCACCGAGGTCTGCATGGCAGTCGGCTGTACGAGCCTCGGCTCTTTCTCTTCCAAGTTCACCGAGCTCGTCGGCGAGGCGCCGAGTGCGTACCGCGCCCGCGATCATGGCGAGTTGGTGGGCGTTCCTTCCTGCCAGACGATGGTGGCCAGCCGGCCAAGGAAGGAGCGGAGCACCGGGGCGGAAGCGAGCAGTTTTGGAGAAGCAACCGGCGCCACGCCCTCGTAGGGTTCCTGCCATGAGCGTTTCACTGAGCACTGTGCACATTTACGTCGACGACCCTGACGCCGCCCTCGGCTTCTACCGAGACACCCTGGGGCTCACGGTGCAGGACGAGGTCGAGAACGAGGGCTTCCGCTGGATCACCCTTGCCACCGAGAGCCAGCCGGACATCAAGATCGTTTTGTCGCAGCCGCATGCCGGCAGGTCTCAGGAGGATGGAGACACCCTCGCAGCCCTGCTCGCCAAGGGTGAGCTGCCCGGCCCGTTCTTCCGCACCGATGATCTCGACACCACGTTCGACAAGACGGCCGCGGCGCCAGGCGTCGAGGTTCTGTCAGAGCCGGCCGACCAGTTCTGGGGTGTCCGAGACGCCGCGTTGCGGGACCCGGCGGGCAACATGATCCGCATCGAGCAGGGCTAGAACGGAT
>Ga0105098_10000870_pt1 | contig 10772 bp, 2 predicted proteins | sample PPLLak21cMay2015_FD_79137 | JGI IMG/M metagenome (GOLD analysis project Ga0105098, IMG submission 79137) | Freshwater sediment microbial communities from Prairie Pothole Lake near Jamestown, North Dakota, USA - PPLs Lake P7 Core (1) Depth... | ecosystem: Environmental > Aquatic > Freshwater >... | reverse complement strand
GTCTTACGGATGGATTGAAGCAATCTGAGTACGTTCAGCTAATGGATGCCATTCCTGAGCAGAGTATGTTTAAGCAGTACATTGGAGAGATGAATCCAATGACTGATGTAAGTCAGAACCAGTTTCGTCAGATATTTGCAGAGGGACTAACTGCTGGAAAGTTTGACAAGGACTTTGCTCCAAGGACAGAGGTTTTGGGTAAAAAGTTTGGAGAGCGATTGTCGGAGCAGGCAAATCCAGAATCCGTGAATGTTTGGCTATCTCAGTTTGATGATAAGCAAAGGGATAGGCTTGGCGCTGCTGAGGAGCAGAAGGTTATTGCAGAGTTGTCTAAGAAATACGGAGAGCCTCAAGCTAGGTCGTATATTCAGAATCTTGAGAATGTTCGTTCTTTGTCTTACATTCCTGATGATGAGAGAAATACTGCTGAGTTGATTCGTGAGCAAACTGAGATTTTGAAGAAGGAGAATCCAACTTCACAGGAGATGCAGCGAGCAAGAGAGATTGAGGTAGCGGTTCAGCGATTGAGGGAAGAATCCGACATGGGTCAAACTGCAAGTTTGTATAATCCTGTTACTGGTCAGTTTGTTTCCGGCAATGAGATTACGCCAGAGATTCAGCAGTTCAATCAAGAGGTTGTGGATAAGCAGAGTGAGTATGAAAGAACTCCGCTTGAGCTGTTGAAAGAAATGCGTAGAAGGGCTTATTTCTCTATGCTTGCATATAAGGGGAAGGTTGATAGAAGGGGGCTTAGTGCGGATGTGGCTGATTTCATGAGGGGTCTAACAACTGGTGTTGATACTGATGTTGATGTTCAAAACTATCGAAGCGCCCTAACTGATTTTATGGCCATTAACAGGGCTATTGAGTTGAATGTTGACCCAGCTACGGTAACTAGAGATGGTTCATTTACAGATGCTTTTGTTGCTGGTTTTGCTGACCGGCCAGATGATGTTGGTAATACCAATCGTGCTTTTGTAACATCTGTATTAAATCAATTTGAGAGAAACGGGATAACTGTTACTGATGCCCAGAAGGAGAGATTGACATCTGAGTTTTCTGAACAGCTTGGACAGACGCTTGGTACATCTGCAAACATTATGGTCAAGTTAGCTGCTGAGATGATTGTATCTAGGGGTATAAAGAGTGCCCTTGGTATCAAGAAGTATGCTACTGCCATTGAATCTGTATTGAAATCAACTAGGCTTGGTAGAACATCTCCCAAGGCAGCGAGGTTTTTAAGTAGGGCTATTGGCAATACTGCCGATGTTATTGAGCAGGGTGTTTTGTTTGAGGGAGCAGGCCAAGGTGCAGCTACTGGTATGGGTGAGGAGTTTGCTCAGAAGCTAATGGACTTGGTTCCGGGTTTCAATAACCGGATATTACGGATGGTCGGTGGTATTACTGGTGAGGTGATTGGTGAATATGTGGGGGAGTTTACGGAACTGGCCAATAAGTATGGATTGGGAGATGGATTAAACGATGCTTTTAGAGAAACGTTTGGTAGGGATTCAACGGAGGCTTGGGATAAGTTACTTTTAACCGTAGTTGCCGTTGCTCCGTTGTCTGGTACATCTGCATTATTAGGCCCTAAGCGTGAGTTTTTAGAGGCTTCCAGAAAGGCTGCTTCTGCTGAGGCAAAGAGAGGTAACGAGGTAGCTCAGGCCATTGTAGATATGGCAACTGAGGCATTGGATGAGCAAGGTGTTTTTGCAACGCCGGAGGGATTGGCTCAGGAAATAACTGCTGAAACGGAGGCTGCTGTTGCTGAGGTTGAAACGGAGGCTGCTGTTGCTGAGGTTGAGGCTGCTCCGGCTGGAACGGATGTTCCACCATCTGCCGAGGTTGTTACCGAAACAGCTTTCACACCTACTTCTGAAACAAGCCCTGCATTAGAGAATGTAGAAAGTACGACTAATGCGTTGGATGAAAACGCTGTATCTCAGATAGAGGAAAGGGCTAATATGATTTTTCCTAAATCCGAGAATACAAACCAAGTAGTTTCCGAATCATATCATGCAGCCAAGGCCAAACCGGAGGCGGAGCGTACGGCACAGGACAATGAGCTTATTGCAGCCGTAGAAGAAGTATTAACACCAAAAACAGAAACAGATGCCACTAAAGAAGGGGAGCAGCAGCAAGGTAGTGTCCCAGAACGTGCGGGAGTTACTGGGCAGCAACAAGGGGAAGGAGCAAATCGGCAAGACCAAGAAGCAGATGTCGCCCAAGGAGAAGCAGCGTCAGGCGGTGGCGATAGCGCTACGCAAGGCGGGAAAGAGCAAGAAGTAGGAACTGCTTCGCCATCTCAGAATGTTCCGAATTTTGAAAGCAAAGGCACACCAAAGTCTGTTTCAGACAGAAAGGCCAAGTTGTATGCAACAGGATTATTTAAAATAAAAGAGGGAACTAGAGATGAGTTGATTCTTAATATGGATGTTGTAAAGGAAAGATTTCCAAAAGCACATTCATATCTTAGGAAGTATAGGGACATCACTGATAAAAACATATTTGACGCCATATCAAAAATGTATTCATCATTGATGAAATACAAGGTCGGAGCCAACAATCTTCTTGAGCAAACATCTGAAATTGAAGATATAGCAGAGGTAATATCAAGTAATTCAAGAACGTACACAAAAGAGGAGTTTAAGCAGCAATTAAAGGATAGTGGGGATTTTAGCCCGAAGCAACTTGAAATATTCTACAAACTGGTAGATTCTGTTAATTACGAATTTTTCCCAGAGTACAACTCAAATGAGGCTTCTCTGAGGCTAATTGGGATAGATGGAAGCAGGAGTCCCAACTTCTACTCTCTATCAAGCAATGTTTTGTCTGCCAAGGAGCCGGAGACGTTTATACATGAAATCGGGCACTGGGCTTTCTATAACGTTCTAAGCAAGGGAGATAGGATTAGGTTCATTCAATACATGATTGACACATCTTATGGAGAAGGTGCCAAATCACTTGCTGAAAGGCTTGCTTTTACATCTGAGAAGATTGAGGCTGAGGTTGATGGCAAGAAATATGAATACATAACAAATGTATCAGATAATTTTAGCGAGTATTTTGCAGAGCAATTCAGGCAGTGGTATTTAGGCGTAAAGTCCACTCCGAGTGAAATAGACACTATATTTGAAAAGGTTGCTTCTTTCTTGAGGTCTTTTGTAGAAAAGCTAAAAAGCGGAAAGTTTGTTGATAGCAATCTAAATGAATACTTCGATAAAATAATTTCTATAAACCAAAGCAATAAAGAGGCTGAAGCAACCACCGGAGCGAAGCCCACTCGTAACAGAAAAGAGGACGCAAAGCCCGGAGAGCGTGTCGAAGAAGTAGAAGGTTCCGGTGTTCTTGCCTATGAGCGTGTTTCATCAAGTGGCAAGCGCACCTATAACATCAAGAACGGCGGAGAGCCAGTTAGGAGAGTATCTAAGCAGGAGTATGAAACTCAGGTTGCCATAATCCTTGACAACTTGAACAGTTCGCCTGATTTGGGTAAGGTTGCTCAGAATCCTGCTGAGGTTGAAACAACGCCAGAATCTGCCTATGTTTTTGATGAGCCTGTTGTTTCTGTTGGAAATAACTTACCGGCATCTACGCTTGCTGTTTTTGAGGAGACTTCTGCGCCTGATGCAGATAGTGATTTGGTTGGAGAGAAAGAAAGTGAGAGTGAAGTTACAGAAGCGGAAATGTCTGATTCTGGTATGTCAAAATCAACTGGAATACCAGCCAAGAATATCCGAGACTTGTATGGCATAAACAGAAATCTGTTTGGACTAAGCCGAATAAGGTCTTTTGCAAACGCCATTGTGATGGATAAGATGATTGGCGCCATGGCTAAAAGAGCTGGAATTTCAAAGGCGGAAATGTATGGGCGATTGAGGTTTGAAAAAACAACTCAAAGCGATGTACTTAAAATGGAAAATGCGCTTTTTCAGGGCGTTGTAGATGGTCAAACTGTAAATCTAAGGAATTTAGATGTAGATGTAGTTAGTGGCTTTTACTCTCCTATTGAGAAGCGATTGGCCGAAACGAAGATAGAAAAGCAGAGTGCGAACAAATGGTTATCGCTCATTGGCAAAGGGGATGAGGCTGTGTGGACAGGTGTTAAGGATTGGTTAGAAAGCAAGAACCCACAAGAGCAAGTATCTAAGTCTGAAATTCAGCAATGGATGAAGGATAATAGGATTAGTGTTGTGGAGGTGGTGAAAGAGGCAAAAGTAAAGCCAGAGCAATATCAAAGGTTTGATGAGATAATAGACATTCTTAAAAGTAGGGGTTATGATGTTGAGGTAGAAGATTACGGCGGCATGGATATGTCGGTAACAGGGGTGGATGATGGATTGGTGTATTTGGACACGGGTAGTAATTATTTTAAAAGGGAAGATTTAATAAGAGATGGGTATTCCGTAAAAGACACATACGAAGAAGATGTTAATCTTTTAGAAGAAGCAAAAAAAATAGCATCAAACATCTCTTATAGGCAAGAGAAAGAAGAAACCTTAGATGACACCAAATTCTCCCAATACCAATTAGAAGGCGAAAAAGAGAACTACAAAGAGGTGTTGGTCACGTTGCCGAATATAGAAAAGGCAACTTCTCTAACTCAAATAGCAAAAGAGCTTGGATATGGTGATGTTTCTGATGCTGAATATGGCAGGATGCCAAAAGAAGATAGGGATAAAATAAGAGCGGAAAGAGAAAAAAGGTTATCTGAAAACAATAAGACACCTTTCAAATCATCCCACTTTAATGAACCGAATATACTTGTTCACCTCCGAATGAATACCAGAACCGATGCACAGGGTAATAAGGTATTGTTTTTGGAAGAGGTGCAAAGCGACTGGGGGCAACAGGGTAAGAGGGCTGGATTTACAACAGGGGAAAAAGTAGGTAATTTTTCTTCTTATATTAAAGATGATTTAAAATTAGATTGGAGTGATGAGAAAATTAAACAAGAATTTAATAATAGAAATAGCAGGGAGTACAAGGAGTGGGATAGGATAAAAACTCAGCAATCTAAAACTCCCGCCGCCCCTTTCGTAACTGATACAAACGCTTGGGTGAAGCTGGGATTAAAGGTAGCCCTTAAAGAAGCGGTAAAGCAAGGTGCTGATAAGATTGCCTGGACAACAGGTGAGCAGCAGAATAATAGGTATGATTTGAGCAAACAGGTAGATAAAATAGATGTTGAATCTGTTGAAGATGTTGATGGTTTGTTTTTTGTAGATATTAACCTTTCAAACGGCACAACCGAAAATTTAGAAGTTGAAAATGGTATTATAAGAGATGGTAATTATAAGGGTCAAAGATTAGACAGTGTAGTTGGCAAGGACTATGCGGATAAAATTCTATCTACTCCCAAAGGTGAATCCTCTACTTTACAAGGTGAAGATTTAAAGGTTGGCGGCAAAGGCATGAAAGGCTTTTATGGCTCGCCAACAGAAGGAAGCTTAGGCATAGTAGGTAATGTAGCCAAGAGTTTGTTTAAGCAAGATGTGGGAACGGTTAATATTGATACAAATGTAAAAGGTAAAGCAACAAAAGATTTTGATGATTTAAAGCAATCATTAGAATTTGAAAAGAAACTTGAAGATAACGGTAAAACAGGCATAATATCAACTATAAACAAAGATGGTTCTTATACTATTGAGTGGAAAGAGAACAAGCCTTCCGCCCAAAACTCCATAGACATAACACCTGAGTTAAGGTCGGAGGTGGAGCGTGGTCTGGCTTTGTTCCAGCGTGGGCAGGGAGGTCAAGCGATGGGCGCCATGGTTGCTGCTGATGGTGGCTATATTATTTACGCATTGACTAACCCAAATGTATCTACACCGCTACATGAGTTGGCCCATGTGTTTGAGAATTACCTCACTCCATCTGAAAGGCAAACTGTTGTCCGTAATGCCGGAACATCGGAATGGAATACCCAAACAAGCGAATACTTTGCAAGAGGGTTTGAGAAATACTTGGCAGATGGCAGCTCTCCAAACGCATCGCTATCAAGGCTGTTTGAAAAATTTAAAGAATGGCTAACTGAGATTTACAATGGCATAAAAAACAGCCCTATTGACATTCAGCTAAACGATGAGATGAGGTCAATATATGCCAGTATGCTTGGAGAGGATGCTATCTCAGATGCTCCGGTTCAACTAGAATCTGATGGTGGAATATCCTTAAACACAACAGATGGATTATTTGAAGGAGAAGAAACCGATGAGGCTGTTGCCAATGTGATTGAGGCTCACACTAACCGGACGCCGGATAAGGTTGCTGCTGACCGTAGGGAGGCTGAGAAGAAGGCTAAGGAGAATTTATTAAAGGCATGGAAGAAGCAGGCTGAGGCGTTATCCGGTTCAGGCTTTGATGCAGTAACTCAAGCAAAGAATCAAGCAACGGCTCAGATTGAATTATACAAGGCGGTAGCTGAGTACATTGCTGTTTGGGCAAAGAACAGGATTGATGCTGGACTAGATGCTAGTTACGATGCTTTTTATCGTACCCACCAAAGTATGATAGGAAAACTGGTAGCTGACGGTAAGGGTTTGATTAAGCCGGCGAATGTCAATATCAATAGTGGCATAATGATGGCTGCTTACAACGATGGTGTTGACATGGCTACATCTGTTGCTGCTGCTCCGAGGTATACTGATGTTACCCAGATTGATGCAGAATACAATCAAATTAAGGAGGCGTCTAAAAAGAAATTTGCTGAAAAGGCTAGGGAAAGAAGGAATGCTGCTCGTGCTTTCTTTTCAAGATTAGACAGGGCTATTCTTGACCACAAGGGGCCAGTTAAATCATATCTTCGTGATTTAGCCTCTAGGGTAAAGAAAAGGGGTGTTAATTTCGACACTGCTACTTTGCTTCGTAATATGCAGTTTGCCATTCAGACTGGTTCTCGTTTGGACTTGGTGATGAAGCGTTTCCAGAATGATATTTACAGGGGTGTAGGTCGTAAGAAGAATATTCGGATTCCGGGCTATCCAAATGCTATGTCCATGCGAGATGTTTTGGACATGATTATTTTCCACAGAACGGTAATAAGCAAGGATAGGGCATACGAGGCTAGTCGTAACAACGTTGAGAAATTTGATTCAGAATTGCGTGCCGCTGGGTTTACTGATGAGGAGATTAAGAAAATAACGGGTGGCGACTACCTCAACTCATCTTCAACTGATGTGGATAAGCTGGAAGAAAGTATTAATAAGTTCGACCAAAAACTTAGGGATGCTGGATTTTCAGATGATGAAATAAAGTCAATAACTGATGGTTCATATAAGAAGAAAGAAAACAGGTCACTTCTTGCAAAGGTTGATGTTTATCTTGATTCTAAGAACCTTTCTGAAACAGGGTTTAAATCATCTGCTGACAAAAGAAACTTTCAGGAATTAAAGGTTAGGGCTTACAAATTCGCTGAGAATAATGGCCAAACCGAGCCTGAGTTTAAGAAAGCTGCGAGGCGTAGGAACTTGCAGCAGGAGCATATCAATCGTGTTGGGCCGGCTGGACATACACATCCTTTCGGTACTGACTTGGTTAAATCCCAAAAGGCACTTGATATTTTTAAGCAGGCGTTGGGCGATGCTTCATTCGCTGAAATATCTGGTCGTGCTGACACATACTTTGAGGCTAACCGGTCATTGCTTCGTGAAAGGTTGAACTCTGGTGAGATTACCCAAGCGTTGTATGATGAGATTATAGACAGGGATTATATGCCAACTGTCTGGGATTCATCTGAAATTGATGCTCAGTTTGGAGAAAGTTTCCGTGAGGCAGGGTTTGATATTGTGAATCAGAAGGGTAATAGTACGCTTATGTATTCATACAAGGGCGGCTCCCAAACAACATCCATGGCTTTTACTGATTCTGAGAAGTTGCTGGAGATGAACGCTGCTACTACTTTGAAGCGTATTAATCGAAGCCGTCTTTTCAATTTCATCATCACAAATTTCCTTCCGGCTCAGGATACTGATTTGACGATTGCTATTGAGCAGCGGGAGAAGCAGCTTGGTAGGAAGTTAAATGCCAAGGAGCAGCTAGAGGTAAGGCGTAAGACCGTTATGATGTATGAACTTGCAAACCTTGGTGTTGATAAAACTGGAAAGCCAAAGTATGAGCAGCCTATTGACAATCAGTATTCAACGGTTGTGTTTACGGATGAAAGTGGTCGTTCCCGTGCCTTTGCGGTTGCTGGGATAGCCAAAGAAATGCTTGATACAAAAGGAGCGCCAACTCCGAGTGCTATCACATCAATGATTTCCATGATTTTGGGAACAACGTTGATTAAGATTACGGCAGTAGGGGCAAACACCCTATTTGCTGTCGGTCAGATTTCGATGGATGTTATGCACCAGATAATGGTTTCTCCGGGCTACAAATTCCTCCCCTTTGCCATACCAATTAGGCTAGGAATATTCGGATTTAACATTGGTCAGAATGTGTTCGATAAGGCCGTGAATCAGTATCGCAGAATGGCGGCTAAGGTTGCCAGCGGAAAGGCTACTGTAAATGAGCGAAACCGGTACATGGAGCGCGTTGCTGATGCAGTAAGCCATGGCTTAGATTATGGCGGTGGATTGTTTGGATACAAGCCCTTAGCTGCTGAGAAGTCAAATAGCCCTATTGCCCAAAAGCTAAACGATGCTTACGAGCTTTTGCTATCAACCATATCCACCACTGAACTTGCGGTTAGAATGACTACCTATCAGATGTTAGCTAATCACTTTATTCGGAAGATAAGCAGAAGTGCCGAGGGTAAAAAAATGACACCTCAAGAAATTGTAACCAAGGCAAAGCAAATGGCCGCTTATGAAGCAAGTAATGTAATGAACTACGCTTCAAGGGGTACTGCCACATCTTATGCGGATGCCATATCTCCGTTCTTTAATGCCACCAAGGTTGCCGTATCTGCTCATGCTAGTAAGGCATTTAACATTGAGCGCCAGCCAGCGGAGTATTGGGCGAGTGTGGCCCAGATTATTGGTGGAGGAGTGGCTTGGTATATGTATATTTTATCTCAGTCTGAGGATGATGAGAGAAACAACATTGTTCCAATAGATGCTTCTGAATCTTATGTTCTGAACAACTTTGTTATGCCTATGGGCGTAGGTGAGAATAGAAAGGGAGAGAAGGCAAGGGAGATGTTTAGCTTTGGTCTTGATAAGATTACTCAGTTGTATATGCTTGCAGCAAGGGGTATTGCAGAGCAGATATATTACTCTGGAAGGATGAACGCTGATGGCACTGTGCCTGGAAGGAAAAGAGTTAAGCCTACTGACTTTGCGAAGGCGTTTTCTGAAACCTTGCCGGGTATTGGCTCCATGCCTCCGATGCTGTCTTTTATTTCTGCTACGTTTTTCAACTTCGATACTTTTAGGATGCGAGCCATTTATACTGGCGAGAAGGGTATTCCAGCAGACCAAATGGCAGATGAGCGTACTAAGTATCTGTATCGTAAGGTGTCTAGGTTTATTCCTGTTCCGGCAGTTCAGTTACAGGCTGGAGTAAGCAAGGTTATTGCCGAAAACAATCCTATTGCCAATGCTTTGTATAATGCTTTTGCAGCGTTTCAGCCTTTGGGCGAGGGGCCAGCTGCGAAGGGTGAGGGAGAGATGGGCGGTTTCTTTGAGCCATTTGCCAAGAAGTTTATAAAAACTGCTGAAAGAGGCCGTGAGCAAATGGAGTTTGAGCGTGAACAGGCAGTTGGAGCAACGGCCACCAAAACCATGGTAGCTGAGATTAGACAGGGAATAAACAGCAACACATACACCAGTCCGGACGCTTTGGCTTCTGACCTTAAAGCGGGTATTGAATCACTGGAGAGAGATGGAAACAACTCAAGTCAAATATCTTCAACGATTAGAAGTTTATTGAGAGAGGGTATTAGGTCTGCTTCAAAGGGAACTGGAGTGTATAACGATAAGTTGAATAAGTTTGACGAGGCTGTTAGGGCTGGAGACATGAACAGGGTTAGGGTATTGATTCCTGCCTTACAAGACACTTATAGAACTTTAAGCCAAGAGGAGGATATACAGAGTTTCTTATCTCAGTTAGCGACTTATGACGAGAACGTTTCTACCATGATTTTAGAGGCTTCTCAAACCCTTGGGGATGCGATTGCTGAACACAAGGCTGCAAGGAAGGCTTCGGATGTTTCATCTGGGGTATTCAATGAGTATGGAAACATTGTGTATGACTATGAGGAGTTGAATGTGTTGTTTGATTTGTATTCAACCCAGCTTAAAAAGTCTCAATCTAAGTAGTTATTGAATAAGAATTTGTATATTTGATTTTGATTATTCACTTTAAAAAAACTGAGGCATGAAAATCTCCGAAGTAAAGGCCAAGGCTTCCAATGGCGGCGGAAGCAAGAAGGCTATTTTTGGTAGCACAAAGAACCCCGGTATGCGTAAGCCTGCCAAGGATGTTTCTTTGCCACCCCAAATGACCAAAGTCGCTAATTGTTAATCTTCAATACCGAATCTGAGATGAAATCTGGGATGAAAGGTGCCATGAAGGGCGCTATGAAAGGCGCCGTGAAAGGTGCGAAAATGGGAGCCAAGGTTGGAGCTGCTGTTGGTGGAATGAAATCTGCCATGAAGTCCAAATCTGCTGGTAAGATGTCCAAAATGGGAGGAAAGAGCAAGAAGTCATATTGATTTATTGTTTTCCGATTGGTTAGTTGCGCCCCATTGTCATTGTCTTATCAATGTTCGGTGGGGCGTTTCCCTTATCACTAGGTTATGGCAGCAAGCAAAAGTGTAAAAAGTTCT
>Ga0105098_10000868_pt1 | contig 10780 bp, 11 predicted proteins | sample PPLLak21cMay2015_FD_79137 | JGI IMG/M metagenome (GOLD analysis project Ga0105098, IMG submission 79137) | Freshwater sediment microbial communities from Prairie Pothole Lake near Jamestown, North Dakota, USA - PPLs Lake P7 Core (1) Depth... | ecosystem: Environmental > Aquatic > Freshwater >... | reverse complement strand
CCTGTACTATCCCCTTCACACCGGGTCAGATTAAAATAAGTTCTCCCGGATATTATCTACGCGGAAACAGTTGCTGGAGAAGAAGGGGACATCGTATTACAGAAATTACCGATACCATGCCAAAGCGCCGTCTGCCCGGTCCCAGCCCTTTTCCTCATACGTGTGGCAATCGCGAAAGGGAATTGGATACAGTTAACGGGCGTATCAAGCTGGAACGATACTTTGTTCCTGTTCATGACTTGTGAAAAAGGACAATTCTGTTGGTATTTGTGCCGGAAGCCATATTATCAACACCCCAGATGTTTGAAGTCTTGGTGAATATCTGCTGGTTAATCACAACTCCTTCACAGGTAAATCCCGCAGATATTCCGGGAGAAACGACATAGTCTTCCAGCTGAATAGTCCGCTTTCGCACCTCCCCCACTTCAAATGCAACATATCCACCGGATTGCGTGACACGGAAGAGTTCGCGGAATACCGCACTCATGACACCCGACCATTCAGTCGGGTTCCGGGCCATCGTTATCTGGTCCCCGATCATCTTCTCGTCGAACCCGTTAAACCAGCACCGGAGCCAGTTGTCCTCCCTGTACTGGACAATATCAAGAAACGGGGGTGAGGTGACGGTCAGCTGTACACCAGAACCCGGAATTTCGGGAGTTGAACGTGCATCGCCCGTAAGAAGGCGGGCCTTTTTTCCTGCCTGTTTCAGATTCGCCTTTTCAGCGGGAGACAGTGAACGTAACAGGCTCTTTGTCTTGTTCAGAATTATCCGGTGGGTGTCACGGTACTCCGGGGTCTGCCGGAGTTTCCTGTTGATCCTGTGCTGGCTCTGTTGCGATACTGCCTGGTTGGGGGGAAGAGTGTAGACGGAGAAAAAGCCTTTTGAATGACCGGTGAGACGGTTGGTTGCCACCATCACAATCCATCGGTCGATCATGTCATCCCTGCGATCTGCCCTTTTCCTGATGATATATTCCCTCAGAGCAACGATCTCTTTTTCTGTGTCAGGATGGTAAAACATGGAAAGATCGATTGATGCCATGCCGGTGTCACGCGGGATGGAAGCAAGGCGCTTCTCGACAGCAGGGAGATCCGGCGGGAAAAATCTCGGCTCGGTAATAATCCTGGAGAGCGGATTTGCATCATTTGCAAGAACATTGCGTCCCCTGAGCCCTGCTTCAATTACTGTTGTGCCCCTTCCACTGAACGGATCGTATACCGTATCACCTTTACGGGTCAGGAGATCGATAAAGAACCGCGGAAGTTGCGGTTTAAAGCACGCACGGTAGGAGATCTCATGAAGGGATGACGCCTGTCTCTGCCGGGATGTCCAGAATTCATTGGTATATTTAGGGATGGTGACTGCCCCTATCACGATATCCGTACAATCCGTGGGGCATGCGGTCTCACTCACGAATGTCCGGAGATACCGTGCGAGGTTATTATCCGGTAAAGAGGATGTGCCGCTCACCATATCTCATGGTAGGTTGACGGATGAAGGTATAATGCTGGTGCCTGGTGTAGTGAATGCATCTCAGGTCATCAGGATGTCGTAATCCGGCCTGGAGAGATGACAACCTGAACCGCATATTCTTTTAAGCCGGATGTTGCCATCCTTTGGGACATTCCATTGGCTTCCAAAGGTCAATCCGGAAAAAAGGACATTGCCCGATCCTCCGCTCACACCAGGAAGGTCAGGACATCAGGATAATAAATTTATTTTTTCCCCGTTGGTCGTCCTGATGCCGACAATTGCATCGAATGCATCCGGATACTTTACCGTACCCTGAATTCCATCGAGTGCACCGGGGACAAGGCCAAGTACCATGAATACATCATCAGCAACAACAAATGGGGCTACGATACCATGAGCCCGTGCCGGGCGAAAACCGTAGCGGGGATAATACCCCGGGTGGCCCACAACGATGACTATGCGATGGCCGAAACTGCGGCAGGCATTGAGCCCTTCTTCAACCAGTGCTGAACCGACCCCGAGGCACTGGTAATCCGGGTGAACAACGAGAGGTGCTAGAGCAACAGCCGGTATAGAATCCTGAGGCGATTCTATGGTGACGGGAGGAAACATGATATGCCCGATTATCCTGTCCCCACACACGGCAACGAGCGAGAGTTCGGGATTGAAAATATTGGAATCCCGCAGGGTATTTACCAGGTTTGCTTCGTCATAATGGGCAAATGCCTGGAAATTTACCTCAAAAATAGCGGAAATATCATCTGGAGTTTCCGGCCGGATAAAAAATGAATCCATCCTGTTGTATAGGATGTCCGGGTAGATAAGGAGGCGTCTGGAACAATACGGAAGGTTGTCCTTAAGACAGGAAATTTTTCAGATATGCCATCCATCAAAGATTGTATGTAAGATCGGCGCAAATTTCCTGATGATGAATGCAACTGTCAGGGCATATATTGACCTTACCCGGCTCCAGTTTTTCTTTGCGTGGCCGTTGCTTTTTTGTTCGGGCTACCTTCTGGCAACGACTGTTTACGGAGACTTCACCTGGTTTGACCTTCTCCGGGTTGCCCTGATCGGGTTCTTTGGTTTTGAGGCGGGATTCGTTCTCAACGATTATGTTGATCGCAATTATGACAAAAAAGAGGTGGAAACTGACAAGCTTACCCGGTACTGGCGGATATTCGGAACACGCCCCATCGCAAACGGCCTTATACCACCACGCCATGCTCTGGTGCTTTTTTTTATTCTGGCTGCTGTCGCTGCCGCCCTCATTCTGACGCTCCCCTATCCCCATTCGCTCTTCGTTCTCCTTATCATGGTCTATTGTTATACCATAGAGGTCTTCTACCAGATCGAAAAGCGACAGGCACAACAGTTCCCCTTCGCTCAGTTAATCGGGCGAACGGACTTTGCCCTGTTTCCTGTTGCCGGTTATCTCTGTCTGGGGACACCAGACCTGAATGCGGCTCTCTACTTCGCCTTCTTCTACCCGTTTGCGATGGCCCATCTCGGTGCCAATGACCTGATAGACGTGGTAAATGATCGTGCCAGGGTGATGAGCACTATCCCTGTCCTCTATGACAGGGAAAGAACTGCATACTGGATCGCAGGCTTTACGGTTATCCATGCGATGATGGCATTACTGTTCATGACCAGGCTCGGGTGGATCAGCCGGTTCAGCATCATTGCCGGGTTGTGCCTGCTCGTCATTGCAAATGCGGTGATCGTGAGGAATAAAACACCTGAAGCAACCCTCAGGGTACTGCCGCTCTTCCACATCGCGATGGTGCTCTATGCCGGGGGGCTGATAGCCGGGGCATTTTTATAAAGAAACAGGCTTTTGGTGAAACCCTGAGATTCAACAAATGGAAAAGCACCTGTTTACGAAAGAAACAGGTTCTTTTTCCCCCGAACCGCCCCTGCATTTTGCGATTGTGTTGTGTTACCTTCTCTGAAGTTATCGCTCCAGGAGATACCAGAGCGCCGGGTGCGGAGGAATTACCTGCCGCAGACCCAAAGAACGTTAAGAAAAATATTTTGAGGATTTCCCGTGAAAATCGCACAACTCCGTAATTTCGGGAATTGCCAATTCCGGTCCTGCGATGACCTGCGCCGCACCAAAAAGGGACGCCCCCGCGGCGCTTCAATGAGCTCAAAACTCCGCCCCTGGCCTCTCAAGAGCCTGTTACGGATCCAGTTGTACCTTCATAATTTTTCATGGTTTGGATGAGATCCATTCCCGTTCATGTCCGTTTCTATTGAATAAAAAAATGAAGCATTCCCAAAACAGCGATGGTATCGCATTCAAACCCTGACAGGGGTTTTTTGTGTTGCTCTGAACATCGTTCAGGCTTTGATTTTTTCTTCAAAATTGATAAACCATAGTGGAAACAGCATCACATTGTGCCCCGTCCCCTGTTGGGGGACTGGTGGCACAAGAGGGGGTGAACACGGGGGGTATAATCTCATAAAAGCAGAAGACCGCTCAATCATTTCCTTTTAATGTTCTCAACCTCAAATTCCCAGCAGCCGCTCATTCTCATGGAGCCACTTCCGCCGGCGCTCGTAATCCGGCATGATTTTTCTGACCCTGGCCCAGAACTTTTTCGAATGGTCAGGCTGGCCGATATGGACCAGCTCGTGCACCACGACGTAATCGATAATCTCCGGGGGAGCCTGGATAAGGCGCCAGCTGAAGTTGATGCTTCCCTTATGGGTGCACGACCCCCATCGCTTCCGTGCATCGGTAATGCGGATGGCCGCCGGAATATATCCCGTCTGCAGGGAGAACCACATGCACCGTGTCTGGAGCTCCCTGCGCGCTTCCTCTATGTACCAGCGTTTTAGCTGGATCCTCATATGCGGCATAAGCCTGCGGGAAACGTACAGCTTATCGCTGCGTTCTATCGCCATGGTCTCCCCTTCAACGATATGCAGAGGGTACGATCGCCCGAGATAGAGGAAGAGCTCTCCTTCGGTATACTCGTGACAGGGAGCGGGGGGGCGCCGTTTCATCTCATCCTGTTTCCGCAGGATCCACCTGCTCTTCTGCCGTATCACGTCTTCGATGTACGAAATGGATGCCCGGAGGGGTGCCCTTACGATCAGGGTAGCTGCAGGAGTTACCTCAAGAGCGATAGTCCTGCGACGTGATCTGATTATTTGCTCTACAGGGATCTCATGCATGGAAAAATTGCTGCCGGTAAGTACTCTCCGGCCTGACTAAAAAAAGGTAAAGGATGCTTAATCAGGCAGCCGTCTTCGGTGCGTCATTGATCCCATCACTGACAATCCTGCCATCCCTCATCCTGACAATGCGGTGGAAATATTCTTTGTGCCAGTCCTCGTGGGAAACCATGACAATCGTCTGGTGCATCGACTCATTGATTTCCTTAAAAAGTTCAAGAACCACCCGGGAATTTTCTGTATCAAGGTTGGCACATGGCTCATCGGCAAAGAGGATGTCCGGCTTGTTCACCATCGCCCGGGCAAGCGAGACCCGCTGCTGCTGTCCTCCGGAAAGTTCCCGGGGCAGATGGTCCCGCCGGTCGCACAGGCCGATCTTCTGCAATATGGAAAAACTGTCCTTTTTTGTCTGTTCCTCGGTGCGGTCTTTCCGGAGCATCGCCGGCAGGGATACATTCTCCATCACGGTGAGATCCGGGACCAGGGCATAGTCCTGGAAGACGTACCCGAGCTTATAGAGACGGAACATGGTCTTCTCATAATCCGTGAAGCGGGAGATGTCCATGTCATCAATCACGATCCTGCCGGAGGTGGGAAGGTCCAGGAGTCCCAGCATGTGCAGGAGCGTGGACTTGCCGCTCCCGCTTGGTCCCATGATGCCGAGAAATTCACCTTTTTCTATGGTGAGAGTTACGCCGTCCAGGGCCCTGACCTCGACATTTCCCATACGGTAGATTTTCCGTAAATCAGTAATCTCGATCATGGCTCTACGCCCTCATGGCAGTCTGGATTTCCTCACGCGACACCTGGTAGGCAGGGACATACCCGGCAACTGCTGCTGCACAGAACAGGATGACCGAATTGATGACAAGGTCCATGGGTGTCAGGTACAGGTATGCAGACCATTCCGGTGTCACAATGGGGTGAACGGACATGTACGCTGCGAGCGCCAGGGTGATGATGATCCCAAGAATAATGCCAAGAATGCCGAGGATGATAACCTGAAACCCATAATTGTGCATGATGACTTCCTTATCCACGCCAATCGCCTTGAGGATCCCGATCTGCTTGCGGCTGTTGAGGGTCTTGATCGTTATGACGATGAACAGGACGACCGTCGTGATGATGACACTGACAACAAGGGATACCGCGTTGATGATGGCAAAGCTCTGGAGCACCTTCCCGACACTTTTACTCAGCAGGTCCGTCATGGTCTGGACAGTTCCGGTCACTCCCACACCATAGGCGAGGAGCTCGTTCTTGATGAACTGCTCGGAATACCCGGGTTTCGCCCTCACCGTGATGTAGTTAGCCTGGTCGAGCGTCCTGCCTTCCACCTGTTCCATGTCCGTCCAGGTTACAAACGCTGCGTTGTCAACCGGACTCCAGCCGGTCAGGTAGATCCCCTTGACCCGGTAGTCTTTCGTGTACCCGTTGCCGTACTCGACCGTGACCGAGTCCCCGACCCGCACCCCGCCCAGCGACGCCTGGAATTCATCTTCCTGGCGGACGGTGGCGTCACCGGCAATCGGTTTCCCGATAATGATCTCCCCGGTATCTCCTTCCCCGAGATAGCTTCCGGCAACCATTTTTGTATAGACCGGGGATACTTCCTTCTCATCCGCGGGAGAGATGGCACGCACTGAAATACCGAGAACCCTCTGCCGGTACTTGAAGGTCGCCCCTTTCGAGTACTGGGGAGATGCCCGCTGGACGCCCGGCATACCATTGATCAGGTCGAGGGTCGCATCAAGGCCGGTGATGTACTGCTCGCCTGATTTTGGGCTTACCAGGACATTTGAGACCTCATAATCGATGAGCTGTTGTGTAATACTCTGGCCAATCCCGCTGAACATGGAAGGGAGGAAGATCATATTGGTGAAGCACATCCCGATAATCAGGATGGTCAGGAGCGTGCTTGAGCGGCTTCCCCGCTGGAGCGAACGCAGCGCCAGCAGGAAGGCAACCTTCAGTTCTTTTTGTCCCATGGGAATTTACCGTCGCCTTTGACCCTGGGCAGGTACCAGTACCGGTAGCCGACAACACCGACAATCACGAGGACGATCAGCAGGATAATGATGGTCCCTGAATTGTCAGCGGGGGGCACACGCACATTCATCTGACGGGTGAGGGTATGGATACCCATATCATCCGTGTAGGTAATGTTCAGGGTATATGGGTAATTACCACCTTTCAGTCCTTCAAGGAGGAAGATGGCCGGGGCGTCATTACCTGACTTGATCTTACCGATGAAAGCCTCCTTTGTCCCTTCTGCGGGGAGGTCGACATTCGCCGAGACCTGCTTTGCCTCACCCGTGCCGGTATTCTCTATCCGGATGGTAAGATCGAAGGGCGTATTCTCGGCAAGACGAGGAGGATTGGTGTCCACTGAGACAAAACCCAGTTCTGCTTTGCCCTTCATCATGAGATCGATGCCGGATATCTGGGTACGCCCTGATCCGTCGATTTCATTGTAGCTGATGCTTACCGGAACCCTGACGAGGCCGGCTTCAGTTTTTTTATCAGAGAGTAATGCAAGATTAACCGTCTGCTGCCCGCCTGCCATGATTGCTCCAAGGTGATATGAATCAGAATTCTTTGGGGCGACGGTGGCGCTTACATTTTCAATCCTGAGGGTAACGTCCTCGGCAAGTGTCTGCCCGGCATTCCTGACGGTGAGCGTTACCGGGATCTCCTCTCCCGGGTTTACGCTGCCGGTAAGGGAAGTATCCATGATCAGGATTGCCTGTCTCTGGATTCCAACGGCGGTGTTGACGTTCACCGGGATCGGGTACCTGGTGCTCTTGCCATTCGTGGTATCGATCCAGACTTCAGGGAAGTACATACCGCTCTTTGATGGTGCACGGATTGAAAAGGTGATGGGAATCGACTGTCCCGGCCCGATTTCACCTACCCGGTCAAAATCCTGGGTGAGGACCTCAACGCCACTCCCCTCAAGGTGCACATTCTCAATATTGACATTGATATCTGTGACCCGGGTGGTCGCCGCGTCGGCCGGGGTTATCCCGATACTCTCCTGGATGCTCGCACTGGTTGCTGTATTGGTTACCGTGATGGTGATCGTTCCGAGACTATCAGGCATGAGCACAGAAGGAGTCACACGATAATTCGATATCGTTACCGTTGGTTCACCGGCTGCTGACACGGGCACAGCGAGCGATGCGATGAATATGAGAATGAATGCTGAAGCAACAAACTGCAGGTACTTCGCCCCCGGCAAGGGACGAAAAATATTTTTTTTTCCTGAATCGGGTACTACTTTTGCTGACATGGAAATACACTCTGCCGGCACCGATGCCGGTCTTGTTGTATCTCAGGTTCACTACCCAAAGTTATTAAACTTACCATGGGTAACTTAATAATACCAAGAGTAGATGGCCCTGAACGGGCTTTTTGATCAAAACGCGCAATCCGGAGGTTCTCCCCATGCCACGAATAATGCAGGAATATAAGGACGATGTCAGGAAAAAGATCGTTGAAGCAGCGTACAGTCTCTTTCTCGACAAAGGATATCATGCCACAACCATGAGTTCGATTGCCGGGAGTCTCGGGGTCACCAAGCCCGCGCTGTACCAGTATTTTCCCGGCAAGGAGGAACTGTATGCTGCGGTTGCCGCACACGGCCGCGAAGAACTGGCATCTATACTCGATCGATCATTCAGTACAGGAGATTTTCGGAGCGGCATTGAGGTTCTTTTCGATACTCTTACCCAGTACACATCCCAGTTCAACGGCATCTATTCAGAGATGATGCTTCTTGCCGTACACAATGAAGAGATCCGTACCCTGCTCAGGCATGACCGGATTGAGGATATTAACATTGTCGAGAGTTTTATCAGGCGCCAGCAGGGAGCCGGAATCATCTCCGGTAAGATTAATCCACGTGCACTTGCCATTGCCGGTGACGCACTTCTCAATGGCCTGCTGATTGATATCCTCGCAGGACTGGATAAAAAAGAAGCAAAGAAGATCTGGATCGGAGCCATTCTGCAATTGATCAGGACTAACGGCGATGAAAAGCCAGCGCCGGAATAAAGAAATGGTTCATGGTGCTGGTTCTTTCCCGATATGATTTTCAGCCGCTTACAAACATAATCAGCATTGCATTTTGATAAGGCAACCAGGTCAATCCTGGTGTATCAGTATCACTATCCTATTTTGTCCGAACCACCACATTTGTCCATCCGGTTTTAGAAATGGCTGAAATACCGGCAGTGTTGAAAATCTTTGAGTTTCTCTTTTACTGGCTCCATTTTCAGATCACGGATCCTCATCTTTCTGTTACCATCGAAAATTACGGCTCCGGTGTAATTCCCTATCTCCGACGTGAATCCAACCATAATCCAAACCCCTTATGTCAATCAGAGCCCGCATGATTTTTATCCTGCACATCGTTAAAAGGCACTTAACCGGGTTCCGGTGGCGTTTCTGCCTATAGGGAAGGCTATCCTATCGATTTTGGAAAAATTGAGACCCAACTCCCGATATGACGATCTGGAAAATCGTCCGATTGCGAAAATAAGCCCAAATCAAAGACTTTGTCAATCCGGGCGATTTGCGGGGAGATTTAGATCCGATCCGGGCATGTACAGTGCCCGGATAGGGTTCAGCCTGTATCGGGGATCTGATAATTACACCGGAAAACACCGACGAACCAGCGAAACCTCCGACGTGAAATTATATAGGTTTGAATTTCTCAGGCAGGCCGACTCCTCACTCATTCTTCCGGACCCCCTCTTTATGCAAAATATTCATGATATTCGTATCAAACAGGGCCTCATCGGATCCGAATCGGGGCTCATTTTGGGTTTTTTTGGAATTCTGGAACCGGGGTAAAAGGTAATAAATTAGAATCGTGACAGAAAATGTTAAATTATTGTTAAGAATGGCTCAACAAAAATTAATATTCTGATATATGTTCATCTGCATCGACGTTAATTATTACAACCTCAGCATTTGAAAAAATTATCCCTATTACCAAGAATGAGATACCCTCCATAGGAGGTCTGAATGATATATTTGAATTTGATATTATTCATACTCACTGGCTTGCAGAATGAAGTAACCGGTTGTTCCCATATCAGAATTCCGTCTCTATCCAGTTTTTTTACGACAACCTTAGTTTTCTGCCCCTCAAATGGATTAATACGTTCCTTCCCATCATCAGATTGCAATTCTGCACAGAAAGATCCCCCATCAATGGCGGGGATACAGATGTTTTCTTTTCCATAAAATTGATCTTCAAGTCTGTTTTTCGATCCATTTACGACAGTCACTGCAGTTCCGTTCCAGACAAGATCTCCCTGCAAATCAAATTTACATGTTTCGCCAATTCCAAAGGATGAAGAATAGGTGAGAAGATCCCCATCAGAATCTTGTGTCAAAAATTCTTCGGCACAGTTTGATTGATCTGGTTTGAGTGCGGCTCTATCCTGTTCCCGCTGAACTAATGACCTGTTCCATTGTTCATTGCCAATGTCGGAGAATTTAATCAAGTAAGAATGATACATTCCCAAACGATATTCTCTTCCGCTGACCATGGCATAACTACCATCAACGGTCTGTAAGAATGATATGGGAATATCATCCTTTCCTGAATCAAATATTTTTGACCAATCCAAAGTGCCCGTTGGTGTGACCTTAATTAAAATTATATCGTGATTAGGAACGTAATCCTCTCCTATACATCCAGCGACAAGAAGTACCCCTGCTATCAGAAAAGATAAACATAACATTACGTGGAGCCGGTGCATAACGTTATCAATTTTTTTAGAGAGAAATTATAATTGGAAATATTATTGCTATTTTTTTGTCGTTCTTCTTTTATGATATGACACATTCTGTTAATTTAATGATCTGCTCTTAAGTCTTAGTTGGTTATAGTCTCTTGGCTTGTGCTGTGTGAACACTTGAAAAAAATTACTTATGCGTGAAATATGCCTTCACGCCTTCATTACTGACTTCATCGATCTTCACAAATCCCACGCGTTCGAACTGGACAACCCTGCCCAGCTCCTGTTTTATCGCAGGTTCGCAGGCACCCGATATCTCGCCTTCCTGCGTGAGGAGTGTGCAGTTCACGGAGTCCTGGGCCGG
>Ga0105098_10000866_pt1 | contig 10786 bp, 10 predicted proteins | sample PPLLak21cMay2015_FD_79137 | JGI IMG/M metagenome (GOLD analysis project Ga0105098, IMG submission 79137) | Freshwater sediment microbial communities from Prairie Pothole Lake near Jamestown, North Dakota, USA - PPLs Lake P7 Core (1) Depth... | ecosystem: Environmental > Aquatic > Freshwater >... | reverse complement strand
TTTTGGAACCCTATGACCAACACGGGAGTAATTCTGTCGAGCATTGCCCATCGTTATAGACATTGCCCCTGCTTCAAGGTATGCCCTAGAACTGGTCGGCATATGGTGGGCAATATCAATCAAGGTTCCGTTAATTTCAACGAGTCCTTTGTCTCCTAGCCAGATTGCCCCAATCTCTTTGGCAATCATCTTTTCCCAATCTCCAACGTGGCATTCTGTTCCTGCTGTCATGTAAACAACTGATGCCATTTTAGCCAATGGCTTGAGGCATTCAACAGCCGCAAGTGCATGGTCAAAATTTAATGCCGCCACAACTTCCGTTGTTCCATGATGCCTTCCCTCAATGCAGTCGCCATTAATAAAAAGTGCAAATGGATCGTTTTTAAAGTGACCTTTAATCTTTTTGTTTTTGTCTTGCCAGCATTGCCATAGCCATTGCTGGTGAAGATTGTTTCCAAGGCTAACTTTATTTCCTGTGCTTGTGATATGATCATCAGGCCAAAGACCAACAGATGACCCACAATGGAGATCCGATACTACAACCGCACCAACAGGGGGTTTTGATTTAATCATTGGATTGTTTTTTTATATCCTGCGGAGGCTTATCAGAAACTAGATTCTTTAGTAATCGGGATGCATCACGCAAGGATATTTCCTCATCCTCCATCATTTGTGCAAGCATCTGCATCAACTTAATCCGTTCCGTAAGATGGTGAAGGTAACTGATAAGATCCAATTGCTCATCCTTTAGGTTCCTTGCATACCATCCTGCTCCTGCTGTCCAGAACTGGGTTTTGTGTTCTGCGCTTCCTTTAAAATACTTATCCAATCCAGCTACTGTTGCTTCTGACCAAATATCAAGAGCATCTTGTTCTGGAGTCATGTCACTTTTTTTTAGGTTTTTTACCTTTGGGTTTTTGAATTGACCCATAACCAACTCTAGCAGATCGGAGAATTGCATTTGGTTTTGCGGATGTTGTGGTTGCTTTCATAGGCTGTTTAAAAATCGTTTCCAAATTTGTTTGGGACGAATACAGCTTGCCACGTTGCATACATGGCAAGAATTTTCATGGCAAGTGTTTAATTCAGAAAAGCAATATGGGCAGTAGTTGTTTACATAGTAAACCCAACCCAAAAACATCTTTAGAATGTATTTCAATTTTTTAAAACACTAATCCCGATGTAACCAGCGGCATCAGAAGAAATATTGATATTTACATTTTGAACATTTGACCAAGTTGCTTCATTTGGAAGTTCAACAACAGATGAAAGGGCAGTAAACAAAGATTGAATGTCTGAACTATTAAGATCAGATTGAGTATATTCGGATTTGGCGGTTACAATGATGGGCATATTTTTATAGGTGTGAGTTAAGAGTATTGAGACAGTTTGTGTTTAAGGTCAATGTTTTTGTAGAGATAAAGAAACAGAAAAGAGTAAAGCAAATTCCCCCCTTATCCCCCCACCCTCAAGTGAGAAAGCCTGTCAGAAAAGAAAAGAAACTACTGCTCACCGATAATCTGCAAGCAGGGTGTTTCTCCTCGTTTCTTACGGGTATGGAGTTTTGGTTCTCCAAAGCCGAGTTCTTGGATCATGTGGTACGCATTCACACCCATCCTCACTTGCTATAACGGGTAAGCCCCGCCGAGTGGTGAAGCACTACAGCGGGGCTTTCGTTTGTTTGAGGAAAGTCTTTTTTGAATGCTTCACCATTCAGTTTTTCCAACTTATCAAAAATGATAATTCCGTCAACTACTTTTTTTAAAAACCATCTGGATCGGGAGTGGAACCACCATATCCCCAATCTTCTTCCATTTCCGCTTCTTCCGTATCTCCCTTTGAATGGATCAAGCGATTCTCGAAATCCCGAATCTCCAGAATGTCCAAGGATTCGGCCTCTTCTTCAAAGTTGAATTCAAGTCCTGCCCTTCGGAGCATTTGCACGGCATAGGTAAAAGAATCAGCCAAATCGGGTGATTTCTTCAACCGCTGTTTCATGTCTAGCTTTTTTTCTACCGAAACCTTTCTGCCCTTGTGGGAGTAAAGCCTAGAACAAAGTTCGTTCACTACTTGGGAATGTCTTTCAACGTCTATACCAACCAAGGAGCGGGTGGACATGGCGGTATGAACAGCAAACCAATACTCCGTAACCAAGCGATCATACGCTTCTTTGCAAGTTCGCTGATCTAGGTTGCTGATTTTGCGTTCTGTTGGCATTCCCATAGATGAAATGGGGAACACAAACATTGCTTCTGGATTATATTTACTCCATTCAATGATGATTGCCCTCATCATTTTGCCGCCGTCACCAGATATATCCAATCCAAAGTCCCTTGGATGGACTCCATATTCAAGACAATCTCTAACTACTTGTATTGCAATACTTTCTTCAAACACCTCTCCTACTGAACTATTGTATTCTCTAGTTCCAAGGTAATAGCCAAGGCTTCTGCCAGTATCGTTTGGCCCAAAACGGCAAAATGTAGCCGCACATCTATCTCCTCCTGCGGTAAATGCAGGGTCAAAGCCGCAAACAACCTTTGTTTTGCCACTCCAAACTGGCTCCCAATTGATGTCGCATCCTTGGATGAACTGTTTTGAGAAGATTGTGAGTTCTACAGAGGAATCAGGCCACCATCCATAGACATTTCGCCAGTATTCTAGGGCATTTTTGTTGCCATAGCATCGCTTTAGGGTAGCGGCTTCGCCTTGAATAGTCAAAAACCGATCAAATGGCGGGATTTCTGCATCAGGAACTTGGAAATTAGGGCTATCTTCACCAGAAAGGTGAAGAGCAACGCCTGTTCTGGTTGTCCATTTGTGTGTATAGCGGTTTACGGACTCCCATTCCAAGGGATGATCTGGCTGGCAAAGTTCAGTATGGGGGTTATTTGCTGTTGCCGCTGGGTTTGCCATGCCTCCAAAGATAAAGTCTGGATTTGCTCCAAGGTTTACACGGGTATCTAGGGCATAGAGATCCATTTCTGCCAACTCGTCCAAAAACAAGCGCATACGAGCATTTTTGCGCCCTCTTGTGTTTTCTACAGAGCGTTTTCCCTCACCTCCTTTGGGAAAAGCCAAGGCTTTGATGGCATTTGTGTAGTCTCTTTCTGAATCTTTTGTGTCAATAGACTCAAAAACAATCATCCTGCGATACTCTACAAGGTTGCCAATAGAAGCATCTTTTCCGTATTTAGCCTGTAGGTTACGCATGGCAATTCGGTAAAGGGTACAAACCTTGCCCCACAATCGGTCTTCGGACGCATCCAAAGAGGTAGATGCTACATATGTTGAAGTGAAATCAGGAGCGCAAAGCCAATCAATGATGATACAAGCCGCAACAGAAAAGGTTTTTCCGCTAGATGCACACCCTGCAATGCCCCAATCGTTCTCGTTGCAGAACAAATCTATAATGTCCAAGGCGTAATTGTTTGGGATTCCTTGAGAATGGAGCAAAACATCATTGCCATAAATCAACTGGAAGCAATTAACCATGTGTTGTGCAGGGTTAAGCAATCCGCATTCATCCAACTTAATCCCCATCTTGATTCGCTCACGCCTTCCAAACTCTCCACGGGTTAATCTATATGCAATTAACTCCCTGACAAATTGGTGCTGGTTTTTGAAGAAGGGGATTCCGTAATCCGTATCTTGTGGAACATCCAAACAAAGGTTTTTATAATTCATGCACAATTACTATTGACTTATTTTATAAATTAATACAAGCATTTGAACTGCATGAGACTCAAAGATAAAAACGGATCAATCCCCGGAGGACTCTGGTATCAATATAACGACGATCAAGGTAATACTTATCGTGTTAACGGAATGGATCTTCCTTTTGGTAAATCATTTTCAAGAAAAGTTTTTAGCGACATGATGGTAAACAATGTTTCCGTTCCTGATAATTTAGATTACTTGATTGAACAACAAATCTGTAATAGGATTGGAAGCCAATATTGTTGGCAAGAAGCTGGAGACAAAGTTGCAAATGTAATTCATACCTTTGCAAATTTGGGAGATCGTGTAGCGGCAAGCCTTGGGGTTAAATCAAACCTTGAGAAAGCGGCAAAAGGATGCACAGCCTGTCAAAAGCGCAGACAAGCAATGAACCAAGCACTCGGATAAAATGGCTAAAACCAAAAAAATTGTAAATCGTGAAGGTGTTTCCTCTTGGGGATTTAATACCATTAACTCCAATGGTGTTGCACCAACAAGCCGTGTCCAAACTGCTAATGATGCATTTACAATTTGCTGGAACTTGCGACTAGATAACGCTGGTCGTGAGCGCAAGTGGGGGCGTATTTACAAGTGCTATAAAGGGTTTCCCCCTACCGATTATAGCCAAGTAGCCTCTCGTCAGCTTTCGGGAATGAGCAATGTTCCTTTCCGTCAAATGAAATTTATTGTTGATAACCAGAAGTCATCGTTTGTTGACATGGTTATGGAACGTAATACTGCCGCAAACATTACTACAAAAATTGGCAATCCTACCGAAAAGAAACAATGGAGTGACATTATCAGCATTGGATTCGATAGAATGCTTCGTTCATGGAATAGCTACAATTACAATGTAGAATTGGATGTGGAGGAAATGACCCTGTTTGGAAAGGGCTTTGAGATTGCAGAAGATAGGGATGGATGGCCCACAAAAAGTTTTCATAACTCCAATGTGCTAATTCCAGATAAAACGTATGCTGACCTCACGAACTTGGGTGAGATTTGCATTAAACGTAGCTACACCCCCCTTGAGTTCTGGCTCAAGATTACTGGCGGGGAGGAAGATCCTGATAAGGCACAAAAATATGCTACAGACATGGGATGGAACTTTTGGGCTTGTGTTGATGCCCTTCGGATGTTCACCACAAACTATCGCAACACCTACACCAATACGGAGTGGTTGCGTGACGTATCTAGCGGCAACCTAAACCTATCCCGTCTTTATACTCTCCGTATTGAACTTTATGAACTGTATATCATGGAGTTCAATGGATCTATTTCCAAAATGCTCCTTCTCCAGAACTACGGAGGATTGATTCTTGGGTACAAAGAAAATGGTCGTAAGGATTTGACTGAAGAAGAATACAGGGATCAAACAGGATTCCTATATTATCGCAAAGATTGGGTAGAAAAGGATGGCGATGGATGGAATGACATCATTGCTCCCATGACCGATTCTGCTGGTAGTGGCATCTGGCATGAGATCCAAGGGCTTGCTGAATCTATCTTTATTCAATGCAGGGCATATGACATCCACATGAACCGCTTCATGGATGCGGTAGATTGGAATACTCGCCTGATGTTTAAAGGTGGTACTGCTGAAGCAACCAAGAAACTTAAACAGATGGAATGGCAACCTTGGATGATTTTGCCGCAAGACGTTGAACCAATTCAAGTAGCGGTTAGTATTCCATTCCAAGAAGTTCTTGCTGGTATTCAGTTTTATCAAGCAGACCTTTATCGTGGCATTGGTGCTTACAATATCGGCATGGCAAACAAGGGCGGCAAACAAAGGACAAAGGGTGAAGCAGAACTTGATGCCGCCGAATCCGCAAAACTCCAAGGAACCCAAATCCGTAGGTTTAATGATAACCAGACACGTTGGTTGCGAATGCTCTATAAGAGGATGAGCAATACCACAAAGGGTGGTAATGGTTATAAGATGAAAGAACAATTTGTAGAGTTCATGGAACAGAATGGAGTTCCCAAAGAAGCATGGAAGTGGGAGAACATTGAAAACCTAGAAAGCAATATGCTTGCTGGCTCTGGAAGCCCCTCTTATAAGCTGATGGCGGCTCAACAAACCGTTTCACTTACTGGCATGACTCCAGCTAATGAAGGTCAAGCTAATGCAATTGCTGATGCGATTGCCGCACTTAATGGTCGTCAAAACGTGAATCGTTACGTCCAGCAAAGCCAAGTTCAGATTCCCGATGAACAGGGCATTATTTCAATGGAGAACATTGGAATGACTGATCCAAAGGGCAACCCTGCAAACTTCCGTGTGTATCCTGATCAAAACCATATTGAACACTTTAATGGTCATATCCAAGATGCAATGGTTTCGTTGCAAGAAGCTCAACAGGCAATGCAAGCCTCGCCAGTTGCACAAAATGCAATGAATAGCCAAGAAGCACAATCATCCGTTGATGATGAAGCATTCAACCTATTGCGTGATATTTACGCTACACTTATGCGGTTCAAAGGGCCGCATCTTGTTGCTCACCTTGGATTTATCGAAAGAGATCCAACCAAGAAAGAAATGGCAAAGCAGTATGCACAACAGATGCAGATGCTTCAGCGTGGTGTGGATGAACTTGGTAGCCAAGTTGCACAAATGGCTCAAGCCAAACAGCAACAGAGCAACCAAGCAATGCAAGATCCAAACACAATCAAGCTACAAGCAATGGTTGCTAAAGAGGCAATCCAAGCTGACAGCTTGAGGAAGAAAGAAGATATTAAACTGGCGGCATTGGCTAATAAGGCTCAACTCCGTGAGGCAACATCAATGGAGAGGGCTTCTACTGATCTTGCTACAAAGAGGGCAAAAGCCGCCAATGAGATCCAAATTCGTAGGGCAAAAGCCGCACAGGATGCACAGATTTTGCAGAATAAAACTTCGCAAGAAATGCAGATGAATATGTCAGAACCAAGCAACCCGCAACCCGAACTATAACATGGCAGATAAAAACACGCTTAACCTAGCCGCCGCTATTATCAATGATCGTAGATATAGCGAACTTAAAACAGCAATTTACGAGGATCTTGTAAAAAACGATCATGCTACAGTTGTGGCAGTATTCAAAATGTTGCAGGATTATGCATTGGAAGCAGAAGATAATTCATTCCATGCTTCTGAAAAACCTAGAAAAATTATTGAGAAGATAACTACACATGATCTTGACCTTGATCCTGATCTTGATGATTCTCTGACCAATGAAGAGATTGCTCTTCGCAAGTAACCACAAACAACCACACAAATATGTCTGAAACCGCCGTTGCAGAAACCACGCAAACTAACGATCTTACTTCAGCTTCCGTAGCTGACAAAGCCGCAAGAGATGCCGCAATTAAACAGGCAGATAGCTTTTTTAAAGGTGACATTAAAGATGCTCCAAAGGGAAACCCTTCAGACCTTTTTAAGAAGTTTGCTGAAAAACTAAATCAAGACTCCACACAATATCAGGAAAAGATTGATGAAGAAAAGCAAACCAAGCGTGAGGCTGAAGAGAATAGACCAGAACCAGAAATCAAAGCCTCTTCTGTAGAAGACGAGAAAAAGGGTGGTTATATCAAATCCCTCAAGCAAACCAATGAGCAACTTTCAAAAGAAGCGGCTGAACTAAAGGCCCGTGTAGAAAAAATTCCAGAATACGAAAAGGAAATTGAGGATCTTCGTTCCAAAATTGACGATGGAGGAACAAAAAAGGAAATGGAGAAGCTACGCAAGGAACTTGAAGAGGCAGTAAGAGAAAGGCAAGAAAGGGAAACTGCCCTTATGTCGGATCTTGAAAATCTTCGTCAAGCCAATGCTTTGCTGAATCTTCCTGCTGATCCAAACTTCAAAAGGGATTATGATGCGCCGATTCTTAATGGATACAATCAGGTTAAAATGATTGTTGGTGATGATCAGTTTTCCGTTACTGAATTTGAGAAAGCTATTGCCGCTTATGAGGTTTCCCTTCGTAGTGAAGACCCAAGCGAAAAATCAAGACAACGTGAGATTTCCAAAACAACCCTAAATGCCATTTACGAGAATCTTTCTCCAATGGAGCAAGCCAAGTTCCAAAACACGGCTTATGATGTTATGGCAAAAATTGAGGCTAGGAATAATGCCCTTAATGATTGGCAGAATACCAAGGCTAGGATTGATGAGGAAAACACTCGCAAGGCCCATGCTACAAGGTCGCAAGTAGGAAAGCGTTGGCAGGATGCTTTTTCGCAAGCCAAACAAATGCTTGATGAGGCAATTAAATATCCAGAAGAGATTGCCAAGATTATTGCATCGCAACAAATTGATGATGACACATCGGAAGATGAGATGATTGCTGAAGCGGCATTGCGTGAGAATAGCAATTATGCTCCAGAACAAATTACCCGTGTTCTCCAACAGGGTGCAAAATTTAAAAAGCAAAAGGCTTATACCTTTGCGCTTGAAAAACAAGTTTCTGAATTAAACGAAACCATTCGCAAAATGCGTGGTTCTTCTACAGGAGATGGAACCATTGGTTCTTCTTCTGCTGGCAAAGCAAATGAAGCTGAAGAAAGAACACCAGCGGCATTGTTTGCTAAATTTAGAAATAAATAAAATTTTCTGTTGACGGATTATTAAAAACACATTAATAGTCCGTTGACAGTATAACTCTGGATTAGTTGGTTTTGATTAGCCGACTGTTCTTGGTGGAAGCGATGAGTCGGATAGCGACCGACATTAAATAATAAGCGGATCGTCAAGCTGGAGAATAGTGGGGTGATCAAAACCATCAGCGATGGTTGCCAGATCGCAAACCCTAAACACATAACCGTGTTCTAAAAGGGAGCGATCCTTTTTGGGACATAAACAAAACCCAAAACACTTAATTATATGGCACAGAATGGCATTACGTTCTCCTCATGCCAAGACGTTGATACGCTCTTTCGTGAGGCTAGGACATACTACAATCCCTTCTTCATCAAGAAGATGGCGATTAACTCCATCTACTATGGTCGTCTTGAAACCGAGACTTGGCCTCTGAACACCCTCCCGACCCAAAAGGCATTCCGCTTTGGTCGTGGATGGTACAACCCCGATCAACCTTGGCAGGAAGTCCAGAGTGGTCGTTGCGTCCAAAATGCTGATGATATTCAGTTTGAGACCATCGCCCATCCCGGTACGGAAAGCTACTCGTTCAGCCTTTTCACCAAGGCAATGCGTACCGATTGGTATCAGCTTACCGACTTTATGTATCGTCTGTTCCCACAGGAAGAGATGGATCACATCATGGCTACCAATGTCAACATCACCAAGAACGTCCATGAGGAGTTTTCTCGCTCACAATGGATCGGAGGTGCTGGTCACAAGTGGTGCCCAATCAGCGATGGTCAGAGCCTTCTCTCTTGCCAAGCTCAAGACGATCAGATGTTCATCGTTCAACCCTTTGAGGGAACGAACGAGGGTAGCTTCAACATGGGCTATGTCTATGTTAAACTCCCTGCTTCCCAGCTTGGAAACATTGGTCTTCTCTCGCTTGATACGCTTGATGACATCCTCATCAACCTTCAGCGTGAAGATGATGCCTATCGTCTCGACGTAAGCGAGGCCGCTGGTCGTCCTCTCCTTGAGGTTATCGTTCCTGATAGCCGTGTTCTCCGTCAACTCTGGCAGTATGCCAAGCAGTCTGGTGGATGGTGGGAGAGCGTTAGCGATTTCGATGACAAGCAACTTCAATACTCCCTTGGTATTGATCGTGTTATCGGAAACTACGCTTTCTGCAACGACATCAACGGCGTCCGTCTGAAAGTTGATTGGGCTTATAATGCGGCCCTTCCAGCCTTCAACGCCAACAATCCTGATACTTGGCCTCGTCTGGTTCGTGTTCTGCCTTATGTGCCTGTTACCACCGAGCTTGGTTGCAAGTATGTGCAGAACCCCGAATACAACAATGCCGACTTCGGTATCACCAACCCTTGGGTCAACAAGGCTATGATCAAGTGGATCAGCCCTTCCCAAAGCGGAATTGGTGAAGCCCAAGGCATGACGCAGAACTATGCTGGTGATTGGCAATGGAAGAACCCCGATTGGGAGTGCAACATCAAGCGTGACCAAGGTTTCTTCTGGAACCAGTTCCGTATGGGTATGCAGTTCCAAGATCCGACCCTGATGCATTCGATCCTTCACAGGCTCAACACCAGCCGTCTGATCATCCCTGCGCCTTGCCCTCTGTCCACGAACTACACGCCGCAATACACCCCTGATTGCTACGTCTGTTCTAGCGTTGTTAGCCAGCCTATCTAACCGATAAAACAATAATCCGATGAACCCATCTAATTATGCTCCGTCGGATGTCTTGAACGCTCCTGCCCTACTTTATGTGGGGCAGGGGCAACCCTTGACTCCGTATTTTCAATCGGTTGCTAATGGCACTAGCTTTTCAATCCCCACAAGTGCAATCACTTGGTCGATTACTGCTCCTGCTGGAAGCAATGCAACCGTTAATGGTGTGGCTTATACTGGTGTGTTTAGCATCAGCGGAAGTGGCCCGTTGTCCAATGCAATTACGGTTGCAACTACTGCTGGAACTGTTCTTGTGAGCTACACCCTTAACAATGTGGTTTACAACGCCCCCGGCTATTACTAAAATCTAACAAAATATATTATGTCCGTCCCTAATCCTACTCCTAACAACCTAACTCTGGTTCGCTTCGGCCCTCTGTCCGTTGACTTTTCCAGAACTGGTACTTACACCCTTGGGCAAATTGAACGAGATCAGTCAACCTTTATCCCGACTGCTTCGTTTGTCGTTTATCAAAACGCTCTTGGAACCAATGGAACCACAGCAATTGTTGCAATTGACAATGGCACGACTGGAGAAAACATCTCCACCGCCACTCTCCCTGCAACCCCTGTTTCGACTAGCCCTAACGCAACTGGAAATCTGTCTTCGACTATTTTCACCCCTGCTACCAATGGCTACGTTCTTGGACAAGTTCCAGTTTCCACCTCTATTCCTAGCAATGGAGCCGCCGCAACTCAAAGCGTTCGTGTGAACGTCACGACTGCCGCTGTTCCTGCGCTCGCTACTACCAA
>Ga0105098_10000865_pt1 | contig 10789 bp, 14 predicted proteins | sample PPLLak21cMay2015_FD_79137 | JGI IMG/M metagenome (GOLD analysis project Ga0105098, IMG submission 79137) | Freshwater sediment microbial communities from Prairie Pothole Lake near Jamestown, North Dakota, USA - PPLs Lake P7 Core (1) Depth... | ecosystem: Environmental > Aquatic > Freshwater >... | reverse complement strand
TGGCGTTGGTTACGTTGGCGTCGGAACCGGCTGGGCCACGCGCTTGCTCGTTAAGATTGATCGTGATTTTCTCACCTTGATCCACCATCGTTACGGTGATTTTTTCGGTGGGTTGGCTGATGTTAACTGTCACGTTTTCGCTCATTGTGTCGCGTCCTGTAAAATTTCAATCGTGCCGAAAACACGGGTTTTAATTACGTCTTGATCGTCGGTCGTTTCGATTGACCAATACCAGTTACCGATTGCTAAAAGCATGGGTGATACCGGGTTGATCGTGAACTGCCAGTTGGATGCGTCGGTAATCGTGATCGTGCTGTTTGCGCTGGATAGTTCTAGTCCGACGACGTTATTTTCATCGCGGAAAAACATACGAACCAGCGCAAGCGATGATGCAAACGCTGATCCCTCAGATGAAAATGAAACGTCAGTTAAACCGTCCCAAGTGTCCTTATAGACGCATGGGGTTAGGGTGATGTTGGAGTTACAACTCATAATGTGCCGATAACGGTGATCAAAGCGGTGGTGCTATTACTTCCAGCGGTGAAAGTCAGGGTGTTGTAGAGGTCAGGAAGTCCACTAACGCAAGCGAGTTGCAGTTTTCCGCCAGTTGGAATCGTGACGTTCAGCGCGGTGGATTGTGTGACGGTAATTTCTCCCGCTGTGCAGTTAATTAGAATCGCCTCGACGCTTGATGGTTCGCCTTGTGCGTTACCCTCAAAGTCATCTGCTGCACCTGTCCATGCGCTTGCTTCAAGCCCACCCGTAAGTGTTGCGGCTCCGAAACTGCCGAGCGTCATGGTTTCGGTTGTGGCGATGCTGTTTCCCGCTGTTCCGGCTGTGTCTGCGGTTAAATCCATCGTGTCACCCGCGCCAGCTACTACGCTAACCGTTGGGTGTGCGGTCGTGCCTGATCCGTAAAGCGTGCCTGACCCTGCCGCGCCGTTAATGGCTGCGATGAGGTTGTCTAGGGTTGCGCTGGCTGATCCACCGATCAGAACGTCATAAGCTGCTGGAACGGTTGCGCGGAATGTGTATGTAATGGTTCCGATTGTAACGGTTTGAGCAGCGATGGCGTTACCGGTAAGCGTAAGCACTCCAGTTGCGGCAACTGCGGCGACGGTATCGACTGTTACGGACAAATCCGTTGTGTCTAATGTCGCCTCATCCAGATCGTCTTGGAGGTATAAACTAGCCGAGAAAATCACATCGGTTCCTGTCAAAGCCATAGCTTGTGAGGATTGCCCGATTAGTGCGCTTCCTGATGTGTTTGGTCTGGTAAATTGACCTAATGCCGAAAGCCCAAATTGCGCTGAACCGTTGATAATGCTCATGGCAAAATCATTGTTTTTCGGTCAGCTAAAGTCAAATTAGGCTGTTTTTAACTGAATCTACCCGATTGTGATACTCCAAGTGTATGTGATTCCATTTACGTCAATTGAGGTTTCGCCATATGCTCCCCGAATATCTCTAAAATCCGTGGTTGTCCAAGATGAACAATCGGTTTCAATTAAGAATTCCTCAAGAAATGTCGGAGTTCCTGTACCGTAATCAAACCATACATCCATCCTGATTACCATTTTCAAATCTCCATCTTGAATTGAGCCTGTAAAATATGGGGGGGTAATTCTGATCTCCGTGGACGTTACGTTGGTATCAGATGGGTCTAGTATATTGGTTCTGAGTCCGGGAACGAAACTAATTATTTGCGTATCTGTTCGGAATATAGGAGGCGCGAATGGCGGGACACCTCCATTACAGCCTAGCGTATATCCTTGTTCAGCGTAAAATTTATCCGTGTCATACCCAGATATTATCCCAATATCCGCCCAACTGCTTTCGCTATATTTTCTCGTAATCTCATAATTCTCCCCAGATATATCAACTCCAATTATTTGATCTCTAGCCGCCTGCCTAACCCTTTGGGTAATAATACTTCCTGACCCTGTAAAAGTATAATCCCAAGTTCCGTCCGACCACGATCCGGTAGCATCTCCGTCTGCGTCAATTGTTGTGTATATCGGTGATCCTTCAGCTCCTGTGGAAGATGGGGCTATTGCAAAAACTATAAGGGAGCAAAATGCATCTGGTCCATCGACTACTAAATTGCGAGGGTCTAAGAATCCCATAATTTATGCCCTCCACCAAAGGTTATATAGACCCCATGAATCAACGCCGAGATTGCCGCCGCCGTGCTGATTTATGATTTCGTAAGTATCTGGACTTCCAGATGTAAAATCAACTCGCCCGATCTTAAAGAATGACGTAAATCCTGTTGCTGTAATAGCTGTTCCAGTTGGCACTACGTCAGTTGTTTCTGTTACTATGGTGACAACGTAAGTATCAGGTGTTCCGAATGTCCCAACTACTTTAGCATAAACCCAAATATCTGCTGTTACGGTTATTTCCGGCGGTGGATCATTGTCCAACAATACGGATGAAAGTGTCGGCATTATCGAGTTAACATATCCTGGAGTTACCCTGAATTTGTCAGACGCACTACCCTTTACGATTTGTAATGGTAGGGCCGGACTAGCTACGTTTGGTCTAGTTTTCACGTCAACGATTCGATCCCTTAGCTGTTGGCATGTTGTGTTAACTTCACCCGCCCACATTAAAATATCCGTCCCCGATCTAGGAACACGCGGCAATGTAACTGAACCTAATACTCTAGCTTTCATATTGAATCATAAAGGAAATCATCGTAACCACCCGACTCTGACATTTGATATACAAGTTCTTTTTTAAATCTGAAATCACCACTTCCGTCCTGCCCTTCGTTCACGCCTATTAGCATCCAATTTCTTGTTCCCTCGGGTGTTTGAGGGTCGCCGACTGGATTTTCTACAATCTTGCCGAGTGCGTTTAATTGTGCGGTTGTAAATGGGAAGTCCTCTTCCCATCGCACGGTGTAATCATAGCTTGCGCGGTTATATGTGATATTTCCTTGGGCTATCCTGTTGGCAAATGCCGCAGCATCTTCGTTTGCGACAACTACCTCACTAAGCGTTGAGTTTTCGATAGTTGATCCGTCTTGTTGAGGAATTAGGATTTCCTGCTCTTCGATATCCCACACGTAAAGACCAGATAGTAAATAGCCAAGAATGGTTTTTTCTGCATTAGTTAAAGCTTTCCATTTAGGGTGATCTTCAATCGGAAATGTAGATAAAACGCCACGTTTTTGGAATGTTGGGTTTGGTATTCCTCCTGATGGTGGTGTTATTGAATCGTATTTTACCCCAGCAAATTGGCATGAGATAAGAGTATATCCGCCCTCAATTGTTTTGACCGAATCAATATTTGTTAAATAAAGGAAATCAAAGTAATTGTCGGCGTTTGGATCTAGGTCGATGAGCAAAGCACCCGAAGAGAAAACGCTGCGTATATTCGAGCGGTCAACGCCGCCTTTGATGATTTTAAATGATTGACGCGCTGTCCATCCTCCATTTTCTGACTGACTAGCGTCGAAGTCTGGCTGCGGAAGAATATCATTTACTGTTAATCCGTGAATCGTTGCGGCCATTAGAATTTTGCTCCCTCCCGTGTGTTTTTCTCAACTTTCTCCATAATTAAAATAAGTTTTTGCCCGTTTTCATCGTAGGCAAACTTTCCGTTTTCTGCTCTTTCCCCCTCAAGTGCCGGGCGGAATACTTGCCCGTTAATTTCGCGTGTGTTTTTTTCGGCTTGAACCCTTTCACTCATATCACCAAGTCGCTGTAATCTTGATTCTATGCCTCTTGTATTGTAATTACCACCGCCGATAGCGTCACGGGCTTGTTCAGCACTTCTTCCAATATCAACCATACCGCGATCAAACGAGCCTTCTCCAGCAAACGCTTCATAAAGTTTGCTTGCGCCAGTTGCTTTGGCTGATTTAGCTGTGAGATTAGTTAACCCCTCAATAGCGCTAATTCCAGTTTTTTCTAATGCGTTTTTTAATCCCAACTTAATTGACTCGCCAATAATCTCACCAATCAAAACAAACTTTTCATGGTTGCCTTGGATGGATTCACGGATTGCTGCACCAATGAAGTCTCCAGCTTTAGCTGCCATTTCTTTTAATCCCTCAAATTGCTTTTCAAGTGCTGCTGGGAGATTGGCGAATCCTTGGCTGAATGGCTCAGCAAAAGCACTAACGATCTGAGAAAGTGACGCTTTGATTTTCTTAGATGAATCAGCGGTGGCGTTTGCTGTCCCGCCTACTTGTGTTTCGATGGCTGCTAATACCATCGTCTGCGCATCCAGCATTCTGTTGGATTCGACAAGCACTTTGATCTTGTTCTTTTCCTCTGCCGTGAAAGTGATGCCTGATTTTGTCAGGGACATGATACCCTTAATGGGATCGTTTAGAGCTTTACCGAGTTGCACCGCGTTTCCTTCTGCTGTGCCGAATCCTGCTGCTGCCATGTCGATTGCGGCCATCGTTGCGCGGTCAAATGCGCCACCGACAACGCCAGCGGATTTGGCAAGCTCTTTGAATGTGGCAAGCTTGGATTGGGTCGCTATGATCGCGTCACCGTCAACACCTGTTTGTCGCTCCGTTATGTCAGCTAGTTCAACTAGCCTCTTTGAGACTGAATTGGCTTCGTTTCCGAAAAGACCCATCTGCTTTACGATGTTTTCAAGTCTGCGCTCGCTGGCTAATCCAGCCTCACCGATGGAATTGATTTTTACCGCTAATGCAACCAACCCGGCTGCACCCGCTGCTCCAATAGCCGCGAGAGATGCGCCCAGTTTAGCCACGCCGCCAGCAACTCCAGCCGCACCCGCTTTCATTTTAGCGAATCCAGATTGAACGGAAGTCGCATCAAACCCCACGCGAAGTGTAGTGCTTAAGGCCATTAGATTTGCCCTCCTTTAGTTATAACTGTTCCAAGTGCCATGAGTGTTTGCGTTTAGATGTTTTCTCGATGATTTCGGTGATCTGATCGACTTCCTGATCGCGTGATTCCGAATACTCAATTTCTAATCCTTTTGACAGCCAATGACAACCGAGCAACTGATTTGCTAATTCTATATCCAGATCGTATTTAACCTCCCGCGCCGTCATACCATACGCCGTCAGGATATGGATGGCAGTTGCGAGAGGTGATATATTTACCGCCGAGCCACCTTTTTCTTCATGCCCTGCGGTCGCGGCTTTTTTGGGCGAACGTCGGTTGAGAAGAATTTTTTGATTTCGACTTCAGCGTGTTTCTGCAGTTGAGAGAATGTCTCTGCGTCCAAGTCTGCCATAAAGCGTTTAACCTCAGCTTTGACTTTTTGCGCCGTCATTTTCTCAATCTCGTCAAGCGGTAGGGTAAATACCCAGCAAGCCTCTGCCACGTCTGCCAGGCTATAATCTCCACCGAGCAGGAGTTTGTTCTGCTGTGTCCGGGTTAGCCAATCAATGATGCCCAATGTGCCTTTTCTTAGTTGATATTTCATATATTTTACATTCTAGAGATTAGATATTCTCGTTTTTGTTTTGAAAGTTTCTCCGAGATAAGCGCGATGGCTTTACCCCGTTCTGTCATGACATCAAAGTTGCCCGTTTTCTGGAAATTCTTTGCCATATCCAAAAGCCAGAAACGATTAGCGATGAATCCAAGGATGTATGCCGGTTCGGAATCAGGCGAGGTTTCCCATATCTTCGGGTTACCAGTCATGTATCGCTTACAAGCCGCCATGCTGATTTCAAGCCATGCCGAGGCGTGTTCACACCATTCGATGTAACTGTGGCAATCACTCGGGCGGGAATGGATGAACTTCATAATCTTCGTGAAGAAGAAGTCTGGTTGCTCTTTGGTGAACGTCTGGAAACTATCCCATGCACCAAACAAGCTAGATGTCTTGATCGTGCCATCAATGGACGTATCACGCATCATAAAGCGCACATAGTCCTTGCCTGATGAAGTGGCAATCAACTTTACCGGAACCGCCTCTGGTGGCACTCCTGATGTTAGGATCGCCGCAGCTAGATTCAAGTCGCCCGTGCCGTAGCTTTCGCCCGTGTTTTTATTCATTTTCCTTAATTTTTCAGTTTTAATCTTACGTCAAGACAGTCGGGCTAGAGACGCTGACGAGAGGTTTGTAGACTGCGGTAACTTCGCCGTTCTCAAACTCGCTGTTGACGCGGTTCAGGTTTGCGCCCGTAACGATAACGCCAGCTCCAGATGGAGTTGTGAAAAGGTTTTTGCTATCGAGTCCAAGCGTATCAGCGGAACTGTTGGCAAGTGTCAAAGCAGCGGCGATATCAGGAACAAGACCAGTTGCCTTGGTTTTAACGACACCGCTGATGCTGATTTCGGTGGAGTCGTTATAGATCGACATACCGACATCGCAACCGATGTGATCCTTGGCAAATGCTTGTTCGCTGGTGTATGAATAGCTAATGTTACCAACCAGCAAACCCGTTGCGGTGGAATCATCTACTACTCCGTATCTTGCTGCTCCGAATACTGTTGCGGCCATAATATTGATAAATTAAATTGGACAAGCTGTGACGGTGATTGGGTAAGTCGTTACCCGCCGTCCATCTGATGGTTCAGTATTGAATCCCTCTGTTCTAATGTCAAATATGCGCCAGAACGCAGCATCTGAGAGCGCGTCGATGGCGTTGCGGTCAGCTATAATTTCATATAAATCACGCGCTGCCTGGCGATCATCGTATGGGCTAGTTCCACCATCTTCGTCTAATACCGGCAAGGTATGTAATTCGATGCTGATTGTGAAATCGCTGACACCATACATCACAACTCCGCTATCCTGTCGCTCGGCTGATCCTGTGGTTGTAATGATGATACATGGCGGTTCGATATCAGTATCGCCGCCACCAGTTAAAACGGGCAGGTCAATCAGGGATTCATAGTTTTCCTTTTGATCCTCGATCCAAAGTCTTAGGGTTTCGTTGATGTTCATGATTTTTGTTTGTCGATAAGTCTGAGTGAGTATCTATACCAACTCAGGGTTTTCTTTTTCCCGTCGTTTAATGCGCTATCAATCTGTGATTTACGCAGAACATATGGGTCGGAACTATATCGGGCTGAGTTGGTGATTTGTGAAAATGGTTTAAATCCCGGTATGGGTTTTTTTGCGCTACCTAGCCCCGCGTGTTTCTGTGCGTATTTCATGAAGTTCGATCCAATCGTTACCCGTCCCGATCCTTTTTGCGCGGCTGCGATCCTGTTACCGGCTCCGATCCATGCGCCCTTCGCCATACCTGCTCGCTGCATCTTGATTGATACCGCTTTGTTGAAAACCCGTAATGAAACCCTGCGCCTTAATCGGATATCCATTTTCGGAATTCGTCTGCCTTTCCTAATTCGGTTTTGATCCATCCAATCGATCATTTCCTCTGGCGTTTTGAGTGCCATCTTGCCCTTTGGGGTTTTACCATCCTCAAGAATCACCGAGCTTAGCGCATCCTTCCGTATTGCGCCGAGGTTAGCCTTTCTAGAGCTTCCGAACGGCTGGGAATACTTGGCAAGCTCACGCGCCGTAGATACCGCCCAGCGCACCGTGGCTTGTGCTGTGGAGTCGCCAAACTTCTTTGAGTATTTGCGGATTGAATTATCCAGCTTCCGCATATCCAGACTTGCTCTGTTTGCGCTCATGTCTTGCTTTCGGTTTCCAGCGTGATCGTGGTAAATGATGCGCCTTTGCTGACGGCTTGGACGCGATAGGATACGCCGCGAGCGGTTGCGAGTTTCTCTAGGATGCTTCCGGTCGGCATATCTGCGGTTTTGCAGACTGCGGTCAGGGTTTTCATCTTCTCGTAACCACCATCGGAATAATCCTTTTCGTCGCTAGCCTCGTTAAACACGCAACTAATGGTCACGGCTCCAATCGTCAGGGTTTCCGCGCCGATAATTGAAAAGGCTCTGGTTGCCGCTGAGTTGGCATAGTTGGAAAGCATACTCATAGCTCCATCATATAGATTATAGGGTCAATGTCGAATCTGCCTCACTTAGCGATAAACCGCTCGTCAACTTCTGGCGCTGCGGTGGTTTCGGTTTGGTGATCGTAAATCTGGATTACCTTATCAATATGGGTTGCGGTCTTGATGCATTTCCGCGCTTGGGTTGACCAAATCCGATCTTCTCCGTGGTTACATTCCCCGAACTGGCAATGTTTAACTTTTTGACGTTTCCAAGCGCAAATGTGCCAAGGTGCGCGTAGTGTGATGCCGCCCGGGTTGAAGCCCATATCTTGGTTATTAATGCCGAAATGAACCTCTGAAACGTATTGGTTATACGTCGCCTTTTGTCGGAACGTAATCACATCCGCGCCGATCTGGATCGCGTTCATTAGTTCCGCGACATAATCATCCGTCACATCATCATCATCATCGACAAATGCGAAATACTCACCACGCGCAATCTCCACCAATGACTGCCGCTTGGCTCCGATTGGACGCTTTCGATTATCCGATAAGATAAGATGTTCGACGGGTAAATCACCGATCTGCTTTGCTAGTTTTTCGCTTAGTGCTTTGACTTGGTTTTCCCTGCTGGGAATGGTTGGTGTCAGGATTGATAGTTTCATGCTCTTTTTTCTTTTTGATATTGTCCCATAGTGGGCATTCATCCCACGCTTTAACGTTTTTAACTCGGCTCCAACTTCCTTTGTGACTGCTCATGGTTTTGGTTGTTGTTTGATCCAGCATCTGCCGATCACGTTGTATTTGATACCGAGGGATTCTAGGGCTTTGGATACACCCTCGGAATCAGCGTCATGGCCACCGATAAACCCGCCGTCTTTAACCTTTGGAATCCAAGCTGCAATGTCGCGCTTGGCGTTGTCGTAATCGTGTGCTGCGTCGATGAACACGCCATCGAGTGAACCATCTTCAAACAATGATGCTGAATCCGAACTATCCCCTTCGATGATTGTGATTTTGCGGTCGGCTCGGTTCTTTTTAAACTCATCAAGCACGTTGATCCTCCCTGTCTCATCGTCGCCTTTGAAGGTATCGACCACGCTGAATTCGATGGTCTTTTTAATATCATCCAATCTGTCAGCGAGATAAACCGCGCTCTTTCCTTTCCATGCGCCGACTTCTACAAACTTGCCGCCATCGGGGAGGGTTTTGGCGACGTAATCATAAACGTCTCGGAAATCGAACCAGCCGTGAATGTCTGTTGATACCGGCGAACCAGCAACCAAGCGGTCAAAGATACCTTTGCCTGTCAGGTAGTGATACCCATCATTGCTGCGCTCATATGTCTGATCTGATTCAGCTTTACCAAATGCTGGGTGAACGTGTTCAAAAATAATATTACTTTTTGCATCGATGATCACACCGTCCTGCGCTGCTTTGTAGGAAAACCAGTTATCCGAAAACATTGAAAAGAATTCAGGATGGAACATATAACCCTGCTGCAAATATCGTGCGCGGGTCATGATCGCCATGCAAAGCAAGTCGTCTTTTCTAAATCCGTCGGAAATAGCCAAGACCTTTGGTGTTGATGTATCGCCGATAGCGCGAATGATAGCCTCGTCCCAACCCTGAAACGGTTTCCAATCATCGCTCAACTGGATCAGGATTTGACCCGAACAAGCCTGTGCCGCCGCGTTCCATGCACCGACGCAGCCTGAATTGTGCGGTGTGATGATGCACCTGGCGTTTGCGAGCGGGTAGGATTCCACATCGTCAATGTCGATAGCAAAGATATGCTCGATTGCGTCTGGATTGGTTGCGGAACGTAGCCATTCCATCCTTGCTCGCCATGCTTGTGCTGGTCGCCCTCGGGTGGCGTGTAGTAGTGAAATCTTGCCGCCATTACGAAGGAAGTGATTTGTTTCGATTGCGTCGGCTTCCTCTCTGCGGTTGTTTGCGCGTAAAGCCATCCCACGCAGCCCAACACCCAGCGAGCCGTAATAAGGTCGGCGCAGGTTCCACGGCGGTTCTGGTGATATCTCCAGCCCCATCATCGCCTCAGTCCATCCAATCGCGGATTCAGGATCGGAGATGGTCGAAGCTAAGCCTAGTTCTCCGTATGCCTCGCGTCGGGTTGGGTCGGTTGCAAGTGCGGCCAGTAGCATTTGCTTTTTGGTTTCCTCATCTTCCGCGAGTCGGGCGAGTTGGAAATACGCCTCGTAAAGCTCATTTCTGCCGACCCCGTCCGATTGGATAAATTCAAGTGCTTCCGTGATTGCTTCATCGTTACGATCCAACGCGATCAGACTTTGGAATGTGTGGAATTTCTGTGAGACGGTGCGTTCGGATTTTGGGATTGAGTTTAGGATTCTTAAGTTGCGCTCGTCTCTCGATGCGCTGCGTTTTTCGCTGGCGTGAATAATCTCTGCGCCGTCGAATCTCATGTGCTTTGTCCAATCCTCAAACTTCAGGCATTCATGGACAGGGTGCTCCCATTTAGCTGATCCTTTGCGCCAAACTCGTTCGCGCCAGTTGATGATGTTATCTTCCGGAACGACGTATCGCATCAAGACCCCGTGAACATCTTTGGCGTGTATATCTGAAATCAACTTCCTGATTTGCAAGGCTGAATCTTTGGTCATTACGTCATCGGTATCAGCCCACATCACCCAATCACCTGATGTGAGTTCAAGTGATACATTCCGAGCTGCGCCGAAATCGTCAACGTGTGTCCATTCGTTGTTTGTGTTGAAGTATTCGCCCGTGATACATCCTCGTTTCTTGGCGATCTTCAGCGTGTTGTCCGGCTCTTGGTTTCCGATTGCCCTAACGATAACAACTTCGTCGAAGTATGGCTGAAAGTTATCTAGAAACCGCTCGATGTAGTTTTCGCAATTTCCAGTAATAACGGAAAGCGATAGTTTTTCTTTG
>Ga0105098_10000862_pt1 | contig 10818 bp, 12 predicted proteins | sample PPLLak21cMay2015_FD_79137 | JGI IMG/M metagenome (GOLD analysis project Ga0105098, IMG submission 79137) | Freshwater sediment microbial communities from Prairie Pothole Lake near Jamestown, North Dakota, USA - PPLs Lake P7 Core (1) Depth... | ecosystem: Environmental > Aquatic > Freshwater >... | reverse complement strand
GCCTCCTCGACCCGGGCCACGGCGAAGCCATCCGCCACCGCCAGGGCCGCCGCCACCCGCTCCAGGCCATGGCCATAGGCATCCGCCTTGATGACGGCCCAGATGCAACTGGCGGGGGCCCGCTGGCGCGCCACCCCCAGGTTATGGCGCAGGGCCGCCAGGTCGATCAGGGCGTGGGGGCCGGTGAACCTCACCGGTAACCCTCGTCCCCGTATACGTCCGAGATGTAGTTCTCGAACTTGGTGTATTTGCCCAGGAAGGTCAGCCGCGTGGTGCCAATCGGCCCGTTACGCTGCTTGCCGATGATGATCTCGGCGACCCCCTTATCCTTGCTGTCCTCGTGATAAACCTCGTCGCGGTAAATAAAAACAATCAGATCGGCGTCCTGTTCGATGGCTCCGGAGTTATGGCTGACGATGCCGTCCGCCAGCCAACTGGCAGGGCCGGGGACCGTGAGATCGAAGACCTCCTCCTCCCCCGCTTCCTCAATGGCGACGATGCGATCCCAGAAGATGTCGCTGCTGGCCTGATTGCGCAGTGGCTCGTCGTCCAGGAGTTCGGCATAGCTCGCCAGAGTTTGACGCGAAGGCGCGAAGTTGAAGTGCGCCTGGCCGCCATAGGAGGTACCTCGCATTTGGGCCATCCCTCGGGTAGTGACACCTTGGGAACGCATGACCGCACGAACCTGGTCGAAGACCTGGACGGGTAGAGTATCTAGATTAGTGTTCGGGACTGTATGGGTTATCAGGGCGCTAAGCAGCTTGGCCTGGTTTTCTCTGGGGCCGAAGGCCCTGACCTCTCCGAGAAAAAGCCGTTGCTGTTCCGCACCCCTGATCCAGACCATATAGGTAGTGCGGTATTGCTCGCTCTTTACAGCCTGGATGCGTCCGCGGATACCCAGGCGGAGCAGGAGGGCCATGACATCGTCAGCCAGGCCCAGACTGTTGGTGCTGAGGTGGACGCCGTGACTGCCGCGCTGACCCGGTTTGCGGGGAGAGATGGTGCCGTCGGTAGCCCAGAGATGTCTCAGGAAGAGGGCGATTTGCTCGTTGGCGAGTTGGAAGAGGGCCGATGGCACCCGTTTTTCGTGAGACCGTTGGCCAAAAATCCCCAGTTCGCGCAGCCAGAGGTTGATACCCGCTGGATGCCAGCGATTGCCATTGCCGCTGAATACCAGTTGATGCCAAGCTCCCTTGCCTTCATGGCGATTGACCTGAACGCCGAAGTGCTGGATTGCGGAATCAGACACTATCCGACTGTTGGCATCGGAAGCCGTGGTATAGCGTAAGGGCTGGCCCTTGAGGTAGCTGCCGTCACCCATCAGATGGGCGAGCAGAATGATTTCCGGCTCGGGCCAAGCCGGGGCTGTGGAAGGTTCTGGCACTTGCCGCGCAGTACCCAGGCGGTCCCCCGCACTGAGTTCGCCGATGGTACGCCAACCCCCTGCACCAAAAAGCCGGTGGTTGGCCGTGCCGCGCAGGCGGCGTCCACTGGCTAGTCGGACCTCGAACACGGGTTTAGGGCCAACACGCCAAACCTTATCCGAGGTTGTCTTGATCAGCTTTCCCTGTTCAGCCATCGAGAGCACTTTCGGGGTCTGGCCGACCAGGTCCCGAATGGGAACCCGGCTGCCATCGGCCAGCAAGACCAAGGTATCCCCGGCCACGCACTCACGCAGATCCGACATCACCGGCCTCTTGTTGGGGCGCTGTTCCAGGCTGCGGTTGAGCTGGGAGAGGGCGACGACGGGGACCTTCAGTTCCTTGGCCAGGGCCTTGAGGGAACGGGAGATGGCGGAGATCTCGGTGGCACGGTTCTCGTTGGTGCCGGGTACCTGCATGAGCTGAAGGTAATCCAGGACGATGAGCGCCAGGTCGCCGTGCTCGCGCTTGAGGCGGCGGGCGCGGGCGCGCACCTCCATGGGTGACAGGGCCGGAGTGTCATCGATGTACACGGGCGCGTCCGCCAGCATATTCACCGCCGAGGTCAGGCGTGGCCACTCATCCTCCTCCAGCTTGCCGGTGCGCACCCGGTGCTGGTCGATGCGCCCCAGGGAGGACATCATGCGCATGGCCAGGGCGTCGCCGGGCATCTCCATGCTGAAGATGGCCACCGGCCGCTTGACCTCTAACGCCACGTTTTCGGCCAGGTTCATCGCGAAGCTCGTCTTCCCCATTGACGGCCTCCCCGCCACGATGACGAGGTCCGAGGGTTGGAGGCCAGAGGTCATCTGGTCGAAATCGCTGAAGCCGGAGGGCAGGCCCGTGATGGGCTCGTTGCGCTGGAAGAGAATCTCGATGCGCTCCACGGCCTTGCCGAGGAGGCTGCGCAGGGGCTGAAAGCCGCCGCCACCGCGCTGTTCCTGTTCCGCGATCTCGAAGACGCGCCTTTCCGCCTCGTCCAGCAGTTCCGCCACCTCGCGGCCTTCCGTGTTGAAGGCGATGTCGCTGATGCCGGTGCCGACGGAGATAAGCTGGCGCAGCACGGATCGTTCGCGCACGATCTTGGCGTAGGCCTTGACATTGGCGGCGCTGGGGGTGCCATTGGCAATGACGCCCAGGTAGGGCAGGCCGCCGGCGTCCTCCAATTGGTCATTGCGCTCCAGGGTCTCGGCCAGGGTCACCACGTCGAAGGGTTGCTCGCGCTGCGCCAGGTCGCGGATGGCGCCGAAGATCAGACGGTGTTCCCGCCGGTAGAAGTCGCCATCGCCGACCTTGTCCGCCACCGAGTCCCAGGTCTCGTTGTCGAGCATGAGGCCGCCAAGGAGGGACTGTTCCGCCTGGATCGAGTGGGGCGGGATGCGCAACCGCTCGCCGGAAGGCAACTCCTGCTCGGGATAGGGCATATCGTAAGGGTCGGACATGGCTTGCTGGGGCACGGACGCTGCGGGAATGGGGACCGCGCTGGTGGCCAGTCCCTGGACTTGGCCGGACCGGGTAGGCGCGGTTTCAGGCCAGGATTGTCATCGCTGGGCGGGGCCGACGCAAGGGCGGGGGCAAGGGGGAGGGGCTACCAGGCAGGCGTCCATGCGGAGCTGGCTCCGCCAAGGCTCTGGCAGGCAGCAAAACAGGCGCCGGTCGTGCTAAGACCGGCACCGGCTCAGGGTACTCCAACGGGCACCCGAGGCGATGGGCCTCGGGGGTCGCCGCGCCGTCAACTGGCGGGGACGATCTCGACCTTGAGGGTCGCGTTGATCTCGGGATGCAGATGCACGGAGACCTGGTAGTGGCCGGTGGCGCGGAAGGTGCCTTCGGGGAGACGAACCTCCTGCTTGGCGAGCTTGAAGCCCAGGGCCTGCACCGCCTCGGCGATATCGGCCATGCCGACGGAGCCAAAGAGGCGGCCTTCGTCGCCAGCCTTGCGGGCGATGACGACGGTGCGGCCGTCGAGTTCCTCGCGGCGCTCGTCGGCGATGGCATAGGCCTCGGCGGCGACTTGCTCGAGTTCGGCTCGCCGCTCCTCGAAGCGCTTGAGGTTGTCCGCGGTGGCCGGCACGGCATAGCCCTTCGGGATCAGATAATTGCGGCCATAGCCGGCGCGAATGTCCACCTTTTCACCCAGGTTGCCGAGGTTGGCGACCTTCTTCATCAGGATGACTTCCACTAGGGTACCCCCGTTCGATTATCAGTTGTGGCGGATGGCGCGGCGCGGCGCGGTCCGCGATGGGTGGCGTGCCGCCCCGGGGCGGTCGCCATTGGTTCTATTCGGCCTTCCGCGGCCGGACCCGGGCGCGCAGGTTGAGCCAGATGTCGGCCAGACCCAGACCGGCGATCATGACCTGGGCGTGGGGGATGGCCAGCACCAGCAGGGCATAGAGACCCACCAACCAACCCCGGCTGGCCTTCAGGGCCTTGACCAGCCAATGGATCAAGGCCAGTCCCTGCAGCAGCAGCAGCGGGGTGACCAACAGCAAGAGGTCCGCCGCCCACCGACTGTCCTCATTGACCAGCAGCAGGATCAGCAGACCCAGCCCCAGGACGCCCAGTCCCCGACTCAGACGTAAGTCACGAAACTCGGCGCCAAATCCGCCGGGGTTATAGAGCAGCGACTGCCACCAGCGGCCCAAGAGGAGGGCCAGCAGGGCCTGAAAATAGAAGGTAGCCGCAAAGGCCCCGGTCATCCAGCGGGCCACGTCCGCTATGAGGACCTTACTCTCCGCTTCCGCCAGCAGCCCCCCCTCGACCAGACCCTGGCGCAGTGGCTCCAGGAGTTCGGACCAGTAAAGGGCGGCATCCCCCACGCCAAACCTCAGACCCAGGAGGATGGCCAGACCCATGAGGCCCGCCGCCTGGGCGGTCAGGGCCGGCGATTGGCTGTTCCTCAACACCACCGCCAGGACCCACACCGGTAGCCAGAGGGCCAGGGCAAAGCCCAGGGCCGGCAAGGGGCTGCCAAGGGCGGCGAAGATGAAAATGCCGCTGGCTAACCCGGCGAAGAGGCCGACCACCAGGCCCTCGCCGGGACCCTGGCGCAGGGTCGCCAGGGCCACGGTCGCGGAACTGAGCATCCCCGCCAGGGGGAAAAGCAGCGACAGCACCGCGAAGAGCGCGGCCACCAGGGCGGCCTGGGAACGGCCGCGCATAATGAAGGTGACAAGCCCCTGCATCTTAGGTCTGGGCTCGCCCGCTACCTGGGGTCAAACCCCGGGGCAGCGCGGGCGATTCAGTGACCGTCCGAATAGGGCAAGAGCGCCAGGAAGCGCGCCCGCTTGACGGCCTGGGCCAACTGGCGCTGATACTTGGCCGAGGTGCCGGTGATGCGGCTGGGCACAATCTTGCCCGTCTCGCTGACATAGGCCTTAAGCAGGTTGAGATCCTTGTAATCGATCTCGGTGATACCCTCGGCGGTAAAGCGGCAAAAGCGCTTGCGACGGAAAAATCTTGACATGGCAACCTCTTACTCTAACTCGTTGTCGTCCATTTCCTCGATCCGCTCCACGCGCTCGGGGCGGTCGCGGCGACGGCGCTCACCACCGCCTTCGTCGGAGGACTCGTCCTCGGACTTGGCCAGGGGGGAGGGCTCGGTCACGGCCGCGTCACGGATGAGGATGAGGCTGCGCAGCACCGCGTCGTTGAAGCGGAAGGCGCTATCGATTTCGTCCCGGACGGCCTGGTCGCACTCAATGTTCATGAGAACATAGTGGGCCTTATGGATCTTGTTGATCGGATAGGCCAGTTGCCGGCGTCCCCAGTCCTCGAGGCGGTGAATCTTGCCGCCGGACTTTTCAATGCTGGCGCGATAACGCTCGACCATGGCCGGCACCTGCTCGCTCTGGCTGGGGTGCACTAGAAAAATGACTTCGTAATGACGCATGTGGTCTCCTTACGGGTTGAACAGCCCCCCGCTTGGCGGTGAGGCAAGGAGTAACCTCCCGAGGCCGGGAGGATCGCGCATTATACGGAAATCCCATGGCCGGTCAAAAACCATCGGCGTTGGCAAAACCATCGCAGCGGCCCTCGGGGGCGGTATAAACTGGCCAGAGCGACAACCACCCCCACCGAGGACGTCCCTTGCCGATCCCCTCCACCAAGACCCGCCTGGCCTATGTCTGCAATGCCTGCGGCGCCAGCCTGACCAAGTGGGCCGGGCGTTGCCCGGATTGCGGCGCCTGGAATTCGGTCGAGGAGATCCCCGATCGGCCGACGACGGGCCGCGGGCGAATGGGCTTCGCCGGCGCGGCGGATGGCGCCATGGTCATGTCCCTGGAGGCGGTCAGCCCGGAACGGGAGACGCGCACCAGCAGCGGTATCGCCGAGCTGGACCGGGTCCTGGGCGGCGGCCTGGTGGCTGGGTCCGTGGTGCTGATCGGTGGCGATCCCGGCATCGGCAAATCCACTTTGCTGCTCCAGGCCTGCGCCTCCCTGGGCGCCGCTATGGAACCCGAGCGCACCGTGCTCTACGTCACCGGCGAGGAATCCCCCCAGCAGATCAGCCTGCGCGCCCGCCGCCTGGGCCTGAGTGGCGCCGGCATCCGCCTGCTGGCGGAGACCGGGGTGGAGCGCATCCTCGCCGCCGCCGCCAGCGAACAGCCCCGGGTCCTGGTGGTGGACTCCATCCAGACCCTCTTTACCGATCTGCTGCCCTCCGCCCCGGGCTCCGTGTCCCAGGTACGGGAGACGGCGGCCCAACTGGTGCGCTGGGCCAAGCAGGGCGACACCAGTGTCTTCCTGGTCGGACACGTCACCAAGGAGGGGGCCCTGGCGGGACCCAGGGTGTTGGAGCACATGGTCGATACTGTGCTCTATTTCGAGGGCGATCCCGGCAGCCCCTATCGATTGGTGCGCGCGGTCAAGAACCGCTTCGGCGCCGTCAACGAACTGGGCGTCTTCGCCATGACGGATCGCGGCCTCAAGGAGATCCGCAACCCTTCCGCCATCTTCCTCTCGCGCCATGACCGGCCCGTGCCTGGCAGCCTGGTCATGGTCACCCGCGAGGGCACCCGACCCCTCATGGTCGAGGTCCAGGCCCTGGTGGACGAGAGCCCCCTGGCCAACCCCCGGCGCGTGGCCCTGGGCCTGGAGCAGAATCGCCTGTCCATGCTCCTGGCCGTACTGCATCGCCACGGTGGCGTGGCCATGTTCGACCGGGATGTCTTCGTCAACGTGGTGGGCGGGGTGCGCATCACCGAGACCGCCGCCGATCTGGCGGTGCTGCTGGCGGTCCTCTCCAGTTACCGTGACCGGCCCCTGGACCTGGAACTGGCCGTCTTCGGCGAGGTGGGCCTGAGCGGTGAAATCCGCCCCGTGCCCAATGGCCCCGACCGGTTGCGCGAGGCCGCCAAGCACGGCATCAAGCGCGTCATCGCCCCCAAGGGCAATGTCCCCAAGGGCGGCGTCGAGGGCCTGGAGATTCTGGAGGTGCGTAGCCTGAAGGAGGCGATCGACGGGGTCTGAAGGCATCCTTGCCACGCGAGATGACGGACAGGACAGCCGACTCCCGGCTATGGGTTCTGTTTCTCCGTACACCTGAGAGCCAGCAGCGCCTCATCGAACTTGCTGCGCAGATCCGGCGTCCAGTCGATGGGCGGGCGCGGCGGCAGCGGGGCGGGCACGAAGGCCTGGGCCTTCTCACCCACCGTCGAAATGGTCACATATCTGCCTTGGAGTTCTCGCTGCATCCTGCCTGCCTCGTAATGAAACCGACAGGCCACGATGACTAGGGTCGATTCGGTCGCGCGATAGACGAGGCGGTGGGTATCGTCGATACGGCGGGACCAGTAGCCTGAGAGGTTGCCTCGCAGGGGCTCGGGTTTGCCAAGACCGGCGAAGGGTTCGCGGGCGGCGTCCTGGATCAGTGCATTGATGCGCTTGAGCGTCTTGCGATCCTGGCTTTGCCAGTACAGATAGGCGTCCCAGGCATCAGGCACGAATTCGATGGCGCGCACGGTCAGTCGTCATTCCCATCGAGCAGCCCACGCGGCTGAGCCTGGCCGGCGCGATCCTGTTCAATGGCGCGTACCAGCGCCCTGGCATTGGCCGGCGTCGAGAGCAGATGCAGGGTTTCCATCAGGCTGTTGTAGTGCGCCAATGACATGATCACTGCATCGTCCTCGGCGTCACGCCGGCTGATGACCGTCACGTCGACGTCTTGAACCACGGCATCCAGCAAGGATTTCAAGGCATTGCGTGCATGGGAGTAGGTGACCACCTTCATTGAGAGCCTCATATGTACAAATTATTGTGCAAGTCTAGCATTGGTTGCTTTGGCGTGACGACGAGTCCGTCACTCTCATTCCAGCACAATCCGCACCTTGGCCGGGTCCTTGCCCTTGGTGAGTTGATCAATGTAGTCGGCAAAGCGTTTCTTCATCTCCGCCGGGGTGGCCGGGCCGTCGGTGACCTGCAGGGCCTGTTGCAGCGCCTGCGCCTTGACGGTGATCTTGACCAGACCGGAGAGCACTTCCTTTAGGGCGTGGACAAAGTTGCCGTCCAGCGGCACCGGTATCAAGACCCGGGTCTTGCCGGAACCGGATGGGCCCACCAGCAATACCAGTTGGTAATACAAGCCCGCGGCAGTGCCTAAGGATCGCTTTACCTCGTCCATGGGCGGTGAGGCCATGGTCATTTCCTTCTGCGTCCTTATTCCGTACGGGGTTTCCCTGGCTCCTGCGCCCTAACAGTTGCCATCCTGTTAGGGCGTGATCGGGACCGCGCTTACCAGTAGGCCAGGAGCCGGCCGTCCTCGACCTTGTGCTCGAAGCGGCGCAGGGGTCGGTTGCCGACCTCGACGCAGTCGCCGCTGGCCAGATCGAAGGCCCAGTGGTGCTTGGGGCAGGTGAGGCGGCCGTTCTCCAGGGCCAGGTGGGGGATGTTGGTCTCCTGGTGCGGGCAGCGGGAGTCATAGACGCGGAAGTCGTCGCCGTCGCGGTAGATGTAAAGGGAGCGGCCCCCGGCCTCGGCGAAGGAGACCTCGCCATCGGGCAGGTCGGCGACCGCGGCCAGGTCGTGCCAGTCCTGGACGGCGCCCAGGTTTTCCGGGCGGAACTCGGGCAGGTCCATCTTCAACAGGATGTCCGTGGCCCAGACGATTTTAGCCAGGCCCAGGACCGGGAAGGCCATGAGCAGGGCGTCGATAATCTCCTGGGGGCTGGCGCCGTTGCGCAGGGCCCGCGTCAGGTATTGCTTGAAGCCAGGTTCGGTCTGGACCGCGACCTTGGTGATGACCGAGATGAGGTCACGGGTACGGATGTCCAGGTGGTCGCCAGCCTTCTTGAGAAAGGTGAAATAGCTGGTCATGGCCTCGGGGCGGACCTTGACCAGATAGTTGAGTGCGTCGCTCATGATGTTACTCCTACGCGGTTGTCTGTCGCCCTAGGGTTGGGGCGTGAGGCATTATCCCCGCCGCGGAACGCGATTTCGAGCCGTTCAGGTCATGAAATGCAACGATTGTCGCCGTTTGACCGCGTCGGCGGGCGGCGTCTCTGGTATCTTTGCCGGGCCATGGCTATCCCCCTGCATTCGGCCGTTTCCCTTGACCCGGCAAGCGGTTTCGCCGCCTTCGATCCCGCTCAGGCGGAGGCCGCGCGGCGCTTGCTGGCCCTGCATGTCACCCTGGAGGGGACGCTGCCCGCCCGCCCGCCGGGGCTCCTGGGCCGGCTCAGGTCCCGCCTTGCCGCGCCGCCGGAGCCGGTGAAGGGCCTCTATCTCTGGGGTGGCGTCGGGCGCGGCAAGACTCACCTCATGGATTGGTTTGCCGAGGCCCTGCCCTTGCCGGGCAAACAGAGGCTCCACTTCCATCACTTCATGCGCGACCTCCATGACGAACTGGCCGATCTGCCGCGCCAGCCGGACCCCCTGGAAGTGGTGGCGGAACGGCGCTGCCGGGATCTGCGGGTGCTTTGCCTGGACGAGTTCGTGGTTACCGACATCACGGACGCCATGCTGCTCCATGGCCTGCTGCGGGCCTTCTTCCGCCGGGGCCTGACCCTGGTCACCACCTCCAACACCCCGCCGGATCGGCTCTATCTCAACGGCCTGCAGCGCCAGCTCTTTCTCCCCGCCATCGCCCTCATCAAGCAACACGCCGCGGTGTTTGAACTCGATGGCGGCATCGATTACCGCCTGCAAACCCTGCGCGAGGAGGGGGTCTATCACCATGCCGCCGAGGGCGACGCCGATGCCCATCTCGCCGCCACCTTCGACCACCTGGCGGGAGGCCACCGGGAAGGCGGGAATCTGCTGCACGTCAACGGCCGCGATATCCCGGCGCGACGGCTGGGGCCGGACCTGGCCTGGTTCGACTTCGAGGTTCTGTGCGGCGGACCTCGCGCCACCGCCGATTACATCGAGATAGCGCGGGAGTTCCACACCATCCTGCTCTCCGGCGTGCCCCGCCTCGGCCCCCGCCAGGACGCGGCGGCACGGCGCTTCCTGCATCTGGTGGACGAACTTTATGATCGCCGCGTCAAGCTCATCCTTGGCGCCGAGGTGCCCCTGGAGGACCTCTATGCCGGGGGATTACATGATTTTGCCCACGAACGCCTGACTAGCCGGCTGGTGGAGATGCAATCCACCGCCTATCTGGCGGCGGCGGGCGGCGAGGGTCCTGGCGGCTAGCAGGTCAATCCGCTGGGTCTTGTCGCTTTGCGCGCGCCGGGCCTTACCCTCCCTGGCATTGGCGTGGGGCAATCTGCCGCAATGACGGCCTTGAGCTATCGGCAACCTTGGGTGGTAGGGCCTGTTAGCAGTTGGCGAAAGCGCTGCCAATCGAAGGCCGGACCCGGGTCCGTCTTGCGGCCGGGAGCGATCTCGCTATGACCGGCGATACGCTCGGGGGTGATGGCGGGGAAGTGGGCCATGATGGTGCGGCTGGCGTCGGCCAGGACTTGATATTGGGCCGGCTCGTAGGGCACCTCGTCCGCGCCCTCCAGTTCGACGCCGATGGAATAGTCGTTGCAGCGCTCCCGGCCCCGGAAGCGCGACACCCCGGCGTGCCAGGCGCGCTTGTCCAGAGCGACGTACTGGATGAGTTCGCCGTCGCGGCGGATGAAGAGGTGACTGGAGACCCGTAACCCGGCGATGGCGCGGAAATAGGGGTGGGCCTCGGGATCGAGCCGGTTCAGGAAGAGATCCTCGATCCAGGGGCCGCCGAACTCGCCTGGTGGCAGGCTGACGCCGTGGATGACCAGCAGGTCCACCAGGGTGCCGGGCGGGCGCTCGTCCCAGTTGGGGGAGACCAGCCGCCGGGCCTGGGGCAGCCAGCCCGGGTCCATGCCCAGGTTGGCCATGGGCTCAGAGATGAGGCACCAGGCCCTTCATCACCAGGTCGGTGAGGCTAACCACCCCCAGCACCTCGCGGTCCTTGACCACCGGCGCCCGG
>Ga0105098_10000860_pt1 | contig 10825 bp, 9 predicted proteins | sample PPLLak21cMay2015_FD_79137 | JGI IMG/M metagenome (GOLD analysis project Ga0105098, IMG submission 79137) | Freshwater sediment microbial communities from Prairie Pothole Lake near Jamestown, North Dakota, USA - PPLs Lake P7 Core (1) Depth... | ecosystem: Environmental > Aquatic > Freshwater >... | reverse complement strand
GAATCACGCGTTATAATGGCAGGTCGGAGTTGATAAATGCCATCTATTTTTCCATTCACTGCAATTGTCGGACAGGAGCGCATGAGGCGTGCGCTCATCTTGAATGCCGTAGACACACGCATTGGCGGTGTCTTGATCCGTGGGGAACGCGGGACTGCCAAATCGACCGCGGCGCGCGCTCTCGCCGCGCTGCTTCCCAAGGTACAAGTTGTGGATGATTGCCGCTTCGGCTGCGATCCCAATCGACCGGCCACCTGGTGCACAGAGTGCAAAGAGCGCTTTCAAGGTACAACCAAGATCCCTTCTCACGTACGGACTACTTCCTTTGTGAACCTGCCCGTCTCCGCGACGGAAGACCGCGTGGTCGGAACGCTCGACATCGAGCAAGCCATCCAAAAAGGCGAACGCCACTTCGAGCCGGGCGTGCTGGCTTCCGCCAACCGCGGTCTGCTTTACATCGACGAGGTCAACCTGCTCGACGATCACGTCGTGGATGTTTTACTCGATTCAGCCGCGATGGGCGTGAACATGGTCGAGCGTGAAGGTATTTCCTTTACCCATCCCGCCCGCTTCATCCTGGTTGGAACGATGAATCCGGAAGAAGGGGAACTCCGCCCTCAACTGTTGGATCGCTTCGCCCTCTCCGTGGATATTGTCGGCATTCGCGAGGCGCGTGAACGTGTGATGATCATGGAACGCAACCTCGGTTTCGAACAGGATGCCGAGGCGTTCCGCAAAAAGTGGCTGTCCAAAGAGGACGAACTCTCCCATCAGATCGAGCGCGGACGTGAACTCGTCGGGGAGGTCACCCACACCAGCCGCGACCTGCTCTCCATCGCCGCGTTGACCTCCTCCTTGAACGTGGACGGTCACCGCGCCGACCTGGTGATCCTCAAAGCTGCGCGCGCCCAGGCTGCCTTCGAGGGCCGCACGAAGATCAACGATCATGATATCGCCCTCGCCGCCGAACTGGCTCTGCCCCACCGCATCAAGCGGACGCCCTTCCAGCAGGCCGAGATGACGACCGAGCAGTTGCAGGAGCGCATCGAGCAGCTGGCGGGCCAGTCGATGCCGAGCGAAGCGGAGGAAGAGTCCGAATCGCAAAAGGGCCAACCCGAAGAAAAAAAAACTTAAAAATCGAAGATGAGCGTGAGGAGGGTCCGCAGCAGGGCAAGCCGGAGGCAATGCCGCAGGATGTGTTTGCCAACACCAGCGCCAACTGGTGGGAAGGCGGACAGAAGGTCAAGCCCGGCGAAAAGTTCCAGCCGCGCAAGTTGAACACTCCGCTCGATAAATTAGCCCGCAAACACGCGGGCAGACGTTCACTCACCAAGACCGAGCGCAAGCACGGACGCTATATCAAGTCGCGGCCCGCAGGCGAGAAGAAGGATGACATCGCCTTCGACGCCACGTTCCGCGCCGCGGCGCCCTTCCAAAAGAAGCGCGCAGAGAAACGCAAGAAGCTTGCCTTCGCGATCGAATCGTCCGACCTGCAGCGCAAGATACGCGTCAAGCGCGTGGCGAACCTGGTTCTGTTTTTAGTGGATGCTTCCTGGTCCATGGCGGTGGCAGAGCGCATGAACGCGACCAAAGGCGCGATCCTTTCCCTGCTGACGGATGCCTACCAGCGCCGCGACCGCGTCGGCTTGATCGTCTTCCAAAAGGACCGCGCGACGCTTGTCCTCTCCCCCACAAACTCTATTCAACTCGCGCAGCGCGCCCTGATGGATATCCCCGTCGGCGGGAAGACTCCGCTCTCTGCGGGCCTGTTCCTCGCCGCGGATGTGTTGCGCCAGGAGAAAACGCATCATCCCGATATCGAGCCGCTGCTCATCGTGCTGACCGATGGAGCGGGCAACGTCTCGATCGGCGCGCTGCCCCCCCAGGAAGAATCCTATCGTTTCGCGGAGTTGATCGCGAACGAGAAGATCAAGAGCATCGTCATCAACATGGAACACGCCGCCTTCGACCAGGGTCTCGCCCAGCAACTGGCGAATCACCTCAAAGCGCCGTGTTATGCGCTGAGCGAATTGAAAGCGGAAAGTTTGTATCACACGGTGAAAGAGGAAATGGCAAAACCGGCGGGGAAGAAATAGTCGAGTGAGTGTCGTATAATAATTGTATGGCAAATCATGTTCCACCCGCTATTGCACGAATTGCGCCAGACGGCAATCTTACGCCGCGTCAGAAACGACGCCTTATGATTGACATGGTAAAGCGAAGGGGGAAACCTGGAACGGGGAGCAGCCATGAATTTATGCGCAGGAGAACAGCTATGAATCCCTGGCCCGATTTGCGTCCCATTCTGAAAGGAATCGCCTGGGCAATCGTGGGTGGGGTTGCCACGCGTGCTTACATGCCCGAACGCATGACGAAGGATTTGGATATTCTTGTTCACCAGAGCGACAGCGAAGCTGCCATCAAACGACTTGAACAGGCAGGATATCGTATTGTTTCTCGTCTGGCAGTACCTGGTTATTTATTGACGTCTCCTGATGGAATAGAACTGGACGTGCTCTTTGGCAATTACCCATGGCTTAAAAAGGCACTGGCTGATTTGGGACAAGATCCTGCTGGCTATCCTGTCATCAAATTGCCTTATATCACTTTGATGAAAATGGCAGCCCAACGCGCCCAAGATTGGGCAGACGTTTCACGCATGTTAGGCTGGGCTTCCGACGCCGACCTGGATGAAGTGCGCGCAGTGGTGAAGCAGTATGCACCGGAGGATTTGGACGACTTGGAATCGTTGATCTTCATTGGGAAGAGGGAACAACAGTCTCCACCCGATCCATAAGCCTGCGAATATTTTCTAGTTCATCTTTATATCACACCGTGAAAGAGGAAATAGCAAATCCGGCCAAGAAGTAGAAACAGGAACTCCGAGTTTTTGGAAACTCGGAGTTTTAATTTTACGGGGTTGCACTCATGGCGCAACGAAAACCGACATTATGACTTGTATTATCAGGAAGCAGCTTGTCGCGATCCGATGAACGTATTCCCGTAGCTGCACCGATAAGGAACGAGCCACCTCGTATGACCATATAGTTACCTGACTCCGGACCTTCTGGATTTTGCTCGGGTGACTTCCCATAATATTCAGGGTCATATCGATCCGCAACCCATTCCCAAACATTACCTGCCATATCTAAAACGCCGTAGAAACTGGCTCCTTTTTGATAATATCCAACAGGCGAAGTATCACCTACACATAGAGTCCTTTGATTATAAAAGTTCGCATATGAGCAATCGATAGAGTTTCCCCAGGGATAAATCCGCTTTATGCCTTGTATATCATCCCAACTTGCAGCTTTTTCCCATTCAGCCTCTGTAGGCAAGCGACGACTTACCGATTCGCAATATGCTTTTGCATCATTCCAGGAAACATAAATCACCGGATAGTTGTCGAATTCGGGATTTCCATAATAAAAGCCATCAATACTTTTATTTTGAGTAATAGATTTATCGGTTCTTGGTGGTTCGCATTTTCCTTGCTCTACACATAAAGCATACATGAAATTTGTAACTTCTGTCTGGTCAATGAAATAGGCATCCAAATATACTGGATGAACAGGCCTTTCATCTGGTGTAGTACCAGTACTTCCCATCTGAAATTCACCAGCAGGAATCAAGATGAAAGGCATGCCATCTGATCCAATTGAGCGAGATGTACTGGTGGATGGAGGCACAGTTGCTTGACTCGTTGAGGTCATGAACGGTACAGATGGGCTTTGAGTACTTACGGATTCAACTGTTGGAGTGAAGTTAGCGTTGGCAGACGACAACCAACTTCCAATGGCAGGTGAAATCAAAATTGCTGCGATAAATATGACTACCAAACCAATTACAGCAACACGAGTAGCCCCGTTTCTTTTGGGCTGTGGTGTTGGTTCTAAAGGTGTTGGCTCGTTGGCACTTGTAGCTCCATCGTTATTCGGAGGCTGAGGTCTCAAATCAGCTTGTTTCTTTGCACGAATTAGCTCATCGCGCTTATATGGCGAAGTAATTGACAATCTGTTTTTTCTTAGAGTTATGCTGAGTTTGTCTGCACGGGCTCGCAAAGCACGCATAAGCCTTTCATATCCATTGGCTTCAAATAAATCGACCCATTGCCATTTCTCCAGAGCCTCGAGAGTTTCACATTCTTCCAATCGTGCAGGAATAATAAAAATCTCACCTGCAGGTTTCTTCATTGCAGTCTCAAGGGCCAGCTGAACTTCCTTTTGACGGAACCCAGCCTGATTGAAATGCTTTGAAAGACAAACCACTACAACATCGGCTTCACGAACGGCCTTTTGAATTTCAAATTCCCATGCCTGGCCAGGCATGAGTTTTTCTTTATCCCACCAGGCATCCACACCGTCTTTGGTCAGTCGGTTGTAAAGTGCACAAACGGAGTTACGATCTGCATGCGAATGACAAAGAAATACTTTGAGGGAACGATGATTGTTGTCCATAATGATTTCCCAACTTGGCTCCAATTGACTTAACTATTGTCGCTGATTTCGAATTATACAGGGAAGTTATTTGATTTTCTCTCTGAAAAGACAACAATTTTGCAAGTTGGCCTTACAAACTACCACTCATTTTTTCCGTATTGTCGATGGATCAATACACCACCAATATGGCATTTCCCCTGCAGAACATTAGGATTCCCCTTTCGGTTCAGATCACAGACTATTTTCCCTTCACCAACTCCTCCACCATGGACTCGGGCACCTGCACCGCGACCACCTCCCCGCGCACGGTGATGACACCGTTGGCTACAATCCATTCTTCGATGACAACTTTGCGCCCCTTGAGTTCCTTCACTTTGCCGCGCACTTCGAGTTCGATGCCAAGCAGCGTCGGTTTGAGGTAGTCCACATGGAGAGAGGCCGTAAGCGTGCGTGTATTGGGCTCGGCAGAGGGATCCTGCTCCTTGGCGGCTTTGTACAGCGCCGCGGCGGCAGTCCCTGTGCCGTGACAATCGATCAGCGAGGCGAGCAACCCACCGTAGACATATCCCGGGATGGCGATGTGATAGGGCTTCGGCAGGAAATGACAGACTGATTCGTCACCGTCCCAATAGCTTTCGATCTGATGTCCGTGCTCGTTGAGCCGGCCGCAGCCATAGCAGTGCGCCAATACATCGGGATACTCATCCTGGAAAGATTTTTGAGGCATGAGAGGGTTATCCTTTTATCATTTTCCTCGCGCTGAGCGGAGCCGTAGGCGAAGACGAAGCGGCTTACTCAAAACAATCATTTCTTATTGCCAACCGCGCTTCGTCTCCGTACTTCGCTGCGCACATCCTCCGCTCAGCGCGAGGATACTATTGAGTTGTAGATGGAGTCCTGGTAGGCGTCGGCGTGTTCGTCGTTGTGGGGGTGTGAGTTGGCGTAGGCGTCAGGGAAGGAGTAGTCGTCGGGATGGCGGTTGGTGCGTCGCCTTCAAGAATGAATTGTCCCACAACCTTCCATTCCAGCCCGACGAAGACCTGCACTTCATACGTGCCGGGCAGCCATTCAGAAGCAGGCGCTTCCCATTCAGTGTAGCCAAAACCGCCGGTCTCACCATCCCAGGGGATCGTTTCATAGTGAACAAGTTTCCCTTCACGATACCAAAGGGCCGTCCACTGCGCACCCGGTGTCATTTGATCATAGGTGAACACACCGCACATGTAGGTGATCGGGTTTCGAAACACGGTCGCGGCAGTAAATTCATTGAAGTTCGCACAGTTGAGCGTAAATTGAAGCTGGCTGAATATCGCGCCGGCATTCGGTGTGATCTGGCTTTCGAAGAGAACTTCGATCGCAGGTGGGATGAATGGCGTCGGTGTGATGGTCGCCGTGTCGGTGGTCGACGGGGTGTTGGTGATGGTGGGCGAGAGCGTGATCGTAGGCGAAAGAGTGATGGTGGGACTCAGTGTGATGGTGGGTGTCAGCGTAACCGTTGGCGAGGGAGGAAAATATTGATAGGCCGTGGATTCGCCATACAAAGCCAGCACCACGCTGGTCCCAAGCAACAAGAAGCCGATGAGGAGCGTGATCCACCCGCCTCGTACGCGCTGACGTTTGATCCGGTAAAAGGTGAGTCGCCGCGCGGATTGCAGCGCGCGGACCCCGGAACGAAAGATCCAGAGCGCGCCGAGAAATAAAAGCGCAACCGCAGCTATGATACCTGCACGAATATCCATAAGAATCGATTGAAAGATTATAGCATGACGAATCTACGTGAGCTGATATCCAGCCGGGTGGGGCGAATCAGCCTATCTGCCATGCGGGCGAAGAACAGGCTTGGGAGTGGGGGTCGCGAAGGCCGGTCTGACGGTCCACAAAGGTGTCGGTGTACGCGTTGGCGTCGAAGTGGGAGCCAGCGTTCTTGTGGTTGTGGGCAAAGGCCTCACGCTGAGTGTAGAGGTAGGAGGTGGCGCCGCGCTGGCCGTAAACAATGGATCGAGACAGGCCGGGATCGAATCGACACGCGCCGCCGGTTCACGCGTCTGGCCGAATTGATCGTAGATCTTGACGAATCGCACCTCAGGGAATTGTTTGAGATTGACCATCAACGGACGCGCGATGGTATAAAGCGTACCATTCGATTGGCAACTGCCAGTCAGATAAACGTGCACGCCATCGTTCACGAACTCCACTTTGCTGTAGCCCGTAAAACCGTTGTTGACCACTGCAAGCCCCTGGTTTCGTTCCACGTCACCGGGACCTTTGAAGAATTCATCGAGCACGGAATTGACCACGTTCTTCGAAGAGGGGACGTAACGTGTCACGCCAACCTCATAGGGAAGTTCACCGGCGATCAGACGCTCGTTATCGGTGAAATAAACGTCGATCCTTCGATACAGCGGCGTGCGCGTCGGCGAGGGGATAGGACTCGGCGTAGTTGTCAGCGTCGCGGTGGGGCGCAGTGTACGAGTGGGCGTTGGAGTCAAGGTTGGACGCGGCGTACGTGTTGACGTAGCGGTCGGAGTTGACGAGGGCGTAAACGTCAATGTGGGGGTGAAGCTGGCCGTGGGCGTCAAGGTAATTGTCGAAGTAGACGTAGCGGGAAAGGTCGGCCGCAACGTACTGGTTGGCGTACGCGTCCAGGTTGGGATGGGGGTACGCGTCGAGGTAACCGTCGGGGTCAGGGAGGGGGTAAACGTCAATGTGGGGGTGAAGCTGGCCGTTGGCGTCGGGGCAATTGTCGAAGTAGACGTGAGCGTGAGGGTCGGCAGCGGCATCCGAGTCGGCGTGCGCGTCAACGTTGGGATTGGCGTTCGCGTGGAAGTAACCGTCGGGGTTAGCGAGGGCGTAAACGTGAGCGTGGGTGTGAAACTCGCCGTGGGCACCGAGGTATTTGTCGAAGCAGGTCTGGGCGTGAAGGTTGGCCTCGGCGTACGGGTCGAAGTAGCGGTTGGCGTGAATGGCCTCGTTGCAGTAGGTATTAAGGTAACGGTTGGAGGCGGGGTACGAGTTGGCAATAACGTGGAAGTTGGCAGAGGTGTACGTGTAACTGTGGGGGTAAGACTTGGCAGAGGGGTAGCCGTATTGGTTGGAGTCGCTGTGATCGTAAAAGTCGGGCGCGGCGTGCGAGTCGGCAATAACGTTGAAGTTGGTAGAGGGGTACGTGTAATTGTAGGTGTAAGACTCGGCCCAGGCGTGGCTGTATTCGTTGGAATTGAGGTAAAGGTGAGGGTCGGGCGCGGAGTGCTGGTCGACGAGGGAGTCAGGCTTGGGCGCGCGGTCCGTGTGAGGGTAGGCATTGCGGCCAGCCTCAGATTGCGGGTCGAGGTAGGGGCAGGAGTGAATGTAGCGGTCTGCGAAGCAGTCGCGGTAAGGATGGGAGCTGACGTCGCTGTCTTTGTCCGGGTTGGAGTACGGGAGAGTGCTGCGATGTCTAGTTGCGCTTCCAGGGTCCTTGCAGCCCGGGTCGCGAGCGCGCTTAGGTCCTGTGTTGCCGCTGGGCTTGGCGTCCGGGTGGCAGTCTGCACGGCGGCTTGTCCCGGCGTCCTCGTTTGGGATAGAGTGGACGTCGGGCGTACGGTAGCCGTTTTGGATGGCGTCCGGCTCGGAGGCTGGGTCTGGGTGAACGTTGGAGAGGCAGTCAGAGTCCCATCCGGGCTGGGCGTCGCAGACGGTCTGATCGTCTCCGTGGCTGAGGGGGTAGGCGTCTCGCTGGGGAGCAGTGTCTGTGTGGATGCAGCAGTCGAGGTTGCGGTCCCGGAGAAAATTTGACTCGCAACAGGCTCGCCAAACAACGCCGAGGCTACGGTGGATGAAAACAGGACGAGTGCCAGCAGCAGCCATTGCCAGCCTGCCAGCATGTATGCTTTACGGGTACGGTAAAAGACGACCTTGCGCGCACGCTGAATGGAACGGATTCCAGCTCGCAGGGCAAGCAGGCCGCCCGCGGCAAGCAAGGCAATCAGGAGAATGACGATCGCACCAGTGCTCATAAGCGGCGAGATTATACTACCTCTCAAGCTAAGACCCTAAAGGTCTTAACGTATTGCAATCTAAAAGACATCCATGCATGACCTTCCTGTAGATCAAGGTTCTACTAATAGACGAGGAGACCATTAGGGTCTCTTATTGGATTTTGTGGTTAAATAGGCACATGAAAGAACTTATTTTTCTCAAACTAGGCGGATCATTAATAACAGATAAGACCCAACCCTATACGCCCAAACTGGATGTCATCGAAGACGTGGCGCTGCAAATCTCCACCGCGTTTCAGGCTCAGCCGGACCTGCGTCTCGTCATTGGACATGGGTCCGGTTCTTTTGGGCATGTGGCGGCAACCGAATACCATACGCGGGATGGATTCGTCCCCCAGCCTCCGCAGCTCACGGGCCAGGAACAGGATGCGACGGAGGGCGGCTATTGGAAGGGATTCGCAGAGGTCTGGTACCAGGCTTCGGCTTTGAACCGATTCGTGATGAAGGCGTTGCATAAGGTGAATCTGCCCGCCATCGCACTACCTCCCTCGGCGAATGTCATCGCGAGTGATGGCAAGGTTTCGATCTGGGAAATGACCTCGATCAGCATGGCTTTGGCATCCGGGCTGGTGCCGGTGATCTATGGCGATGTGACCTTCGACGAAGTGCGCGGCGGCACGATCCTCTCGACCGAGGACCTGTTCAGCCATCTGGCGCGCGCCCTCAACCCCGACCGGATCCTCCTCGCCGGACTCGAAGCGGCCGTCTGGGAGGATTTTCCCGCCCGGACGCGCAAAATCGAGACGATCACCCCGGAGTCCTTCAGCCAGGTCGCCGGGAACATCGAGAAAGCCGCCGGAGCAGATGTGACCGGCGGCATGAAATCAAAGGTCACCCAGATGCTGGAGCTGGTCCAACAAAACCACTTGCTCAAAATCCAGATCTTCTCCGGGGCAGAGCCCGGCAATATCGTGCGCGCCCTGACCGGCGAAACCCTCGGCACATGGATCAACGCCTGATACACAGCCGAATATGTCAGACAACATATGACACTATTCGCGTGAATCAGGGATGGAAGTCTCTTCCTCGAAAACGCGAAACGTCTGACAATTAAGCCGAATTAGCGAAAAGGAGAAAATATGGCAATCACAAAGAAGAGGAAAGCTTTGCCGAAGAAAACGCTGGCAAAAAAACCTGCCGTCAAAAAAGCTGGAACTTCGGCGTCTTCGAACGGCAAAAAGGCGGTTTTTGTACCGACAAAGCTCAAACTTCTACGTCCCATCCCCTCGGACATCGAGATCGCGCAGGCCGGCAAGCTCAAACCGGTCCTGCAGATTGCTGCGGAACTTGGGATCCGTGAAAATGAGCTGGAGTTGTATGGCCCCTACAAGGCCAAGGTCAAACTCGAGATCCTTGACCGCCTTGCCAAGCGCCCGAACGGCAAGTACATCGACGTCACCGCCATCACTCCCACGCCGCTCGGCGAAGGCAAGAGCACGACCATGGTTGGTCTAAGCCAGGCGCTGGGCGCCCATCTCGGCAAGCGTGTGTTTACCTGCATCCGCCAGCCATCCCAGGGGCCGACGTTCGGCATCAAGGGCGGCGCGGCCGGCGGCGGGTACAGCCAGGTGATCCCGATGGAGGACTTCAACCTGCACCTGACCGGCGACACCCACGCCATTACCGCCGCGCATAACCTGTGTGCCGCCGCTCTCGACGCGCGTATGCTGCACGAATCGAATCAGGACGATGAAAAACTTTTCAATGCCCTCTGCCCGGTGGATAAGAAGGGCAATCGCCGATTCTCCCCCTCTATGCTGCGCCGCTTGAAGAAACTCGGCATTGAAAAGACAGACGCCAACGATCTGACGCCGGAGGAACGCTCACGCTTTGCCCGCCTCGACATCGATCCGAACGGCATTGCGTGGCGGCGTGTGATGGACACAAACGATCGCTTCCTGCGCGAGATCCAGGTGGGGCTCGGGAAGGAAGAGTTGGGTCATGAGCACCGCTCGGGCTTCGACATCACCGTCGCCAGCGAGATCATGGCGATCCTGGCGTTGACCACCGACCTGCGCGACATGCGTGAGCGGCTCGGTCGCATGGTCGTCGCCACCGACAAGAAGGGCCAGGCTGTCACTGCGGAAGACCTCGGCGTCGCGGGCGCGTTGACCGTGCTGATGAAAGACGCCATCAAACCCAACCTGATGCAGACCCTCGAAGGGACTCCTGCCTTCGTCCACGCGGGACCGTTCGCCAACATCGCGCACGGACAATCCTCCATCATCGCCGACAAGATCGCTCTCAAGCTGGCAGATTACGTCGTAACCGAATCAGGCTTCGGCGCCGACATCGGCATGGAGAAGTTCTTCGATATCAAATGCCGCTACTCCGGTTTGATCCCGCAAG
>Ga0105098_10000859_pt1 | contig 10829 bp, 6 predicted proteins | sample PPLLak21cMay2015_FD_79137 | JGI IMG/M metagenome (GOLD analysis project Ga0105098, IMG submission 79137) | Freshwater sediment microbial communities from Prairie Pothole Lake near Jamestown, North Dakota, USA - PPLs Lake P7 Core (1) Depth... | ecosystem: Environmental > Aquatic > Freshwater >... | reverse complement strand
CTTCATCCGTCAGCTTGAATATTTTTGTCACTTCATGCGAGGTGCGGAATCCGTCAAAGAAGTGCAGGAATGGCACGCGGGATTTGAGGGTTGCCATCTGTGCGATGGCGGCAAAGTCATGCGCCTCCTGGACACTGCCCGAGGAGAACAGCGCCCAACCTGTCTGGCGGCAAGCCATCACGTCCTGATGGTCGCCGTAAATGGAAAGGGCGTGCGCGGCGATCGCGCGGGCTGCCACATGGAATACGGTGCTGGTGAGTTCGCCTGCGATCTTGTACATGTTGGGGATCATCAGCAGGAGTCCCTGCGAGGCGGTAAAGGTGGTTGTCAGCGCGCCGGTCTGGAGGGCACCATGGACGGCACCTGCGGCGCCGCCTTCCGATTGCATCTCCACAACGAGCGGGACCGTGCCCCAAAGATTGGGCTGCTTTTTGGCTGACCACTCATCTGCAAATTCACCCATATTCGAGGAAGGGGTGATCGGGTAGATCGCGATCACTTCACTCAAACGATGAGCGACTGATGCTGTGGCTTCATTGCCATCTATCATGATTACGGGTTTTTTCATTAATACTCCTTTAGAGGACAGGCATTTCCGCCTGGATTTTTCCGTCTATCAAGTTTATCCCTCAAGACCAAAACCTCCTAGTTATGAATGACTTAAATACCTGTGCATGTTGTCACATATCGGACAAAAATGGTACGGAATAAAAAACAGGAGCATTTTCGCTCCTGTTTTTAGGGAGTGGCTAATTGAGTGTGTTAAGCCACACAGCCCACACATTGTCCCGATGCTCTTTCGGGAGAGATTTAAGAGATTTTTTCTCAATGAGCTCAGTGCTCTCCCCTGGCACCGTGCGGCTTACCCTGGCACCGCCCGCCAGGGCAGGTGAGCCGTACCAGGGCAGGTGTGTGGCTAGAAGGTTTTTTGCTCACACTTTTCGCCACTCCCCTTTTTTATTGTGCAGGTGGTATTTCTTCAAGTTTGGTATAAACCTGCAAACCATTCCTCCGGGCAACCTCGACCATCAGGTCCGCGCCTTCGGAGGCTCCTCCAACTCTCAGCACGGCATCGCACTTTCCCAGCAGGCGCTCCGCGATGGGGTGGAATATCTCACGGTAGGGATCATCGCCGGCTTGTTGCGACCCGGCCAGATGTAACAGGGGCAGTGCGAACCATTCCCCCAGCACAGGGATATGCCCCAAACGAAAAATGGGCAGGGCAAACGCTTCCATCAGACGGACATTGGCGGCCATTTTTTCGGGGTCATCTCCCGTCCCGGAACGATAGGGACCGGCGATCAGGATCATCATCGAGCTAGTCAAGATATTTCTCCAAATAGGGTCTTGCCAGCAGCAATGCCGCCAGCGACTTGGCGTCTGGCAGCTGTCCCTGTTCCGCCATTTCCATCACTTTCTTCAGGGGGATTCTTTCCAGTTCCAAAAACTCATCCTCGTCTGCTTGCAGGGGATTTTCCTTCAGTTCAGTTGCCAGGAATACCGCCATGAACTCGGTCGAGTAGCCGGGTGCAAGATAGAAATCACCAACCCTCTGCAATTTGCCGGCTTCCATGCCAGTCTCTTCGCGGATCTCACGTGCGGCACATTCCTCGTAGGGCTCCTCCTCGTCACGGGTTCCTGCCGGTAGCTCCAAAAAGTCCCTGCCCACCGCGTGACGGTACTGGTTCACGAAAAGCAAGTTGTTCTCCTCGTCAATGGGAAGAATGACCACCGAGCCGCCATGCTCCACAATTTCAAGCTTTGTCTCACGACCGTCAGGCGTTTTCAGAGTATCACGCCTGATCTTGAACGTGCGGCCCTGCAACAGAATTTCCGATTTGATCCACTCAAATGGCATGGTGTTTTCCTTGTTTATGCCAGCAAATTATAAGACAACATGGCACACTCAAACTTAAGAATTCGGCCACGGATTTCACGGATAAACACGGATTTTGAACGAATTTCCCAGAGCTTTGCTTCGCGCCACAAGCAAATAGCCGACCTATTGCGTGGAAGGTCGGCTATTTCAGTGCAAATCCGTGTAATCTGTGGCTAAAGCGTTGAAAGATTAAATTCGAAATAGATCATGCTTCAGCACTACTTTAGTTATCAAGGAATGCTCAACTGCTGGCCAGAAGTCAATGCGGAGCCCGGAGAGATGTTATTGGCTTGTGCGATCGCGGCCGGATCCACATCCCCAAAGAGACAGGCAATGCTATAAATAGTTTCATTCGAGGCTGCCACCGTGTATGTGCCCGGGTGGTTTCGTAAGGCGCGCGCGCCGGGAAAACTTCCGCTCTGTGGAACCCGTAACTGTGTACCTGCTGGATACATCACGCCATCACTCAACCCGCTCAATGACAGCAATGCATCGGGATCCACATCAAAACGGCGGGCGATGCAATATGGGAATTCACCTGATTGCAGTGTATATGTGGCAGGGCGTGAACCGACAGGCGCCGAAGTAGGTAATGGCCCACTCGATGTCCCACTCACAGCCAGCGTCGCCGTCATCGTAAATGCCGGATCAGAGATCTGAGGAGTCGCGGTTACAATGGCTGATAAATCCTGGGTCCCTATCGCCAACGTTTGGGTTGCCAGGCCCGCTTGCGGAGTCCCGGTCAAGGCAAGGGCCGTATTCGTCCCAAAGAGCTGTACATCGGTCATATCGGAGGGGGTCTGATCGATCGGCGTGAAATACAAACTGTTTTGACCGATCGGCGTATTGGTTACAGCGGGTGGCGTTGAATATTGTAGATCACAACTGGAAATGATCAACGCAACTAGCATCAATGTGGAGGCAATCACCGCGCCTCGTTTCGAACGTGCCATATGCTTCTCCTCGACTCGCACAAAAGTTTCGGTGATAGTAGCACATCCCAATTAGCGCGTCAAGCGATGGGATGGGAAATTAGAGGGATACCGCCGCCAATCTCAATTTATTGAGTGTTTCACAAAACTCGCCTATAAGATCGATTTCTTATTCGATCGCTGAGGCGGCGCTTCGCTTCCTACCGGGCACACTGAAAATCAGAAAGAATTCGATCCAGGCGCGCTTCCGCTCCGCTCCCCGCGGGACCGACGGCCTGCACCCGTTTCCAAACCTCACACAAGCCCTTGCGGATCCCGTTATCCTGTTCGAACGCGCGGTCGGATAGTTTTTCTGCAGCTTCGATATTTCCTGTCAAAGCCTGGGCCTCGATGTAGGTGAGCCACTCGAATGGATCTTCCGGTTCATAGCCGAGCGCCCTGGCTTGATCGACGAGGTCGATCGCCTGGTTCCAATCACCTTGCTGGCGAGCCAGCTCGGCTTTCGCAAAGTAGTAGCACCATGTGTGATCGGGCTCAGACAGGAAAGGCAGCTGCGCGGTTTGGTCGGAAGCTACAATAATATTTGACAGATCAGAAAGCGGGATGGCCTCCACCAGAAACCGCGATTGTCGCCCGTAGGTGGCCTCATCTCCCCGCGCCGGATCGAGCACGCGCAGGCAGCCGTTCCGGGGCATATGGATCACCAGCACCTGCGAAGTCGAGCCCTGGAAGCTCACCCTTCGGATGGCCAAACTGATGTCAGTGTCAGGCGCGAGCGAGGGCAAGGATGCCCGTCCAAGGCGTTTTTCCGTATAAAACAAGGCGTAGGGCAGGTTGCTTCTTTCATAGCTCGGCGCATACATCCAGTTGAGGGGCGCGGTAAACGAAAGATCGGTTTCGTAGTCGATGGGCAGTTGATCGGTGAGCAGGGCTGTATTGGGTTTCATGGCCGGGCTGCGCCAGGCAAGCTGCCAGTAAATTTCCTGCTGTTTCGCCCAATCCCTGCGGAAAATATTTGCGTTGAAAAACTGCTGGCCGATCCCCAGGGCGATCAAAAAAGCGAAGGCATAGGTTTTGATCCGGATACTTCGGAAGGACAGTTCGATCAATCCCGTCGCAAACAGACTGCTTCCCAGCATCATCGAGACCATGAAGCGGTCATAACTGGATTGGAGGGTGAGAGGCAGTCCGGCCGCAAAAGAGGGGATCCGCCCCAGCAATATTCCAGCCAGCCCAATGACGATCGCAAAGATGGCAAAGGTCCTTGTCTCAGTTTCAGTCAAATTCAGTTTTCTAAGATAGAAGGCGAGAAGAATAAATGCAACAACGATCAATCCAAGCGTTGCCAGAGTTGTAGGGGCCGTCGGCGTTTTTGAAGCCAGCACGAGCACCTGCGCCCAGATGTAAACTCCCGCTTTCCAGATCGCCTCGCCAATGGTGGACAGGATGCGGATGAAAGTCAGCGGCTCTCTTACGACTTCCACATCGTACGAAGCATAGCCTCCGACAGTATAGAAATAAGCCAGCCAGGCGCCATTCGCCAGCCAGATGAGCAAATAGGGTGTCCAGCGCTTCCATGATTCAACGAATCGCTGCCCAAAGCCATTGACCTGTTCGGAGACGATCACCCAGATGAACAGGAAACGCATCGGTTCGATGCTGACAAAATATTCCGTGGGAAAGACCCCGGCAATTAGCAGAAGAAGGGCAAATATCATGTCGTTGCGAGGGCTGAGGGGTGAGACGCTTTGCGTCGAACCCCCGCCCGAAGCAATCTCTGGGTCATTGGGAGATTGCTTCGTCGTCGCTCCGCTCCTCCTCGCAACGACATAGCTGTTTCGCAGCGCGCGCGCGCTGAATCCAAAAGAGAGCAGGTAAAAGATAAAGGGGATCCATTCCTGATTGATGTGCGTGAATGCCACCCAATGCTGGCTGTACCCCGGGAAAACGAGGAATAAAAGGGAAGCGATCAGCGTCTGTCGCTTGTGGCGCGGCCAAATCTGGTTTAACGCGAACCAGGCTGAGAGTCCGGCAAGGAAGCGGATGATGAGGGCGAAGATCTGCCAGTAGAGGGGGACAGGCGGGATCAGGCTGGTCGTCACGAAGAAGATCGGCCCCAGGAAAGGACGCACTTGTGCGAAGGCGGGAATGAATTCATAGGGCCCCAGGAATTCCGCGATCCAGGCGAAGGGCAGGTCATCCCAGTAGAAACCTGTGAGCGGGAGCAGCAGACCATAAGCAATGACGGTGACGGTCAAAAATAAAAGCGGAATGCTCCGCTCAGAAAGACGAATCGGTTTCATACCATTGATTATAAAAGAAAAGCCGCCCTGATAGTCATGTCGTTGCGAGCCTTCGGGAAGCAATCTCCGGTTTCTAGCGTGGTTGCTTCGTAGCCCGGAGACGAAGCGCGAGGTGTCACTCCTCGCAACGACATTATTCTTTGACCGCAAATATATTGATCGACTGCTGTTTTCCCTTGAACACCATGGGTCCGAGTGCTTCAACCTCAACATCCCCCGGTAAACCTTCGCACGTGTATTGATCGATCAGGATCGGGCTGTCTACTGACTTGGTATGGTTCTCGATGCGCGCGGCCAGATTGACAGTATCGCCAACACAGGTGTACGTGGCGCGATGCTGTGTGCCCGTATAGCCTGCAATGACCCGGCCCGTGGCAATGCCGATGCCGACCTTGATCTGTACTTTATTCTGTGAGGCTCGTTCAACGTTAAAGCCCTTGAGCAGTTCGATCATTTCCAACGCGGCGCGCACGGCGTGTTCACGATGCCCCTCGTCATGGATTGGCGCGCCGAAGATTGCCATCAAGCCATCGCCCTCCAGTTGATTGACAGTTCCATGATGTCCGGTGACCGCCTCGAACATCAAGGCAAAATAGTTGTTCAACAGTTCAATCGTGTCAGCGGGCTCCTGCTTTTCGACAATGGAGGTGAACGAACGAATATCTGCGAACAGAACGCTGGCGTTCACATATTCGCCTCCCAGCGAAAAGCCTGTTTTCAATAGTTCGTCCGCAACCTCCTTTGTGGCGAACGTGCGGAACAACTTCCGCTGTTCATCGCGCAGACGCTTCTTTTCGAGGCTGGCATTGACACGTGCCCGCAGCAAAATCGGGTTGATCGGTTTGTTGAGATAATCTTCCGCACCCAACTCGATGCATTTGACCACGCTATCCAGCTCATCCAGTGAAGAGGTCATAATGATCGGGATCTCTCGCAGCTCGGGATCCTGCAGGCAGGTTTCGAGCACCTGGTAGCCGTTCATTTCCGGCATCTCGATATCGAGCAAAACCAGATCGAAAGAGTCTGTGCGTAATTTCTCCAGAGCCTGCTTCCCATTCTCAGCTGTCTCCACCTGGTGGCCATGTCCTTCGAGACCACGCGCGAGCAGGATGCGGTTGACCTTGTTATCGTCGACGACGAGCAGCCGGCCGGATGTCTGTTTTGACTTCATACGCGCATCCCCACTAACTCATCTGCGACTTTTCCAAACGCTTCCTTCAGGACCTGGAGCTTGTTCCCGATATCCAAATTGTTTTCTCTGCCCATCATTTCCAGCTCTCTGGCGAGCGCGCCAAGCTCCTGCGCGCCAAACGTATTCGCATTCGATTTCAAGGAATGCGCGTTCCTGCGAAAAGACTCGACGTCCCGCGCAGCCAGCGCGGCCTCCATTTGGTGGAGCATGTTTGGTCCATCCTCCAGGAATGCATCGATCAATTCGTTGATGAAGTCTGTACCGGACATTTGTTTGAGTTCTTCAAAAGCCGTTTTGTCGATTTCGGGCATTAGGATCTTCTTTCTGCTTTCATCAATGCCTCCACCAGCTCATTGACGCGGATGGGCTTGCTGACGTAGTCGTTCATCCCGGCGGCGAGGCACATTTCGCGGTCGCCTTCCATGGCATTGGCGGTCATGGCGATGATGTGAGGTTGGGTGGCGTTCAGCAGCTTGCGGATCTCGCGGGTGGCGTCCATGCCATCCATTTCGGGCATTTGCACGTCCATCAGGATGACATCGTACACCTGCCGTTCGATGGATTCGACTGCTTCGATCCCATTCGAGGCGACGTCGGCGCGGTAGCCCATTTGCTCGAGGAGGCGTAAGGCAAGTTTTTGATTCACGGTGTTGTCCTCTGCAAGCAGGATCCGCAAAGGATGTCGTTTGCCGAACTCCATGTCGATGGCGCGTTTCCCCTGCGGGGACGAGGTGGCGGGATCAGCTTTCGGGGAGATCAACTCCCTCGCGAAGAGACCGGCCAGGGCGTCGTAAAGAGCCGACTGTTTGAGAGGTTTGGTCAAATAGGCAGCGAATTCCATATTGTCTGCTCCGATCTCGCGCCTGCCCAGTGACGTCAACAAAACGATCGGCAGGGATTCTTCATCGCACAGCTTACGGATCTCACGTGCCAGCATGATGCCATCCATCCCGGGCATTTGCAGATCGAGGATAGCGAGGTCGAAACGTTCGCCGTCTGTTATCCAGCGGAGAGCTTCGCTGGGATATTCGGTTTCGCGCGTGTCCATGCCCCACTTTTCAGTTTGAAGCGTAAGGATGCGGCGGTTGGTGGCATTGTCATCCACGATGAGGATGCGCTTTCCCTCCAAAATGGCTTGAATGCCTTTGAGATCACGAGAGGTCTTGCGTTCGGCCACTTCTGCAGGTTCAGCGTTAATAGTGAAGATGAATGTCGAACCTTTACCAATGCCTCCACTTTCAGCGCGCATCTCACCGCCCATCATTTCCGCGAGGCGCTGGCTGATGGCGAGACCCAACCCGGTGCCGCCGAATTTGCGCGTGGTGGACGAATCGGCTTGTGAGAAGGATTGGAAGAGTCGTGCAATGTGACTCTCTGAGATGCCGATACCCGTGTCGCGAACCGTGAACAACAGTTCGTTTTTCGCCTTGCCTTTCTTCACCGTGAGGACGACCTCCCCTTTCTCTGTGAACTTGATCGCGTTGCTCAAAAGGTTGATAAGGATTTGCCGCAGGCGAGTAACATCACTCTGGATGCCTGTCGGAACGTCATCCTCGATGATGTAGGCGATGTCGAGACCCTTTTCGATGGCGCGGCCGGCCGTCAGGTCCAGAGCGGATTCGACACATTCACGCAAGTCGAAAGGTTGAAATTCCACCTCCATCTTGCCCGCCTCGATCTTGCTGAAGTCGAGGATGTCGTTGATGATGGCAAGCAGGGCGTCGCCGGACTGGCGGATGGTTTCGGCGTAGTCGCGTTGTTCCTTGTTGAGATCGGTATCCATGAGGAGCCCGCTCATGCCGATGACTGCGTTCATCGGCGTGCGGATCTCGTGACTCATCGTGGCCAGGAAGGAACTCTTGGCCTCGTTGGCGGTTTCGGCAGCCGCGCGGGCTTCCTGGGCTTCAGTGAAGAGGCGTTGCGTCTCATCGAAGAGGCGTGCGTTTTCAAGGGCAACGCTCATCGAATTGGCAAGGGTTTGCAACAGCCTCAAATCTGAATCGTCATAGGCACTTTCCTTGTCAAGGTTTGCAATTCCTATCATGCCTTTGATCTCTTTCCCAACCGTCAAAGGAACGTACATGCCCGATTTATATTCTTCATGGTTTTCAAGCACCTTTCCGCCCAGGGCGCGATACTCAGCAACGCTTCGATAGATTCTAGGCTGGAGGGTGTCTATCATCAATTTGGCAACGTCAGACAAGGAATCAGCCTCAATGGGGAAACGCTTTCGCAGGAAGCAATATGGGGTTTTTTGCATTTCTGTCTCACGATCGAAGAGATAGATGGCGGTTCCCTGCGCATGGAAAATGTCGCGGATTTTATCGCCGACCAGATCATAGATCGCCTGCACGTCGAGTTTGGATGCTAATCCTTCCTGGACGCTGTTGATGATCTGTAACTCGGCGGCGCGTTGCTCGGTCTCATTCAGCAGGTGTTGTGTCTCATTGAAGAGGCGCACGTTCTCGATGGCAATCACGGCCTGGCTGGCAAAGGTCCTTAATAGATTAGCCTGTTTGTCCGTGAACGGGTCCACCTCAGTCCGTCGGATCACAATCGCTCCAATGGGGAGGCCTTCCCGCAGCAAAGGGGTTGCCAGGATCGTGCGCGTGTTGTCAGTCTCATGGACTGCCTTGCTAATTGGATATTCATCATTGCTTTCAGAGCGAATGTCATGTACGTGGATCGATTGACCCAACAACACCGCCCTCCCGGTTATCACGCCGCGATCAAGCGGCAAAATGCTTTCCCCTTCCTTAACCGGGATTGGTCCATGGTGAGCAGCCAGGCGTAGCTGGTCACCATGCAGTTGGAAAACCAGTGCATCGTATGCTCCACATACGCGCGTCGCGTTTTCCGCAACAGTGTCCAGAACGGGTTGTATTTCGGTGGGCGAATTAGCGATGACGCTTAGAATCTTGCTTGTCGCCGTTTGCTGTTCGAGCGATTCCGTGATTTCATGATTGCTTTGTTGAAGTTCATTGAAGAGACGGGCGTTTTGCAGCGCCACACCTACATTTGCCGCGATTGTACTGAGCAAACGCTGGTCATTTTCTGTGAATAGATCTTCCTGAGTTGTGCTTTGCACGCTGACCACGCCGATGGCTTTCCCGCCCCCAAAGATCGGCACGCCAAGATAGGAACGTGCCTGAATGCCAACCTGGGTGGCACCCAGTTCTGCGCGGCGTTTTTCGATATCCTGGTTGATCAGCAGGGGCTTGCCCGACTGAATAATTTTGCTGGTGAGACCCTCACCGTATTGCATGGGGTCGAGCTGTTCGCCATATTGATATGGAAAATCAATCTTGTTGGATTCTTCCCTGAAGAGTGCCACATAGGCAATATCCGCTTCAAACGCATTACGGATTTGTTCACCGACGAGTTCAATGAGCGCGTTCAAATCGAGTTCACCTGCCAATGCGGTACTGACCGTGTTAACGGTGGCAAGCTCGGCGGCGCGTTGTTCAGTCTCCTTGAGCAGGCGCTGAGTCTCGTCGAACAGACGCGCGTTCTCGAGGGCGGCATGCATGGCGTTGGTAAGCGTGGAGAGCAGGCGAAGATCATTCTGGTTGTAGGCATGTTGCTTGTAGCTTTGAACACTTGAAACACCAATCGCTTTGCCATCTTTGACAATGGGAACCCCCATGAAGGTCTCGTGTTTTGTCTCGCTTTGAGAAGACCCACGAAATGACACAAGTTTGCCGGTTTCTTCAGCTGTGGCAATCAGGCGTGGTTTGCCGGATTCCACAACCAGCTCATACAACCCCTCTCCATATGGACGGGTGAAGGATTGCCTGGCACCCTTGTCTCCATAATAGGGAACAATGACGTTCTCCTTCTTTTCGTCATGGAAAGCGATGAAAGTTGTATCGGCTTTGAATATTTCGCGCAATTTGTCGCCAAGCAGATCATAAATGGCTTGCATATCCAGCTTGGAAACAAGTCCCTCCTGTACGCTGTTGATAATGGCAAGTTCGGCATTCCGCTGCTGGGTCTCATCGAAGAGGCGGGCGTTTTCGAGGGCTACACTCATCGAATTGGCGAGGGTGGTAAGCAGGCGTATATCCGAATCGCTAAAGGCGTTTTCGCGGTTCATATTTTGCAGGCTGACATGTCCCTTTACTGTTCCTGCAACTGAAAGAGGAATCCATACCCCTGACTTTGGAAAACTCGAAGCGACCCCCGCATCTTCGAAAGGGACCGTTTTTCCTTGTAACCGTTCAGCCAGATTCTCCTGAACGATGATTGGAGTTCCAGTCGCTATCAATTCGTTGTACATGTCAGAGATAGGGACCGGATCATAGAAATGCCGTTTACCATCTTCAATGACATAATGTGCGATGTTGCGCTCGGTCACGCGATCATAATCGACAATTGTGACGACTTGCGCGTCGAAAGTCTCGCGGATTTTATTGCCAACCAGATCGTAGATCGCCTGCATGTCCAGCTTGGAAGCCAGCCCTTCCTGCACGCTGTTGATGATGGCAAGTTCAGCGGCATGCTGTTCAGTTTCTTTAAGCAGG
>Ga0105098_10000858_pt1 | contig 10839 bp, 4 predicted proteins | sample PPLLak21cMay2015_FD_79137 | JGI IMG/M metagenome (GOLD analysis project Ga0105098, IMG submission 79137) | Freshwater sediment microbial communities from Prairie Pothole Lake near Jamestown, North Dakota, USA - PPLs Lake P7 Core (1) Depth... | ecosystem: Environmental > Aquatic > Freshwater >... | reverse complement strand
TCGCCAATTGTCTATGGATCGTCCGGCGCCGAAGATTGCTCAAACGATGCAGGAGTGCCTCCCGCAAGAGGTGATGTGGGAGAGCCAGCGCGGCACGGTCAGGCAACTCCAAAACCAGACCCCGGGCTGCCAGATCATTCACAAGGGTTGGAAAGGAATCGGTCCAGATGCCCGGAAGGTTATGAAGAACGGACTCAGGGACCGGCTGCGCGGCGACCGCCAGCACATCCAGAAGAACGCCTGCCTCGGGCGTTATGTTCGCCAGACGCCAGCCAACCAAATCGTGAGTCGTTTCAGGCAACGTAAAACGCGTTCTCCATCTCAGCCATCGCATGGCATCCATTTGCCAGCCAGCCTGCGTGGGATGGAGAATTGTTTCTGCACGCAATTGCGCCAGGATCTCAGATAACAGGAATGGGTTGCCTCCCGATTTTTCAGACAACCATTCGACTAACATTTGGGCTGAGTTTGGATTGACCCTGGAAAAACGCAGGAGATCCTCTATAGCCTTCGGCGTCAACGGCGCAAGCGAAAACAGGTGAAGTTCGTGCCGGCGGCGGCCGAGGGTTATCAGCCTTTGCAACGCCGGGATGGCATCCACATGTTGAACCGTGCCAACCAGCATCACAGGCAGGTGATGGAACCGCATCGAAAGGAAGCCAAACAGGTTCAGGGTCGAACTGTTTGCCCACTGCAAATCTTCGACAACAAGCAACAGCGGAGTACCGCGTGCCATAGAACGGATCGTCTGCAACACACGCCAGAAGAATCGCCCACGCGCATCGGGGACACTGGCATCCGATTCGATCAAGAGATCCTCAGGCGTGCCATTTTGCAGTGCTTCGATAAAGGGACCGTGTGAAAGCATGTCGTCGAAAGGCGAACAGGCGCCTTGCAGGACGATCCAGGGAGGTGATCCGCGTATTAAGCGAGAGGCAAATTCATCGAGCAGGCGGCTCTTGCCGATCCCGCCCTCGCCTTGGATCAAAACAGTCGTGCCATGCGCATTTTTTGCTCGATCGCTGATCGCAGCTAATTTGTCAACAAGATCATCACGTCCAACAAAAGGCAGGGCGTTGGGTTGACGGGCCGAAAACTGGGCTGGAACGCGGGTCTGTGGTGCATGATTTCGCTGCTGCCGAAGAATTTCTTCATGCAGCGCTTCGGTTTCAGAAGATGGTCTGATACCAAGTTCCTGTTGAAGCTGCTTTACGAATTGACGATATTGGCGCAAAGCCAGCCCCATTTCTCCCTGGCGCAGGTACAGGCGCATCAACCGCTGCTGAGCTGTCTCCGCCAGCGGGTCGAGCTCGATCATTTTCTGAGCGCGATTGATGGCGTCAGCCCATGCCTCGCGCGACTCCGCCCAGGTGGTCAGGCGGTCAAGAGCTTCGAAGGATGCCTGATTGAGACGCGTATTTTCGATTTGCACCCAATCCTCAAACAGCGGTGCATCCGGGATCGTAAAGCCCTGCAGAAAAGGACCTCGCCGTAAAGCAACGGCCCGGGATAGACCAGTCTCATCGTCCTGTACGGACAGACGACGAAACTCGATCACATCACATTCATAAGAAGCGGAGTCGAGACTCAACAACTCGCCATCACTGATCAACGCTTCACCTGCCTGAATCGCCTGCAGCGCTTTGCGCAAATGGTAAAGGCTGGATCTCAACGAATGATAAGCTTCGCTCTGGCCCGATTCACCCCACAACAGAGTCGCCAGATGAGAACGTGTGTGAGGCTGCCCGGTGGCGGCCAGATAAAACAAAAGGGCGCGTGATTTGAGGTGGTTCAAGGTTTGCGGCATTCCCCCAAAATAAAACTCCGGTGTACCCATTAAGCGAATGCTGAGGTGAGCTGTTCCTTCAGGCATCCAATAAACCCATTAACCAGCAAGGAGCGTTTGCATCATGCCACGCACAAAATCGATCTCATCCTGATTAACAGTATGATCCATGTTTGGATATAAGCGTTCGATCACTTCGCCGCCCAGGCGACCCAGCACCTCTGCCGTTCGATCGACATATTCTTTGGGGACATGCGGATCAATGTCGCTGCAGCCCAGAAAGACAGGCGTCCCTGCCAGTGAACCGGCATAATCACGCGGCGTGTCATTGGGACCGATCAAGGCACCGCTGAGCCCAACGAGACCCCCATAGCGCCGCGCATGGCGTGCGGCAAATTCCAGAGTCAGACAGGCGCCTTGTGAAAAGCCGAGCAACATGACACGTTCAGCCGGAATACCGGTATTGATGATTTCCGCCAGCACATGCCCTACAAAAGACAACGCCGAGGAGAGCCACGGTTCATTCTCTGCCAGCGGAACCAGAAAACGATTTGGGTACCAGGTATTCTCTGCGGCTTGCGGCGCGAGATAAGCAAATCCCGTTTGGTCAAATTCATTTGCCAAAGACAGGATATCTTCCGCGCTTGCACCGCGGCCGTGCACCATCAGCAGCGCGGCGCGCGCCCGGCTGACGGGTTCACCCGCCATCCGGATCGGCTGGCCCTGATGCGGACCTTGCAGAATTTGACTGGTCAAGATTTCCTTCTATTCATTAAACAGATCATGAGCAATTTTATAGCGTCCATCTTCAATTGGCGGATAAGCACGCATGTAATCTTCCTTCTCACCAAACATGCGCGTGACAAAGCCCATCAGCCCGCGGCGCATTCCCACCCCGCCCTGTGAGACGTGCTGCGCCCCTGCCTCGCGTTTGATCTCGGCGACCGGGGTGATGTCCACGCGCACATGGACAGGGAACTCCACGTCGGCAAGCTCCTTCAGGTTGATGTCACCATTGCGCCCCCACTTGGTCGGGTCTTTGCCGAAAAGTGGCAGGAGGCGCGTCATCCATTTCAGGAACGAGCGCGGGAAAACCTGATAGTAGAGCAAGCGCGGCTTAAACGGCAACCCAGCCTCCGGGTGGAAGGATACGTCATCCGCCTTTTCGAAAGCCAGCACGGTCGCCTGGTGAATATGAATGTGGTCAGGATGCTTATATCCGCCAATGGGATCAAACGTCAAAACAACGTCGGGCTTGAGTTCCCGAATATATTTTAGGACCTTACCGGCAACCTCCTCCACAGAGTGGTTGATCTGCGCGTCCGGATGTTTGTTTTCCTCCATGCCGGGCATGCCCGAATCGCGATAGCCGAGGAAAAAGACTTCTTTCAATCCCAAAATTTTCGCGGCGCGATCCAACTCCGCTGTGCGGAGTTCGGCAATGTCTTTGAAACCGTTGAGATGCTCTTCATCCACGGTACCCACTTCGCCGCGGGTTGCACAGATCAAATACGTGTCATATCCCTTTCGCGCATACAGCGCCAGCGTACCACCCAAACCAAAGGATTCATCGTCCGGATGAGCGAGAACAGCCAATAGTGTCTTTGTCATTTTTCCTCGTATAATGATTTAGAGTATGAGACGACCCGGCTCAGCTAAAAATTACAGGGGCAGGAGTCCATTCGACGAGCCGATCTGCATTTTGCTTCTGAAATTTCAAATTTGAGAACAATCCTCCCTTTCGAAAAACAAGAAAAAGGACTATATTCTTGCAGGCTTACAGGTTGCAACATCTTACAGGTTGTAACATCTTCCAGGTTTCAACGTCTTGTAAACATATCTGGACAGAGACAATTATTAAGGGTATGGATTTGGATCGTTCCCCTTGTGGGAAAAACAACCTCATTTTTCTTTTCATCAACATAGGAGTATGCAACATGCAAAGATGGTCTCGTTGTACGATGCTCGTCGTGACAATCCTCGTGGTGCTGACAATGAGCGCCATATGGGCAGTCCCGGCACGAGCAGACGATGGCGCGCCGCCTCCCGCTGAGACGGCAGAAGTGGTTCCGCCTCCCGAGGAGTCTACCCCGGAGGCGCCGGTGGTCGAACCACCTGCGGAGGAACCTATCGCAGCCGTGGAAGAGCTTCCACCGGCAGAAGAGACGCCTCTGGCGACCGCAGAGCCTGCCCTCCCCACCGAGGAAGTGGCTCCGACGGAACTGCCAGCGGTGGAGGGAGTCCCCACCGAGGCTCCGATCGTCGAAGAGCTTCCGGTGGAGGAACCTGCTCCTCAGGAGGAGGCACCCACTGCGGTCCTCGCGCAGGTTCCCGACGGAACTGATGTGATCGTGGTAGATGAGGCGGGAACAGCGGTTGCCCTGGCAACTCAGGAAGCCGCCGATATCCTTGTCAGCGGCGACCCAATCTGGTGTCCGGCGACCGTAACGGTACCTACGCCTGGTGCCGGAGGCTGTTCCGGCTCCTTCACCAGCATGGAAGCCATGATTACCTACCTGACCGCCAGTCCCAAGAATGTGGCAGGGATCATCTGGATCGAAAAGACCTACGATAGCAGCGTCAACGATCCGGCAGCGACCGGCTTCACCCTGAACGGCGATCTGCTGGGCACCACGGCCAACTTTGCCCTGACCCTCCAGGGCGGCTGGAATGGCCTGGGCACGGGCACGATCGATACAAATGACCGCTCCGAGTTCAACGTCCCCTTGAATGTCGTCAACTGGAATGCTAATGTGACGCTGAGCGATCTTCTGCTCACAGGCGTGCCGGCAGGCGGCCCCGCACTGAATGTCGATACATCACGCGACATTGTCCTGCGGCGCGTGGACGTGGTAGACAATATGAGCAGTGGGGCAACTCTCGACAACACAGATCTGGGAACCGGCACCGGCAATATCACTATCAACCGGAGCCAGTTCTCCCGCAACAGCGGGGGGCATGGATTGGACGTCTCCTCCCGTGGCGCCATTACCTTCTCGAGTGTCTATGTCAACGGCAACAGTGGGTATGGCGCGTCGGTGGATAACAGTACTCTCGTCGGCAGGAATGTCTCGCTTGCCAGCGGCGTACTGGAATTCAATGACAATGGTGGGAATGGGCTGTCCGTCTGGTCGGCCGGCAATATTACCCTCATGGATATCACCGCCGCTGGAAATGACCTGCGCGGCGCCTACCTTGATAACGAGGCTGGCACCGGGGTGATCACCCTTAGCGGGATCAACATCTTCTCAGAAAACACGACAGAGGGTCTGGTCGTATTTAGCCATGGCGCGATCAGCGCCAGCAATGTGATCGCCAATGCCAACGGTGATAATGGCGCCAGTTTTTACAACGACAGTGCTCCTGCAGCTGCCGCGGTCACCCTGACCGGCACCAGCGAGTTCAAGTTCAATGGGTTTAATGGGCTGGATGTTCGATCGCGAGGCGTGATCACGCTCAACAATATCACCGCCAACAATAATGTCGGGAATGGCGCTTACCTGGACAACTCGTATAACACACCCAGCGCGCCCATGAACGTGATCTTAACCGGTTATGGCACCTTCCATAACAACAACGGCGATGGTCTCCTGGTGAGATCATATGGAAAAATTTCGCTGACGGACATCAACGCCAATAACAATGCCAACTTGGGCGCATACCTGAACAATGCCGGGGAGGGTACAGTTGCCTTCCCATGGGCAACTATTCCCAAAGCGGTCACGTTGAGCCTGACCGAAGGCAACCCTGATACCGAGTTCCAGGGCAACACAAATGGCGGCGTGGACATCCGCAGCCTGGGGACGATTACCCTGAACGGCGTGCTTGCCGGTGGTAGTTCAAATGGGTTTGGAGCCTACCTACAAAATGACTACACGGGCGGTACAGGCGACATCATCCTGGGCGGCTGGGGCGGCAGCTTCGGTGAGAACGCCACGTACGGTTTTGCCGTTTCAAGTAACGGCAACATCACACTCAGCAGCTTGTGGGCGTTCAACAACAATGGAGTGGGTGCACATCTGGATACACTGGGCGCGATAACGATCACCGGTAGTGCGGGGTTTGGAAATAATTCCGGACCCGGTCTGCGCGTCTTTAGCCAGGGCATAGTCACCCTGAATAATGTATTCGCCAATGGCAATAACGGCACAGGGGTGATCATCGATAACACATACAGCGGCGCCGGTTCACCTCAGGATATCTTCATCAACGGCGACTCTCATGATTTCAGTAACAACAATGGGAACGGCCTGGAGATCAATTCCTACGGTGCGATCACGATCCAGTATTTGTATGCGAACAGGAATGCTGGTTTCGGTGTCATGCTGACGAATTCCGGTGCAGACACTCCCAAACCGGTTACCCTGAATGGGAACAATACCTTCGAATGGAATACCCTTTCCGGGCTTCTGGTCCTCAGCAAGGGCAAGATTTCTGTCCAGAATGTGATCGCCCGGGACAATGGCTACTATGGCGCTTCCCTGAGCAATCAGTTCGCAGGCACAACGAGCGACGTCCTTGTGAAGAACAGCCCGGACTACTGGCCTGAATTCGCACGCAATGGACTGGACGGTCTCCGTGTTTCCAGCAATGGAAACATTACCATCTGGGACCTGGATGCGCATGGGAATGGCTGGGCACACACTGCTGGCTTCGGTTATGGAGTCTATTTGAGTAATAACACCGGACTCGGGAACGTCACTCTTGGCACGAGCCGGGCGAACTGGCACAATGGCCTCAACGACAATTTCCTGTCCGGGCTTGAAGTGTTTACCACAGGCGCAGTAACCCTGAGCAATCTCCGCAACAATAACAACGGTCTCAATGATGGCGCCGACAATTATTACGGTTACGGCGCCTATATCTATAACGCCGCCGGCTCCCTGGGCGTGACCCTGCTAGGGTCAAATGAGTTCCATAACAATGCTTCCGGCGGTCTGTATGTCCTGTCCAGCGGCACGATCCTGGCGGATCACATCTACGATGCCCTGGGCGCGATCATCAGGGAAAGCTGGTTAGAGGCGGACAATAATGGCAATCGATCAGGCGGCGGCGATGGTGTCCACCTGGAGAACTGGACGGGAACGCTGAACCCGGTCACCCTGGTCGGCAACGGCAACTTCTTCTACAACTACAACAATGGCTTGTACATCGTAAGCCTGGGCGTCATCCGGGTAAACAACATCACGTCAAACGACAACGGTGACGGCGCCAAGCTGTACAATTACTACAGCGGACCCGGCACACTGCAAGGCGTCATCCTAACTGGATATAACCAATTTTCCAACAACTACAACAACGGTCTGGATATCCAGAGCTTCGGCGGCATCCGGGTTGCCAATGTAGACGCGAGCGATAACGGCCAACGCAGCGTTGGCGGCGGCGACAATGGTTTCGGCGTTCGGCTCGATAACTGCCTCGACTACGGCGCTGGCTGCACAGCCACTACTCCCCAATCCATCATAATGAAGGGCAATAATAATTTCCGGAATAATCTGGATGCCGGTCTGTCAATCTTCACGATGGGTGCCATCAAATTCAATAATGTGAGCGCCGACGACAATGGTTCGGGCATCACGGCAACGAATGACTGGGATGGCGCCACTGCCGGCGTGACCGTTACCGGCGGCCTATTCACCGGGGGAAATGACACCTACGGCATGATCCTGACCAGCCGGGGCGCCATCACCATCACCGTGGAAGATGCCTGGGCGGGAAATAATGGTTCCTGGGGCTGGTATATCTCGAATGAGAATGCTCCGACAACGACACCCCAGCCGGTGACCCTCAGCAGCCCGACCATAGATTGGGCATTTGACTTTGACAGTAACGGTACTTATGGCTTGTCGATCCGGAGCCTGGGCGACATTACCACGACTGGGCTGGACGCCACCAATAATGGTGGCGATGGCGCCACGCTGAATAATGCCCTGCCAGGTGCCACCGGGATCGTAACGATCTCCGCACCGGAATTCGGAAATAACAGCTTCAGTAGCAATGTGGGGACCGGCTTGACGGTCTATAGCTATCGAGCCATCAGCATCGGCAATCTACAAGTCAATAACAACGGCTGGGACTGCTCCGGAGACCCCTGCGTGCCCACCCTGGGTGCCGGCGCCTATCTTGATAACCAATATGCTGAAGGATTAGGCTTCCTGCAATCCATCACCATTACCGGCTTTGCCGAGTTCAATAACAACGGAGACACCGGTTTGCGGGCGTTCAGCAATGGAAAGATCACGATCAATAACCTGAGCGCTTCAGATAATGGCCAGTTCAATAAGGCAGGCGGTTCCGAACCGCTCTCCGGGCGGGGCGCGTACCTGGACAATGACCCCACAGGGATTACTCCCAAAACCATCGTACTCACGGGAAGCAATACCTTCAACAACAACTTCCTGGATGGCTTGGTCGCAAACTCCCTGGGGAACATCACGATCAACGACCTGACTGCCAATAACAATGGCGGCGATGGCGCCTTCCTGGATAACCAGCAGAGTGGTGCGATCGGCAACGTCACGCTGACCACGTCCACTACCAACACGTGGAGTGTCTTCAACGGCAATGGCGGAGCCGGCTTGAATGTCCAAAGTAATGGTGCAATTGCAGCCAGGAACGTCCAGGCAAACAACAATACCGATGTGGGCGCCTCCCTGGTTACGGACGGCGTGAGCGCACCCCAAACGGTCACCCTGACTGGCAAGAACGTTTTCCAGAATAACAGCGGCGTTGGCTTATACATCGAAACAGATGGCAACATCACCCTCAGCAACCTGACCGCCAACTTTAACAACGGCGATGGTGTCTACCTGGATAGCTGTCTTGATGATGGCGGCGGATGCACCGCCTCCGGCAGCATTACCATCACCGGGACCAACACCTTCCGAAGTAATAGTGGCATTGGTCTCTACTTTGACGCCGGCAATACCATGAGCCTGACCCGGTTCACGGCAGATGGCAACGGAGACGATGGCATACGGGGGTATGGGCAGAGCATCACCCTCACCTGCGGCAGCATCACCCGCAACTCCGGTTTCGGTTACGGGTACTGGCTGGATGCCTGGGGCACTCCCAATCTAATCACCCTGCAAGGTGTGTTTGCCTATGGAAATGGGATAAATGGTTGGACAAGCGGCACACTGGTACAAACCCGCACCTGTCCTTTGCCATAGTTCCTATTCAACTCCTGATCCAAATCAGGTTATCATTGAGGGACGGTCGCATGACCGTCCCTCAATACATTCCGGGAAAGGGAATCCCTTCTATGAAGAAAACCGGCCTGGCTGCCGCGGGCATCATCATCCTTTCACTGGTCGCGATCCTGGTGATCGTCGTCTCCCTGCTGAACGCGGCACCTCCCGCGTTACCCGCTCCAGCGATAAACCACACGCAGACAAAGGCGATCACCCTCACGCCGACCCTCACCGCGACCCCTGACCCTTGCTCAGTCGAAAACTTCCAGGGAACCCTTATGGCGTTTGATCAGGTATCACGGGAGTTCAGCGATGCCTTTGTGCTGGCGCAAAATACGCCCGCGGCTCGACTCTCCACCGTCATTCCTGACATGCAAAAGATTCGCCGCCGCGCCGAGGATTTCGCTGTGCCTCCCTGCCTGACGACCCTCAAAGAACATCAATTGGGTTTTATGAACACCGCCATCGACGTATCCCTGCTTCTCTATTCATCGTTTTCGGGTGACCCAAATCAAACTCTTACCCAGGAACAGGTGAATGGTGTCGTTGCACAGGTCAATCAGCTCATGACACAGGCAAGCGACTATGCCAGGCAGTACCAGACCGAAATGGCGCGTCTGCTGGGCGTCACGCTGACGCCATCCCCTTCTACACCTGAGCCGGACGACGCCTCCACCCCAGTCGAGACTTCTCCAGCATTGTGAACGAAACCCCTCTTCAAAATCATAACGCAAAGGAATTTTACTTTCCATGCGGCTGCCTCTACAGCAGGTTTCCTGCTCCCCTGGGAGAATGGCTGCAAGCCAATTGTTATCTTTCCCCGTATAATCATGGCTAAAAACAGGAGAGTAAATGAAATTCGAGACACTTGCAATCCACGCCGGGCAGGAACCGGATCCCAATAACGGCGCGGTGATGACACCTGTTTACATGACTTCCACCTACATGCAGGACGGCGTTGCCAGGCCGCGCCAGGGGTATGAATATTCGCGCACGCAGAATCCCACCCGCAAGGCATTGCAGGACTGCCTCGCGGCGCTCGAGGGCGGGACACACGGACTTGCCTTTGCCTCGGGCCTCGCCGCGACAGATACCGTTCTGCGCCTGTTGAATGCAGGTGACCACGTACTGGCGGGCAATGACGTCTATGGCGGCACCTTCCGTCTGTTCGATAAAGTCCTGCGCCGCTTCCAACTGGACTTTACGTTCGCCGACACCACCGATCCGGAATCTGTGGCCGAGGCGCTCACCCCCTCGACGCGGCTCGTCTGGCTGGAGACTCCCACCAATCCTTTTCTGCGCATCACGGACATTCGCGCCGTAGCTGAGATCGTTCACGCGCATCAAAACAAACCCCTGCTTGTCGTCGACAACACATTTGCCACTCCCTACCTTCAACGCCCACTGGAGTTAGGCGCGGACGTTGTCGTCCACTCGACGACAAAATACCTCGGCGGTCATTCAGATGTTGTTGGCGGCGCAGTGATCGTGAAAGACAAAGAACTGGCAGACAGACTTGCCTTCCTGCAAAACGCGGTCGGCGCGGTGCCGGGACCGATGGACTGCTTCCTGGTTTTACGCGGCATCAAGACCCTGCCCATCCGCATGGATCGCCATGCGGAGAATGCGATGGCGATCATTGAGTTGCTTGAAGAGCATCCCAAGGTGAAAACATTTATTTATCCATTCCATTCATCTCATGCACAACACAAGATCGCAAAAGGACAAATGAAGAACGGCGGTGGGATGATCTCATTCATCATGAAGGGCGGAGGCGAGGCGGCGGTCCGGGTCGCGGAGGGCACGAAGATCTTCACTCTGGCCGAGTCGCTCGGCGGCGTGGAGTCGCTGATCGAGGTC
>Ga0105098_10000856_pt1 | contig 10846 bp, 13 predicted proteins | sample PPLLak21cMay2015_FD_79137 | JGI IMG/M metagenome (GOLD analysis project Ga0105098, IMG submission 79137) | Freshwater sediment microbial communities from Prairie Pothole Lake near Jamestown, North Dakota, USA - PPLs Lake P7 Core (1) Depth... | ecosystem: Environmental > Aquatic > Freshwater >... | reverse complement strand
TTAATCCATTCCAGAGAGAACTTCTTAACACGTTCTAATGTGTCAATTGCTGTTTCTGTACGGAAAATAGAACCTTCAGGAGCCTTAACAGGAATACGTACACAAACTGTGTCTGTTGGACGAAGAACATCATCTTCACAAAGCTCAGGATGATTCACTATTAAATAGGAAGCAACGTCTTCATTCTTACCAAAACGCATTGTCCTTAGATAATAGTCATTATGCCAAGCATGTATACCACTAGCTGTACCTAACACTAACGATGTTGTACCAGAAGGTTTAATACATGTTACACGAGCTGCTTCATTAGTGCCAGCTTGTTCACTAATAATAGAATTAGTTAGTTTAGCAACATGTGCTGCAGCTTCTAGATTGTATTTAAGTATTTCTCCTGATCCAATACCTGTCATACCTATACCTAATAACGCATCCTTTTGAGTGGTTTTCTGCCAAATTGGTCTTAGATAGTGAAAGTCTGTAAACCCAGCTTGCAGAGTTCCAAAGAAAGCTGCTGCTGTAACACGGTTGTTCAAGTCTTCCTGATTAACCACATTACTCACATTCACTTCACATAGATTACAAAACTGATATGGACGAAGAGCTATTTCTACACAAGGATTACTTCCCCAATCTTTGTTATTGGTCCAATAAACACCAGGCTCACCAGATCCAGAAGCTTCTATTCTCTTCCATAAAGAAAAGAATTCATCCTGTGACACTTCATCACGCTTTAACACAGCGCTGTTATTAGCCCTACCACGTTGCTCATTAAGTTCCCACCAGTTACCATACTTACATGTGATCATTTCCTCATCATCATGGCTAAATAGAGCTATCATAGCACTTCTACGAATGCCACCAGCTAGAACACTATTTGCAATGTGACAGAGAATATCATGACACTCTAATGAAGACAAAAACTGTCCTTCTTCTTTCCTCTCTAGAATAGCTTGCACATGGGCTAAGCATATCTTTAAAGGTTCAGGACCAGGAGCTTTACCACCAGCTGTAATAAGTCTAGCCCCTTTCTTACGAATGGCTCTAAAGTCAAACTTAGGCATAAATCCTCCCTCTAGATAGGCTTTCATTAGCACCTTTACACCATCAGCCCATCCCATGATAGAATCCTCAATAAGATAGTTACGCTGCTTACCAGGTTTTGTAATGGCTGGAAGCTGTGCAACATGCTGTTTCTGAACACTATAGCCTACACCTGTGCCTCCTAATAACAAGAACATACTTTCAGAGAAACTATGTAAACTGTCAATAGGTAGATAGCAGCAGTTGTAAATCCTTGCATTATTCACCTCAGCAGCTGTTCCAGCAAACTGTAGAGCTCTCATAGAAGGTAACACCTTCTTTTCTTTAAGAAACTGAGAAGTTTCTACAATCTGATCTTCTAGTTTTGGATACTTCTTAATCATCATCTGTACATATCTCTCAATAATCTCTTCCCAAGTTTCTCGTCTTTTTAACTCTGGGACATACTTCGCATACTTACTAAACACTGTCAATTTACTCAACGCATCCAATCCTAAATCCATAACATTTTATAATTTTAAAGGGTGTGAAAAAAAAGGATGGCGAAGTTAACTCACCATCCTCTAAATTCCAAGAGAACAGAAAAATTTTATCTAATTAAACATCTTATTTTTGCCCCTAATTCTTTATCACTTTCCGTATTTGTAATTAATTCAATTAGTTCTGATCTTTGCTTTACAAGTTTCTGGAGATAGAGTGTTGCATCCATTAGCTCTTCCTGAAGATGTACAAAGAAATTGTCTGTATTGTTCTGTTCTAATGTGGTGCCATATTTAATAACACCTCTTTCACTGCGTTCGGTGTATTTATTCACCACTTGTTCCACTATCTTGTCCTTCATCCAGTTTATTGTTTAGTATTATAAATGCTCGCTCAACAGCAATCATCTCTGCATTCTTTCTAGAGGAATAGAATTGACCATCTTTATCATCAGCTATGTTCCATGAAAATCCATGAGCTGAATGTATAACGTTAATAATCAATTCATTATCATCAAATACATCAAATAACACTCTAGGAGTGTTTTCAATTAACTTGACTAATCTATCATTAGGAACTCCTTTCTGACGCATAAACTCTTTAAAATCCTGAGGAATCTCTTGATCTTTAAAAGATGTTATCATTTTTTTCATAAACCACTCCCTAATCACTTCTGCAGCATAGGGATGTTTTTCTAATAAATCAATCATACTGTTACAGATTTAAGTTCTTGAAATTTATCTTGCCACCAGTCACGTTCAAAATTGTGTTCTGTTAGCTCATCTCTACCATTTGTCATTTGTTCTTCGTATAGAATATTGTGCATAAAGCTTATCATTTCAGCAAACTCTGTCACTTTGTCCATACCAAACTCATCAATCATCTTGTTTAATAAGTCGTGATTATACATGTTCTTTAAGTTTTTCAATGTTTAAAATTTCATATTCTTCTATAAACCCATGCCAAACTTCCTGATCATCCTCAAACTCTACACCTAGTTTATCTTCCCAAAACTTAATAAGGTCTTCTGTTTTATTAAAGACACGATATTGCAGACTTATTTCATCTTTATGCAAACCGTTTTTCTTCACCTTAATAATCTTTGGAAATAATGCTTGGAATTCTTTGGAAGTTTTAGAATATCTACCCTTTTTAATTAAACTAAAATCTTTAGCAAACTTAGAGTTTAGTTGATAAACCACTATGACAAACCCATCTTCATAATCGTAATCATCAATTATAGCTTTGGTTCTTTCATACTCTTCATCTAGAAACTCTCTAAATTTATCTAAATCTTTAGGTTTAAATAATACATAAACACAGTTTTCATATTGTACATCTTTAGTAACATCCTTTATATACGCATTAATGAAACCGTTATCAGGGAGTTTTCCTCTAGGAATATTTAATGTTGGCACCATAAAGATGCTGGTTATTGTTTTCTTTATTTCCATTAGCCTCTTATGTTTACAAGTCCATTATTAACACTGTTTTCTTTACTAATGTTCCAGACATTATTTTCTAGAGCCCATTGAAGGTCTGCGATAATCTCTTTTACACCTTTATATTCTCTATTTTTATGTGTAAAACCTTCGTAAGCATCCTGCAAATCTTCCCAAGCAAGTGTATAAATCAATGGATTGTAATAATTAGTGCTGTCACAAACAATAAATTTAGGAGGAGCAACAGTGTAACCTTCTAGTTCACTGTCTTTCATAAACTCAGTGGCTGCCCAGAAATAGAGATAGGCTTGAATGTACGCTCTACGATATAGATAGTATTCTTCTAAGAAGTTCTCAACGCTCCATGTGCATTTAAGATCATACACCTGGACAGTTTTCTCTTCATGATCAACCACCACCTTATCCATCATGCTCTTAAACTGATGACCATCTATTGAATATCCTTCCACCTGTAGCTGATTATATACACCATACCTACTGCTACTTACTAGATTCACTACGGTTTTTGTAACAGGATTGTTACGTAACTCTTCTACTATCTTTTCAGCATTAGTTACATCTTCTGTTGTCACCACTGTTAGATTTTGTCCTCTCACCTTACGTATTTCATTATAGAAGATTTCTGCATCAGATCCTACAAATTTAGCAATTACAGCATCAAATTTGATTTTGAAACCTGATTCTACATATGCATCCTTTGATATATCTTCAAAGTTTCTAGTAATATTTCCATTATCATCTGTAGCTTGCTTAGTAAATTTATATAATGCTTCTACAAATGCTAACATAAGACCTGTAGGAGCACTAATACAAGCTGACATATAAAACTTTTCATCAAATAAATGAGGTTCCATAAGCATAGTTTCTACAATTCTACCCATAGTGGCAGCTTGGGTGTCTTTATCCTCTACACTTTCACCCAAAATATACTTACGATAGTATTTCTTTCTATCCATGCTGAATTCTTTCAAACTGGATGAGCTATCAATTGATTTTGCACGATAGGTTGCTTCTGTTTTTGTTTGTCCTTTAATCATTTTCTTGGTTTTTAATATTAACGTCCCATCCATTTCCATTCATGGGATTATCATAAATTCTAACATCATCACTATAAAAGTGTTTCATAACACCACCCTGAAGTCTTACAACCCAGACAGTGTTAACATTCACTCCATAATCAATAATGAACATTGCTTCTCCATCTCCTAAAGGAGTCCATACATCAATTGTTGGATTGAGTTGTAACATCATCACTGTGTCTGTTTAAACGCTTCAATGATGGAATTATACATCACTCTCACCTCTCTAGGTACACGAGAAAAGAACCACCTCACTTCTGGGGCATATTCATTACCTCTAGGATCTATACCCTGAGGATCAATAAGCCAGAAATAGTGACGTTCTCCATTAGCTTCAACATAGCCCTCATGCCACACTTCTGTAAATGAAGGTTCTTTACTAATTACGATTTGGTTTACTTCTTTTGACATCATTTTCTAGTTTAGTTTTTTTATCATGACATGTCTCGCACAAACACTGCAATTTATCCACTTCACAGAAGAGCCTTTCTACAAATCCTGGTAGGTCTTGTGCACAATTAAGACTTCCTGCTGGGCAAATATGATCTATGTTTATCTTTTTCTCATGAAACCACTTCTGACAATAAACACATTGGTATTCATACTTCTGCCTTTTATTAGGTCCTTTGTACGGTTTGCGAGCATTTATTTTTGCTTGCATAATAGGCTTCCACCACCTAGACTTGTTTCTAAGGGCGCTTCTGATAAAACTCCAGAATGCTGATTCTGTCATTGTACCATTGTTTCTTGTGCGAACCACTCTTGGTTTTTTAACTGCTGCAGGTTTCTTTATCGCTGCTTTCTTCCTCATAATCAATTATTTATAAAAAGGGGGCTGTCACAAATTTACGAATAATTGTGACAATCCCCTAATTTATTAATCAAGAGAAACAACACGTTTAGCAATCTCATTCTTCATATCTTCCAAGCTAAGAACAATGTTCTCAATCTCAGAAGTGGAAATATGAGGAAGATTGAAAGAGTATTTTGTAGTTTCTGCTACAAATCCTGCTTTAGTCTTCTCAGTGAGATGTTCTAGCTCACGAACAGCATAATCTTCATCAAGTGCAAGTGTATCAAAGTCTAAATCATGAAGAATAGAAGTGGCTTCATCACGAGGAACAGTCATAATTGGTAAATATTCATAACATCTACCCTTATGCTCACCAATACCCACCACCTTCATAGGGTTGATAAGAACTAGTACAGACTGATCACCACATCCTACATAGTGAATCTGGTCAGAAGTGAAATGTAAACCTGCAGCTGCACAATCTTGTGTGCTCCAATTACATTTGTCCATAGGCATATTCACCACTCTACCAATTCTAATGTCAAATGTCTTAGTCCAGTCATCTGTAAACCTGTTCTCACGTCTATTAGGTAGATCTAGGTAGATGTCTGTCAAATTACCAATGTGCTCACCCAAATCAGTTCTCTTTACAGTGATTTCTTCATCTTCACACTCATAATATTCATCATGTTTTTCATCATAACACTCTACATCTTCTAATATCTCTGTTCTGTATGTGCTGTCAATATGAATGAAAGAATACACTCCATCCTTTAGATACACCTCATAATCAGCAGGACTCTTCTTCCATACAGCTTTCACCTTATTGTATGCATTGCTCACAAACTGTACAAGCTCATTACTTCCGTGAAGCGTAACTACGTTTCTTAGAGCAACAAAGAAGCCCTGTTTAGTGATACGAAAGCTATTTTCCTTAAGGAAACGATATAGCTCATCAGCCACTTCTGCTCTTGGATTGAGACAACACCACATAAAGAAGCGTTTTAGAGACTGATATTTCTCATCATTAGCTAGTTTTTGTTCTAAGTTACCAAATCCAGCATAATACTTATTCTTTTCTACAATCTGAATGAATTCTTCTACAAGAATCTGTGGTATACTTCTATTAATACCTTTTAAATAGACAGTGTCATCCTCTATTACAAAATCATTCAATAGTTTAAGTGATTTAATACCATTCTGTAATACTTTAATTCTAGCCACCTCTGCTTCATGTTTCTTTCTTTCAGCTAAAACCTCCTGAGAAGAAACAAGATTAATAAGTTGATCTTCTGTGGTGGCTTTACGAACATATTGAAAGTCATCGTTAGTAGCATCAGGCTTACTAATGATGGACCCATCATTCAAAACAATAGTGAGCATGTCATTCACCAGTTTTATGCTTTTGTAGGGTTTCTCTGGTTCAGCTACAACACTAGCTTTATAATGAGGAACTCGAAATTCACCAACATCTACTGTAGTCCATGTGTTGTTATAACTTGGGTTATAACTTGGTTGTACAGGAGCTGAAGGATTTTCCATTTTTTCTATACACCTTTGTAGCTCCTTCACCCTAATTTCGTGTTGAAGGTCTTCAATTTCTTTCTCTTTTCTTGATTTAAACCAGTTTAAGCTAAAAATACTCATATTGTTTGTTTTTAAAATGTTTAAAAAAGAAGGATGAGCTTTTCTCATCCCTCTCTATTTATTTAATCTTGATTTATTAATTCTTCAACAGTTTCCGTTGTTAGCGTTTCATCTAAAGGGAGGTCTTCATTGAGGCGAATTTTATAGCTCTTCCAATTTAATCTATGTTTGTGATATTTGAATAAATCTATTAGAGCTTGTCTCATTGGATCAGTTTCTGCTGAACAATTACGTAAATTAGACATCATAGAATTAAGGAACGAAAGCTCCTTACAAATTATAGACACTTCTACACATGTAGAATACACTTCTGGATCAAATGCTTTGATTTCGTTTGCATATTCTACTATCCCATTTCTAAACTCATGATTTACCCCTTTAAAATGATTAGCTCTATAATTGTGTAGTGTTTCAATCTTGTTATACAAGTCATTAGAAATATTTCTTAAGACATCACGAGTGTTGAATACACTTCTGTATTCATCATAAAGCTTATCAATTAAACATGCTGTAACTATTCTTTGGAACACTTTGTTTTTTCCTTCCATAAATTTATTAAATGATATTAAATTATGTAATTCTACCTTTTCTACAAGCTTGATTTCACGTTCACTAAGAATAGCTAGTTCAATATTACTGGTCTTTGCTTTAAACCATTTATCCATATTCTCAGCATCTTCCTGCTTACCATATACAAGAATGAACTTATTCTGGTGAAATTTAGACATGTTATAAGTTTTACTAACCCATTTACAGCTTTTACCATCTGACCAGATTTTTAAATGTTCAGCTTGTCTACATATCATCTCACCTTTTAGCTTAACCCGTCTATGACTAGCAAGATTTACATCTTTAACGTCACCACTGTTTATTCTCTGCTTTTTCCTACTATCAATAAATTCCTGAGAAACTTCAAGCTCATTAATGTTTATAAAGCCATCACTATAACTTTTTACAATGGATTGAAACTCCTTAATCATGGTTCTCCATTGACTTTTAGGATGGTTTTTTAATTGTAAAATGCTGTAATAATTATCATAATCGCCTTTACCATTTTTATTACGTAATGGAAAATTCTTAGTTTTCTTAACAACAAGAGCATTTGTATAATGATCAGGCTGTATATATTTAAGATAGTCCTTCTTTAATCCAGAAATCTTATCTCCTGTATATACATATACACTGTGTTTAAGATTCCTGATAGATGTAGTTTGATGGTAGTTTTTAGCATTTTTCATAGTTTTTCCATTCACATAGAACTTACCATCATATTCACTAAGAATATAATCCTGTATCTTTACAAGATGCTCTAAACTAAGAAGCTCTACATCTTTAAGTTTAGGATGTGCTATTTTCACTGTAGCATGTTTAATTAAAGGACTTACATCTGAATTACCGTTACCCACCTTCAAATAGCGACTTTCTGTACTAAAATAGTCAATCACCATCTTTAAGTTTGTAGTTTCTTTAACTGTTTCATTGTATTTCTCAATGAAATAATTAGAAGCTTGCTTTAACTTATTGAGAATGATTGTTTTAGCTTCTTGTGTATAACGAACAGATTCTCTGTTTGGTGTAGGAAATATACCATCTGTTAAACTAAATCTAAGAGCTACAGGTAGATAGATGATGTCGATACCCAACTTGTTAAAATCCATAGGATAATAAACATTATCTAAACACAAATGCATGTGACGATCAGTGGAAATTGATGAGAATTGGAAGTATTCACTACGAATAATAGAAAAGTCATTACTTATACCAGAAACATCAAAATAAACACTTTCAAAATAAGCGAGTTGTTCTTTAATTTTATGCTCGAAATTACTTCTGTCATAATATTTAACAGGAACAATCACCTTAACACCATTAGGCTGATCTGTGGGTGCTTCATATAGAAGATCGATGGTATTAACATCTTCACCCTCATACATCATATATTTACGTTCTATTCCATTCTTACGACATACGAAATAGAAGCTTGATGAGTATGCTAGCGGGGCTTTAAATCCTAGCCCCATCATGCCTAGTTCTGTAGCGCTGTTACGCTTTGTACTCTTACCATATTTACTAATGATATTTTTAACATCATCAGCATCTAAACCAATACCAAAATCCTCTACAGAGAATTCATAGTTGTTTTCTTTGTTCCTTCCTAAGGATACAATAATGGGTTTGTCAATTCCAGATCTTCTGTGACTATCCAGCGCATTGCTTGCACACTCACGAACGGTGGAGCCTATAGCATCTGAATAGAGATTCTTACTTAACATCTGCATCAATATCTGTGCAGAATCTAAGTCAAGGGACATTCCAATTGATCCTTGAGTTTCACCCTCTTGGTGAATTAGTGATTCGGTCTGTTTTTCTAAAATCATTTGTTTAGGAATTTAATTTTAATTAGTGCTTCTTTTGATTTCTTGTATTTTTCTAAGTGTTCTGCGTTTGTAAATAGCTCGTCTGGATTAGATGGCTTTAGTATTCTACTCTCATAATAGCTATTCAGATAATTTTTGTTGAAACATTTAGATGTGAATCCTCCATATTTTTTAAACTTATCACTATGCCACTTATTACTATGCCGCACCCCCACTTCTTCTTCTGCTTCATATTTTTCAAAGATTTCTAAGGCATCTCCAGGACCCCATAGGCTATAATAATGTAATGTATTTTTATACCTACCCTGTCCACAATACCATCCATATTGTAAAGAATCCTGGTAAGCAACAATAATAAAGTCTCCTAGTTCTAGAGTGAGGTTGTTTCCAATTTTTAATGTATTCATTAGTCTTCTTTTTTAAGTAACCAAATGTTTCTATGATTAAGATCTACAAACTTCTCAACAGTGTAATTGTCTGACGCAGTGTATTCTTTTCTAGTCCATTTGCGTGTATTCCCATTCCAATTTGTAGTGTAAGATTTGTCTTCCATGGCCACCTTACATTTTACAGCTTTATAAAAGATTCTACCCTGATAGTGTGAATATGAAGGCTGTACCTTCTTAGGAACTACGGGTCTAATCACCTTAGCTCTAGCAATGGTTGACTGAACAGAATAGAGGAATTCATCCCCTATTTGGAGATCTTCTACTTTAATTTCCATGTTTTTAGGTTTTAAAATGGTGGATGTACGTCCAACCAATCGATTTCAAAATTATTGTTCTGCATAAGTATCTGATTCACCTTCTTAAACACTCCTTCAGAACTCCAGTCTGTATTCTTGTAGCTAGCACTAGCTGGATGACTGAGTGTAAAAGACCATGTAAATGGTGGTAGATAACGTTCATATTTAGCAGCATCTTTACCTAGAAAGATGAAAGGAACACCTGTTGTATCTAGCACATTCTCAAATAGATACTTTATAAATGGTTCCCAAATAACATTATGAGAACCTGCTTTATTCATTTCTACAGTGAGTGCTGCATTAAGCATTAACACTCCCTGGTTAGCTAAATAGCTAACATCTGCTTTCTTTTTAAAATTTAAATTAAGCCCTTCATACAAATCTTTCTCAAGAGCATTGTAAAACTGATCTAATGATGGTTGTAAATTTCCTGTAATGGAACAACCCATTAATAATCCATCAGCTATAGGTTCATTATTCTTATATGTGTGATAGGGACACATACCTAATAACACTACACTGAGGTTTTTTAATTTAGTTTCTTTAAATGCTTTGAAAACATTAGAAGAAAGAGGAGCAATCTTTTTGCCCCTCTTTGATTCTTTCTTTAGAAACTCATAGATAGCATCACACTCCTCACTCTCAATAAAAGGTTGTATTTTACTGTGCCAACTTTCATCAAACTGATCTTTGAAGTTTTCCCAATTCATAATTAAAACATTTCTAATTGAATAAGTTCTTGAGGAAAAGCTAGTGTTTCTTCTTGAACTATTGTATTAACAAATAGACCACTCTCACTAACAAAGAAGTTGTGAGCCTTGATGTGATTGTTCATACGAATAGAAGGATGTAATTCCTTCATAGCAAATGTAGCATAGTTGTATAGTTCCCATAGACTATCTGGAGCACCATAATCATGTGTAGGAGCTTCTAGCTCTCTAGCCATAATCATCATTTGTGTACTGCTGATGAATTGTTCTTCAATCAACATTCTACCAATAAGCTCAGCTTTTGTACGCTTAGTCATTTCTATTTGCTTCATAGCTTCACGCTCTGTCTGCATCTGTGAGAATGTATCACCAGCTTGCTTAATATATTCACTAATAGCATTTGGTGTAAATTCTTGTACAGTTCCTTGATGCTTCTTCTTAAAAGAGCCCATATCACCATGAACCATACCATTCTGACAAATGAATATACGTGCGCCTATTGCAAACTTC
>Ga0105098_10000855_pt1 | contig 10850 bp, 6 predicted proteins | sample PPLLak21cMay2015_FD_79137 | JGI IMG/M metagenome (GOLD analysis project Ga0105098, IMG submission 79137) | Freshwater sediment microbial communities from Prairie Pothole Lake near Jamestown, North Dakota, USA - PPLs Lake P7 Core (1) Depth... | ecosystem: Environmental > Aquatic > Freshwater >... | reverse complement strand
GCCGATGGATCGGTCAAGATCGTCATCGGGACGCACGCGATCATCGAAGAGCCGGTCGCGTTCCAGGAGCTGCAGTTCGCAGTGATCGACGAACAGCATCGCTTCGGTGTGGAACAGCGCGCCGCCCTGCGCACCAAAGGCACCAACCCGCATCTGCTGGTGATGACCGCCACACCCATCCCGCGCTCACTCGCCTTGACGTTGTACGGCGACCTGGACCTGTCGGTCATCGACGAGATGCCAGCGGGCCGGATACCGGTCACTACCTACATCCTCAGGCCGCCGGAACGTGAGCGCGCCTTTACGTTGTTGCGCGGGCAGATCAAGGATGGCAAACAGGCTTTCATCATTTATCCGCTGATCGAAGAGAGCGATAAGATCGAGGCGCGTGCCGCTGTGGACGATTATGAGACTCTTTCGAAGGAAGTTTTCCCTGACCTGAAACTGGGCTTGCTGCATGGGCGTATGCGCCCGCAGGAAAAAGACGAGACCATGCTCAAGTTCCGCGACCGGGAATACAACATCCTTGTTTCGACCACCGTGATCGAAGTCGGCGTGGATGTGCCCAACGCCACCGTGATGATCATCGAGGGCGCGGATCGCTTCGGCCTGGCGCAGCTGCATCAACTGCGCGGGCGCGTCGGCCGCGGATCGGACCAGTCCTACTGCCTGTTGATCCCCACCCATGAAGATGCAGCCGAGAATGAACGTTTACAAGCCATGTCCGACTCGAACGATGGCTTCGTACTTGCCGAACGCGACCTGCAGCAGCGCGGCCCCGGTGAATTTTTGGGAACCCGGCAGTCCGGTTACTCCAGCGGATTGCGCATGGCCAGCATCATGGATCTCAAGTTGATCGAGAAGGCACGCCTGCAGGCGCAAAAACTATTCGACTACGACCCCTATTTGCACCAACCGGAACATGCCCTGCTGGCAGAAGCGTTTGGAAGGTTCTGGGGCGATGGTAAAGGGGATGTGAGCTAAGTAAGCGATTTGCCGATTGCTCATTTGCTGATTTGCTGATTTGCTGATTTGGTAGTTGGTCGCCTGGTCACTGGTCTTCTAGTCACAAATGATCGTGCGACTGCGAGAGTGAGAACGATGGAAGATAATAAGGCTAGAAGACAAAGGACTGGTAGTCTACATATGGTCAGAGCATTGTTCCCGGGGACATTCGACCCCATTCATTACGGTCATATTGATATTGCTTCACGCGCTTCACGTCTCTTCGACGAAGTGGTGATGGCAGTGTATGACAAGCCATTGAAAACATTGATGTTCTCACCTGAAGAACGCATGGAACTGGTCAGGCAGGCCTTCCGCAACAACCCAAAGATCAAAGTGACCGGCTACAGCGGCCTCACGGTGGAGTATGCACACCAGGTCGATGCACAGGTGATCGTACGGGGCCTGCGCGTATTCTCCGATTTCGAGTTTGAGTTCCGCAATGTGCTGGCAAACCGGAGCCTCGCCAGTGATATCGAAACGGTCGCGCTCTTCACGGATGAGGAGCATATGTTCCTTTCCTCGAGCACAGTCAAGGAAATTGCTTCCCTCGGAGGCGATGTTTCCAGCATGGTGCCCGCGCACGTCAATGAGGCTGTGAAAAAAAAAGTGATCAGTCTGGGTGATGGACACCCCCAGCCGAACGCGCTGCGTGATTAGGGAATGGCTAAAAGAATGTGTGCGCTCTGTGGCGAGCCCACAAAATGAGATAGAATAGGATTCATCCGTTCCACGGAGGCTTCTATGGACATCCTGCAATTGATCGACCGGCTGGAAGAGTTGTTCAATGAGAGCAAAAATGTTCCATTCACCAAAAATGTGATGGTGGATGAGGACCGTATGCTCGATATCATTGACCAGATGCGCATCGCCATCCCGGAGGAAGTGAAAAAAGCTCAGCAGCTTCTCGGTCAGCGCGACCGCGTATTGGCGCAGGCGCAGGAGGAAGCCAACCGCACGCTCGAGATCGCCCGTCAAAAAGCCGATCAACTTATGTCGAAGGACGTGGTTGTGCAGGAGGCTCAACGCCGGGCTGACCAGGTCCAGGCACAGGCGCGCGCAGAAGCCGAAAACACCCGCGCAGATGCGGATGATTATGTCCTCCAAAGTCTTACACAACTCCAGGAGGAGCTGGAACGGATTTCCAACCAGGTCAGTAACGGCATTCGGACGGTCAGGGATGAGCAAGCCAGGAGGGCGCCGGCTTCCTCATCCGTTTCCGAACCGGTGGATAAATAATCGTTGAGCGGGATGCCATCCCGCCCCACAAGTATTATGGCATATGAAAACATCCCGCATTTGTGCGGGATGTTTTGTTATTGAGAGGGGCTCATTCTGTGGGTGCTTCGGTTGCGGGCGGGAACTCCGTCGGCGTGGCGGTCGCAGTCGCGGTCGGGGTTTCCGTGGGCGCCTCGGTGGGGACGATCTCAGTGGGCGGGAACTCTGTCGGCGTGGAGGTGGCGGTCGGGACCGGCGTGGGCAGGTTGAGGCTTAGAGTGACCCGGCGTTCCGCTTCGTGATCGTCTCCATCGGAGAGGTAGATCCGCAGGGTGACCCTGCTTTCCTGGACCCCCTCCAGATTCCAGGTGTGGATCAAGCCGGAGTTTGGAATGGAGTTCGTTCCCTGGGCAAGCAGGTTCCATTCAGAGGGATCCTGACCTGCTCCGTACTCGAGCCGCCATTCCCGGAAGCCGCCGTTCTTGACGTCGATCACGCCGTTGATCGGCAGGGTGGGATTTGTGATCACCGACGATTCGTTGATGTTGCTGAACTCCAGGACAGGGTGCGGATCGGAGGCGGTACACTCGCGCTCCGGCGCGAAGGAGGGATCGCGCGGCAGGTCGTGCGACCCGAGCCAGTCGCGGCCCGCGCCCGATTTCAGCCACTGGCGTCCCCATTTGTCGCTGACGTTCAGGAGCATCTCATCTTCCACAAAATCCTTGCAGGCGTCACCGGCGAGCAAGCCGGTCCAGGTATCGATGTCCGCGCGGCGCAGCAGGTCCTGCGAGGCCGGCAGAGGCGGCTGGTCGCTTGCAAAGATCTCATTGCGCTGGCCGCCGCGGCACCACTGCGAAGGCTCGGCGCCGGAAAGGGAACAAATCGCCCTGTCCATGATGCCGGGTGGACGTGAGAAGGACGTAGGCGTGCCGCCGCTGACGATGGGTACGGCATACTGCATGAACGATGACCAGATCGGCGCGGCGCCCGTCAGGCCGGTGGTGTTGACCATGGGTGTGTAATCGGCATTGCCCACCCAAACCCCGGTGACGAGATCGGGAGTGTAGCCAAGCGTCCAGTTATCGCGGAAGTCGTTGGTGGTGCCTGTCTTGGCCGCGACCTGGAATGGCAGGTTCAGAAGTGAGTTGCGGCCGAACATCCACGAGCGCGCCTCATTGTCGGAAAGGATGGATGAGATCAGGAAGGCGTGCTCTTCACGGATGACCTGTTCGGGCTGAGGCGGTTGGTATTCATAGACGACGTTGCCTTTGAAATCGACGATCTTCAGGATCGCCACCGGCGGAACCTTTTTGCCGCCGTTCGCAAACACGGAAAAGGCACCGGTCAATTCCAATAGACTAACATCGCCGCCGCCAAGAGTCAGGGCCAGGCCATAGTCGGGGCGGGTAAAACTGGTGATGCCCAGCCGTTCAGCCATCCCGACCATGCCGTCCTTTTCCGGCGTATTCGGATCGTCGTATATGCCCACGAAGTCGAGCGTCTTCACAGCCGGCATATTGAACGAGTTGGAGAGGGCTGTGCGAACCGTGACCGGTCCATGGAACTCCCCGTCATAGTTCACGGGGCGATACGGCTCGCGCGTGTCGTCCGGTCTGCCTGAGGGCGGGAATTCACTGGGCACGTCCCAGATCAGGGTGGCTGGCGTCCAGCCCTTTTCGAACGCGGCAACATAGTTGACCGGCTTGATGGAGGAACCCGGCTGGCGGGTGGGGCTGTCTGCCATGTTGATCTGGCCGGCGATGGCTTCATTGTTGAAATCCGGGGAACCGACCATGGCAAGGATCTCGCCCGTGGAAGGCTTGATGGCAACCAGCGCACCGTTGTGCGCGTTCTTGTCGGTGAGCAGGGATACCTGCTCGGTGACCAGTCTCTGGGCCTCGTCCTGCATTACCGGGTCGATCGTTGTGTACACGATGAAGCCGGAACGATAGATCGTCGCCGCGTCGTACATCTCTTCCAGCTCTGAACGGACAAAGTTGACCCAGTGCGGGTAACGGGCATTCATGACCGGCGGGTTGAACGTCCGGCCTTTGATATCGTTGGCAGCCTCCGTGGCGGCGATCTCATCCACGCAGATCGGCACCTCGCTGTTGCTGACTTTGATGCAGCCATTCACCCGGCTCATTTCGTACATCAGCACCAGCACCTGCTGATGACGCGTCAGGGTCACCTCGCGGTTGGTATAGATGTCGTAGATCGAGGGCGACTGCGGCAGGCCTGCCAGGAAGGAGGCCTCCGAAAGGGTTAATTGATTGGCTGTCTTGCCGAAGTACGTCTCTGCCGCGGCCTCGATGCCATAGGCAAGATTGCCGTACGGATTCTCGTTGAGGTAGAGCTCCAGGATCTCGTCCTTGGAATAACGGCGCGTGATCTCCGCCGCCAGGATGATCTCACGCGCTTTGCGTGAGTAGGTCCGCTGGGAGCGTTCTTCGGGGGAGAGCAGCAAGGTACGTGCCAGCTGCTGGGTGATCGTCGAGGCGCCGCCGCCCTGGCCTTCGGTACGATAGTTTTCCCACAGGGCGCGGGTGATCGCCCAAAAGTCAAAGCCCGGGTGGTTGTAAAATTCCTTGTCTTCCGTGGCAATCGTCGCGGCCAGGACAGCCGGGGAGATCCGGTCGATGGTCACGTAGGTCCGGCGTCCCGCGTTCGGATCGATGATGTCATAGAGCGGGTTGCCATTGCGGTCCAGGATGCGCGTGGTCTCGAATTGAGAGGCGCGGGTTTGCAGGTCTGCTACACTCGGCAGTGTACGGGCGATGGAGTAATACGAATAAAGCGCCACCGAACCGCCCAGGATCAGCAGCAGGACGACCCCAAACAACGCGATGAGAAGACCCCGCACCAGACATCCACCCCAGCCGCTCCTCCAATCGAACGTGATCCTGCGGCGGGCGGCGGGCACCTGGACCGGCAGCTGGCTGGCCGGCGCGGGGCGCGGCTGTGCATTCCTCGGTCGGCTCGGCGGCTCATAGGCAACCGGCGAGACGCGCGTACCGTCCATGTCGAGTTCGTCGACTCGGCGTGGCAGCGGCATGTTGTCTTTATCCAGGGCAATGTGAGGGGGAGGCGTCGGTGTCCGCCGCGGCGGACTGGCCTTGGTCGTCGCGTTTGGATTGGGTTCCTCTTCTTTGGGTTCAGCCGGTAAGTCTGTGCGCGTCTCTGCTTCTGAATCGATCAGCCGTTTTAAAAATCGTTTGTTCTCGTCTTCTCTTCTTTTCTCTTCTTCGTTTGTCATATACATTCCATACGGGCGCTGCACGGCGTGTGCTGCCCGGGGCGGGACGCTTTGCGCCCGCCCCTATATAATCATTTGGGTTTGCTCATCATTAACACGGTCCATGAACCGCGATGAGTTACTTCTTCCATCTGGTTTTTCACTTCCAGCGTGATCGTGACGGAGCCGCCACCGATCCGCGGCAGGGCTTTCACTTCTCTGACTTCAAGATCCACGTAAATACTGTCACCAATAAACACAGGCTTGACGAACTTCCATTCATTGATTTCGCGGAACGCGATCACCGTACCGTCCAGGATGCCCGTCCGCCAGGCCAGCCCCGAAGCGACAGACAGACCCAACAGCCCGTGAGCGACCTGCCTGCCGAACACCGTCGTCCTGCTGAACTCAGGGTCGGTATGGATGCGGTTGTTATCACCGGTGAGTGTGGCGAAGATCATGATGTCGTCCTCGGTGATCAACCGCTTTTCGGTGATCACTTTTTGCCCAACGCTGAATTCTTCAAAGTAGAGTCCCATAGTAGTTGCCTCGTTTTGTAGTTTGATAGTTTTGTAGTTTGGTAGTTGCTTGGTTATGAACACTCTCTGGGTCTCGAAGTTTTGGTAATCCTGTAAACCGGCCATTAGACTAATGAACTACTAAACTAATGAACTACCGAACTAGCGAACTACCCAACTAAATTATACCCTTTGACCTATTGACACTCTGCCTATACAATACACCTATGCGTGATTGGTCATTCGCTCCGGGCGACCCGCTCTGCCTCACTCTCGCGGCAGATGCCCGCCTTGCGATTCCGGATTACCTCAACGACCATATTTGGGAACTCAACCTGGGCGGTGGGGAGCCGCCCGCGCTTTCACTGCAAACGACCTACGGGTTGCGTGCCAAAGGGATGCGGCTTTTCCTGCGTTTCAGCGAAAATGGGAAAAGTGTCAGCAACCCGTCTACGTTTGCGCTGCCGCCAACCGTCCGTCGTTTTTATCCGAATTTTCTCATCCTTGACTATTCGCCTCTCAAGAATATAGACGTTACAGCCGAGTATTGGGTTCCGCAGTCCAACGCGGTGTGCGGGCGGGTCAGCGTCGCCAACAGGACAACGACCATACGCAAGCTCCGCCTGGAAGTGTGCGCGGTGCTCACCCCGATCGATGGGCAGGGGATGACTGCGACCCAGATGCAAATGGTGAACGTACTCGCCGGACAAACCGGCGGACTTTTCCCTGTCCTATTCCTGACCGGTGGTCCTGCGCCGGGTTCAGGCCCCTATCCGTCGCTATTTCTGGACCTGGAACTGGGGCCCGGGGCCACGCGGACCCTCACCTGGGTCCAGGCTGCACTCGGCACCTTACAAGCCTCCTTTGACCTCGCCCGGCAGACCTCCGCGCGGCCGTGGGAAGCGGAAAAAGCCCGGCTCGAATTGCTCAATGCAGGTCAAACCATCGACATTCGCACCGGCGACAGGGATTGGGATGCGGCGTTGGCCTTCAGTCAGTCCGTGGCGTTGGGATTGTTCTTTCCGCCGGAAACTCACTTGCCCTGTCCATCGATCGTCTCTGTGCGTGGGCCCGATAACGGGTATTCACCCAAAGGCGATGGCACAGACTATCCCACCTCATGGAACGGGCAGACACCATTCGACGCCTATTATCTTTCCAGCGTGCTGCCTGCCTCGGAGGCCGCGCGGGACTTGCTGGAAAACTTCCTTGCGGTCCAAAAAGAGGATGGTTTCATCGACGGCAAACCGGGCCTGGCGGGTCAGCGCGGGCGCTATCTGGCCGCGCCCCTGCTTGCCGGCCTCGCCTGGAAACTTTATGAAAGGTCGGAAGACCAGAAACTACTAAGTGAATTCTTTCCAAAACTGGTTAAGTTCTTCTGGTCATGGTTTTCGCCCGAACAGGATGAAGACCGGGATGGCTTGCCGCAATGGAAGCATATCCTGCAAACCGGCTTCGAAGATAACCCGCTCTTCGATGCCTGGCATGAATGGTCCCTGGGCGTGGACATCACACAGGTCCACAGCCCGGCGCTCGAGGCGATGTTGTATCACGAGGCGGCCTGTCTCATCAGGATGGCGGAGCGACTCGATCAAAATGAGGCGCTGCCGCTGCTTCACGCGCAAGCCGCGAAATTACGCAAGTCCATCGAGTCGACCTGGCAGCCGCGCACCGGTTTATATCACTACCGCGATCGCGCCACAGGTCTGAGTCTCGCAGGCAAAGTGCTGGTGAAACAGCAGGGCTCGGGTACAGTGTCTCCGAAGCTGAAGTTCGCCCAGCCGATCCGCTTGTTGATCGAAGTGCAGACCCAAAGTCCGGTGGCAAAACGTCCCGAGATCCGCATCCACGAGTTTGCTACCAAGCCGGCAGACGAAGTGATTGCCAGCGGCAGTTATCAATGGCGCAACCGCGGGTCGGTCTACACCACTCAGAAGGTGTTCTCGAAGATCGCCAAAATTTCCGTGCGCGGCTTGAGCGACGAAGACACGGTCATCATTAGCACACTGGATTTCACCACCGAAGACCATACGCTCTTCATACCGCTTTGGGCCGGCATCCCGGATGAGCAGCGTGCGCAAACCATGATCGGACGTGCCCTGCTGGATGCAAGCCGATTCAATCGTCCGTTCGGCGTCCCCGCCTGCCCGCCTCTGACTCAGCCGGAAGCGGAAGCCATTTCACAAGCCGTTCACCTCCCCTGGAATCTGTTCATCTGTGAAGGCTTGCTGAGATATGGATTCCGTTCCGATGCGGCGCGCCTGGTCGCCCACATGATGAACGGCATTATTCAAAACCTGAAACAGAACCGCGCCTTCTATGCGCGCTATCACGCCGAAAAAGGGACCGGTCTGGGCGAACGCAACGCGCTCAACGGGCTGGCTCCCGTGGATCTGTTCCTGCGCGTCCTGGGAGTGGAGATCCTTTCCAGTACGCGGGTCAAATTGGAAGGCCAGAACCCCTTCCCCTGGGATGTGACGATCCATTACAAAGGGCTGAAAGTAAAACGGGGACAGGAAAAGACCGAAGTGATCTTTGCCAATGGCAAGTCCGTGACGATCAGCGATCCCGAGCCTTTACTCGTGACAATGTAACTCCACATGTAGTGTCCGGAATATCCTGCAAAATTATGCAGGCTGTTTTTGTTTCGATTCGCCTGCGGACGAGTGCGGATTTAATCTTAAGCAATAAAGTTTATGGTATAAAAATTTGAGGGAATTTCACGTCAGTAGCGCAATCAACAGCTACATCATTCCCGTATGCCGTGCTTGTGTATCCGTTCTTTAGCACGGTTTTTGTTGCCACAAAGTCATTTTGGAGGACAGCGTGATCTGGCTTGAATTCATCGTTTGCGCAGCATTGATCATCGTGGCAGGATCCCTGATTTCGAAGTATGGTGATGTCATTGCTGAAAAAACCGGGTTGGGACGCGCCTGGATCGGGGCGATCCTCATCGCGGGTGTCACATCGCTGCCGGAACTGGCGTCGGGTGTATCGGCTGTCACCTGGTTGAATGCACCGAATCTGGCTGCCGGTGCGGTAATGGGGAGTTGCCTCTTCAACCTGATGTTGATCGCTGTCATGGATCTGTCTTATCAGCCCGGGCGGGTACTTGCCAGGGCGCAGGAGGTTCACATCCTCTCCGGCGGGCTGGGCGTCCTTTTGCTGGGTCTGGTTGCCATGGAAGTTTTGATTGGTCCGCCAATGAATGGAATTGGCGTGCTTGGCATTGGGCTGGTAAGTATTGTGATCGCCATCTTATATGCCATTGGCGGCAAGATGATCGCCGGGCTGGAGAAGGAACGATTGGGCCAGGTGCTCGCGCAGGAGGCGAAAGCGGAGGATTATGCCCATATCTCCCGGCGCAGAGCTTTTTTCGTTTTCATTTCAAGCGCGGTGTCGGTGATACTTCTGGGCGTCTGGCTGGCTTCCATTGGGGATCGCCTTTCCACCACCACCGGACTCTCGCGCAGCTTTGTCGGCAACCTTTTCCTGGCGGTTTCCACATCCCTGCCGGAGATTGCCGCCAGCCTGGCCGCCGTTCGACTCGGCGCCATCGATCTGGCGATCGGGAATGTGCTGGGGAGCAATCTGTTCAATATCCTTCTGTTATCTGTCTACGACCTGGCCGATGGGCGCGCCAACTTCTGGTCCTCGCTTAACAATGCCAACGGTTTCGCGGCCGTCATGGCAATGATGATGACCGGTGTAGTGATCATCAGCCTGATGTACCGCGCCTCGCCGCGTACGCCTTATCGCTTTTCGTGGGATGGGGTCGCGTTGATTTTTATGTATGTTGGTTCCATTGTCATGCTTTATTTCCTTGGATGACCGGGAAGTGAGCGAATTTGTCTCTGCACGTTGCTGGAAAAAAACAAATTTGTAATTCCGCGATTTAACATATCTCCGCGTTTTTTTGTGGTATAAAAAATTGGGTTGGGTCGTATTGTCAGAAGGGGGGAAGAAAGAGGGGCTCCTGAAGAAAGGAGAAGCAATTGATAAACCAAAAAACAAAAACCGTTGTCGCCGGTGCGCTGGGCGAGTGTGTCCATGTTGCGGGTGTGACGAATTTTCTGCGTCTCGCCGAATCCGCAGGCTGGCGGACGGTGTTCCTCGGTCCCGCCGTGTCGGTGGAGGAGTTGATCGCGGCCGCGCAGCGTGAAGAGGCGGACCTGGTCGGTGTGTCGTACCGGCTCACGCCCGAAACCGGGGAACGGCTGCTTGGCGAGTTTGCCGAAGCCGCCTCCGAGCTGCATGGACGGGGAGTCCGCTTTGCGTTCGGTGGGACGCCGCCGGTCGTCGAGCGCGTCCGCCAGATCGGGTTCTTCGAACGCGCGTTTGACGAGAGCGAACCTCCGGAGGCGGTCCTCGCTTATTTAAAGGGCCAGCCGGCCGAGGCGTTGAGCGAAGCGGATTTCCCCCAGTCCACAGTGGAGCGCATCCAATGGAAATCTCCGTATCCGATCCTTCGTCATCACTTTGGTCTCCCCACGATGGAGGCAACGATCGAGGGAATCCACAAGATCGCGGAGGCTCAAGCTCTGGATGTGATCTCGCTCGGCATCGACCAGGATGCGCAGGAAAACTTTTATCACCCCGAACGGCAGGACCCACGCCGCAAAGGCGCGGGCGGCGTGCCCGTCCGCTCGGAAGCGGATTATCGTGCGTTGCACGCGGCGAGCCGCCGCGGCAACTTCCCCTTGTTACGCACCTATTCAGGCACCGATGATTTCATCCGGCTGGCAGAGATGTACGTGGAGACGATCAACAACGCCTGGTGCGCGATCCCGTTGTTCTGGTTCAACCAGATGGACGGGCGCGGGCCGTGGGACCTGGAAGGTTCGATCCGCGAACATCAAAGCGTGATGAAGTGG
>Ga0105098_10000849_pt1 | contig 10871 bp, 8 predicted proteins | sample PPLLak21cMay2015_FD_79137 | JGI IMG/M metagenome (GOLD analysis project Ga0105098, IMG submission 79137) | Freshwater sediment microbial communities from Prairie Pothole Lake near Jamestown, North Dakota, USA - PPLs Lake P7 Core (1) Depth... | ecosystem: Environmental > Aquatic > Freshwater >... | reverse complement strand
TGGCGAACCCGACCGTCCTGCTCATGGATGAACCCTCCATGGGCCTCGCGCCTGTCCTGGTGGAGTTGATCTTCGATACCATCCAGCAGATCAACAAGGAAGGCACGACGGTCCTCCTGGTGGAACAGAACGCCCTCATGGCCCTGTCCATTGCGCACCGCGGCTACGTCCTGCAAACGGGCGAGATCGTGATCAGCGATACGGCTGAGAACCTCAAGAAAAACGTCACAGTTCAAAAAGCCTACCTGGGCATGGAATAAAGCCCGGGTTCTGCCACACAGAATCTGTAGTCGAAAGCGTAAGCGCAGAGGTACAATCATGCCTCTGCGCTTTTTTATACCGGACAGGACATCGAACATGTTGATACTCTCAGCAGATGACGTGCGCAAAGCCTTGCCGATGAACGAAGCCATCGAGACGATGAAAAGCGCCTATGCCGCTCTTTCCAACGGGACGGCTGTTGTGCCGCTTCGGACGCGCCTCCCCATCCCAAACAGTGAGGCTCTGAGCCTCTTCATGCCCGCCTACGTCCACTCCGCGGACGAACAGGCGCTGGCGATCAAAGTCGTTTCGTTATTCCCGACCAATCCCGCCCGCGGACTCGCGTACATCCAGGCTGCGGTTCTCGTCTTCGACCCCGAGACCGGTCAGGCAATAGCACTGCTCGAAGGCAGCTCCCTGACAGCCATCCGCACGGGCGCGGCAGGCGGCGCGGCCATTGATTTGCTCGCCCGCAAGGACAGTAAAATCGTTGCAGTCTTCGGCGCGGGCACACAGGGACACACCCAACTTGAAGCCGCCTGCACTGCTCGTAAAATAGAGACTGCATTCGTCTTCGATGCGGACAAAGAAAAGGCTGGAGCATTTGCTGAAGAGATGAAAAATGTGGTTATCTCGAACATTCGTGTGGCAGAAAGCGCCAGGGAAGCCATCGAAAACGCAGACATGATCTGCACCGCGACCACCTCCACAAAACCTGTCTTTGATGACAGATACATCAAGGCCGGGACTCACATCTCGGCAGTGGGTTCGTACACACCAGAGATGCAGGAAGTGCCGGCCGAGACGTTGCTGAGGGCAAAAATCTTCGTCGACTCGCGCCTCGCGTCGCTGGAGGAGGCAGGTGACCTCATTCAACCCATCCGGGCGGGATTGTTCGAAGAATCTCACATTTGCGGCGAACTGGGCGAGGTCGTATTAGGACGTATCCCCGGCAGGCAATCTGAGGAAGACATTACCTACTTCAAGTCTGTGGGGATTGCCGTGCAGGATGCCATGGCATCACACGTCGCGCTGACCAACGCGCGTAAAATGAATATTGGCAGGGAAGTCGATTTTTAAAATACTTTCGCGCTGAGCGGAGCGAGCCGATAGGCGAGTGCAGACGAAGCGCGCATAAAATGGAAAAAGGAAATGGATACCCCAACAACAGCTGACATTGTAATCATCGGGGGCGGCGTGATGGGAGCCAGCGCGGCATACCATCTCGCAAAGTCTGGAATCAAGAATGTGGTCCTGCTCGAAAAAGAAGAGTTTTTCGGCACGGGCGCAACAGGCCGCTGCGCAGGCGGCGTCCGCTACCAATTCTCCACGGAGATCAACGTGAGGCTCTCGCTGGAGAGCCTGCCGATGATCGAGCGCTTCAAGGAGGAGATCGGGCAGGACGTGAACTACCGTCAATGCGGATACCTGCTCGTGGCGACGGATGAAAAGGACGCCAGCATATTCAAGCACAATGCCGAGATGCAGAACCGCCTGGGCGTGCAGACTCAACTCCTGAGCGGAGAGGAAGTCCGCGCCCGCCTGCCGCTGATGAAGTTCGAAGACGCCATCGCAGGCACCTGGAATCCAAAGGATGGGTTGGCCGACCCGAACAGCGTCGTCGCGGGATACGTCAGCGCGGCGCAGAAGCTGGGCGTCAAAGCGCTCAGCCGCGCGGCAGTGACGGGAATCCGCCTCAGCGGAGATGAGGTCGAAGCAGTGGAAACAACGCAAGGCGTGATCCGGACGCGTATGGTCCTCAACACGGCGGGACCCTGGGCGGGTCAGATCGGTCAGATGGCCGGAGTCGAGATCCCGATCCTGCCCATCCGCCGGCAAATGTTCACAACCAATGCATTGAAAGAGCTCCCGGAAGATTTCCCGTTTGTGATCGATTTTGCGCAATCGCTTTATTTTCATCGCGAAGGCGAAGGCTTGCTGATCGGCATGAGCAACCAGAAAGAGAAACCGGGTTTCGACCAGACTGTGGATGAAGAGTTCGAGATGGAAAACTTCGAAGCCGCGATGGAGCGAATGCCATTGCTCGAACGTGCCAGCCGCGCCTCGCATTGGGCTGGCTTGTACGAGGTGACGCCTGATGCACATCCGGTTTTTGGCGGCAGTCCTGTGAAAGGGTTTACCGTTTGCGCGGGCTTCTCAGGACACGGCTTTATGCATGGACCGATTGCCGGCAAGTTGATGACCGAATACATTCTCGATGGAAAATTTTCAGCCGTGGATGTTTCGATGCTCGACCTGGCGCGCTTCGAAGAAGGAAGATTGATAACCGAGTACAATGTGGTTTAAACCAGCCACAGAGATCACAGAGAATTTGAGAGGAAAAACTCCGAGGGCTCTGTGCTCTCAGTGACTAAGGATTTTTTTCAAGCATGCCCTCAGCAGAAATCATTACGATTGGAACAGAAATATTACTGGGTGAGATCGTCGACACCAACACGCGCTACATCGCGCGTACTTTACGCGGCATGGGTGTGAATATCTATCGTACGATCACCATCGGCGATAATACCGAAAGGATCGCCGAAGCGATCCGCAACTCGATGAACCGCGCCGAGATCGTGATCACCACCGGCGGGCTGGGCCCCACCGTGGACGATCCCACGCGCGAGGCGGTTGCCAGGGCTGCGGGCGTCGAGCTCGAATTCCGGGATGACCTCTGGCAGCAGGTCGTCGCTGTCATTTCACGTTATGGGCGCAAGCCCTCCGAGAATCAGAAGCGCCAGGCGTACATCCCGAAAGGCGCGCTCGCTATTCCAAACCCGGTCGGCACCGCGCCATGTTTCATCCTCGAACATGCCTCGCCCCTGCACGCCTCCCCCGAAACGGGAGAGGCGGTGGGGGTGGTTGCCTCGTTACCAGGTGTTCCAAACGAGATGGAACACATCCTGCACGAATCGATCATCCCCTATCTGCAAAAGCGTTTCAACTTGAACGAAATTATCAAGATCCGCATCCTGCATTGCGCAGGTTTGGGCGAAGGGCTGATCGACGAACAGATCGCCGAGCTTGAAACACTGAGCAACCCGACGGTAGGGCTGGCGGCGCATACAGGCGTGGTCGACATCCGCATTGCAGCAAAGGCGAAGAGTGAAGCTGAGGCGGACCGGATGATCGCGGACATCGAGCAGCAGATCCGTGAGCGGCTAGGAGAGGTGGTCTTCGGAGCGGATGAAGATCAGCTGGAAGATGTCGTTCTGAGCGCGGTGGCAAAGCGCGGCTGGACTCTGGTCGGCGTGGAGTCTGGACTGGATGGACTGCTGGCGCGTAAGATCCCACACACCGTTTCACTCCCGGGCCTCACACCTGATTCCCTTATGGCAGCATTGCGCGCCGCCCGAGCGGATGCCAATGCAGACGCGGCGCTGGGGGTTGCCATGTACCTCGAAGAGCGGGCTGCCGAAATGGCATTGATCACACCCAAAGGCGAAAAGACTCATCGCATCACCTACGGCGGACCTCCGCGCAGCCTGGCGCGCTGGTCCGTCAACCTGGCCCTGGACTGGCTGCGCCGCCGCGCCATGGAGAGTGAATAGATGCCGCGACGCAGGCGATCGTCATCACATGTGTGGGTCTATGTGATCTGGGGGATGAACGGATTTGCCATTCTCTCCCTGCTGGGGTTCGCAGCACTTTACAAGACAAGCCTGCAAGCCTCCGCCGCAGAGCAGCCGCTCGCCACAGCCCTTCCCGGCGAAACACGGGAACTTCCACCCACAAGTTATTTCCTGCCAACGCTGACGCCGAATCCATTTTATACGCCGCCCGTCTTCGAAACCGTCACGCCGTTTGTGCTGATCGAGGGTCCGCGCCCCGCGATCATTGGGTATTCGCAGGGAGGACGGCCCATCGAAGCCTACGCGTTTGGCGTCGGGGAGAGGGAATATCTGATCGTGGCGGGCATTCATGGCGGGTATGAAGGGAACACCATCGCACTTGCCAACGAACTGATCACGCATATTAACGAGAACCCGGGCGTCATCCCATCTGACGCGACCCTATACATCATCCGCAACATGAACCCGGATGGTGAAGCACGCGACGACGGCGTGGATGGCCGTGTCAACAACAGGGGAGTGGACCTGAACCGCAATTTCCCAACGAAGAACTGGACTGCGGAATGGGACCGGGATGGCTGCTGGATCTATCGTCCCACAACGGGAGGCGCGTACGGCGGCTCGGAATCCGAGACGCGCACGGTCATGAGTTTTGTTCGCACACACAAGCTCACAGCGCTGATCAGTTATCACAGCGCTGCGCTGGGAGTCTTTCCCGGCGGCGTTCCCTGGACGGGTCCATCGAAAAGACTGGCCAAGCAGCTGGCGAAAGTAACAGATTACCCTTACCCGCCCCTCGATACAGGTTGTGTCTACACGGGGACGCTCGCGGACTGGGCTGTGGAGAACGGCGTCGGCGCGGCTGTAGATATGGAATTGAGCAATCACAAGCATACCGATTTCAAGGAAAACCTCAAGGCCCTGAAGGTTTTTCTAAATTTCCAGCCTTGAAAACCAAATACATCGGTTTATTCATTGTCGGGATCATCGCAGGTGGAGTAATGATGTTTGTCATCCTTGGCTCTTTGTCCATCCAGGGTATTTCTCTTGCGCACTCAACACCTGCTCCAACCTCCGCCCCGGATCATTCGCCTCGCTTGATCGCGCTCGAGCCAACCGGTGTCCGCCAGGCAGCGACCCAAAGGCCGGTTTCCCCAACCATCACAGTCGAAGCGACTCTGGCAGCTGTGCAGATAGCAGTTAGTTCGACGCCCACGCCGCTTATGCTGCGAAATGAACAGCGGCCGGAGATCATTGGATATTCCGTGGATGGCAGGCCGCTGGAGGTGTACACCTTTGGGGATGGAGAACACGAACGTATGATCGTGGCGGGTATTCACGGCGGCAATGAATGGAACACGATCACACTGGCAAATCAATTGATCCGGCATCTGGATCAGGATTCCGGTGACATTCCGGATGACGTCACACTCTATCTCCTCCCAAATCTAAACCCGGATGGAGAGGCGCGCGCCCACAACAAATATGGACGTCTCAACCACAACGGCGTGGACTTAAACCGCAACTTCACGGTGAACTGGCAGATGGACTGGGACCGTTCCGGCTGTTGGAACTATCTCCCGACCTCAGGCGGAACGGGGCCAGGCTCCGAAGCAGAGACACAGGCGCTGATGAATTTCATCAGCGATCACAGCATCCAGGCGCTGATCAGTTATCACAGCGCCGCGCTGGGCATCTTTCCCGGAGGGTTTCCGTGGGATGAAAACGCGAGCCGACTGGCGCAGTCCCTTGCAGAGGTCACCTCCTACCGCTTCCCGCCCATTGACACAGGATGCGCTTATTCAGGTACACTTGCCGATTATGCGGTCTCGAAAGGGATCGCCGCGGTAGATTTAGAACTTACGAATCACATCGACACGGATTTTGACCAGAATTTGCAGGCATTGAATGTGTTGCTGAATTTTGTACCATAGTTTCTTCGCGCTGAGCGGAGTGTCGCGTGACACTTGCATGATTTGCTATGAATTGCTTAGCAATTCAATGCTCAAGCATTTCAAAAATCACACGCAAGTGCAGGTGAAGCAGAGACACGCAGACGAAGCGCACCTGTCAACCCGCCCTTCGTCTACGGGCTACGCCCTCCGCTCAGGACGAATTTACTCCAAAGGAGTCCAAATGACTCAGGAAGTCAACAGCCTCTTCACGAACGCCCTCGTCCTCACGATGGACCCGGATTTCACCCAATATTTTCCCGGCGCGGTCGCGGTGAAAGAGGACAAGATCGTCGCGGTGGGAAGCGAAGACGAGCTCAAAAAGGAATACGCTTCGCGTGCACAGGAGACCATCGATTGCAAGGGCAAAATTCTCATGCCCGGTCTCATCAACGCGCACACCCACGTGCCGATGACCCTCTTACGCGGCCTGGCAGATGACCTGCGTCTCGACGTCTGGCTGATGGGCTACATGATGCCCGTCGAGCGCGAGTTTGTCTCGCCGGAATTTGTCCGGCTGGGGACGTTGCTCGCCTGTGCAGAACAGATCCGCAGCGGGGTGACAACGTTCAACGACATGTACTATTTCGAAGAAGATGTTGCCAAAGCCACGGCGGAGGTGGGCATGCGCGCGGTCTGTGGACAGACCGTGATGAAATTCCCCGCGCCCGATGCCGCCTCGTACGACGACTCGCTGCAGATGGCGCGCGACTTTATCCAGCGCTGGAAGGATCATCCGTTGATCGTCCCCGCAATCTCACCTCACGCTCCCTACACCTGCACCGCCGAGATCCTGCGCGCTACCGCGGACGTTGCCAAAGAGTTCGATGTACCTCTCCATACCCACCTGGCGGAAACCGCTTTCGAAGTGGAGAACATGCGCAACGAACACGGGATGCCCGTCATTCCCTACGTGAAGAAGCAGGGTTTGTTCGAGGCAAAGGTCATCGCGGCACACTGCGTCCATGTGGACACGGGTGAGATGCGCACGCTATTGCACGCGGGTGCGGGCGTTTCACATAACCCCTCGTCGAACCTGAAGCTCGCCTCCGGCTTCGCGCCTGTGGTCAAAATGCTCGAAACAGGACTCAACGTGGGCATTGGCACGGACGGACCCGCCTCGAACAACGACCTCGACATGTTCGAGGAAGTCCGTCTCGCCGCTTTCGTCGCCAAGGCCGTGACCAACGATCCGACTTCGCTGCCCGCGCCCTGGGCGCTGCTGATGGCTACGCGGCTCGGCGCGCAGGCGCTGCACATCGGCCATCTGACCGGTTCCCTCGAAGTAGGCAAACGCGCCGACCTGATCCTGATCGACATTTCACCGTTGCACAATGCTCCCTCTTTTAAGCGCGACCCGCAAAATGCGTATGCACAGATCGTCTATGCCAGCAAGTCGTCGGATGTGAGCGATGTGATGGTCAATGGCAAGTGGCTGATGAGAGATCACCAGTTGCTCACCTTGAATGAAGCTGAACTGCTTGCGCAGGCCGCGGAGATCGCCAAAAAGATCGACGTGTTCCTGATCGAACGCGAGCAGTCGGTCCTGTCGAAGTTGATCGCATTGGGAGGCTCGCTGGAGGAGGAGTCGTTCGAGGTGCAGGTCAAGGTCAAGATAGCGGAAGCAGACCCGATCATCCAGGCGCTGCAGCGTCCCGAAATCGATGTGATCCGCGAACGCCATTATCGCGAACATGATGTCTATTTCTTCTTCGACGATCCGTTGCAGGGACGCTTGCGCTACCGGGAGGATGACTTTATCAATGATTCCAAAGGCACCGTGACAAACGTCCGCTCCAGGTTGACGCTGATCGGTCAAAAGCGCGAAGGTAAACTCGGCGATGAAGTGCTGTTGTCGCGCAGCCGTTACCTGGCGCCCGCATCCCAGTCACTGCGCTTCTACCGTGAATACTTCAAACCGAAATCGGAGGTCGTCATCGAGAAGGACCGCCTGCGCTGGCTGGTCCTGTACAAAGATACGGAGTTCTTCGTCAATCTCGATCAGATGAGAGAGCCGCAGCTCGGTTACTATCTCGAGATCAAGAGCCGCACCTGGAGCCGCAAAGACGCCGAAAACAAAGCGGAGCTTGCCAGTGAGCTGCTTTCCGTGCTCGATGCAACCAGTGGTGAGAAGGTAACCGAAGATTATATTGATATTGTAAACGAGGCTTAATAGTGCGAAATCCAAGAATTGTTTTTGCGGCGATCTGCGCCGTCCTGTTCGTGATCAGCAGTGTGTTGGTCCTGCTCTTATTCAATATCGAACGAAAAGCGTTTTCTTCAGCAACGTATAAAGAGGCCTTCGCGAACCAGGGACTCTATCAGCGGATGCCTGAGATCCTGGCGGGCACCCTCACGACGTATATCGCGCAGAACGGAAACCCCGTCCCCTTTTTGCAGGTATTGACGGAAGAGGACTGGCAGAGCAGCATTGCACTGCTCCTGCCGCCCGAGGAGCTCCAGGCCATGGCGAATAACGCCCTGGATGCAACCTTCGATTATCTGAATGGCAAAACTCACTCGGCTGCCATTTCCCTGCTGCCTGTAAAAACGCATTTAGCCGGCGATTCAGGGATTCAGGTTGTACTCCAGGTCCTGCGCCGCCAGCCCGCCTGCACTGCCGAACAGCTCACCCAGATGGCGCTCGGACTGTTCGGAGGCCAGATCGTCCTTTGCAACCCGCCCGAAGCTGCGATCGGACTGATGATGCCCTTCATCCAACCGCAGCTTCAGACCATGACGGCCATGATTCCGGATGAGGTAACGTTCATTTCCGGCGCGACGGCCGGCACACCTGACGACCCGCGCCTGCAGTTGAACCTGGTGCGTTCCGCCATCAAGTTGACGCCTTTCATCCCTGCATTCCTCCTGCTGGGCATTGCCCTGTTCGTAACCCACAGTCTTACAGACCTGCTCACATGGTGGGGCTGGCCCAGCATGGTCGCCGGCGGGATCAGTGTCTTGATCGGCTTATTTGGGTCTCCGGTGGTCGGTGAGGTGTTGCGGCTCGTGATCCAAACCCAGGGAGCGATTTTCATCCCTCCCGTCCTGGCTGCCAGCCTCGCCGAGACCGCCCGATCCGTTGCAGGCGAGATGTTGACCCCGGTGGTGATCCAGGGATTTATCCTTGGATTCCTCGGCTTGGGAATGGTGATCGTAGCGGCGCTTTTGGGAAAAAGGGAGAGAGACCGAATCAGCGCGGCAACGTATTCGCACCCGCTGTAATTCAAGACTCGTCTGCACTGCGCCTGGGACTTTTTCTATGCGGACATCCCTCCCTTAGTTTTCCACTGTTTCAAGCGCAGATCTGGTCATAAGTGCTCTGCGCCCAGGCTGCAATCTTGTCCCAATCCCTGAAGTCGCCCTGCGGTACACTCCTGGCTTTCAGCATGGTATTTTCGAGTAACGACAGGCTCTTGGGATCTACCTTGCCGGCGAAATACCCTTCGGCAACCGGAGTCAGTACTGCGCGCACCGGCTCAATGAATCCCGCTGCCTTAGCCCGCTTAGCGGGTGTATCTTCGATCATGGTCGCACATACCGTGAAATACGCCGTGGGAACGCGCTGCAGCATTGTGCGATTTTCACTAACAAAGTCGATGGCTTCCGGTAACCATTTAGCCGCACGAATGGCACTACCAACGAAAATAGCCTGATAGCTCGGCAGGTCAGTGACATCCTTTAGCGGCATCACATCTACGTGCGCACGGTTTTGGGCGAATGTTTTACCGATCGCGGTCGCAACCTCACCGGTCGAACCGCATTTGCTGGCATAAGCGATGAGTATTTTATTAGACATGCTTTGCTCTCCAAATATAGATTCGGGCAGTGTGACGGACGGGCGATATGTAGCGAGCGCAACCAGTCCGCTGCAAGCAACGGCACTGGTGCCAAGCGTGATGCCGGCGATCTTTAGGAATTCACGGCGAGACAGAGTTTGCGTGGGCATGGCTTCTCCTTATTGAGGGTTGATGCCCATAGTATGCTGAGGAATTGTGCAGAAAATGTGAATGCAGCCGGGAAAAGTTGTGCAGATCGAAAGCGGTTCTGGTAGATGCAAAGTCTGTTTTGTGCCTGTCACATCACCCGCATTGGACTGCGCCGCGTTTGCTTATACCGACCGGTACAATTTTGATGGTTCAGCGAAGCCCGCAGTGATGTCGGTATCAGCCAATAATCCGTCCAGGTCGAAGATAACAGTAGTAACCATGAGTCTGTTGTTACGCCCTACGATCTTCCCCAACGATACCGCACGCAGGTTAGCTCTTCCGAGACTGTCCAGAGCCTGGCTGCCAAAGCCGCATCATGGGAACGATCGCTCGAGCGCACCCTGATTGGATAACCTCCCAGCTCCAGCCAGCCACGCGGACCGTAATAGTCGCCTCCCTGCACGCCCGGCGCGGTAGCAGCGTACAGCGTTGGCAATGCACCCATCTCCGGTTGCTGGCCAATCAATGGATTCAGTATCCGGAGCGCCGGCCAATGAGCTTGCAGGTTGGTCACCGTCCAGCCGGGATGAGCCGCGACAGCGATGGCATCAACTCCAGTACCTTCAAACCGCCTTTGCAGTTCGTACGCAAAGAGGAGATTGGCGAGTTTGCTCTGGGCATACGCACCCTGCCGGTCGTAATGCTTCGCTCCGTGCAGATTGCCAAAGTCAATTTCGCCAAAACGATGTCCCCCACTGGTGACCGTGACAACGCGGGCCTTGGGCGTACGGATGATCAGGTCAAGCAAAAGACCGGTGAGAGCAAAATGTCCCAGGTGATTGGTGCCGAACTGTAACTCAAAGCCATCAGCTGTCTTCCCGAACGGGGTCGCCATGATCCCGGCATTGTTGATCAGGATATCCAGTCTCGTATAGCGGCTGGTGAATTCGTCGGCAAAGCAGCGTACCGAAGCCAGGTCCGATAGATCGAGCTGCATACGTTCAGCCTGTGCTTGCGGATGCTGTCGTTCGATCTGCCGAACAGCTGTTTCCCCCTTATCCTGATCCCGGCAGGCGAGGACGACCCTTGCATTCCTGCGAGCCAATGCCCGCGCCATTTCATAGCCAATCCCGCTGTTGGCTCCGGTTACGACC
>Ga0105098_10000845_pt1 | contig 10887 bp, 8 predicted proteins | sample PPLLak21cMay2015_FD_79137 | JGI IMG/M metagenome (GOLD analysis project Ga0105098, IMG submission 79137) | Freshwater sediment microbial communities from Prairie Pothole Lake near Jamestown, North Dakota, USA - PPLs Lake P7 Core (1) Depth... | ecosystem: Environmental > Aquatic > Freshwater >... | reverse complement strand
TAACGCATACCTTCAATTGACCCCCTATTACTTCCCACAGTACTACCGGTCGATGTCTGTCCGGCTTTATTGCTTTGAAGGGAGAGCTGTGACCCCCGCACCCGGAGTCTGCAAGGTGATCTCATGGAAGTGGTGGGAGAGTAGTGAAGGGACACAATACAGGATGGTAATAGACAAGAAGCAGTTCGACACCGCTGACAAGGCGTCGGCGTGGATCGCCGAGCAGCCGTCAGGCAACTACGAGATAGTCGGCGAGAGCCCCTTCGTCAGCCCGGTTCCGCTGGAGGAGTTGACGGGTTTCGCCTTGCGACATGACTCCCAGATCACGGAACGGTCGTCTGCTACCACCCATATCCCGCAGGTCCGCATCTTCGAGTACGTGAAGTAGGCCTGGCTATTGCGCCCTCACACCACGAAAAGCGGGCTACGGCGCACGATGGAGGCCATTTGGCTTTCCCGCTGAGCGAAGTCGTCTCAGCGTCTTGACTTCTGAGGGAGCTTCGGGGCAGCGCCGGGAAGGCCACCACCGTCGATATCGCTCAGATCATCCGTCAGTCCCTGCATTCCAAACTCCGCCTCATTCAGCCCGGCGAATATGTCCAGCAGCCCGTCGCCCTGGCTGAATGGACCACCAATTCCGCTCGATTGGAGGGCGCCTCCGGCCTCCAGACCGACAGCAGCGGCCGGGGCAACGGACGGTCCCTGGTCCGAACTGGGACGAGGAGCTCCGATTCGCTCGGTTGGGACACTGGCACGCTTGGCACGTTTGGATGCGGGCGTCTTGGGAGCAACTGTCTGAGCACCGGGTTCTACAGCCCGCGCGGAAGACGAATTCATGCTATCGGCGCTTCCCGCCTTCTCCGTACTGCTCTTCGGTTGTCGTCCAGCCAGCCCCTGCTCGATCTCTTGGTCAAAAGCATCACGCTTGGGCAGGCGCTGAGCAGGCTGCGCCTGGGCCAGCGTCGAAGGCTTGGGGTTTGCCGGCTTGCCTGTCTGGTCATCAGTGTTCAGTGCTGCCGTACGCGCTCGGATCGTCTGAAGGGAGTTGAGCTTGGCTTCTCTCCCTGGCAACAGCGTTGACGGTGCCATCAAGGCTGACGGGATCGCCGCCTGGACACTGTCGTTGCTCAACCTCACAGGACTAGTCGAGTGCAGGCCGTGTAGTCTGGAAGAAGGAGGGTTACTCCTGGCAGCCTCAGCGTTGAGGCCAATGGACGACAGACTCCGGTGTCCGGGCACTGGACCCTCCAGCGTGCGAGATCGACGGTTGATCCTTCGTTCCAGTTTGGCCGCGTTCATCTGAAAGGCACATAGCGTCACCAACGCTGCTACAAGCGTTGTCGATCCGACAAACAGCAGGATAGATGAAGCGCTCACAGATATCTCCGCACACAGGGCGTTGCACAGAGGGGAATCATTGAGGCACGCACGTCATATGCGCGTGGCGCAGTCCCCGCATGACAGCAGACTCCGGGCGGATGCTGTCGTCTGCTATATCTTGACCAGGGCAAAATGAGAGACCTCATCGTCGAACAGCACGAGCCGCCACAGGTAGATGAGCTGAATTGCTGCCGCCAGTTCCGACCGGCTGATGTTTCTGGAAAGGAACCCAACCGCGCCGGCCTTCACAGCTGGTGCCAGGCACCTGCGGTCATCACTGAGCACAATGATGCCTATGTTGGCCCGAGCCTCCTTCAACTTCCTAAGAGTTTCCAGACCATCCGTGCCTGGCATCGAGATATCCATCACCACGATGTCCGGTGAGAGCTCCTTGAGGCGATCCACAGCTTCCTGCCCATCGCTCACGGCCCCTATGACCGTGATCCTCTCGTCGCCGCTCAACATCATGCGCAATCCCTCACGCATGGCCTCACGGCTGTCAATGACCATGGCGCGGATGGCGTCCATGTCCTCGCCTACGGGTGCTTCAATCCGGGGTGCTTCAAGAGTCATAGACCTTTCCCTGTGATCTCTCCGCTATTCGTGCGTTATACAGATTAGATTCTTCCACCGCGGTCGTTTCAAGAGAAGTCCCAAATGGATAGCATTAGTGACCTAAGTAGCTCAGGCACAGCGTGCTGTCTGGTGACGCCGGACTCAGTCTGCCGCTGTTGACCGCACGGCAAGCAGAGCGGCAAGTTGCCCTTCGCTGGGGGAAGAAGCCGGGCGGCCGCAGACGGCATGCGTCTCCGGACAGCAACCATGGTTCGACCAGCGACTGGCCCGGCCGGGACGCACAAAGGGGATTTCGGCAGGTGGACGCATCCCGCTATCGGCAGCGGATTATCAAGGAGCCCTGCCTCAGTCTCAGAGGAGTCCCATCTTGTAGCCCGCAGATACGGCTTCAGCCCGGTCGTTGACGTTCAGGGCGGCAAAGATGGCGTTGGTCTCTCGTTTGACGGTGGCCGAGCTGATAAACAGCCTTGAGGCGATCTCCTTGTTCGTGGCCCCCGAGGCGATCAGGCGGAGTATCTCGATCTGGCGCCGGGTGAGGACGTTGTCGTGGCTGGCCTTTGTCAAGGCGGCATACTGGGTGAACAGGGTCCGGCTGATGGCCGGCGCGAACGGAGACTGTCCCTGGTGGGCAGCCTTGATGGCCTTGGTCAGTTCTTCCCTGCTGACATCCTTCAGGAGATAGCCAACAGCCCCGGCCTCTGCTGCCTGTGCCAAGTACTTGTCTTCGTAGACGGTCATGACTATGACGCCGGCCGCACACTGCTTGGCCTTGAGCTCGCGGATGGCATCAATACCCCCCATCCCAGGCATCTTCACATCCATCAGAATGACATCGGGGGACAACTGCTCGGCCTTGGTCAGCGCCTCCTCTCCAGAAGCTGCCTCGCCCACGACCTCGATATCCTTGTCCAGATCCAGCATGCGCTTGAGGCCTTCACGCACTACCTGATGGTCATCTACCAGAAGCACCCGTATGGACTTCAACCTGAACCTCCCTTGACTGACGGTGGGCTGTTCCGCGATAGATTGTCCAGGCTGGACCGGGGTATTGTCAAGATCACCCTCGTCCCCGCCCCCGGCCGTGCCTCGATATTCAGGTTACCCCCGAGCATCTGCGCCCGGCTCCTCATGTTCAACAACCCCACCCCACCGGACTGAGACTTGGCCCTTCTGGCCCCAGCGACATCGAAGCCCTTCCCGTTATCCCGTATTTCCACAGTGATCTCGTTGGCATCAGTACGAAGGCCTATCTGGACTTCACTGGCCTGAGCATGCTTACGCACGTTATTCAGCGCTTCCTGCACCACACGGTAGATCACCATCTCCTGGACCGGAGACATCTGTTGCGGAAGGGCCGTGCTCAGGATCCGGCAGGCAACGCCGGTTTCTCTCCGAAAGTACTCAACGTTCTCTTGCAGAGCTCCCAGCAGACCAAGCTCACTCAACGCCGGAGGGTACAACTCCGTGACTATCCCGCGCAGCTCCTTCACGCACTTGCTGATTATCTTGGTGGCATACTCCGCCTCCTCGCGGGCTCGATCGAACTTCGACTGTGCCAATAGAGCACTCGACGACTGAGTGTGGTACGAAGCGCTCACCATCAACTGCGCGACGCTGTCGTGTATCTCCGTTGATATCCTCTGCCGCTCCTCCTCCTGAGCCCTCAGCAGTTCTCCGAGCAACTGCTCAAGGGTAGCCTGCTTGGCAGCGACCTCTTCGAACAGCCTGGCGTTCTCGATAGCGATGGCCGCCTGTCCCGCGAGGATGGTCATCATGTCCAAGTCGCTCCGGCTGAAAGAGCCCTGCCGAACAACGTTGCTGCTATTGAGAACACCTATAACTCGTCCTTTGACCTTCAGCGGCACACATATGGCTGAAGTGATTGGCTCTCCCTCCCCCGAACGTCCGTGGTTCACTGCGCCGTTGATCAACACAGCTTCTCCCGATTGCGCTACTGACCCGGCTATCCCTTGCCCTACTGCAGCTCTGGTTGAGCTCACTATCTCACCGGGCAGACCGACTGCCGCCTCGATGGACAGATGCTGGGAAGAGTCGTCCAGCAGCATGAGTGAGACTCTGTCAGCTTTGGTCTCCCGCCTCACAATGTCGACGATGAGATCGAAAAGCCTGTCCAGGTTCACCTCAGACATCAGAGCGCTGCTCACTTCGAACAGCGGCATCAGAGTTCTCAAGCGAAGCCCCTCCGCAGCGACGTCGCGTTTGTCGAGGGCCTGGGAGACAACCGTCCTAAGGCCGTCCACATCGAACGGCTTGGCCAGAATCAGAGCGGAAGCCGTGGAAGTGGGGTCGGGTCGGATTCCCTCGTAGCTGATCTCAGTCATGATAACAGCCCTGGCGTTGGGATTGACGCTTCGGCTTGTTTCAACCAGCGTGGCAATATCGAGGTTTGGGACCGTCTCGCCAACCATCACCAAGTCGAAACTCCCGCGCCCGGCAGCAGCCATCGCGTCATGAACGGTCGCGGCAACCTCCACCAGATAGCCCAAGGGGCGGAGTGCGTCAGCCACTTGGCTGACGATGCTCCGGTCGTCATCGACGAGCAGAATCTTTTCTTGCGGCAAGGGCCCTTCCTATACGCCGGATCAAACTCCTGCCGTCGCAGGCGTGTACTCCTCTTCAAGCGACCTATATTATACACAATACATGGTCAGTCAAGGTGGGGACCTGCCAGGCATCAGGGCTCACGTCCCACACAACCGCCTTGATCGTGTGCGGCGCGACTTCAGGAGTCAACTCCGGGCTATGCCGACCTGGAACTACATGAGGGTGATCACGGAGCGGCCAAGACCCTGCCGTGTGGGAGGCATGCGGTGGCCAAGTCCCTCCGGCCTGTTAGAAGTTCAGGCTCTCGGCGAACTTGCCGATGGATATCTGGGAGGTAGCAATGACAAGGTTCCCGTCCCGCTTGACCTTCACCCCTTCGAAGGTGGCGGACAGGTGGTCCATAACTGCCTGCTGTGCTGTGCTGGCAGCCGGCTCGTCCACGAACAGATAGACCGCGGTCAGCTTTAGCGTGTCCTTCTTGGCCTTGGTGTATGACTTCCCATACGCGACGAGGTCAGCGTAGCTCTCTGAAGAGGCAGGGGTAACCGTATCCACCTCCACCACCACGCCATTGGGCAGTCTCTCCATCAGATCTTCGACCTGTGGATCATCGCGCAACGACCCCTCTTTCGCCTTCCGCGCGTCGATGCATGCCTTGAGGTCCGAGACGTCACCCATAAGGATGGTCCCGGACATCAGAGCCACCGGCCTGTAGGGTTGACCGTCGCCTGCAACCCATATGTTCACGTCTCTGTAGGCTGACCGCGTGTACTTCAGTGTGGTTAGTTGGTCCTCCACGTACTTCCGCTCGAACTTGGCGCGGAGCACCGTCACCGGGGCCTTTGACACAGCAGTGTTGTCAGAGCCGACGACCCTCGCTGAGTCATTCACGACGTCCAGAACCTGGACCAGTTCCTTCAATTGCCCTGCGTCTGAGCTCTCTTTGAACCTGTCGTAGACTACCCAGAGGTCCTCGTCTTGGTTCAGGTCACCGATAGCCCAGTATGTGAAACGGCCGGTTCCTTCCGGCGCGCTCTCCATCAGGACGCCAAACGCCTTGCCCTCCTTCGAGCACGCAGTCCCTGCACCCACCGCCAGCAATGTGGAGGCCAACAGCACCGCCGCCACCATTCCAAGCCTCAGAGCGGTTTTGACCATGTTCAGATTGCAGTTCGAAGAAACCATTCGACCAACCCCCTCTATTTAACAGTAACTGACTTGGCCAGATTCCGCGGTTTGTCCGGATCCCTGCCACGAGCCAGCGCGGAATAGTATGCCAGTAACTGAAGCGGCACGACGGTCACCAACGGCTGGAAGACCTCGTCCACCTGAGGGATCTCAATCCATTCATCAAAGATCGGATTCATCTCCTCGGAGACCCCGACCACATAGGCACCCCTCGCCTTAGTCTCATGAGCGTTGGCGACGGTTTCCTCGTAGGTGTAGTCCTGCGGGCAGATGACTATGACCGGCGTGTCCTTCTCGACCAGCGCCAGCGTGCCGTGCTTGAGTTCCCCGGCCGGCATGCCCTCGGCATGCACATAGGAGATCTCCTTCATCTTCAGAGCACCCTCCGCCGCAATAGCGAAGTTGATCCCCCTCGCGATGTAGTAGAAGTCATGCTTGTCTCTGGTGGTCTGTGCCAGCCGCTGCAGCTTCTTGCTGTTCCTGCTGAGGCAATCGTCAATCTTGGGACAGATGTCCAACAGTTGCTGCAGCCCTTCATCGAGCTTGTTGGCCATGGTGAATGCCAGCAAATAGAACAGCGCCAGTTCGCTCATGAAAGTCATGGTGGCGACCACACCTATCTCAGGGCCGCAGTTTAGATAGATAACCTTTTCGCTCATCCTGGCCAGAGTCGAACCGACCGTGTTCACCAGAGAGTAGATCGTCGCGCCGTTCTCCCTCGCGCGCTTGACCCCCTGGATAACGTCGGCCGTCTCCCCGCTCTGCGATACGGCAATCACCAGGGTATTCTTGTCAACTGAATCGGAGAAGTACTGGAACTCGGAGGCCATTATAACGTCGCAGAACGTGCCGGCCAGTCTCGAGAAAAGGTATCGACCGACGAGGGCGGCAAACCTCGACGTGCCGCAGGCAGTGATGACGACTTGTCTTGATCTGAGGATGCCGATCGCCATCTCCAGCAGGAGCTTCTTGTCCTGCATCGTAGCGCACCGAATCGCCTGGGGTTCCTCCATGATCTCTTTCATCATGTAGAAGTCGAAACCCTGCTTGGTGGCTTGATCCCACTTCCAGTCGACCTCTTTGAATTCCTTCTTGGTCAGATGGCCGTCCGGATCCAGAAAGGTGATGGTCTTGCCCAGGATCACCGTCTCTCCATCTTCCAGGAACACCACCCGGTTGGTTTCCTCGAGAAAGGCCAAAGCATCGCTGGCTATGAAAGCCTGGTGCGCATTGGCCCCCACGACTAGAGGGCTCTCTCTCCGGGTAGCAACGACTCTGTCCGGCTCCTTGACGGAGATCGCGGCAAAGGCATAGCAACCCTTCAACTGCCTCGATGCCTTCAGGACGGCCTCCTCCAGAGAAGCGCCGCCATCCATGTACTCTTCGATCAGGTGTGGAATCACCTCTGTATCCGTCTGGGAGACAAAGCGGTGTTTCGATTCCAACCTGGTGCGCAACTCCTGGTAGTTCTCCACAATTCCGTTGTGAACCACAGCTATCTGCTTCTTGCAGTCGAAGTGGGGATGGGCGTTGGCTTGGGTGACATCGCCATGTGTCGCCCAACGCACGTGACCGATTCCAATGTTGCCCGGCAGGCCGTGGAGGTCGTGCTTACCGCACACTTGATCCAGCTTGCCTACGTCCTTCTCGGCGCACACCTTGCCATCGCTGATAGTCGCAATGCCCGCAGAGTCATAGCCTCGATACTCCAGATTCCTGAGCGCCTTGACCAGGAACGGCGCCGCCGCGCCGTCCCCAACGCATCCGATTATTCCGCACATTACAGCTTCTCCAACTTCTTCATGAGGTCCTGCTTCCTGCCATCACCCAAAGCGACATTGTTGTCCAGAATCCGGTAGCGCGGCTCCATCAGAACCATCTTGTTGGGCGCCAGGTCCTTCATCAAACAAACGTGGGACCCCACAAAGGAACCTGGTCCAATCCTCACCCCCGGCATGATGCTGGCGTTGACTCCCGTCTTGGAATTACTCCCCATTATAGCACCGAACTTGTCAAGCCCCGTGTCCACGGACTCTCCCCCAACTGTCACCTTGATGTTCTTCTCGTCGAATCGGAAGTTGGCCAGGACAGTGCCGGCAGCCAGCGAGCAGTTGTCATCTATTACGGAGTCGCCAACGTAGCTGGAGTGGAACCAGCAGTTGTCTCCTATGTAAGACCCCTTCACTTCCGTGCAGTAGCCCACAACACAGTTCCGTCCAATGTGGCTGTAGTCACGTATCAGCACGTTGTTGCCTATGATGGATTTGGCGCCAATGTAAGCCGGCCCTCTTATGACGGCATTCTCCAGCACTCGCACATTGTCCTCGATTATCACCCTTCCCTCAACAATGGCTTTCGGGGATATCTGTGCTGAAGGAGAGATGCTGGGCTGGCACCTGTCAAGGAAGTACCTCACCACGCCGAAAATGTGCCAGGGATACTTGACAGCCTTCCAGAAACCCCGATACGGCACGATCTTGATCTTGCGCCCTTCGTTTGCCATGAGGTCGAGGGCGCACTCGTACACATCGTCGCGAGACGTTTGAGCCTTCCCAACATACTCCATGAGGTCGGCTGCCTCAGTGTGAAGGTGCAGGAGGATATTCACCAGGTTGCTCGGCTCCTGACCTCTCGGAGGCTTCTCCACGATTCTCTTCAGCTCGTTTCTCTTGTTGGTGACCAGGTAGCCGCCCGGGAAGTAGTCCTTGACCTGGTAGCCGAGCAGGTAGGCGGACGCCTTGGCTTTGCGGCTGCTTTGTATGAGAGAGGTGAGAGCCGATGACTCGAAGACATCGTTCGGGTTGACTATGGCCACCTCGCCTTTCAGAAAGGGCTCGGCGGTCTCAAGCGCATTAGCAATGCCCAATGCCTTCTCCTGCACCACGAAGCTGGCGCGAATGCCGGCCACTTCCGTGGTTATGCGTTCAATGTCGTCCACGTTCTGCGGACTGGTCACCACAACCAGGTCGTCCAAGCCGGCTTCCTTCAACTTCTCAATCTGATGCCTGAGAAGAGGCTTCCCCAAGAAATTCAGGAGCAACTTGTCCTCCGTGATGGGGAACATCCTCTTCCCGATTCCGCCGCACAGTAGGACCGTCTTCATTGAACACCGCCTGAGAGAAAACCCTGTACCAGCTTAACACCCTTGTCAATCAACTCCCCAGTCCTTGCCGCCGATGGCGATTCCGCCAACACCCTGATCACAGGCTCGGTGCCGCTGGCCCTGATAAGCACCCACGAGTCGCCAAACTCCAGCCTCACACCGTCTATTGCATTAACGCTCAAAGCGCCGAGGTCGGCGGCCTTCTCTGCGACTCCAGTCATCAAACTCGCCTTCAACTCGTTGGGACAAGTGACTCTCCCCTTGTCAAAGAACAGGGCGGGAACATGCTCGAAAAACGCTCTGACTTCCCGCCCGTCATCAATGTGGGACAGCAGAGTCAAGGCGGCGAACATGCTGTCCGGGTAGTATCCAACACTCGGGACTATGTACACGCCAACCTGCTCCACGCCGATAGCGGCGTTGGTGTCTCGAGCCAAATGCGCCACATCGGCATCGCCGACTCTGCCTCTGAAGACCCTCACCCCAAGGTCCTGTGTGGCCAACTCCAGCAGGCGGCCTGTTTCAACCGTAGTGGCCACCGCCTTCCGGCCGGTCTCCTGGACGGCGAGTCTGGAGATGAAGGCGATCGGCTCGTTGAAACCCAAGAAGCCATCCCGGTCGCAGAAGACCACGCGGTCGGCGTCTCCATCAAAACAGACGGCCAGATCTGCCTTTGACTCACGCAGAAAGGCAATTGTGCCCTGGAGGGTGTCTTCCTTGGGTTCGGGGTTTCTCCCTGGGAAGCGCCCGTCGGGCTTGTCGTTGATCGGGATGACTGTCAGACCCATCTGCTGGAAGACCCAGCTCGCAAAGCCGGAGGCGGCCCCGTTGCCCGGGTCGACGAGGATTCTAAGCCGCTTGTTGATTCCCTTTGCGGGCAGCTTGCCTCTGATTGCCTGAAGGTAACCCTCCCTCATTCCTTGAGCGACATGGGTGGATCCGCGACTGCCTTCTCTGAATCGCTTGCTTGAGTAGATGGCCTCGATGTGCTGTTCCTGGTCACGGCTGTACCCCATCGCATCGGCATCGAAGAGCTTGATGCCATTGAACTCCGGAGGATTGTGCGATGCGGTAATCATGACTCCGGTGTCGAACTTCCACTCCCTGGTCAGAAGGGCCAGGGCCGGCGTCGGCAACATGCCCAGGTCAGTAGTCTCGACTCCACAATCGGACAGTCCCGATATCACCGCCTCCTTGACGGCCGGTCCGCTGACGCGCGAGTCGGTGGCCAGACACACCCGGGAAGCTGCCGGCAACAGTCTGGCCAGCGACTGAGCCACGTCCCGGCAGAGACCCAAGGTCAAGTCCTTTCCGAACACACCCCTGACACCACTGGTGCCGAAGAGAGACATATCTGCTCCTACTCCAAATCTGCCATGCGGTCGAATGCGGGCTACCGGTGTCCAGCCAAGCACACCCCAGGCAGCGCCTCGCGCTTCAACCCGAGGTCGGCAGAGCAGATGCCCTTCACGATTTCTTGTACTTGGCCTTCCCCTCTTCGTAGAGGTCCCCGCCATAGATGTCGTTGATGACGATGACCGGAAAATCCACCACTTCTATGCGCAACAGTGCCTCTGCTCCCAACTCCTCGTAGGCAATGACATCCGACTTCGTGATGGCCTTGGATATGAGTGCCCCGGCCCCACCTATGGCAGCGAAGTAGACGGCTCTGTACGTCTTCATGGCATCCTTGACCGCTGCCGATCGCATTCCCTTGCCAATCATCCCCCTCAGCCCCTCGGCCATTAGTCGGGGGGAGTAGCTGTCCATGCGGCCGCTGGTGGTGGGGCCGGCGGAGCCGATCGCGTGCCCCGGCTTCGCCGGTGACGGGCCCATGTAGTAGATGGTCTGGCCTCTGATGTCGAACGGGAGAGGCTTGCCCTGGTCCAGAGCCTCGACGATTCGCTTGTGCGCGGAATCCCGGCCGACGTACATGGGGCCGTTGAGCAGTACGTCGTCTCCGGCCCTCAGATCGGCCACCACTCCGTCAGTGAGAGGGAGTGCGATACTCTTGGCCATCGTGCTCATACTTTCAATCCCTTCATGATGTCCCCGGCGATTATTCCGCTCTGCAG
>Ga0105098_10000844_pt1 | contig 10895 bp, 10 predicted proteins | sample PPLLak21cMay2015_FD_79137 | JGI IMG/M metagenome (GOLD analysis project Ga0105098, IMG submission 79137) | Freshwater sediment microbial communities from Prairie Pothole Lake near Jamestown, North Dakota, USA - PPLs Lake P7 Core (1) Depth... | ecosystem: Environmental > Aquatic > Freshwater >... | reverse complement strand
CGCCATTTTCATGAATTCAGGGAAGAGCGCCAGGGAGTAGGAGGCTTCAACCTCGCAGGCGTGCTGGAAGGGGGTCTCGAACGGGCCGCCATGGGCTTTGTCCTTGAGGTAGTCATGGATCACGGTGGGCCAGTGCAGCGAGATGAGCACGCAGGGCACCTGGTATTTCTTGGCGAACTGGTGCAGCGCCAGGGGGATGACCTCTTCCTGACCGTGACCGTTCAAGAGGATCTGCTTGCGGAAGCCCATGTTCCACAGCCCGGCGATGATCGCCCGCAGGTTAGCCAGGAAGGCGTCTTCGGGAACAACGACGGTGCCTGGCATTCCCAAATGGTTGTAAGGATGTGAGCCATACCACACCGGCTCGGCAACCGTGCAGCCCGTCGCCAGTGCCACCTGCTCAGCCATGCGCGTGACCAGGAATGTATCTTCGCCCAGGGGCTGGGCGGCGCCATGACATTCTGTGCTGCCGACCGGAATGATGATGAGATCATTGGTTTTCAGCCGGGCATTGATCTCGGTCATGTTCATTGTTTGGAGGTAGACCCCATCAGGGCGCTCCATGTGACCACTTTGCGGGGGAAACTGCCAGTTGCTCATGTTCAAATCCTCCACACAAACCAAATCAAAAAGAAATACCGGCTAAATAGCAGGCAGACGCAGGTCGCTCGATCCTTTCGGGGATTGGGTCAGCTCAGGGTAATATTTACCGACCATCTCAACCACGATGGCAGCCTGATCAGCCATGCGCTTGCCATCCACAGCGGAGGTCATCTCGCCATGCCCGCTGACCACCGAGTTGCCGGTCTTACAGTGCACCGGGGCGGCGACACGGACGATCTCGGGCGCTTCGTAAACGCGAATGAAACCGCCAGAGCCTGGGGGATTGTCAGTATGCACATCCAGCGGCGTCTTGACGGCGGCGCGCAGGGCAGCAATCATGGGAATCTGCAGGTCGCGCACCGGGTTGATGCTGTCGGCGCCGAGGCTTTCCAACAGCTTGAAGGAGCAGGGGTTGCACTGCCCGAGATGGGCAGAGGTTTTGAAGATCATATCCGCCGGCAGGGCGCCATCCTTGCGCATCTGACCGACCAGCCATAACATGCCTTCATCGTAGATCAGGAAGCCGCGCACACCCAGGTCATAACCGCGCTTAACATCCTCAACCGCGCGCAGCACCTGCTCCATACCGCGCAGGCGGTAGCTGATGCGCACACCCTGGGGGGAAAGGACGGTGGCGCCGGTGTCGTAGGTCGCCCGCGGTCCGGTGGACATGAGCAATTCAGCGCCATACTGGTTGCACAGGCGGCAGTATTCCTTGATCTCCTCGCGTGTGTGGCGGAACATCCCGTAGGTCTCGGTGACGCGGTTAATGGTGATGTTGTTCTTGGTAGCCGTGTCCAACAGCGCGGCGACCGCATCCGCCGAGTTGACGGTAGGCACTTCGATACGGTAGGCGCCGCCATCCGGGAAACGCAGAGGCGAGGAGGGCATGTCAAACAGATCACCAGCGGGCAGACCAATCTTGGTTAAGTACTGACGAGTTTCTTCAAACATTGTGTTTTCTCCTTAGTAAAGTATTCAATTCATGCGCGATGAGCTGGTAAGGGTGGGCAATATACCCAAACGATACGCAGCGGCTCATCGCCAATATTTTCTACACGGTGGGTTTTACCAAGCGGCGAATAGAAGGCGGTCTCAGGGCCAATTTCCCATTCCCCTTCCCCCTCAATGACGATCTTGGCACGACCGCTGATGAGGAACAGCACTTCCTCGGATTCATCGTGCTTGTGATTGGGGATCATGCTGCCGACCTCGGTAATGTTCATCCCCATGGAGACATTCTCGACCCCGCCGAATTTCGGCGCCAGCAGCAGCTTGGAAACACGGGGCGGGACTCGGAACTCGCCTTCAACATCAGCAGCTTTGACAAACGGTAGGATGGGCATAGGTTTCACCTTTCACGCCAGAACTGGCTTAATCGCAAATTGGGATTAGAATAGTTTAGCAAAAAGGAGTACAATGTATCATTGAGTGAGACGGTGTTTCATAATTGAGTATAGCACCAGTTTTGCCTGACGTCAACTATTTTCATTATATGGAACCTGCAGCGATGTCACATTTTTTCCACGGGAACAGGGTGATATTTGTAACTTGACCAAGTTATAGAAAAATGGTATTCTATCCTGTAAAACTCATTTCTATCTGATGAAACCGCAAAGAGAATTTATATGCCAGCCGCGACGTTGAAAACATTCCAAATCCCCTACAGCAAGAGCAGCATCACTTTCCAATTGCCCCCTAGGATGCAAGGTGATCTGGCAGTCTCGCGCCCGGTAAAACCGCTGGCAGATGCCGCGGCGGCGATCCAGCAGGCGCTGAGCAACCCAATTGGCATACCCCCGCTGGCAGAACTGGCTGGAACCGGTGACCGGGTGTGCATTGTGTTCACCGACATCACCCGCGCCAGCCCGGACCACCTGCTGGTGCCCGCCTTGCTCAGCGAGCTGGAAAAAGCTGGTGTACAAGACCAAAACATCACCCTGCTGTGTGGGATTGGCATGCACCGCCCATCCACGGTTGCAGAGAAACGCACCAAACTTGGCACAGGGGTGGCTGAGCGCTACCGGGTGATCGACAACGAGCCGCAAAATCCAGCGGCGCTGGTAGACCTGGGAAACACTCCCGGCGGGGTGCCGGTGCTGTTGCACCGGGCTGCGGTGGAAACTGACCTGCTGATCGCCACGGGAATCGTCGAGCCGCACCAGTACGCCGGATATTCGGGTGGGCGCAAGACAGTGGCCGTGGGCGCGGCGGGGGAAGCACTGATCGCCCACACGCATGGGCCAGCCTTTGTGGATCACCCTGGCACGCGCCTGGGGCGCATCGAGGGCAACCCCTTCCATGAGGCGGTGAGCGAGGCTGCCCGGCGGGCAAACCTGCGCTTCATCCTGAACGTGGTGCTGGATGACGACAAGCAGATGCTGCGCGTGGCGGCGGGCGAATCGGAGCAGGCTTTTAACGCCCTGGTTGACTTCGCCCGCTCTGTTTACGAGGTGCCAATCCCACACCAATATGACATTGCCATTGGCGGGGTGGGCTATCCCAAGGATAGCAACCTGTACCAGGCGAGCCGTGCGCCGTCATACCTGTTCTTTGCCCCGACCTCCGTGGTGCGCCCTGGTGGGGTGTTCATCATCCCGGCGCGCTGCGAAGAGGGCGCGGGGGCAGGGGTGGGTGAGCAGCGTTTCTTGAAGGCGATGAGCGAATTTGCTGACGTACAATCAATCCTGGCTGATGCCCGCCGCAACGGCTACCCACCCGGGCAGCAGCGGGCTTTCGTGATGGCGAAAGTACTGGAGCAGACGCAGGTCATTATCGTGGGCAGCGAGTGCCCCGACCTGGTGGCGGCGTGCAAGATGATCCCGGCAAAAGACATGGATGAAGCGTTGGGGACTGCGGCGCAATTGGTGGGCAATAACGCCCGGGTGCTGGTGGTGCCGCATGCTATGCTGACCCTGCCCATCGTTACATCGGGAAGCTAAAAGGTACCCAATGAAAGTCCTACAAGTGCGCCAACCCAACGCCTTTGAACTGGTCGAGCTGCCCATGCCCAGCCTGCAAAACATGCCCCCGAACGCGCCCGCGCAACGCATCCTGGTAAAGACTGCCTGGGTGTCGTTATGCGGTAGCGATATCCCATTTTTCACCGGCAACAAACGGTATGTCAAATACCCCTTGCTGCCGGGGGCACCAATCCACGAAAGCGTGGGGCAGGTGGTGGAGAGCCAATCCAGTCATTTTAGACCCGGTGACGTGGTGCTGGCGATCCCGGAGGGCGACCAGGGGCTGGCGGAATATTTCGTTGCCCAGGCAGCCAAAGCAATACGATTGCCATCCGAGCTGGCGGGGTGTGATGACAGCTGCCTGATCCAACCATTTTCAACGGTCTTGAACGGCTTCGACGCACTGGGCGATATACACGGCAAGTCTGTTGCGGTGGTAGGCCTGGGTTCGATTGGGCTGTTTTTTTGCTGGCTGCTCAAACAGCGCGGCGCTGGGTTCATCCTGGGCATCGATCCCAACCCCTTCCGCTGCCAGGTGGCAGAAAGCCTGGGAGCGGGCCGTACATTGGCGCTGCGCAGCGTGGAGGTGATCCACGCCGCCCGGCAGGAGACGGGGGGATGGCCGCCGCTGGATATCGTCATTGAAGCCGTGGGGCACCAATCGGAAACGATCAATGACTGCCTGGAGCTGGTGCGCTGGCAAGGGACGGTGCTGGCGTTTGGTGTGCCAGACCAGCATGTGTATGCTATCGAATACGAAAGGTTTTTCCGCAAGAACGCACTACTCCATGCCGTGGTGACGCCCGATTGGAGCGATTACCTGGCGCGGGCAGGCAAACTCTACCTCGCCCACCGGGAGGAGCTGAGCAGGCTGGTCACCCACCACATGCCCATCCTGGAAGCCGGCAAGGCATTCTCGCTTTATGCCCGCCACGAAGACAACATTCTCAAAGTCATTTTGGATGCTTCGGCGTGGGGATAAATTTACTGGTATACGATTAAAGACACCATGCAAACACTGCACAACATCGAAAAACCCGCTGAAAGCGAATACCTGAACTGCATCCGCTGCGGTCTGTGCCTGGCAGTCTGCCCGACTTACCAGGTATCCCTGAAAGAGGCTGCCGGGCCGCGCGGGCGGGTGGCGCTGGCGCGTAAAGGACTGGAAGGACAGCTCGAGCTGAGCCAAAACCTGGCGGAGCAAATGAATGCTTGCTTTGCCTGCCTGGCGTGCAACGAGATCTGCCCGGTGGGCATCCACCCGGCTGAACTGACCCTGGCGATGCGGCATGTGCAGGAGCAGATCAAGCCGGCGGGCTGGAAGCAAGCGCTGTTCGGCGGCCTGATTCCCCACCCGGGGCGTATGGAAGCCTCCACGCTGCCGCTGCGCCTGTATGAGCGCTCCGGACTGCGCAAGCTGGTCTACCGGCTGGGCGCGCTGCGCTGGCTGCCGAGGAAAGTGCGTGACCTGGAAAGCATGCTGCCGCGCCTGCCCCAGCGACCGCTGCGCCAGGTATTGCCCGAAAAGGCTGCGGCATACGGGGAGGAGCGCTACCGGGTTGGCTTTTTCTTAGGCTGCGCCCAGAACCTGCTGTTCGCCGAGGAAAGCGCAGCCACGGTGCGTGTGCTGCGGCGCAACGGCTGCACGGTGATCACCCCCAAACAAACACAGTGCTGCGGCATGCCGGCCCGCGGCTACGGGCGGCTTGACCTGGTGGTAACGCAGGCCAAACACAACATCGCCCTGTTCGAGCAAGCCGGGGTAGATTTCATCATCACAGATTGCGCCACCTGCGGCTCGACGCTGAAGGATTACGGCGCCTTATTCCAGGGCGATCCGGAATGGGAAGGGCGGGCAAAAGCGTTCAGCGGGCGGGTGCGGGATGTGAGCGAATTCCTGGCGGAAATCCCGCTGGAAAAGCCCAAGGGGCGCATCGAGGCACGCGTCACCTATCACGATCCATGCCACCTGCGCCGGGGACAAAAAGTGTGGCAGCAGCCGCGCCAGCTGTTGGCACTGATCGATGGATTAGATTTTGTGGAGCTGCCCGAGGCAGACTGGTGCTGCGGCTCGGCAGGCAGCCAATTGATCACCCATTACGATACGTCGATAAAAGTGATGGAACGAAAAATGGATAACCTGGCAAGCACCGGGGCAGGTATCAGCGCTTCGGGGTGTCCCGGCTGCCAGATGCAGTTGAACACCGCGGTCCAGCGGCGCGGGATGCAGGTGGCGGTGGTGCACCCGATCACCCTATTGGACCAGGCATACGAGGCTGAGCATGCAAAATAAACTGGTTGAAGAGCTGATAAAAATCGTTGGGAAAGCGAATGTGCTGACGGCGCCAGAGGACCTGGCGGTGTACGGCTACGATGGCACCTTCCAGGAGGCGCGTCCAGAGGTGGTGGTGCTGCCAGAATCGACTGCCCAACTCAGTGAGGTGGTAAAGCTGGCGGCGGCAACGCGCACGCCGGTCGTGCCGCGCGGCATGGGGTCTGGTTTAGCCGCTGGTTCGGTGCCCCTGCCGCCGGGCGGAATGGTGCTATCCATGACGCGCATGAACCGGATATTGGAGATAGACGAAGAAAATGCCACAGTGCATGCAGAAGCCGGCGTGGTCACTGCAGAGCTGCAAGCAGCGGTCGAAAAACGCGGGTTGTTCTACCCACCTGACCCTTCCAGCATCCGGCATTCAACCATCGGCGGGAACGTAGCCTGCAACGCTGGCGGGCCGCGCTGCCTCAAGTATGGTGTGACGGGGGATTATGTATTGGGGCTGACAGTCGTCCTGGCGGATGGCAGGATCTTGAAAAGCGGCGGAAAACCGATCAAGGATGTCACCGGGTATGACCTCAACGGGCTGTTTACCGGATCGGAAGGCACGCTGGGCGTGGTCAGCGAGGTGCTGCTGCGCCTGATCACCAAACCGCACTACGCCCGGACGGCGCTGGCGGAGTTTGCTGCGCTGGATGACGCCTCGCGCACGGTAACTGCCATCCTGAAGGCAGGCATCGTGCCTGCCAGCCTGGAGCTGATGGATCAGACCGCCATTGTGTGCATCGAAGAAGCCATGCACCTGGGGCTGAATACCGGGGTTGAAGCTTCGCTGATCATCGAAACCGACGGCACGGATGAACAAACCGTGCAGCGGGAGATCGATGCCTGCACCCAGATCTGCCAATCCAGTGGGGCAGTGGCGGTGAAAATGGCGCACAACGAGGCCGAGCGCGGCACCCTGTGGAAAGCACGCCGTTCGATGGCGCCGTCGCTGGCGCGCAAAGCGCCTAACAAGCTGGGCGAGGATATCACCGTGCCGCGCAGCGCCATCCCAGAGGTTGTGCAGCGGCTACGCCAGATCAGCGTCAAATATAACTTGCCGGTGGTGATCTTCGGGCATGCCGGGGACGGGAACCTGCATCCCAACATCCTGTTCGACAAACGGGAGGCAGACCAATGGGCCAGGGTCGAGAAGATGGTGGCGGAGATCTTTGCCGCCTCCCTGGAGCTGGGTGGGACGCTTTCTGGCGAGCACGGTGTAGGGGTGCTCAAGCGCCCGTATCTGGAACGCGCCCTGGGGACAACTTCCATTGAGGTCCAACGGAGCATCAAGCAGGCGCTGGACCCGCTTAATATCCTTAATCCCGGGAAAATATTCCCGGTTTAAAACCATCTAAGGAGCAAACCATGTCCGAACAAACCATACACGTCCCGGTTGACAAACTGGTTGAATTCATGATCGCGGCGCTGCTCAAAATGGGTGTGCCCACTGAGGACGCCGGGATGATTGCTGACGTGCTGATCACGGCTGACCTGTGGGGGGTACGCTCCCACGGCGTGGCGCACTTGAAAATGTACCATGAGCGGATCAATCAGGGTCTGCAGCTGCCGGTGACCAGGTGGAACGTGGTCAAAGAAACCCCTACCACCGCGGTGATCGATGGCGGCTACGGGATGGGCATGGTGGTGGGAACCCATGCCATGCAACTGGCAATCCAAAAAGCGCAGAAATTTGGGCTGGGGGCGGTGGCGGTGCGCAATTCCAGTCATTATGGCGTGGCTGGCTATTATTCCCTGATGGCAGTCAGGGCGGGCATGGTGGGCCTGAGCGTGACAAACGCCCATCCCTCCATAGCGCCAACCTTTGGCACCGAACCCATGCTGGGGACGAACCCGATTGCGGTGGCGGCGCCAACCGATGAGGATTTCCCCTACATGTACGATGCAGCGACTTCGGTCGTGCCGCGCGGCAAGATCGAAGTGGCGGCGCGGGCCAACAAGCCCATCCCGGAAGGGTGGGTGATCAGCAAGGATGGCGGTGCAGCCACGGATACCAGCAAGATGATCAGCGAGATGAACCAGGGCGATGTGGCGCTGCTGCCGCTGGGCGGGATGGGCGAGATGATGGGCGGACACAAAGGCTATGGACTGGCAACCATGGTAGAGATCTTTTCATCCGCTTTTCAGAACGGGGCCTATCTATCCATGCTGCATGATACCGACCACGACGGAAAGCCACAGTTCCTGCGTGTCGGGCACTTCTTCCTGGCGATCAATGTCGAACACTTCATCACATTGGAGGATTTCAAGCATATCACCGGGAATATGATGCGCGAGCTGCGCGCCTCACGCAAGGGGACCAACGCGTCGCGCATCTATACAGCCGGTGAAAAGGAATATTTCAATACGCAGCGGGTGCAAAGGGAAGGCGTAGAGATTGCGCCGGGCGTGCAGAAGAATCTGAATACCCTGGCAAAGGAACTGGATCTGTCTGACATTAATCTGGGCTTTTGATAAGCTTCAAACCAATCAGAAAAAGCACGTAAACTTAATTTTTTGGAGAAACGGAGTGTTCGTAAAATTCAATCTGTATTATGTACTGGTTCTACTGGTTGTATTAAGTGCAATCAGCATGACCGCCTGTGGGACAACCACTTCAACAGCAGAGCAGCCTACATCTCAGGCACAGGCAACATCCTCCCCCACTACCGAAGCGGCAAGTGTTATGCCACAGGGTCGTGGGTCAAGCGGCTCAAGCACATTTGCATCCGTAGCACCGACCTATCAAAACCTGGCTTATGCCAGTATCTCAACTGCGCAAAAACTTGACCTGTATATTCCCGTCGCTGGCGACGAGCCATTTCCAGTTGTCCTCATGGTGCACGGGGGTGGATTCATGATGGGCGATAAAGCTGACGGTGCAGGACTGACCGGTGTTGATCAACTGTTGGAGGCTGGGTATGCCGTGGCGAGCATCAACTACCGCCTGAGTGGAGAGGCCAAATACCCGGCACAGATTCAGGATATCAAAGCAGCGGTTCGCTTTCTGCGCGCCAATGCTGCAGAATATAATCTCAATCCCAACAGGTTTGGAGCCTGGGGCGCTTCAGCCGGAGGCAACCTGGTGGCTTTACTGGGCACAACATGCGGTGTGGCAGAATTGGAGGGTGCAGAATTAGGGAACGCGGATCAATCGAGCTGTGTCCAGGCAGTGGTGGATTGGTTTGGGCCAATCGATTTCTTGAAAATGGACGAACAATTCAGCGACTCAAGCTGTCCTCAGGATCACGACGATGCAAGTTCACCCGAATCTCAACTGGTTGGGGCAGCAATCCAGACTGTTCCGGACCTGGTGTATACAACCAATCCGATGAATTACATTGACGCGGCAGATTCGCCCTTTTTGATTCAGCACGGTTCGGCAGATTGCAATATTCCTCCGGTGCAGGGCGAGATCTTATCACAAGCGCTGAGCACAGCTATTGGCGCAGAAAATGTTACCTATACCTTGATTGATGGTGCAGGGCATGGCGGAGCACAGTTCTCGACCGAGGCGAACCTGGAAATGGTGATCGCTTTCCTCAATATGCATTTAAAATAAGCCGGAAGCCATAAAACTGACCGGCTTACTAACCAGTCCAGATAAAAGCACTCCCGATGAGTATCAATCTCATCGGGAGTGCTTGATTTTAGATACAGTGCCAGCAGGTAGGCTACGAATTCCAACCCATGCGGCGAGAAACTGCCTGTGCGGCCTCAGACAGTGCCCGGGCAATTTCTGGGACCCGAGCGATGGTCATGCGGCTGGCAGGGCTGGGGATGCTCATGGCGGCAATCACCCTGCCGTGACGATCAAAGATCGGGCAGGCAACGGCGCGGATGCCGGTCTCAAATTCCTCATCATCAAGCGCATAGCCCTGCCGGCGGATGAGCGCAAGATGCTGGCGCAGGTGTTCCGCTGAGACAATGGTTTTCGCGGTGTATGCGATCAGTGGCCGGCTCAATACGATTTCCAGCTCCTGGGCTGGCAGGTGTGCCAGGAACTGCTTGCCGCTGGCAGTACAGTGCGCCGGCAGCCGCTGACCGACCGCGGCGGCGATGGTAAGCGCAAAGCTACCGGGAATCATTTCTATATACAGGGCATCACCGTGGTCGAAGATGCTCAGGTCGCAGGCCTCGCCCCATTTTTGCGACAATTGATTCATGTGCCAGAGCGCCTCGCGCCGCAGGTCCATGCGGCGGATAGCGCGAAAGCCCAATTCGGTCAGGCGCAGTCCCAGCCGGTATCTTTGCCCATCAGTGGCTCTTTCCAGATAGCCAAAATTGAGCAGGGTGGTCATGATGCGATGCGTGGTAGCCTTGTGCAGATCGACCGCCTGGGCAATCTCAGACACCCCCATTTCAGGATGCTCATCGTCAAAGCACTCAAGAATCTGTAAAGCGCGCTCCACGGCGCGCACATTATAGCCATTTGGATCTTTAGTCGCTTTTGTGTCTTTCATGCCTGAGCCTTGCCTTCAAACAATTATCCCCTTGATTATACAACGAGATGAGGGCGGGGGAAACCGCCCTCATCCGAAGAGGAGAGAAGCCGCTGAAGGATTACTGCTCGCCTTTAACCCGTGAGTCAGGCTGCACAAGGATGTCCACATCATCCACCCAGATAATCGCCTCAGACGGACAATTCAACTTACAATTGCCACACTCGATGCAGATGGTCACATCGATATGGGACTGGGTATCGCCTTCGGTAATGGCGCTGGTCTCGCAGCCGGCGACGCAAACACCGCACAAAATACATTCGCTGGTCACAACGTATGGCATATCACACTCCTATCTACCGCTAAAAACCCTAACCCATGTACATGCGCTGAGGATCGATCACCTCGCGGATCAGGCGCAGCTGCTCGGCGTCGGGCGGCTCGGTGAAGGGCACCTGGGCTGGCACCAGCGGGGCAAAGCCCATCGTCCCCAAGGCATCTTCCAGCGTATTGCCGGGATGGATGGAGAGCAGCCGCATCTGTTTGGTCTGCGGGTGAAAGTCAAAAATG
>Ga0105098_10000843_pt1 | contig 10910 bp, 11 predicted proteins | sample PPLLak21cMay2015_FD_79137 | JGI IMG/M metagenome (GOLD analysis project Ga0105098, IMG submission 79137) | Freshwater sediment microbial communities from Prairie Pothole Lake near Jamestown, North Dakota, USA - PPLs Lake P7 Core (1) Depth... | ecosystem: Environmental > Aquatic > Freshwater >... | reverse complement strand
TTTCAGCCCGGTCACAAGGTTGGGCGCCCAAGGGCGCAACTGACAGGATTCCGGCCGACCTCAAGAAGAGCTTCATAGAAGCGTTACGCTCGTTCGGCTCCGACGGCAGCGGGAAGGATGGCATAGAGGGGTTCATTCACTACGCGATTCGCAATGATCTGCGCGGCGTGCTCAGAGTCATGGCAAAGATCATCCCCCTGCAAGTCAAAGCGGACGTTACTGGCAGTCACATCGCCAACGTCATGATCAACGCGGTCCCGCCTAATCACTTCGTGCAAGTAGACTCGCGGGGCAATGGAGTAATCATCGAGGGTAGGGCCATATCCGATGAATAGAGTCGCGAGTGACGTGTTGGTCGCCAGTGCTCGGGCGGGCGATCCTAAAGCCTTGGAAATAGTTGTCATGACGATCTTCAAACATCTGCTTAAGACTGACTACGAGCGCACGGTAGCGTTCCTGCGCAAGCAGCGATTCAGAATACTGCGCGATAACCGAAAGCGACGATTGGCGCTACTTCGTAAAGCGGTGACGTAAGATGGCCTCATTCACTGAATCTGCAACGCTGATCGTCAAGGATCAATCGACCCCTCAGATCAAACGCATCAATGCTGCGCTGAAGCAACTTCAAACGACCGCAAACTCTCTCAAGTTGATAAAGATCAACTTGACTGGGCTGACGAAGGCTAGCGCCGAAGCGCGCAAGCTGACTGCCGATCTCAACCGCCTGAAGGCATCGGCGATCAACCTCCGAGTCAACACCACTGGTATTGCGCAAGCGTCGCGTCAGATCGCGGCGCTGCACGCGCAGGCGCAGCGTCCCGTTGCGGCCCGCGCGGCCGCCACCGGCGCAAGCGGGCGTGCTGCTGCACCGGGCGCCGCCCGTGGCGGGCTGCTCTACTCCGCGGGTGCGCTCAGCGGCTCGTTCGCGCGCTTGACCTGGGCGGCCGGGCGCCTTACGGCGGCGTTCGGGGCGGTGGGCGGCGCAGTCGCCGTCGGGCGGGCGGGCGTGCAGGCGGTCGTCGCCTCGGAAGACGCCCGCATGCGGTTGCAGCAGTCCGGCTTCACCCCTGCGCAAACCGACTACTTCATGGAAGCGGCCCGGCAGAATCAACAAAAGGAGTTCGGCCGCGTTCCGGCCGCCGCCATAGCGAGCGCCGCGGTCGAGCAGCTTCAAGCCATCAAGGCCGCCAACGGCACCTTCGCCGACTACGAACAGGCGATGAAGCGGATCGCCGCCAATGCTCAAACCATGAGCGTGACCTTCAAGGACCCCACGAAGGGGGCGGAAAGCGCCCGGCAGCTTGAGCGGCTCTCGCAAGCCCTCGGTAAAGATGTCGACAAAGTGGAGATCAGCAAGGTTCAAGACGCCGCGATGCGGGCGATCATCGCCACCGGCGGCGAAATGAAGGCCGAGGAAATGGTCCGGGTGATCCAGCAATTGGGTCCCTCGATTGCCAAGAGTATGAGCGCGCAAGCGTTGACGGACATCATGATGATCCGCGACGAAGGCGGGCGGGCCTCGACTGCCGAATGGCGCATGGCCGTGCAGGAGCTGATGCGTGGCAGCCTGAACAAGGGCGACAAGGCGGCCATGGCTCGGGTCGGGCTGCGCCGGAAGGGCGGTGCTGCAGACCCCAACATTGTCAACGAGGCGGCCGCGGATCTGGTCGGCTTCACCGAGCGGCGGATCGTTCCGATTCTTGAGAAGGCCGGAAAAGCCGCAGCCTCGTCGGCGGAAATCGCGACCTATCTCGACGAGCAGGCAGGGTTTACGACGTCGGCGGCGCGAGCCTATGCGGACATCGTCACCAGCCTGCGCGACGGCGAGCTGCAACGCCAGCGGGCCGCAGCTCGGGCCGTGGAACTCAGTCCGCATCTCGGCGATCAATCCTTCCGTGGCGCGGCCGAGCGGCTGTCGGCGTCCTTCGACACTATGCTGGCCCGGCCGCTCGACAAGATGGGGCCGGCTTTCTCGCAGGCCATCGAGCCATTCGCGTTGACGATGGATCGAGCCGGCAAGGCGGCCGAGAAGGGCGAGTATGCGGCGGCCACAGGCGCGATGGTGAAGGCCGGGCTGGATCTAATGGGCGGGCCTGTCGGTCAGATCGCATCGGTTGTGTCGGCTGTCAGCGCCGTCAAAACTTTGATCGATCCGACCGCCACGTCGTTCGACAAGGGCGCGGCCTTGCTGGTGACCGGCGCGACGACACTGTCGCATGCCGCAGGCGCCATCCTGAAGTACTTCGGCGGCGAGGACCCGCGCGTGGACCTCGCGCATCAAAAGAAGCTGGAGCAGGACATTCCGGCCGAGATTGAGCGGCTCAGGCAGCGCGAGGCGGAAGAGGTGCGGAAGAACCCGCGCAGCGAGATGTTGCCGCGTATCAGGGCCGCGATCACCGCCGCCGAAATCCAGCTCAGGGATGTCCAGCGCAATGTCGTGCTCGGCGAAGAACGTGTTCGCACCTTGACCGCGGAGGCGGCCCGGATCGCTGCCGAGGACCGCGCCGACATGGAGCGGCTCCGGCGGGAGTCCGGTCTGGAGCCGAAACCGGCCGCCGTCGCAGCAGCGATAGCCGCCGGGATCGAAACGCCGGTGCGGGCCGGTTTCCCCGTCGACGCTGCGGTTGCAGCAGCTTTGAAGAAGGCGGCGGCGGACGCAGCGGCGGCCGCGCGGCAGGCTCTCGCCACGCAACGCGCGATGTTTCCGGCGTACCGCAGGATCGACACCAAGGAGCGGGTCCCGGCGGGGCGTGTTCCGCTGCCGCGCGAGCGACCGGAGGGAGCGCCAGCGCGCGTCTCCGAGGCACCCGCCGCTTCGTTCACCGAGGCGCTGAACCGGATGCGAACCGAGCAGCCGATTTGGCTGCCGGCTTTCACCGCGACCGGCAGTCAGCTCGACAGAGCCAGCACCAGCTTTGCCGAGACGTTCAACACGCTACCAGGCAGGGTCAGCGAAGGAGGTCGTCAGGCCGGGACCAGCATCGTCGAGGTGATGCAAGGCAGCGCGCCAATCATTGGCAACGCCATCGGAGCTGCATTCGCGGCCCGCGCCTCGCAGGTACAGGTGGCTCTCAACGCGGCGAACATCCGTCCACCCAACAGCACGCCGGACACGGGCGTGCGCACGGCAGACTGACATGATCGAAGACAAAGCTAAGATTGCCTTTGCCGCGCGGGAAGAACTTGCCCGTGCATTGCTCGAATGTTCCCGCGTGATGACTGCGACCGCGCAAGCGAGCATTGCACTCGCCGCCGCAGCGCAAGCCGAACACGAGGCAACGATGGCCTACGTGGCCGCACTCGAAGCAAGTCTGAGTCAGCAGCGCGTGCTAAGCTAGGGTGAACCAGCGCGGTGCCAGCACAGTAGCGCGCAAGTTGCGGGGTTCAGTGGCTGCGGTCAAATGATTTTCGTTGTAAAAGCAATTAACTTAAGCTAGTGTAAGCAATTCGCTCGGCCAAAACTTTTGAGTCCGCTTGACTCATCAAATCCCTAGCGAGTCTTCCAACAAGGAGACTCCAGGTATGGCCGAGAAATCCCCCAAAGATATGACGTTTTCAGAGCTCTGCGAGCTTCTGAATTACATTCCCAAAAATAGATTACTCACCACTGACGAACTGTCAGAGATCGTTGGGTTACAGCCCGCGACGGTGCGTGCATTCCGGTTTCACGGCACGGGTCCGAAATTCCTCAAGCCTCCTGGCTCTGGAGTAGTTCTCTATTCTGAGACTGACGTGCTGCGCTGGATCGCTTCTGGCAGGAAGCAGAACACATCGGAAGGAGCGGCGGCATGATTACGCAACCGCACTCACTGCCAATCGATGCAACAAATCAAACGCTCGCGCTCATGAAAGCCTCACATAGATGGCTACTCTGTAAGAGCGTCCCCAGGCCCAACGGGAAGGACGCCAAGATTCCATATTATGCCAATGGGAAGCCGCGTAGCGGCGCGCTCGACACCCCGGAAGACCGCGCGCAGCTCGTCACCTATGACGAAGCGATGACAGCAGCCCATAGATCGCCAGGCGTCTATGCGTGGGTCGGGTTTGCGTTGGGGCCTGATGGAAATGGAGGGAACTTTCAAGGCATTGACCTGGACGACATCAGTGCCAATCAGCTTTCGAGCATCGCCAACGAGTGGACAGTCGGTGCTTACGAATACTGGTGTTATACCGAACTCAGCCCGAGTGGCGCGGGGATGCACGTCATCGGTTACGGCCAACCATTCCCGCCACTCGGGCCCAATGGCACTGGCATTGAGGCTTATTCTTCAGGGCGCTTCTTCGCGTTCACTGGCGATGAAGTACTTTCGTGGGGCGAGCACGGACGGCTAGGCGACTTGTTCGACTACATCGAAGGTGTGCTGCGTCCGCGTTGGCTTAAGGGCAAAACCCCTCGTGACTTCTACGCTGGCGAGGCCAAGATTATCGCTTCGCCCACAACGATTGCCGCCCTGCGGTCGGCGATCCACTTCTGGAACCCCAACAACCGCGGTGAGTGGATCAGCGCGGGCATGGCACTCAAAGATTTGGGCACGCCGGGATTTGAGATCTGGAACACATGGTCGCAGTATTCGCTTGAGAAGTACGATCCAAAGGACGCGATACGTGTTTGGGAGTCGTTCAAGCCAAATGGGGGAACGAGCTACCAGTCAATCTTCAAGATTGCGCAGAACAAAACCATACCTTGGGTGAATCCAGACGGCAAGGAATCGCTGAGGGTGCGCTTCTGCAGTTGCGGCGCGACAGTAGCACTCCCGCCGCTGCGCCTCAATCTCGCAACTGGCGAATTGAATGTAGCTCCTAACGGGCAGGGAGGTAGATCATGAAAGCTGCTGAGACCATAATCGCTTGGAATTCAATCACCGACAAACCCAGTTGTCATCGAATTGGGCCTCCTGGCTCAATTGGGATAGGCCCGATTTGCAAAAACGATTTGGATTGGACCCATCCGTACATCTGTACTGGTGGTGCAGCGTATGTTCACCGTCGAGGGATGTCAGGGTTAGCGCAACAACTCGCTGTGATGGCAGACTGGTACAGGTTGGTCTATTGCAACGGCATCGAACCGTATCTTGCGCATCTCGCATTTTTGGAGATCAAAGAATACCAGACCTTCATCAAGTACAATGGAGCTGGTCCCGACAAGGGCGAACGCGGCCACGATCCTAATATCAGCTACGGCCGATCTATCAGAACCCCGCTGCCGGAAGTCAAAATTGTACGACAAGGAGAGGTAGTTCACTTCTGGCCCAAGGAGTGTGTTGTGCCCATCGTAACAGTCAAAAAATAACGGCGGGGAGTGCAGCCCCGCCGTCTTAGAAATTTTGGCAACCCATGGAAGGAGTATTGCCAATGGACGGTACTATAATACCATCACGCGCAGATTGCAAGCACAAAGTTTGCGGCCCCATTTCAGATATTCGGAGGGGCCGCAATGGTTGAGATTATCAACTTCGAAGCGCCCCAGCCGTTGCCTCTGTTTCCAGAACTGCTGCCAGGAACACCATTCCCCGTAGATGCTCTGGGCGCACTGGCAGAACCTGTGCGCGCGATTGCATCAAAAGTTCAGGCGCCTTACGCGATCGCTGCGCATTCAGTGTTAGCAGCGGTTACTTTGGCTGTGCAGGGACACGCTGATGTCGATCTACCATATGGTCAGACTCGTCCAATCTCGCTTTACCTTCTGACGGTTGCGGCTTCGTCAGATCGCAAAACAAGTACTGACAACGAAGCGTTGCGCCCGATTCATAAACACGAAGCGCTTCTCTCTGCGGACAACAAGCAACTAATGATCGTTTGGCGTGCGAGGCATGGCGCGTGGACAGCCCAGAAGAAAAAAATCGAGCGCGATGCTAGGCTCAGCCTCGACGCGCGCGAAAAAGCGTTGCTCGCTCTCGGCGCGGAGCCCGAGAAGCCGCTGCATCCTTTTTTGACTGTCAAAGATCTGTCAGTTGAGGGGCTCGTTAAAGAGATGCCTAATATGAATGCGTCCCTCGGCCTGTTCTCAAACGAGGGTGCTAGTTTCATCGGAGGATATGTGATGAGCAAAGATGCGAAGTCCCGAGGCGCAGCATGGCTCTCTGAGGCATGGGACGGGCAGGGAATCAGGCGCCTGCGTGCTGGCGACGGCGTTAGTGACATTCACGGGAGACGCCTTGCATTTCATTTGATGATTCAGACCAAGATCGCTACCGACTTTCTCAACGATCCCATTCTGCGCGATCAAGGGTTCTTAAGTCGCATCCTAGTCGCTGCGCCTGAATCCATTGCTGGCTACCGTCCATTCAGGGATACAGAATTGAAGGACGAACGCGCGATACAAGCCTACAGCGATCGGGTTGAGAGTATCCTTCGGATTCCGCTTCCTCTTTGCGACTGGAGTAATGGACTTGAACCGCGTGTGCTTAGACTCTCACCTGAAGCGCGTGCGCTGTGGATTGCCTTTCACGATCAAGTAGAGTTCGCGCAAAGAGAGGGTTGCGAGCTGTCTATGATAAAAGATTTTGCCGGAAAAGCTGGCGAAAACGTCTGTCGCTTAGCGAGTGTTCTAGCGTTGTACTGGGACATCAACACAGAAATCATTGATGCGCCCTTCATGCAATCCGCCATCGCCCTTACACATTGGTATTTGTCCGAAGCTATTCGTCAGTCGCAGGCAGGTTGGCGAAACCCAGAGTTGGTCAAAGCAGCGTCCGTACTTAAATGGGCGCAGTCGCAGTCTCAACCGGTCCATTTTAATGACATGCTAAGGCACGTGAGAATTCGCAAGAAGAACGAGCTTGAACCTGTGATTAAAATTCTTCTCGATTACCATTGGATAACTCAAGCTTCAGAACGCCCGCGTGCTTATTGGGTGCAACAGTGAGATGGAGAAGTGTAGCAATTGTAGCCACTGTAGCCCTAGGGAGAATTAAAAATACAATAGGGGGATCATCTAATCATTATTACAGCTTAAAAAATAAGATATATACTAAGTAATTGTAAACATTGGGTTTTGTACTGCAATAGGGAATTAATGCGTGTTTTTACTTTCCCCCGGCGGCTACACGGCTACAAAGGCTACAGTCACTATTCATTCACAACGTACATCGTGTGGAGTACTTTTTAAGCGTATGTAATTGTTGGGGGCCGAGAGCCTCTAGAGAAGGGAAAAATATCGCCTGCCGTGTCGCTCTACGAAACCGACACGCTGAAGTGAGACAATCCCCCTAAGAAGTGAGGCAATCTCTCTCTTCGTCGCCGACAAAGAAGGGTAACGATCGCCCCTCGCCCCTGCCCGTCGCTGTCTCGCCTTAGACCCTCAATCAAACATCTCCTTTGAGGGCCTCCGCTCCAGTACGTCAACGCGCCCAATCACTTCACGCATCCACGCAGGACAGCGTCTAGCCTAGGTCTAGCCGCAGGGGCTCCGCTTGGGTACTGCTGATGCACTGACGTGCAGGGGGGCGTGCGCTGTGCGGGGGGGCAGCGTAGGGGCTGCTTTTTGACCGGGGCGCAAACGCGTGCGGGGCCGCGCTACAGCGCGTTTGCGTGGGGGGCCTGTACATGGGGAGCGCAGCACTGTAACGCGGCTGTACGCGGCTTAAAACGCCGCGCGCTATCAATACACATCTAAGCTATCCCGACGTGGCAGCTAAGACAGGCCAACCGCCCCCCGGGGTGATTTACAAATCGACTCTATCTATTATCGCCGGTGGGGGGCCGTCATTTCGCGCGCACTAAAAATTCGCGACATCCACACGATAGCTAAATTCGCGATACCCACGCACGCTAAAATTCGCGATCATCACGCCCTCAGCGCAATGACATTCGCTCCGGCAGCAATCGCAGCCTGTTGCTCAATAAAATCAGCAATCTTCTGCACCTCTGGCAAGAGGTACTGCAATCTTTGCGTCTGCAGATAGTGCTTTGCTGTGATGCCCTTCGGCACGTGATTGGTGAGCAACTCGATCTTGTGCAGGTCGATGCCGCATGCTGTCACACCGACTGAAACAAACGTCCTGCGCAAGTCGTGTGCGCTGATCCTATGACCAACGATCTCCGCCACCCTCTCCAACACTGCGCGTGCATCCATGAGATGTCCCTGCTTGCTGTCCGACGGGAAAACGAACTTGGCCTTGGCATCGAAGCGGCCCTTCAACAAAACTATGGCCTGCCTGCTCAGCGGCAGCCAGATTGGATTGGCGTTCTTGGGATCCGGGATGTGCCACCAGCCTGCGTCCAAGTTGACATTCTTCCATTGCAGCGACGCGGCTTCACCCCTCCTAGCTCCCGTCAGCAGCAAGAACATGACGAGGTCCCATCCTGCGGTGTCAGGTCCCGCGTTCTCCCGCATCCCAGTCAGCATCTGCCACACGGCCCCCACCCTGTGGGTCGGAATGTCCCTAGTGCGGGGCTTCAGCTGCACGAAGTGGTCCCTCAGGGCACCCACAGGGTTGTGTTGAATTAGCGGTGATCCATCCGACCTCTTATATTGACGCGCGGCGTAGTTCACCAGCGCGCGAAGCGTCGTCATGCTCAAGTTCGCCTGACCGGGAGCGGGACCACCCCTCAAACCCCGGCTCGCCATCTCCCCATATCTTCTACGCACATCAGTTTCAGTGATGGCGACGATGGGCTTGTCCTTCCAATCCGCGAAGACCCTTTCAACGTGTCGCTTGATCTCAGCCGCGCTACTCGCCTTCAGCTTCCCCGGCCTCCCGATGTAGCTCTCCATCACTTCGCTAAGCGTGACGCTCAGCGCTGCGTCCTGCCGCTTGACGTCGCGCGGGTCTACTCCCTCCCTCATGTCTTGCAGAATCGACTGCGCCTTGCTCCGAGCTAGATGCTCAGTGAACGTGCCGTAGGTGCCTATGGTGAATTGCAGCGCTCGGCCGCGCACCCTGCCCATCACGAAGAAGGTCTTCTTGCCCTCAGACGAGACGCGCAAGCCGTAGCCGCGAACCTCGCTGTCCCAGAGAATTCCTGCCTCGGTCGTTTTATCGATCAGTGTCTTTGTGATCTTTTTCGCCATCTCTCATCCATCACGTTTCTAGCACATTCCTAGCAACATGGACGAACTCAGATGATCATGCAACGACACCGTCAACGCTCTAAGTGATTGATCTTGCAACACGGATGCGCAAGGATGCGCAAGGACCAACACAGACAAACACCCCCTAAATCAAACTACGAATCTGGGGGTCAGGAGTTCGAATCTCTTCGGGCGCGCCAACACTTCTTCCGCATAATCAAGTGGTTACGCCCCACCCCTGCTCGTCAGCAATTGAGGTTCCGTCCCGCCGTTTCTAGCGTATGTCTAACAGGTGCTACGCGAGCGCTTGGCGGCTCGGAAACGCGGCAAAAATATTCTTAGGAATATCTTCCTTTTTCCCTTGCGCCGCTTGGGGCTATCGCGTAAAGTACCCCCTCGCAGCACTGCCCTCTTGCAGGGGAACATTGCTGCAATATCCCCTCTGATCGGCTGGTTGCACCTGAGGGCTTTTGGCTTCTTCGAAGCGAACTCTAGCCCTCAGGCCCCCCGCATCAAGCGCCCTTGGCGTCTGTCACCACCACCGTAACCACACGGAAGGACGACGCATGTCTAAAGACCGCCCCCAAATCAAAAAGGGTATGTTCCTGCTCGGTGGATCGCACCCTGCGCATCCCGCGCACTACGTCCCCACCTATGACCGTTCGTACTACTTTGGTCACCCCGACACCATAAAGGAGATAAAGGGCCGGCTCCAGCACTTGCAAGAAGCCATCGAGTTTATCCGGGCGGAGAAGCCAGCTCCTGTTGAGACTCAGGAACAGTGGCTGAAGCGGATGGGCTATTTGTGATTCTCGAAGTTGTGATCGCGGGATCGGATATTACGATTGACGGGGTGCGCATCACGCATGACGCCGTCTACGCTGCTCTGCCTATCCCGCTACTGCGTGAACACCGCACGTCCGACGTAGTGGGCGAAGTCTATCAGTTGCATCGGCGCGGTTCTGATCTGATCGCATTCTGCGAGACTGATGACGCTGATGACTACACCCACGTATCGCCGGGGCTCCGCGTGCTGTCACACGACCGCATGAAGCTGATCGAAGTTTCCCTCGTGCAGCAACCCAAGAGCTTGCGCACCCAGATCGTGCGACGGACCGCTAGTGATCCGGGTCGCAACTACATGCGCCTGAGGCGCGAGTATAGTGATTTGCTCATCCGTCGATTTCAAGTTCTGCAGCAACTCGTGAGGAGCATCTATGATCCCTGACGCAACCGAGAACCTCCGCTCCAGCTTGAAACGACTCTATCGACCTGAGCTTGCCAAGCAGTGCGGTGTCATCGATGAGAAGCTCAAGAACTTTATAGATGGCGGCTACCTGTCTGATGAGGACAAGGACCTTCTTACCAGTCATCTGTTCCCGTACCTTGTCTTCGACGCAGCTCGCGATCGCTTCGTCTCTCGTACCGTTACCTACGCCATCATGCAGGCGACCGCTTACCTACGACGCCGAACGCAGGATTGCCGTGACAAGCAAGACCTCGCGCGTCAGATGAAGATCAATCTCGTTACTCTCGAAGCGTTCGCCGAGGGCGATAATGATCTTAGTGTCGCGCAGAAGCAGGACCTGGCTCGCTTCTTTGATCTTCACAATCGAAAGTACGACGCCAAAACCGACTCGCTTGCGCCTCTTCCTGCAACGAGCCCCCCGCTCATTACTCCGCCCGAGGTCGCCGCTATTCCATGGCGTGAGCGGCAGGTACCGACACTCACCACTGTTGAGGAGGATGTTGCATGAACGAGCTCCCGTCCTGGCACCCCAAGAGGACTGGCATGTTTCAGCCCGGTCACAAGGTTGGGCGCCCCAAGGGCGCACCGGACAGGATTCCGGCCGACCTTAAGAAGAGCTTCATAGAAGCGTTACGCTCGTTCGGCTCC
>Ga0105098_10000841_pt1 | contig 10913 bp, 8 predicted proteins | sample PPLLak21cMay2015_FD_79137 | JGI IMG/M metagenome (GOLD analysis project Ga0105098, IMG submission 79137) | Freshwater sediment microbial communities from Prairie Pothole Lake near Jamestown, North Dakota, USA - PPLs Lake P7 Core (1) Depth... | ecosystem: Environmental > Aquatic > Freshwater >... | reverse complement strand
GTTGGGGATGGGCTGACCAAGCACCACCAGTTGAAAGAAGGCGATGACGGCGACGATGGGGATCAGATCGCGGATGCTGTCGGCGAAGGAGGCGAACAGTTGCAGGATGAGGGCCTTCATCTGTGGTTCATCACCAGGCTCCAGGGGTTAGAGGGGATGCCTGTCGAGAAGGACTGGGGCTGAATAGCTAGCCTAAGGCCTGAGCGGCGCGCGACATTAACAAATAACGGCGCATAGTGAAAGGAGAAAGTTGGCCACGGTAGCCGATCGGGTGCGCAAAACAGCGCCAGAACTGTCCTTGCCTCATGGATGAATCCGTGGGTTGTTGAATTTACTTACAAAAAACTAGAATCACTGTGCGGGAAACCAACCCTGAACTCCGGGCTTATACCTGAGTAACGCCAGTCCTTGTTCACTGGCATGGAGACGAATGAGAACACCGCCCTGGCGGTCGGCTGACAATGGCCGGCGGGATCAGCTTCGCCAGAAGGTGGGTGAAAGCAGAACCAGTAGGGTGAAGATCTCCAGTCGGCCCAGGAGCATGGCAAAGCAGAGGATCCATTTGGCGGGGGAGTTGAGGTCAGCGAAATGGGCGCCGACTTCGCCCAGGCCAGGTCCCAGGTTGTTGATGCTGGCGGCGACGGCGGAAAAGGCCGTGGTGAGATCCAGGCCAGTGGTGGCCAGCGCCAGGTACATGAGGGTGAAGCTGGCGACATAGAGGGAGAAAAAGCCCCAAACGGCATCCACGACGCGATGATTGACGCTGCGGCCACCGACCCTGACCGGCAACTGGGCGCTGGGGTGGATGAGGCGGTCGATCTCACGGAGGCCCTGTTTGATCAAGAGCAGGAAGCGGATGACCTTGATGCCGCCGCCGGTGCTGCCGGCGCAGCCACCGACGAAGCTGCTGAAGAGCAGCAAGATGCCGAGAAAGGCCGGCCATTCATAAAAGGCAGTGGTGGTGAAGCCGGTAGTGGTGGCGATGGAGACGGTGTGGAACAGGCCCTGGGTGAAGGACTCGCCCCAACCGGCGTAGGTCCCTGTCAGGTAGAGGCCGAGAAAAACGGCGGCGGTAGTGGCCCCCATGAGGGCCAGATAGAAGCGAAATTCGCTGTCCACCCAGTAGCCATGCAGACTTTTTCGATTCCAGGCAATGAAGTGGAGCGCAAAATTCACGCCAGAGATGAGCATGAAGACGACGGCGATCATCTCGATCAGGGTGCTGTCGAAATAACCGAAGCTGGCGTCGTGGGTGGAGAAGCCGCCGATGGCCACGGTGGAAAAGGCATGGCCGATGGCGTCGAAGGGGGTCATGCCCGCCAGCCAGTAGGCCAGGGCGCAGGCGATGGTCAACCCGAGGTAGATGTACCAGAGGGCCTTGGCGGTCTCGGTGATGCGGGGCGTCAGCTTGTTGTCCTTCATGGGCCCGGGCGTCTCCGCCCGGTACAACTGCATGCCGCCGATACCGAGCATGGGCAGGACGGCGACCGCCAGGACAATGATGCCCATGCCGCCCAGCCATTGAAGCTGCTGACGGTAGTAGAGGATGGCGGGCGGCAGGTTGTCGAGGCCGACGATGACCGTCGCTCCGGTCGTCGTCAGGCCCGAGATGGACTCGAAGACAGCGTCCGTGAGCGAGAGGTGGGGATGCGTCGACAACACGAAGGGAAGGGCGCCGGCCAGTCCCAGGACGCTCCAGAACAGTACCACCACCAGAAAGCCATCGCGCAGCTTGAGTTCCTCCCTTCGCTTGCATACCGGCAGCCAGATCAGGACGCCCAGGCCAAGAAGGGCGGCGAAGGCTTTGAGAAAGGGGGTCGCCGTGCCGTCTTCATAGAAAAGCGACACCAGTGCCGGTGGCAGCATGGTGAGGCTGAATAACATCAACAGGAGCCCGAGGATTTTCTGGACGGCATTAAGTTTCATGCTAGGGTCTACCCCACCAGTGGGCGAGAGGCAGGGCGCCATCCCGCACTGGACACACCGCCCCTGCCGATCCTGGGTGATCCTGATAGTTCATTTCGGACTGGGCCCTAGACCCTCATTCTCACAAGAAGGTGATCGGCACCTGAAACAGCCGCTCGACCTCCGGCACCCGGCGCTTGTCCTGAAGAAAGAGGATGAGGTGATCCTCTGCCTGGATCAGGGTGTCGTGATGGGCCATGAGCACTTCCTCGCCGCGGACGATGGCGCCAATGGTGGCCCCCTCGGGTAAGGCGATCTTCTCGATGGGCCTGCCCACGACCTTGCCGAGGCTGGCGTCGCCATGGGCTATGGCCTCGATGGCCTCGGCCGCGCCGCGCCGTAGGGAATGCACGGCGACCACATCACCACGTCTGACATGCTTGAGGAGGCTACCGATGGTGGCCTGCTGGGGAGAGATGACGATGTCGATGACGCTGCCTAGCATCAACTCGGCATAGGCCGGACTGTTGATGAGGGCCATGACCTTGCGCGCCCCCAGCCGCTTGGCCAACATGGCCGAGAGGATGTTGTCCTCGTCGTCATTGGTGATGGCGCAGAAGATATCCGTGTCCTCGATATTCTCTTCTCGCAGCAGGTTGGCGTCCGAGGCGTCGCCATGGAGGATGAGCGTATTTTCCAGGAGTTCGGCGATCTGCTTGCAGCGGTTAAGATCACGCTCGATGACCTTGACCCTGAAGTTGTCCTGGGTGGCGAGGGCGAGCCGGGTGCCAATATTCCCCCCACCAGCGAAGATCAGCCGCTTGTAGGGTTTCTCCATCCGTTGCAATTCGCCGATCATGGCCTGGATGTGGTCGGGCGTGGCGACGAAGAAGACTTCGTCATCGGCCCGGATCACGGTTTCGCCGCTCGGCTGCAAGGCGCCGTCCTGGCGATAGATGGCGGCGACGCGGATATCGATATCCGGCATGTGGTCATGAAGGTCGCGCAGGGCATGTCCGACCAGGGGTCCACCCTCGCGGGCCCGCACCGCCACCAGACGCACGCGGCCGCCGGCGAAATCGAGCACCTGGAGGCTGCCCGGATTCTCGATCAGACGCATTATGTAATGGGTGACGATCTGCTCCGGGCTAATACAGACGTTGATGGGCAGGGCGCCGGGGGCGAAGAGTTGGGGGTATTCGAGAAAACCGGGGGAGCGCACCCGCGCGATGCGGGTCGGGGTGTGGAAGATGGTATAGGCGACCTGACAGGCGACCATGTTGGTCTCGTCACTGTTGGTCACCGCCAGGATGATCTGGGCATCCTCGGCCCCGGCGCGGCGGAGGACGTCGGGGTGCGCCGCGTGGCCAACCACGGTACTCAGGTCGTAGTGGTCCTGGAGATCCCTCAGCAAGTCGGGGTTTTGATCGACGACCGTGATGTCGTTGGCCTCGCCCGACAGGCTCGCCGCCACCGACCGGCCGACCTGGCCGGCGCCTAGTATGATGATCTTCATTAGTGGTGGAAGCTGTCCTGGTGGTTAGAGGAAGCTAGGCTGGGAATCTGGTTTCTCCCCCAATCTGCTGGCGGATGTAGATTCTAGCGCCTTTCCTTGATCTCGATCCCCAGGGAGCGGAGCTTACGGTAGAGGTGGGTACGCTCCATGCCGGCCTCCTTGGCCATCTTGCTCACATTGCCCCCGTGCTTCTCGAGCTGGTAGTCGAGATAGGCCTTCTCGAATTGCTCCCTGGCTTCGCGCAGAGGCTGGTCGAAGGACATTATGCCCTCCAGATTCGGGGGGGGCACCGTCGGGTTGGCGCCTAAGGTGGTCTCGACTTCTTCTTGGGAGATCTCGTCGCCGGTGCCGAGGATAAGGACCCGCTGGACCAGGTTCTTGAGTTCCCGCACATTGCCAGGCCACCCATAGTTGCGCAAATAGTTCTGGGCACCGACGCTGAAGCGTCGGTAGGGCAACTTCTCATGGGTAGCAAAGTAATCGACGTAATGGTTCAAAAGTTCCGGGATATCCTCGTTGTGTTCCCGCAGGGGCGGAACATTCAGGGGCACGACGTTGAGGTGATAGAAAAGATCCTCGCGAAAACGCCCGGCGCGGACCTCTTCCTCCAGGTTGTGCTGGGTGGCGGCAATGAGACGGACATCGATGTTGACCGGCTCGGTACCACCCACGCGCAGGAAGGATCCCGTGTCCAGGGCCCCAAGCAACTGACCCTGGACGCCCAGGTCCATGTCGCTGACCTCGTCGAGGAGCAGGGTACCGCTGGCGGCCTGTTCCAGGCCGCCATAGTGGACATGGCCGTCCTGCTCGCTGCCGAAGAGTTCCCGGGCGGCGTTGGCGCGGGCGATGCCAGAGACACCAAGGTCGATGAAGGGACGGTCACGGCGGGCGCTCTGGGAGTGGAGGTAGCGGGCGAAGGTCTCGCGGCCGCTGCCGGCCTCGCCGGTGATCAGGACCCAGGTGTCGTGCTGGGCGATGCGCTTGACTTGCTCGCGCAGGCGCTGCATGGCCGAGCCGCGGCCGATGGGCTCCTGGGTCAGGGTGGTGCGCCGCTTGAGGCCGATGTTCTCCCGCGCCAGCTTGTCGGCCTCCAGGGCACGCTCCGTGGTCAGGAGCAGCTTGGCCATGGAGAGGGGCTTTTCGAGGAAGTCATAGGCCCCCAGGCGGGTTGCCTCCACCGCTGTTTCCACGGTGCCGTGGCCGGACATCATGATCACAGGGCAGGGCAGGCCATCGTCAGCGGCCCATTCCTTGAGAAGGCTAATGCCGTCCAGATCGGGCATCCAGATATCCAGCAGGATGAGGTCGGGCCGGCGCTCGCGCAGGGCGCGGCGGGCGGCGGCGCCGTTCTCGGCGATGACGACGGCATAGCCCTCGTCCTCCAGGATCTCCTGCACCAGGCCGCGGATGTCCGGTTCGTCATCGACTACCAGGATATGGGCTGCGCTCATGCTCGTTCTCGGTCTGGCTGGGCGCCGGCGGCGCGGGTGGGTTCGGGGTTTCCAGGGGTCGGGACCGCCGGCTCGTTGGGGTGGCCGTCACGCCACAAGGGTAGGCGGGCCGCCACGCGGGCACCGCCATTGGCGTTTTCGGCCCAAATGATACCGCCGTGTTCCTCGATAATCTTCTTGACGATGGCCAGGCCCAGGCCAGTGCCCTTGGCCTTGGTGGTGACATAGGGCTCGAAGAGACGGCCAATGAGGGTCTCGTCGAAGCCACCCCCATTGTCCTCCACCGCCAGTTCCAGGAAGGGGCGATCCTTTTCGTGCAGGCGGAGGGTACTCACCCGGATGTGTCCCCCAGGCCTCTCCTCCACCGCCTCCAGGGCGTTCTTGACCAGGTTGTGGACGACCTGGCGCAGGCGCAGGGGGTCGCCCTTGATGAGGGCCTCCCCGGCCTGGAGGTCCGTCTTGATGGCGGGCACGGCCCGATAGAGTTCCATTACCTCGGCCACCAGCTTGTCCAGGCGCAGGGGGGCCGGCTCCATCCTGGGCGTGCGGGCATAGTTGGAGAAGTCGTTGACCATGGTCTTCATGGCCTCGACTTGCTGGACGATGGTGTGGGTGGCGCGGTCCACCACCCGGGCGTCCGCTTCCGGCAGCTTGGCCAGGAGCTTGTGGCGCAGACGCTCCGCCGAGAGCTGGATGGGGGTCAGGGGGTTTTTAATCTCATGGGCCAGGCGGCGGGCCACCTCGCCCCAGGCGGCGTCCCGTTGGGCCATGATAAGGCGGGTGATATCGTCGAAGACCACCACATGGCCATGGGCCTCGCCGGCCTTATGGATGAGAGGGCTGCCGCCGCAGAGCAAGACCTGCCGGCCCTCGGCGCTGAAAAGGGTGACCTCCTCGCGCCATTCCACCAGGCCCGCGAGATGGGGACCTATGGCCTCCACCCAGGCCAGGAGACCAGGCCTTACCAAGGCCAGATCGTTCAGATCCCCATTGGACAGGTTCGCCTCCCCCACGGCCAGGATCTGGCGGGCCGCCGGATTGACGGTGCGCAGCCGGTGGGCGCCGTCGAGGACAATGACGCCGGAAGAAAGGCGGCCCAGCACTGTCTCCAGGTAGGCGCGTTCGTCCTCGACCGCCTGCTGGCTGCGGGCCGCCGCGTCCCGGGCCCTGGCCACCCGGCGGGTCATGGAATTGAAGGAGGCGACCAGAAAGCTGAGCTCATCCTCGTGGGAGGGCAGGGGCAATTGCTGCTCGTAGTCGCCCTCCGCCACGGCCCGGGTTCCGCGGGCGATGGCCGCCACCGGCGCCACGAGCCGCCGCGCCACATGAAAGGCGGCGACGAGGGCCGTCAGCAGACCAAAGAGCAGCACCAGGGACAGGGTGAGGGAAAAACTCCATTTGAGGGACTGGCGCAGATAGGCCAGTTCCTTGTAACGGTTATAGGCCGTCTCGAGCTTGGCCGCCAGTTCGCCGATGTGATCCGAGGTCGGGAAGATGGCCTGCATGACCAGGTCGCGCCCACTGGGATCCGCGGCCAGGACACGGACCACCAGTTCATGGTTGGGGGTCGTCTCCAGGGCCACCTGATTGATACCAAGGCTGGCCCGCCGCAGCAGTTCGCGCTCCGGCAGGTTGGGCACCAGTTGGGTCGGATCCTCGCTGGCATTGCCCCGCACCTGGCCGTTGGCGCCGAAGACCGCGATCTCCAGGGCGCCGGCGCGCTGGCGGAGCTGGCCCAGGCTTAAGGCCAGGGCGGTGGTAGAGCTGTCCTCGATCCCATCCATGAGCTGTTCCGTGTACCGCATCAGGACTCGCTGGTTGAGGTCCAGCGAGGCCTGGTTGAGGGTGAGGGCATCCTCCATGGCGCGGTCGATCTCCACGTCGAACCAGGAATCGATGCCACGCAGCAGGAAGCCGAGGGAGTAGTAATAAACGACACCGACGGGCAACAGGGAAATGAGGGCAAAGAGGAGGACGAGGCGGCCAGTGAGACGCGAGCCGGCGGCCTGGCGGCGGTAGCTGCCAACCAGCTTGACCAGGTTGATCACCACCATGGTCGCCAGGGCAAGGAGACCGGCCAGGACGATAAAGAGGAGGGGGACGAAGGCCCGGCTGAGGGCCTGGGAATTCTGGACGGCGCCGCTCATGAGGTCGAGGGCGACCAGGAGGACGAGGAGCAGGATGGCGGCCGGGATCAGCCCCGGCTTGCGCCAGCGGCTCAGGGTCGCAGCGGCCATGTAGTCCAGCCGGTCGAGAGCTTCCAGGAGGGGAGGAGATAGGCCATGGGCTTGAGGGGTAGGGGTAATTCCTCGATGTCCAGGGCTACTCGCAGGTGAATCTCGTAGTCCTTGCCCGCCAGGAGTTCGTCCCGGCCGAGGAGGGGCAGGTCGCGCAGATCCCCCAGGGCGGCGATGGCGGCGTCACGGGTGACATAGCTCCGGCCACCCCCCGGCACTGGCCCCACCAGATAGCGACCCGCCAGGGGTTGGTAGCGGATCTCGAAACGGAGCCGGCGATCCACCAGGCTCTCCTCCCAGACCCAGGCGCTGGCCTCACGCACCTGGTAGTGGACCTCCAGGGTGAGAGGCACGCCATTATCCAGGGCCTCCAGGGCGACGGGGCTGAGGGCCGGGTCGATAAGGGCATCCATCACCAATTCTTCGCCATGCAGACGCGTCTCCACGGCCTCGACCTGGAAGGCAGGCCTGGCCAGCGCCAGGCCGGGCAGCAGGAGAAGCAGGGCCAGCCAGAGGAAATTCGCCTTCAGACTTCGTCGTGGAGAGGGGACCGGGGCCATCAGGGGGATACCTTGAGCAACAGGGCAAAATAGAAACCGTCGCCACCATCCGGCGTGGGCAGGATCTGATGGCCGGCGGATACCTTGAGGCCCCAGGTCACCGCCAGGGGGGCCTCCCGTGCATCAGGCCACCGGGAGAGGAAGGCTCGAATTTGGCGCTCGTTCTCCTCCAGCAGCAGGGAGCAGGTGACATAGAGCAAGGTGCCGCCGGGGGTCAGGAGGGGCCAGATGGCATCCAGCATCCGCCCTTGGCGGGCGCTCAGGGCGGGTATGTCGTCCCGCCGCCTGAGCCACTTGATGTCCGGATGGCGGCGGATGACACCGGTGGCGGAGCAGGGGACGTCGAGGAGGATGCGGTCATAGGTCCCCTGGGCCCACTCCCCGGCGGGGGCGGTGGCGTCCCCCGCCATGAGCCGGGCGGTCAGGGACAGGCGGTTCAGGTTGTGACGAACCTGTTCAAGGCGCTGGGGGTCGATGTCGAGGGCGGTGAGGTCCAGGCGGTTGTCCGCCAGTTCGAGGAGGTGGGCCGTCTTGCCCCCCGGCGCCGCGCAGACATCGAGTACCCGTTCCCCGGACCTGGCCCCCAGAAGGGGTGCCGCCAGTTGGGCGCTGGCATCCTGGACCGATACCAGGCCCTCGGCGAAACCGGGCAGGCGCGCCATGGGCAGGGGCTGATCCAGCACCAGCCCGGCCGGTGTATCGATGGTGGGTCGCGCCGCGATCTGGATATCGGCGAGCCGTGCGGCGTATTCGTCGCGGCCCATGGCGAGACGATTGACGCGCAGAAACATGGGCGCCTGGGTATTGCTGGCCTGGGCGATCTCGCGCCAGTGGGCCGGCCAATCGGCCTTGAACCGATCCAGAAGCCACTGGGGAAAAAGCCAACTGGTCTCCTCGTTGTGGTCCGCCCGGGCCAGCAGGGCCTCGCGCTCGCGCTGAAAGCGGCGCAGCAGGGCATTGACCAGATTCGCCGCCCAGTCCTTGCCCAGAACGCGGGCCGCCGCCACGCTGGAGGCCACGGCCGCGTGGGGTGGGATGCGGGTGGCGAGGAGCTGGTAGAGGCCGATCAGGATCAGGGCCTCGAGATCGCCATCCTCCTGCTTGAGGGGCTTGTTGAGCAGTTGGGACGCCAGGGCCCGCAGCCGCGGCAGCAGGCGCAGGGTGCCAAAACTCAGTTCCTGGACCAGGGGCCGGTCGCGCTCGTGATCCAGTCCCTCAACATGCTCCAGGGCCTCGGTGAGGGAACGGCCCCGGTCGATGACGGCCTGGACGGCACGCGCCGCCGCCGCCCGGGCCCGGGCGCCGGCGGAAGCCTCGGCGCTGGACTTGGCGGCGGCCGCCATCGCCTTAGGGTGGCGACTGGGCCAGGGACTCTGGTTGAGATCAGCCAAGCCGTTGCCCATCCAGGTGGCGGGCCTTGAGGAATTCGGCGGCCGGCATAGGTCGCTTTCCCGGCGGTTGCAGGCGGGTGAGGCGTAGCAGGCCCTGCCCCGTGGCAACCTCGATGCCGCTTCGGGTGGCGGCCACCACCTGGCCGGGCAGGGCCCCCCTGGCATCTCCTTCCGCCAACTCGCTACCCCAGAGGCGCAGGCTGGCCCCGCCCAGGTGGGTCTGAGCCACGGGCCAGGGGTCGAAGGCGCGAATGAGGCGGTCGATCGCCACCGCCGGCCGCGCCCAGTCCACCTCCGCCTCGTCCTTGGCGAGCTTGCGGGCATAGGTGGCGCCCGCTTCGTTCTGTACCTGGGGCGCCAGGCTGGCGTCGGCGATACCGGGCAGGGCCTCCACCAGGGTCGCGGCGCCCAGGAGGGAGAGCTTGTCGTGCAGGCTGCCGCCGGTCTCCCGCGGGTCGAGGATCAGGCGCCGGAGCAGGTACATGGGCCCGGTGTCGAGCCCGGCCTCCATGCGCATGATGGTGACGCCGCTTTCCTCGTCGCCGGCCAGGATGGCGCGCTGGATGGGGGCCGCGCCGCGCCAGCGCGGCAGCACGGAGGCGTGAACATTGACGCAGCCCAGGCGAGGGACATCAAGGACCGCTTGGGGCAGCAGCAGGCCGTAGGCCACTACCACCATGAGATCGGCGCCCTGCTCGCGCAGGGCCGCCACCGCCGCCGGGTCCCGCAATGTCTCGGGCTGGAATACCGGCAAACCGGCGGCCCGGGCGGCCTCCTTCACCGGACTGGCGGTGAGCTTGCGCCCACGCCCCGCCGGGCGATCCGGCTGGGTATAAACGGCGGCTATCCCATGCCCGGCGTCCAGCAGGGCCTGGAGGCAGGGCACGGAAAAGTCCGGTGTCCCGGCGAAGATGATCCTGAGCGGTTGCATGGTGGTTTAATTTATAGTTCTAAGAAATTCTAAGATATAGATGTAACTATTTTAATTTTGTTATTTGCTATGTCTTGAGATGATGGTCAACTTCATTATCCAGGGCCTGCCGCCCTTCTTCCTGCTGGGCCATCAATTGGTAGAGTAATTTTCTTCTGGAAACTTAGCACTAAAATGTAAAACTTGATACCGATCCTTATGGGGACGCGGGGAGCCTGGGCCCCCGGCGACCTCAAATAACGGCCCGCCGGGGCTCCGCCGGCTCGGGCTTGCGCTGCCGGTCCTCCTTCTCCAGCTTCTTGCGGATGCGTTGCCGCTTGAGGGAGGAGAGGTAATCGACAAAGAGCTTGCCGTCCAGGTGGTCGATCTCGTGCTGGATACAGACCGCCAGAAGCCCCCCCGTCTCCAGTTCGAAGGGCTGGCCATCCCGGTCCAGGGCCCGCACCCGCAGCCGCTCGGCCCGGGTCACCGGCTCGTAAAAGCCGGGTACCGAGAGACAGCCCTCGTCCATCTGCTCTTCGCCTTCCCGCCACAGGATCTCCGGGTTGATGAGACAGAGGGGCTGATCCTGGTTGTCGGAAATGTCGATGACGACCAGCCGCAGGGGGATGTCCACCTGGATCGCGGCCAGACCTATGCCAGGCGCCGCGTACATGGTCTCGAACATGTCGTCGATGTAGCGGCGTATGCGATCGTCAACCTGGGCCACCGGCTTAGCCACATTGCGCAGTCGCGGATTGGGAAATGTCAGAATATCGAGTTGGCTCATGTTGTTTCAGAGGAAATGGGAGGTGGCGAGCAACCCAAAAGGCCTTGGGAGTCGAGGCAGATCTCCAGAGCCTGATTCCCAGCCAGGTGAGTGGCATCCAGGCCCCTGGGCCCCTGGAATCCTTCAAGAAACCTGGCAACGCCAGCGATTGCC
>Ga0105098_10000838_pt1 | contig 10939 bp, 9 predicted proteins | sample PPLLak21cMay2015_FD_79137 | JGI IMG/M metagenome (GOLD analysis project Ga0105098, IMG submission 79137) | Freshwater sediment microbial communities from Prairie Pothole Lake near Jamestown, North Dakota, USA - PPLs Lake P7 Core (1) Depth... | ecosystem: Environmental > Aquatic > Freshwater >... | reverse complement strand
GGGCGGCCGCTGCGCAGCGACGAGAAGACGTTCCACAGGAACGGCAGCATCGCGACCGCGATTGTGAAGCCACCGATCGTCGCCACGAGGTTCAGGTCGTTCCAGCCGGCCGTGGCGCTGTAGTCGGCGATCCGGCGGGTCATCCCGTCCGTCCCCAGGAGGTGCACGATGCCAGTTGTCTCAGACGGTTCGACGGATGGCGGCCGCATGATTTCGTCGAAATTCACGTTGTACCAGGGCGACTTCACGGGAGCTATATATGGAGAGAGGAGCGCAGTCACGCACAGGACGCAGAACAGGATCAGCGCCGCCATACCCGTCCTCGATCTCCTGAATCCGCCGAGGATGGCCCTTGCGAAGCACACGATATCCTTCGCCATGACGCGCCCAGACCATGGCGTGCCAGGCATGCACTTGGTGACAGCCGCGCTCTGGTCGAAAGGACGGTCGGTTTGACCAGTCTCCCCCCGAACTAAGAACCATTTCATCAATCGCAACGACATGACGGCGGCGAAGGTGACCATCGAGCATGCAAGAGCCGCTGCCGCGAGGACCGGGAAGTCTCCCCGGTAAGTGGCTATCAACATCAGGGAGCCGAGTCCATCGAACTTGAGGACAATTTCTGCCATGAGGACGCAACACATGGCCCACGATGCGAAGGACAGGGAGGTCCCGACAAAGGCACCCTTGACCTCCGCAATATACCTCCGCAATCCGGTGGCCCTGGGGTCGACCGAAGCGCTGGCGGGTCGTCCATTCGTCTCGCATTCCATGCGACGCGCGAGGACCAGGTACATTCCTAGTGTGGGGACAAGCGACACGAATAATGGGGCGAGTGAAGATTGCACCAGTTCGGCGAAAGAGGACCAGTTGTGCCACCATCCTCCTCCATAATGCACTGTGGCTTCATCCATTCCCATCCCCCAGTTGTAGAGCATGATCATCATGATGGCGAATCCGGTCACAGGAAGTGACACGAGGACCACAGAGATCAGGTAGGACTTCCGTTGAGACCTTCGACCATTCCGTCCGGACAGGCGACTGATGATGGGCCCACCGATGAGCGCCGAAAGGAGGACAACCACGGTCAACAGGAACACCGTCCCTAAGACGAATGATGGGAGGATGTCACTCACCTCGACCCCGCTGAGTGACACGGAGAAATCGCCTCTGGTCGTGTCGTAGAGGTAGTCGAGGTATTGCACTGCGATAGAATCGTTCATTCTGAAGTCGGACAAGACGACCCACCAGTGATCACGATAGTCCATGAGGCTCGGCATGGCCATTCGTGTCGGCCCGCTCGATGGGACCACACGGAGGAGGACGAAGTTGACAGTCAGAACAAGGTAGAGCGCTACCACAATCACGGCGGCCTTCTTGATGGCCCAGCCAAGTCTTCTTTCACGGCTTTCACCCACGACCATCACCAGTCGTCACTAACGGGACACGCGCTATAAGAACCAGGTAGCAGTACCTCGACCGGAGTCTGCGCGGACGGGAGCCTCGTCCAAGAACTCAAACCCGCCCGGAGTGAAAGCCAGGGGGAAGGACCAATGGGGGCTCAGGACGCCTCGACGGGGGAGGTGGGAGTCGTAGGCGCCGGCATCGGCCATGATGCGACTGCTCCCCTCCTGATGACGTTCTCCGCCGCGCCGAGGGCGACGTAGAAGCTGATCGTGATCACGGCAGCGAGGACAGTCGGCATCAGTATGCCCCAGTGGGCGCCTGGCACCCACGCGATGTCCAGCGAGTTGCCGATGATGCTGAGAAGACGGGTGTCGTTCGGCGAGATGATCGTGGCACCCATGACGAGCAACGGCATGCTGACGAGGACCGCGAACCTGGAGGCGCCCAGCGCGTCCGCAACGGCGAGAGGCAATCTGCCCTTCGTCCGGGTCATCGCCCCGTACTTCGAGGCACGGCCCACCATCGACCAATACCATCCGTACAATGTGACAACAGCGGTCCATCCGAGCCAGAGGATCCCGCCTCCATGAAGTTGGTACATGTCGCGCACTATGTAGATGCTAAACAGGAATAGCGACAGGGGAATCGACAGGAATGCCATGCTCACTCCCTCGAGGATGGGGGAGCCAGCTCGGACGAGCCTTCTTGGAGCACCGACAGACAGACCTCCCGCAGCCGAAAGCAGCAACCCGAGGACCGTCGACAGGGCGACCATGAGCGCGACCGAGACAAGCGTCTCGCCGACCGCCTGCACAGTCATGCTGTAAATGTCCCTCGCAAGCTTGTCCGTCGCGAACGGGTGGACGACCCCGTCGATGGGCGACGGCGACAAAGAGGGCGGCTCTAGGAGTGCGAGCTGTTCTGGAGGAAGGACCCTTGAGGTGTCCTCGACCGTCGACAGCGGCCCCGCGAAGACGGCCACGATGCAAAGGGCCGCGATGACCACCAGGGCGGCCACTCCCGGCAAGGACCTCGCGTAGCCACTGACTGCGGCATTCACCGACCTGAGCGCTGCCCGCCAGTCCATCTTCCCCCGCGGAGGACGCATGGGCCCCGGGTTCTGGACAGCCTGGACCGGCACATATGCGGGGGCCACCGCCTTCAACAAGAGGCTTGTCACGGCGATGACTGTCAAAGGCAGCAGGGAGGACACCAGGACCCCCGACATGATCAATGGCACGTCCTGTACCGAGAAGGCTGAAAACGTCACATCGCCGATGCCCTCGTATCGGAACGTGATGTCGGATATCAGGGCGCAGGACATGATCCATGAGACGAAGAAGAGTGAGATGGGACGCTTCGACGCGAACCCGAGCATGATGGACCTTAGGAAGCGGGGCTCCCGGAGCTCTGACCGGAAGAGCACCGCGTAGAGTCCGATGGAGGGGAGAAGGGCTGAAAGGATGGGAAGCGTGGAGGACTCGTAGATCCTGGTGATCAGGCTCGACGAGTTGTAGTTCCACCGCATCTGGCTCTCCCAGTCCCCGCTCAGCTGGTATGGGAGGTCCAACGCCGAGTTGAGCAGCAGCAGTGTCGCTGCAAAGCCAGCTACGGAGAATGCGGTCAGCCCCAGGATGACGGATGAATACGCCAAGCCACAAGGTCCCTTCCGTCCGCCCAGAGTCCTTGTCAGAGCGGCACCGATGAGGACTGATAGGACGAGCACCGAGAAGAAGAGGACGAGGGTGTTGGGCAGGGATTCTCTCAGGATGGCTGAACACTCAATTCCGGGATGCAGCTCGATGCTAGCGTACAAGTCGCCTCTTGTGACGTCACCCAGATAGTCGAAGTACTGGACTATCAACGGATCGAGAATCCGAATGTCGTTCCAGAACTCGAGGATGGGGTCGCTGCCGCTGAGACCTGGGTAGATGACTCGCCCCGGAATCGGGTCGGCCCGATATGGAATGAACAGGAGGAAGTTGATGGAGACAATCACGTAGAAGGCGATGACGATGATCACGGTCTCTTTCAGCACCCTCATCGGCATTGCATGAAGACTCGCCAGACGACCATCCACCTATTTGAAAATCGAGACATCGCTATAAGAATCAAAGCGTTTCACCCGCGGGAGCGTCCGTGACATCCGACGGGCGTCATGCGTCAGGCGCGCGATAGCCAATCCATCAATCTCATATAGGCGGCTCGCCCAATACTCAGCCCGTGAAAGCGAAGCTGGTCAGGATAGCCGAGGAGGTCATGGACGCCTACAGGCTCCTCCCCAAGGACTTCGGCGGGCACATCGAGGTCGGGAGGGGTGCGAGCGGGTCCGCCACCTCCAGGATCGACCGGTGGGCCGAGGACATCGTCCTCGGCCTCGTCGAGAAAGAGAACCTCGACGTCAATGTGCTCAGCGAGGAGATAGGGTTCGTCGACCGGGGCAAGAAGAGGACCATGGTCCTGGACCCCATCGACGGCACGCTGAACTGCACCAGGGGCATCCCGTTCTTCTCAGTCTCCATGGCCGTCTGCACCAAGACCATGTCGGATGCCGACCTGGCCGTCGTCAAGAACCTCTATACCGGGGACACCTACACGGCCGGGAGGGGCAGGGGCGCTGAGCTCAACGGTCACAGGATCGCGGTCTCGAAGTACAGCAGGGACGACGCGGTCTTCCTCATGTTCGACGGGCTCGATGTCGCCCCCGAATCGGAGAAGGTCAAGCAGCTCGCGAGGAGGGTCAGGACCATGGGCTGCGCCTCCCTCGAGATGAGCCTCGTCGCCCAGGGCTCGGCACAGGCTCACTACATGAACTGCACCAGGTTCAATAGGATGATACGCGTTGTGGATATCGCCGCCAGCGCGCTCATACTGCGCGAGGCGGGAGGCGAGGTCGTCGACCTCGAGGGCGCGAAGCTGGACATGGAGCTCTCGCTCGAGGACAGGAAGAACTTCCTCGCCTACGGTGACCCGAAGGTCAAGGAGTTGGTCCTACGAGGATAGGAATCACCGGCACGCCCGATCTCAAGAACTTCCGGCCCGTCGCGAAGAACGTCATAGACGCCCTCAAGCTGAAGGGAGTCGACTACATGGTCGACGAGGCGGCTGCGGCGGAGCTCGGGGAGAGCGGCACGAAGATCTCGAAGATGAAGGCGGACGTCATCATCACCGTCGGTGGAGACGGGACGATCCTGAGGACGCTCAGGGAGACGGACAAACCCATCCTCGGTATCAACGCGGGGGTGCTCGGCTTCCTGACGGAGGTCCAGCCGAGCGACGTCCACACGGCCATCACCAGGCTCCTCGGCGGCAAGTACTCCATCGACGAGAGGCTCAAGCTCAAGACCGTCATCGACGGGAAGCGCATAGAGGACGCGACCAACGAGACGGTCATACACACAGCGCAGATCGCCAAGCTGAGGCACTTCGCGATATCGATAGACGGCACGCCGGCGACGGAGATGCGCGCGGACGGGATCATAGTCGCGACCCCGACAGGTTCCACCTGCTACGCCATGAGCGTCGGGTCGTCCATCATCGACCCGAGGGTGGATGCACTGGTCTTCGCGCCCATCGCCCCGTTCAGGCTCTCGGCCAGACCGCTGGTCGTCCCTGCGAAGAGCCACATATCGGTGACTATCAAGGACCCGAGGACATGCACCCTCGTCGTCGACGGGCAGAAGGAGAGGGCGCTCAACGGGAACGAGGAGATCGTCTTCACCGGCTCCGAGAAGAAGGCGAGGTTCGTCACGTTCAACAAGGACGACTTCTACATCAACCTGGAGCAGAAGCTGATGACCTGGTCTCCGTACGGAACGCGCAGGGAGTGAGTGTGTAGGATGGCAGCCAGGGCGGTTCCAGTCGTGAGGGTCGACTATCCGAAGCTGTGGTTCGTCGTCGGGGCGGGCGCGCTCGCGGCCGCGACCGCATACGCGGCGTGGAGCGCCCTCGTCTCGGTCGAGGACTTCGGCACGGCGTTCTGGACCGCGACGGCGGTCGCCACGGGGATCCTCATGGCGGTCTTCTTCATCCCGCCGCTGCTCACGTCCCACAGGCTGGGGGCGAAGGGCGTCAGGGTCAGGATGGGGCTGCTCATGGACGCGCTCGTGCCGTACGAGTGGGTCACCGAGGCGAGGGCGACGACCGTGAAGCGCGGGACCCTCAGCTTCTGGCTCGGCGTGAAGTACTCGGGCGCGATGTCCACGGTCTTCGTGCTCTCCTCGACGGACGGGCTGATCGCCCTCGGGCTCGACTCCGAGCACGACCTCGGAGGGTTCCTGAGGCCGAAGGTGTCCCAGGTCGTCCTGAGCGTCAAGGACCCCGAGGGGACCATGAGGGTCATCAGGGAGAGGAGCGGCCTGGGACGGACGGAGGGCTGAGTTGCCGTTCTTCGATCTCTTCAAGGACGACCGCGCGAACGTGCGCGCGATCAAGAAGCGCACCCTCAAGATGATCCTGGAGGCGTCCAAGTCCAGCTTCCCGAACGAGTTCGGCGGGATGATGAGGGCGGACGAGGGCGTCATAGACGAGCTGCTGCTCGTGCCGGGGACCGAGAGCGGGGAGAGGTCCGCCCTGTTCAAGTTCAACAACCTGCCGGTCGACTTCAGCGTCGTCGGAACGGTGCACTCGCACCCGTCGGGTTCCTGCAGGCCTTCCGAGGCGGACCTCGACCTCTTCAGGCGTCATGGTTGGGTCCACATCATCGTCTGCATGCCCTACGACATGAGCAGCTGGAGGGCGTACAGCGGGCTCGGGGAGCGAGTGCACCTGGACGTTGTGTGAGAGGGCACCTCATCGAAGCCGGCGTCTTTGCGACTACATGCAGTCGATTCGATGATGAGGTGTTGGCAACGCTGTGGGGCCAATGCCAGGGCCCCGAGTCGCGTACATCGACGAGAGCGGGGACATTGGACTCGGGCCGAGGAGTTCCAAATTCTTTGTAGTGGGGGCGACCGTGACCGACAAGCCGGAGGCTCTCGATAGAATCGTCAAGAAGGCACGTAGGTCACTAGGGGTAAAGGAACGGAAGAGAGCGGAGCTCAAGTTCTCCAAGAGTTCGCATGTTCTGAGGCGACGGGTCCTGCGGTCCTACAATCATTCAGACGCGATGTTCATCTGGTTCGCCATCCAGAAGGATCAGTTTCATGACGACGACGCGAGGTCTCGCAGGCGGGTGCTCCACATGGGATACCATCAAGTCCTAGCCGCAGTCACAGACGGTTCGGGGATGAACTGCCGGCGTGTCTTCATCGACTCGCGCAAAGAGAGTTGGATGGACGAACTGCTCACATCGGAGGGGCTCTATCCTCACCGGATTGGCGGAGACAGGTCGACTCCAACATCCGGAGTAGTCACGACACGAGCGGACTCGACGAGGCTGGCAGGACTGCAGATCACGGATTTCGCAGTAGGGGCCGTCTATCAGATGCTTGAGAACGGTAACCCGGAATACTACGACCTCATCTGGGATAGGGTGCATCTCGGCCGAACTATCGCGTGAAAAAGTAGCAGCCCCCGGACGGATTCTTGGCCAGGGCACACCATTCCGGAGACCCATCTACCGTCCGGGACTTACCTGCTGGCTGATAGATGGATGGTCCCTCGATTTAAATGTATGCTGCAGATGTAGCACATGAAACGGCGTGTGGACAGGACGGCGACGGCGGATGTTCGAACCCTGTCGCGGGAGTACAGCTCGGGTCATCGATGCTCAGGGGGTATTTGAACGACCTGTCATCGCGTTGACAGCTTCTTTATAAAGAGCCTGTCATCGTGATGACAGCCCAAAGCCGTTCCCGGACAGTCTGGCACCATCCCGCGCGACTCCCTAGCGATATTCAGGGTGGTACTTCCTTTCCGAGCTTGCTCAGCATCAGATGAACCTTGGGCTTCTGCGGGTCCACCAGAAGCGTGATGTCCTTGCCGATGAGCGCCTCGAGCTCCCATCTTGCCGCGAACGGACCGCCGCCCATGCTTCCCGTGTAGGCCTTCCCCTCCACATGGAACTCGTAAACGACCCTGAGACTGTCCCCGATCCCCGCGACCTTGGCGATCCTTGCCTTGGTGACGACACCGCGCTCCGCGAGCGCCTTGGCGCGGCCGTACCTCCAGTAGATGACTCCGACGACCAACGCGGAGTCCACAGCTGCCGCGACCGAGAGGATCGACGCAGCGTCCGCCATCTCCGTAGTGCCGTCGTCCATCATGGGCAAGACGACGAGCGCCAGGACCCAGAGTGTCGCCGCAGTGACGACGAAGAGTGCCCAGACGAAATCCTTGAAGAACAGGTCCGATGTCCCTGGCCTGAACGCCCCCGTCTCAAGCTCCGCTATCGAATCACTTCCGCCCATGGCGTGGTCATCTTCAGGGAGGTAGTTCATGCTTTCTGAGGTGACGACAAACCAATCGCGGCTGGGCCGCCGTCTCCGCAGGAATTCCGATGACCCGTCGAGGTCTTCGAAATCAAAATATAGCATGTGGGTCTTCGCGACGATGAGGTGTGGGCATGGGCTTCGAGAGGCTAGGATGGAGAAGGGCAGCTATCGTTCTGGTCATCGCCTTGCTGGTTATGTTCGCAGCGCTGGCAGTGTCCAGCGCGGTGACTTCCGACGGATGGATGCGATATGCAATCTCCGAGAGCCCATCTGACGACCCATTGCCGATCATGGCGGCGGATGGCTCAGGAACCCTTCACATACTGTACACGGGGGAGACGGAGGACGGGCACTTCGGACAGGGGTACCTGGCTGAGGGGAGCGGCCGTGACTGGACCATTCAGGCCGTGCCCACAGGTCGCATAACAACAGGCACATCGATGGCATTCGGTGCTTCTGGCACCGTGCACATAGCAGACTTCTATGATTATGACGAGATCGGCAATGACGCAGTGGAGTATACGACCGATGCAGGCGGCACTTGGAGCAGGGAGGTGCACGAGGTCGGAGGGACCGCCTTCTGCTCCCGGATCGCCGTCGATGCGGACGACGCACCCGTGATCATCACGGTCAACAGGTCGTTCGACTACACCACCACAGTCCTCGGCCTGAACCCGAACGATGGAGGCTGGGGCGAGACGGTCATATGCACCCTGGAAGAAGGATGGGTGTTCAACGGCATGTCAGCAATAATGACCGACCCGGAAGGCGGGCTACACGCGTTCCTTGCGAGATACGAAGCATACACATCCAACTGGGCCATGGACGAGATAGTCCTCGAAGATGGCGCCTGGAACGTGATAGAGAGGCCATCTCCGGGTGAAGGGACCATACTCTTCTCCGCACAGTCCGGCGTGATCGACGGGGCCGGGAACGTGCACATAACATTCATCGACGTCGTGGAAGGCCAATACACACTCGACTACGCGATGGAACAGGCATACGGCTGGGCGGTCGAGGAAGTGACGGACTCAGACGCGCTCTGTCACCCGCCGACCATCACGGTCGATGCGGCAGGGACGGTGTATTTGGCATACAGTTACTTCGGCTCGGACGGGGATGGGGGGACAGCCTATGCCGTGAGGGGAAGCGGAGGTGTCTGGAACGAGACAAAGGTGGACACGCAAACCCCACCTTCGCTGTCCGCGACGTGCACCATCGTCGTGGACGGTTCTGGCGGAGTGCACATCTGCGCAGAGCTCCGTACAGACGAGACTGGGGGATGCGCAGTCGTGTACATCACCGACACCGAACCAGGCATCCTAATGAACGAATGGTTCACCCACGCAGCCGTCCTGACTGCGCTCGCTGCCCTGATCGTCGGAGCCCCGTTCACAGCCATGTGGTACCTGTCCGCCAAGAACAAGAAGAGGAATGATGGACTCGAGAAGGCCGGGCTGAACGACCGCGCATTGCGGTGATCCGGGTCAGGACGCCGGTGCGCTCAGAGCATCTTGCTCCCCGGCGATATGGTCCCCCTGACAACCGCGCCCATACCGATGAACGAGCCCTCGCCTATGATCGTCCCGGCGTCGATGCTCGCGTTGATCCCGGTCTTGACGTCGTCGCCCATGATGACGCCCAGCTTCCTCCTCCCCGAGCTGGTCCTCCTGCCGTCCACGACGACCTGGACCTCCTTCTCGTCCAGGCGCAGGTTGGCCACCTTGGTCCCCGCCCCGAGGTTGCACCTCTCGCCGATGACGCTGTCCCCGACGTAGCTCAGGTGGGGGACCTTGCTCCTGTCCATGAGTATGGTGTTCTTGAGCTCGACCGCGGCCCCGACCTTGCATCCGCTCCCGATGCTGGTGCTCGGGCGCAGGTAGGCGTTGGGGCCTATCTCAGTGTCCCTGCCTATGATCGCAGGTCCGATGATGCAGCTCCCGGCCTCGACCACGGAGCCCTTACCGACCTGGATGTTGCCGACGACGGTCGCCTTCTCGGAGACCTCGCCCTCGATCTTCGTCTCGAGCCCCTCCATGAGGATCCTGTTCGCATCGAGCAGGTCCCACGGCCTCGCCACGTCTATCCACTCGCCCGTGAGCCTGTGGGTGTACAGGTGGCTCTTCTTCATCAGGATCTTGAACGAGTCCGTCACCTCGTACTCTCCCCTGACGGACTTCTTGGTCTCGGCTATCGCCTCGAATATCTCCGGACCGAGCACGTACGCGCCCGCGTTGACCATGTTCCCCTCGGGGACCTCCGGCTTCTCGGCTATGTCCATGACCACCCCGTCCTCGGACCTGATGCAGCCGTACCTGCGGGGGTCCGCGACCGATGTCAGGGCCATGACGCTCCCCTTGACCTTGTGGTGGTGGGCGACCATGCCCTTGACGCTCTCCTTGGTGAGCACGACGTCCCCGTACATGCAGATGAAGGGCGAGTCGACCTTGTCCCTGATCATGCCTATGGCATGGGCGGTCCCGAGGCGCTCCTCCTGCTCGACGTACTCTATGCGCACGCCGAAGGCCTTGCCGTCCCCGAAGTGCTCCCTGACCCTCTGGGACTTCCAGCCCACGAGGAGTATGATGTCCTTGACACCGGCCGCCTTGAGCGACTCTATGTTGTGCTCCAGGAACGGCCTGCCGGCGACCGGCAGCAGCGGCTTCGGGATGTTCGACGTCAGAGGGCGCATGCGCACGCCCTCGCCCGCGGCTAGTATGTAACCCTTCATCGTACGCACCTCTTGACCTTCTCGGTGAGCATGAGCATGATCGCCTCGGCCCTCTTCCTCTCTCGCGCCTCGGCGACGAGCCGAATCTTCGGCTCCGTCCCCGAGGGACGGACGAGGCCCCAGCCGTCCTCGAACTGCAGGCGGTAGCCATCCATGGTCAGGAGCTCGTCCGCGTCGACGGACCTGAGCTCCCGGTCCAGGGCCTTCAGGACCTTCGCCTTGGCCTTCGGGTCGAAGGGGACGGCCGACCTCAGGGTCGGGTAGACGGGGACCTTCTTCCTCGCCTCGGAGAGCCTCTTCTTCGAGGCGATCTCGCACAGGCGCGCGGCCGCGAGTATGCCGTCGGGGCAGTATGTCTGATCGGGGAATATCCAAGTCCCCGACGGCTCCCCGCCGAAGTCCGCCTTGACCCTCTTGACCTCCTCGC
>Ga0105098_10000837_pt1 | contig 10961 bp, 14 predicted proteins | sample PPLLak21cMay2015_FD_79137 | JGI IMG/M metagenome (GOLD analysis project Ga0105098, IMG submission 79137) | Freshwater sediment microbial communities from Prairie Pothole Lake near Jamestown, North Dakota, USA - PPLs Lake P7 Core (1) Depth... | ecosystem: Environmental > Aquatic > Freshwater >... | reverse complement strand
TCCTCCCGCCAGGCGAGAATGACATCAAACTGATTATCGGCAGCGTCACGGAGCATCGCCAGTAGACCTGGACGGTCATAGCGCGTTCCAGAAGGTTCCACCCATTTATTCTTGACTCTATACCGTTCAATGTCGCGATACACATTGACGACCACAAAACCCTGTGTTTCAGCGAACCGGCGGCAATCTAATTCCTGTTCGACAGGACTGCACTTTTCACCCTGGTATTCGGATGATGTTCTCACGTAAATCACTGCTCTTTTCGCCATTGACAACTCCCTATGTTGAATGTGTCGGATCGGTCAGGGCCGCGGCTGGGTCGGCCCATCCCGGTTAGCTTTGCTGGGTTTTCTTGAGAGCTTCTTGATAAAGTCGCGTTCCCAACACAGCCTTTTGTTCTTCTGGGGTCATGCCCAGCTTTGTTGCGACATCCAGGAGCAGCAGCCCGACAGAGGCGGAAATATCGATCAGGCTCACGCCTTCCGCAGCCACTTCCCACTCCCTTCGGATGGTCGCCAAAGCATTCTTTGCCTTTGTGCGATCTAAGGGTACGGCAAGCCGTGTCCTACGATTTACAAATTGAAGATCCATTTGTATTCTCCTTGGTGGGCGTTTAGCTTCCCCCAGCCGCGAAAGCAAAACGCCCCGATGGCATCCCACCAGGGCGTTTGCTGAGGCTATAATTACGGATAGCCCGCCTACCGCTGATTCCGGTGGGTTGGGTTAGGGCGTGTATCGTGTTCTAGCACTTTACACGCCCGTTCTTCTGTATAAGTACATTTTAGCACTAAAGTGTACTTTAGCCAAGTTAATGAACAGGCAATGTAAAGGATCTGTTTTATTTGGTCGGTTTGGGACCGTACCGCTTATCTTCAGACTTCTTGGCTTCCGCTAGATAAGCCAACAGAGATTTCTTACTGATTGCCCACACAGGACCAAATTTGTGTGCAACCAGCTTCCCCGCTCGAACACTAATGCGCAAATATTCCGCGTGATAGCCGCTTAGTTTGGACGCTTGCTGGATTGTCAACCACTCGTCATCTACCATAGTTTGCGCTCCGACGAGGTATTATACCTTTCGTGCGAGGAAAGACCACGCCCAGGATATTTGGTTTTCCATGTTCGCCCCGGCTTGCTTTCTTTACTTTTAGCAATTATGCACTGGCTTGTTGCACTGGATCAGGACTTTCGGAGGCTTGATTGCATTCAGCTTGTTCAATCCGTTCTTCTGCAGCTTCGGTTGCCCTACGCTGGCGGACTCTGCGTCCATACTCTGCAATAGCCTTGAACATTTGGATCAGTGCAATCCGATCGGATTCAGATGGCAATGGAGCCTGGGACATTCTCTACTCTCCAATAATTCCACGACACAACCCATTAATCCGGTGTAGGTACCGACTTGCACAGGTCTTTATTTGGTTGGCTCTCCATTTCGTTTTGGTTGTCATTTCGATCACTTCCTTGTTGTCCGTTGAATGCAGTACTGGTGCAATTTTGTATGTCCACAAGTCTATTGGATTTGTTTGCTGGGTATCAAATTGCTGTCTGTAGAAAATCGTGGGCATCTTGACACAAGATAATGCACACCTGCTATCTCTTGATTATTTTATCGTTGTTTGATATGATGCTACAAATTGTAACGCCGCATCATCTTCACGATAAAATTCGTAACACAAAAGGCTGCGTAATGAAAGTCAAAAAGGAAAATTTTGCAAAAAAGCTCAATCGTCTGTTCACCGAGAAGCTCAAACCAGACGGTTCCCAATATACCCAAACAGAAGTTGCCGAGGCCAGCAAAGGATTGCTCAATCGCGTTTACCTTTGGAGGCTACGCACAGGCAAGGCTCCCAACCCGGGCATGCACGAAATCCAATTTCTTGCCAGCTTTTTTGGAGTTGATCCGAGTTATTTTTTTGAAAGCAATGAGGCAAAGTCAACACGCATAATCGAGAATCTGAAGCGAGAAGTGCTGGTCAATCAAATTGCTCTACGGTCATCGGAGCTGGATGATAGGGGGAAACAAACTATACTTCTCATGATCGATTCCATTCTGAGAACTAAAAGGTAGCAAAGCATCTTATAAACAATGAGGCCTGCCAGCGATGAATGCAAAGTTAATAGCGGAGAAAGCTCTTAAAGACCTCCAGTATGATTTTAGAGCTTTTTCCATACAGGGGTTGATTTGCCATATAAGCAAGTTAAAGGGACGGGAGATCATTACCATACCATGGGCCATGCCTGCCGGCGTGTTCGGAGCCTGGATGTCAGACGACGAAGAGCCCAAGGAATATATCTTTTACCGTGACCATGCCCCAGTCATTCACCAGGTTCATATTCAACTTCATGAATTGTCTCACCTGCTCCTCGGACATCCTACATTGCACATCAATCGAAAGATGATCGCTGCGGTCTTGGATAAAAAAAACTCTTTACCTTTCACAGATTTACTAAGGTTAAGATCTCCACAACAAACTGAATGTGAAACGCAGGCCGAGGTGCTGGCGATTTTGATTCAAGAACGCGTGATTCAAAATTCCAACATGGACCAACTCCTGAACGATCTCTCCTCTGAAGAAAAGCTCGCAAATTTTTTGAAGACCATGGGAATGTGATGATCTTTGCTGTTCATCTTTTCATTTGCATCGTGGCCTGGACGCTAACTATGTCCAGGATGAAGACCATCCACTGGCAGGGCGTTAGAAAAGACGGTGGAATAGCGCTTCATGTCTGGCGAATGATGGTGTTTTTCTCAATCACTTCGATCTTTCTTATTAAGGAGTTTAGTGACTTTTTTGATGCTTATACCCTTAACAATCTCGACAGGTTGATCGCGTATTCCTCGCTTCTCACGGGTATTACCTTTGGAGCAATGGCTGCCATCGAGGCGGTTGGCAGGCCTTCGGATCGTATGATAGGCCGTTGGCTCTGGGGAATACTGTTTGCAGTAATTATCGCCCTGGTCGTGATTTATTCGCTTTTCCTGTCAAGACTCCCAAACATTAACTACTTTGTGCCCCGAAGTCTTCCAGAAGTTTTATTTATGGTTATTACATTTGAGTTGGGTATTTTGCTAAGCACCGTAGTGTCCAAGGTGTACCTGACTTACTTGCCATCCGAAACCGCACCACTCATGCGTATCAGGGCAATTCTGATCATAGCGAGTGCATTTACTGTTAGCGGCTATTTCATCGTAAAAATCATTATTGCACTTGGTTATTTCTGGCCTGTTCTAGCCTCTCAAGGATTGATTGATTTATCGTGGATATTTTTTATTTCCACAATCCTTTTGTACTTTTGCTTCCAGCTAAGCAGCAAAATGTATGCACGTGTTATGCTGATTTCGAGAAACATCCGGCGCTGGAAGACATTCCAGGATCTACGATACTTGAGAGAAAGATTGTTACGGCTATTCCCGGAAGTTGTCCTCCCCGTAAGAGAACCTTCATTCTGGGAGTTCATGATAAATCCTGAATATCATCTCTATCGCGCCGTCATCAGTATTATGGATGGCAAGACAATGCTGGATGATTTGCTATCTGAAGGGGCACTTCACAGTGAACTGCCCCTCTGGGAAGGGGATATGTTACAAGAGGTAGAGCAGGTGAAGCAAGTATTGCAATCCATAAGTTCGTCGGGCGACTTTTGGGAAATTGTTGACGCATATAGAAAAGCAGGTAGGAGCCTGGCACAGAGCCAGCCTAGAGTCCCGGTATGGGAGAGAGTCAAAAATGGAGTCTGGTAATCGTCGAACTGAGCAACTGGATCGTGTCGCAAAGGTAATCTCGGACATATTTCATCCATTTGTTGTTGTCGTACCTACGATGGTGATCGCTATGGTTGCTCAAGGAAACACTCTCTGGCAGTCTTTATTCTGGACGATCTTATCCGTTTGTATAGTGATATTTCCAATGTTAGTCGTCATTTATAAGGGGGTCCGATCCGGTCGTTTTAGCGATGCCTCGATCTCGGTGAGAGAGCAGCGTTCCGGCCTTTATACCCTGGCGGCCATCTTATTAGTACTGCTCCTTGCTGTGCTTGTATTGGGAAGATCCCCATTAATCCTGATTGCCTGTCTGATCTCGGCAATTCTCGCTACTGTGACGGGATTTGCAATTAATCAGCGCTTTACCAAGTTGAGCTTGCATTCAATAGGCATGGCAGGATGCGCCACGGTTCTCCTCTTGGTGGTGCCAATCTGGGGTATCGTGATGACAATTTCTGCTCTCCTGGTCGGCTGGGCAAGGATGCGTTTGAAACACCATACACCACTTCAGATTCTACTTGGTTGGATGGTTTCGGCATTCAGTGTACTCATCGTTTTCTACCTGGTTTTATAGCGTCTTGACTTTCATAAAGTCTGTAGACGTCACAATTTTTATATTCAAGGTGTAATCAAGATCCGATGACTCAAAAAACAATTCAAAACCGCCAAGTTTATCTGATATTTCGCCTCATATTATTCTTCATATTGATTATATGTGGCATACTGCTCGGTACAACTATAGTGTGGATCTTTAACAAGATCTATCATAGTGGTGGGCTTGAGCTTGCTGAAGTAACCATAGCGATCATTTGCATTCTTACTCTAATACTCATCCTGGTTGGATTGCGCGCCGGACTGAGCCTGCATCGACTCATTCAGCACCAGAATCCGGAGGTGTGGAGCGTTTATCATTCTTCCGGACAGGTCCGATCTCTTTTCAAGTTACTTGGTTACGAAGAGACAAACAAACCAGTACCCTCTGGACCCACAGAACCAGCAACATTATTGAGCAATACTACGCCTCGTCGAGGAAGGCCACCAACATACTCTCTTGAACGCTGGACAAAGGTAGTGCTGGCCTGGGAAAACCGCGATCCTCTGCGCAACCCGATGACACTAACTCAATTCCTGTGCGAGCAGTTTGGCGAAAATGCAGATGGCTCACCTCGTATATCAGAAAACTGCTTTTACACAAACCGCAAAAAAGTGATCGATCAACTCCGGCAACAGACCGGCGTAAACCAATATTGAAAAGATTATGCTATCTTCCATCCTTGTCAGTATTCTTCTTGGTATTGTTTTCTTCATTTTGTCTACATTTATTGGAATCACCTTATTTTTTGTGTTAATCAGAAGTAGGAATAGAGATTCTTGAAAATGCTCAGCAATAAAGCAATATAAAAACCTTGAAAGGGTAGAACCCTACTTTCCACAACTCCGAACTGGCTACTGTAAACACACCTGAACCCACCCAATAATGCTCACCGAATTTATGTAGAATTCATGTAACTCAAAATAGAGAGTTTTTTGACTCCTGCCATGTAAAAGAGCCACTGCACGTGGCTCTTTTATCTTAATCCAGGAAAGGTTGAACATGGCAAAAGTCATCATCCATCTACTCGACCCAGAAATGAGTGCGCTTCATCGACTTGCACAACAAGAACTCCGTCCCGTCAGGTCACAGGCAGCATTGATCATCCGAAACGAACTAAAGCGCCTGGGCATGATTATGGAACAGCCCTCAGCGGGCGCGGTGGAGTTCAATAAATCGCCCGAGGCAAAAGTAGGAGGTGCCGCATGAGTGAACTGATCACGGACGAAAGTGTCCCCACTCCAGAGCAGTGCTGCAGTCCGAGTCGGCTGTACGTGAACTGGTGGCAAGGACTCGCCCAAACGAAACCCGATTCGTGCAGCGCCATGAGGAAGGAGGCTTGAGATGTTGACAGGAATAGCAGTTGGGCTGACGCTGTTTTTCGGAAGCATCCTTCTCGGGGCAATCGCTTTTTTCCTTTTATTCCGCACTTCAGCAAAGTGAATCCATCTATGTCCACAAAAATCATTTGCATTGCCAATCAAAAGGGTGGGGTCGGAAAGACCACTACCGCAGTTTCCCTCGCTCATGGACTTTCCCAGCATGGAAGGCGAGTCCTGTTGATCGATCTCGACCCCCAGGGTCAATGCGCTACCGCGCTGGGTCGCAATCCGGAACCAGGGGCTTTCTACCTTCTTACGATGGGAACCACTTCGCAGGAGAACGCGTTTGTCCAGTCCTGGATCCGTTGTTCTGGGAGGAATGGGTTGTATATCCTACCCGGCGACCAACAGACGATGGCAGCCCAGACTGTGCTGAACGCACAGGACCAACCGATCTCCGCTATTCGAGGTGTGGTTAGCCGTTTCTTTCGAGAAGGGTTGCACTACATCATCTTCGATACCGCGCCGAGTGTCGGCGGCATTCAGGAACGCGCCGTCTGGGCGTCTGACTTGGTGATCGTGCCGACAGCCACCGAATTCCTTTCTGCCGACGGCGTAAGCAAAGTGCTGCACATGATGAGCATTCTTCAGGAAAAGAAGAATTGGCACGGAGGCTTGCTGGGTATCCTGCCGACCTTCTATGATGAACAGACCCGCGAAAGCAAGGCAACGATGGAAGATCTGCAGGAACGTTTTGCTGACGGAGTACTCTCCCCGATTCACCGTGCGACGCTGTTGCGGGAGTGCGCTGCCCAGGGTCAAACCATTTTTGAGATGGACCCTCTTTGCCGTGCCGCCAAGGAATACGAGGCGCTGACCCGGCTGGTGATGAAGTTCTAGGAGGACAAGATGCCAAAAAGACGAAATCCCTTTGAAACTTCTGAACCTGCACCGACTGTACCGCCACCATCAGACATTTACGAATCTTTGCGTGTGGCTTCACCGGGAAAGCGCAATCGCCGATGGGAGAAAGAACACCAGAGCCAGAAAGCGGTTTACCGGGGCATAGATCCTAAACTGGCATTGAAGGTCAAGTCCATTGCAGACGATTTGGATGTGCCTACAGGGGAAGTCGCACGAGTATTGATCGAATTTGCTCTACGCGCGTATGCAGAGGGCGATCTGGATCTTAATCCACGTCCTAATCCATACCGCATGCGAATGACCTTGTTTCCAGCTTCCGACTCATCGCGTTCATTTGACCGACCTGGGAGATCATCGAAACGAAAACAGCCGGAAGCCTTGTGGAAGTTCATCACGACATGGCGCGGCTTTCCACCTGAACTCAAAAGAGGGCTTGCCGCGCTGGCATCCGAGGATGGATTGAATGTGCCGATAGGGGAATTGATCACCGCTCTGCTCCGCTTTGGCTTGAAGGCTCATAACTATGGTCTTGTCAGTCTCGAACCAGTCCAAAAAGCGACCAGGTTCACATTGACTGTTGGGGGTGGAAGATAATGTTTCGACGAAACCCATTCTTGGTTTTGAAAGGAGAAATCCACGTAGGCGGCGCGTGGACATTGCCGCCTACGGCATGTCTACCGCCCGCCCGCGTCTCCGCCTACATTCCCGCCTGCGTCGCACGCACAGGAAAGGCACAGACGAAAAAACCGGGTGCTATCGGACCCATGGGGCACCTTCGGCAAATTCCCTCATTTTTGGTCACGGGGTTAACGACGTGAAACCCGAACAAGCCTGGCAATCTGTGTTGGGACAACTCCAAATGGAAATGCCGCGCGCCTCGTTCGATACCTGGGTGCGCGATACGGAAGCAATCTCCCTCGAAGAAGGTGTGATGACGATCAGCACGCATAATGCGTACGCGCGTGACTGGCTCGAGTCGCGTCTCGCAAGCACTGTGCAGCGATTGTTAGTTGGCATTCTGAATCAATCTGTCATCGTTCAGTTCGTGGTCCGTGATCCTTCCGATGAAGAATTTGAATCCGAAGATGAACCCGAGGTCGCCATTGAACCGGTGCAGTGGCTGGACTATGACAAGATCGTTCAACCGCACAGACAGGTTGTCGTGAAAGGATACCTGCGCAGGCTGGGGATAGAGATCGGGCCGAAAGCAATCTGGTTGTATATCGGCTTTCACCAGGCAGCCTGGCGCGTGTATTCGAATGGCAAAGAAGCTGGCATCGCCCTTCATAGCAACGAGGTCATGCGCTTTAGCGGGTTGAGTTTTGGCGCGTTCTGGAGATTACTGCGTCACAAAGGGATTCAGTCTGGGCTAAACGGCTTGGTTCAACGCATGGATACGCAGCAAGAACGCCGATATCGCCGTGGGCGCGATGGGCGCCCGCATCGCGTGCCAGTCAGGTACAAAGTCTTCATGACTCCCAGGCTAACCAGATCCGATGCGGTTGCAGTCTATTACAGACTAAAGGCCGTATTGGAGAAGGGCACGCCCATGCTGGATGCGCTGCAGGAATTGCTTAAGACAGGTAATGCTCTGGAACTACTGACGCCTATCGAGCCGGCAAAAACCAATATTGCTGTGAACACGGTAATGGATATGGCGCGTTTAGAGACAAACGAACCATATACGGAGGAGATCGATCACCTGGCACAGGAATTGCATCGCAAGATCATCAACGCGCTGGGTGATATTCACATCACGCACTATTTCATTACGGAGACAATCTGGCGATTCAACCTGACGCCTGCTCAAGCCTGGCTGGTCACGGTCGCGCGTGACATGGCGTATCTGAACTCACGGACCGGCGAGCGGCGGGAAGTCGTGAAATTCAAGGAAGGCTACCAGGAGATGGCAACCCTGGTTGGCTCGAGCCGGTACAAAACGGTCCAGGCTTGGTTCAACCCGCAGTGGACAAAGCAACGCCGGGGCGGAGACATTACCCGCTTCCTGGCGGAACTGGATACCCCAGAATCCAACACATATCCTGACCTACGCGTGGATACCATGCCGCGTACGTACCGGGTCCTTCTAGATGAACCTCTGGACGCAAATGGAAGTAATAAGGCAGACGCGGATGGAAGGAATATGGTGGACGCGAGTGGGAATAATAGCGGGACGCGAATGGAAGGATTAGTAGACGCGAATGGAAGCAATATGGTGGACGCGAATGGCACTGATTTAAACTCTTTTAAACACCCATTAAACACTCATCAGAATAACACTTCCACCACCCAGCACACCAGGAACGCGGCGGATGCGGCGCCCGCCTTTTGGGATTTGAAAACTCTTCTTCAGCAAAATGATGTGCATCCCAGGGTGCAGCGCGAACTACTGGAAACGCAAGCCTCTGCACACGCCTTCGTCTCCTGGGTTCTGTACGTGGCAAGCCCACAGAGCGGGAATCTTTCCGACCCCTTAGGCTATGTTCTGAGTAGGCTGCGCGAGAATCCGTCACAGGAAGCACGCGGGGTCTTCCGGCAACTGGCTGACCTGCCGCCCAGAGAACTTTTGGCGCTGATTGACTCAACGCCGATTCAGTTCTACGAATTCTCAAGACAGATCAATCATCCTCTTGCACACTCCTGGAAACAAGTAATCGGTTCTCACAACCAACTGCTTCCAGTTGTGCGTGCCATCCTCTTCGGTGAAGGAGACAGTGAATAACATGCAACTGCACTTTCTGGTTACTTCTGAACAACGCGCGACAGGTGCAATCTTCTCCAGAAACCTGAACAAAGACATCCTGGCATTTGTGTATCCCAACGACGCCGCGCGCACATTTCATACGTTTTTCTGCCCGCCCCTTCGAATCGTCGCTCTGAACGCAGAGGGACAAGTCTTGTTCGATGAAGTCGTTTCAACGTGGAGGTTTGTAAAGTTGCCCGCCTGTCGTTATGTGATGGAGACCGCTCCAGGAGTGGACTATCGCCCTTATGTAAACACGATTGTTACGACTTCACCCAAACTGCCTCAGCATGGCGCGATGGATGCCAGCCTGCGCATGGACAGCCTGTTGTTTGCCCTGCTGGCAGAAGCGGTGGCAGATATTCGCCGAATCCGAGAAGCGCATCTTGGCGAAGTTCGTTCCGAAATCCAGCGAAAAAAGTTCGATGTTTGGGAACGCGGGCAAATGGTAAGTTCAGCGGGATTCCTCCTGGACTTCTCACATGCCTGGAATTTGCCCACCGGCGCGGTAAAGCTGTCCTATTCTGTGCTGCAAGCTGAGAAGCCTTATCTCGACGAACTGGTAGCCGCCTCTGTGGGTGGCATTCCGTGGCGGCATGAATTCCCCAATCACTGCATGCGCTGCGGCAAACCAGGGTCCTGGCGTCCGATACTGAGTCCTTCTCCGGATGCGCCTGTGGAAATTGCCTGGCGTTATCAGCGACCCGAGAATGCCGTTCCCATCTGCCATCACTGCACCGAGACACTTGGGCTGTTAAGAAACGAATCCATGCAGATCGATCTGGCCTGGGGATTATGGGGACCGCGCTTTGAAGCCTTGTGGCAATGGCATCGGGCGGTGAAAAACCATCATCTGCCTGAATGGGATCAATATGCGTTTCCCCTCTGGCCGCGTGAATATGGTGGAGACAGCTGGGAAGCTGGCAGCGGTGCTTTGAAACATGCGGAGCCACGTCCCCCGCGCGACATCGTGCGGAATGAACGGCATATGATTGCGCTCCGCCGGGCACTGTTTAGCAAGCGCTTTCGTGGACGACAGCCGGGCGAAGCCCCTTTGCAGAAGCTATTAGACTTTTGCTTTGACATTTCCGAAGGAGATCCCGTATGACATTCTTTGCTTTCCTCGGCGCTCTCAGTCTCAGCGTACTGGCTTTTGAACTCATGTCAATCTTCCAAAATGCGTTCAGCATATTTGGAAACAATCGTCTGATGAATATCGGTGCAACAGCACCTGCCGCGCGGCGCTCGACCTGGGAAGCCTTGCTGGTTGCTATCCTGCCTGGGCGATTTGACCCCGGCCAGGCAAAGAATATGGGAGATGTGATCAGCCTGTTACGGCGCGCAGGCTATCCTTACGATACGCCCGGAGAGTTTTATGCCGTTGCAATACGGGACTTTTCGCTCTTCCTCGCAGTGGGTGGATTACTGGCAGGCGCGCTGGCGGCAATGGGTGTGATTGCGGTTGCACCTGCTCTTGCTTTGATTTTCATTTTCCTCGGACTCCGCCGCCCCTATATACGTTTGAAGACTCTGGCAAAACGACGCGCCGAGGGTTTGAGGAATAACATGCTGATCGGGTTGTCTGTCTTGTGTTCCCTGCTATCTTCAGGAGTCGGC
>Ga0105098_10000836_pt1 | contig 10965 bp, 23 predicted proteins | sample PPLLak21cMay2015_FD_79137 | JGI IMG/M metagenome (GOLD analysis project Ga0105098, IMG submission 79137) | Freshwater sediment microbial communities from Prairie Pothole Lake near Jamestown, North Dakota, USA - PPLs Lake P7 Core (1) Depth... | ecosystem: Environmental > Aquatic > Freshwater >... | reverse complement strand
GTGCTTAAATACATTACGGACGGAGTCCAACCGTATAATGTTGGAAATCCAGAGCAGAAACCTCCTGTTAATCCCCCTTCTATGTGAACTTCAAGATGACATATGCTGCCATATTCCCCTCCTCCGTCGCCCGGATCGTTATATTGCATGTAATCGCTTTCCCAATCGAATATTTCAGGGAAATCCGTGGGTATCGCGTTTGCTGTCCCTGCGGTTAGCAGGGTGAGCAGGGCGAACACCCCCAGAAGGTTTATCTTCTTTTCCATAGTGCGCCTATTATCAATGAAAGTATGATTATGACAATTGCGACAGGCAATAATGGCTCAATCCAGTAGGGTATCGCTTTTTTCATATTTTGACTGGATAACAACGCGTCCCCGGGTTGTATCACCGGCTTGATGTAGTATCCGGTGTTGACTATGAGCAGGATGTCCTCTTCGGTCTCGTTTGACTTATAGCAGTTGTAGAGGCGGTTATTTTCAGTGTAGTAGATGCAGAACGGGTGGTTCAATCCCGTCATGTCGGACAGTTTAAGGCGCACTATTCCCTCGGTCGAAATGGGGGTAAGATATTTTGTTATCAGGGTGTCGTTCGTGATATTATAGTAGTCGCTCTCCAAACTGGGGTAATATCCGGCCTTGGAATAGTTCACCCAAATCATGGCCTTGCAGTTGGTGTTTAATGCAAACCCGTTTGAGTCTGTGAGGCAGTTTTTGCCATAGTCTGTAAATGGCGCTGTCGTGTCATGGTAGCGTCCGCTTACGTTGACTCCTTCAATCCCCTGTTTTGTGTTTATGTCGCGGACATATACGGTTACTTGGTATGCGTCTGCGACGCACCCCAATAACAAAAGAGTTAAAATTGCGTATTTCATTTTCCCACCGCCTTGATGAACCAAATGAAAAGGAATAGCATGAATCCCATGAAAACGAAAGTCAATGGGTAGGTTATCAGGCTGATTGGCCCCTGGTATATTTCATCGAGTAGTTTGGTGCCGTTTGTGGCGGTGAACGGTTGACCTGTAAGATAAAGAATATGCCGGTCTGATGTGCCGTCCAACTGTATTATTTGTGTGCTGTTACAGGTGGAGGTTGTGAAATCGGATGTCAGGCAGAGTTGGTATCCGGTGTTGTCCACGGATATGTTGATGTCTTGAAGGGCAGACGCTTCTTTTAATGCGAATAATGCAATGACAAGCAATAACGCATTGCTGTATCTCATCGATACCCCTTAAAGAATTTGTCGTAAGGATTCTTCTTTGCTTTGCGTTTTACGCGTTTCATGCCCATTTTTTCAGTTTATTATGACGTGGCACGCGGGGGACAGGCCCCCGCGTTTGTGTTTCTCCTATATACCCGTCCAGCGTAAGGATAAACTCATATTTTGAGTTTGCCCATTAGGCTGGGGAGTATCTTGAACACGGCACCGAACAGTCCTATCAATGCGACACCGAACGCAATCGGTATGGCAAAAGACAGGAGGTCATCCACTATCCCGCCAAGGGCCGCGAAGATGGTCCCTAGGGCTGTGATGGTGGCGTTGATGTCGTCCGCATTCACGTAAGACGTCCCCGTCATAGTATATTAATGTAATTTACTGATATAAAAGTAACTAAGTTACTTTAAGTAACCACTTTAATTTAGTCATACGTGTCAAAATCATTAAGATATTCCTGGTCAAAAACATAACAAAGTTCATTTATTATAAAATTTACATAAAAAGCAATCACACAGGCAGAAAATGAAAATTTAATCCAATCAAACACAAAACACCAAAAACAATTCAATAAACAGCCTATAACCCAATTTATATCATCAGTATATTGCATTTTTTAAATCAAATCGAAATACCAAAATATAAAACTTAACAACACGAAATCAAACACCAAAATAAACGGCGTTACCTCCCATAATTCAGCCCTGAAAACCATACTACCGCTCACAAAACACCCCTTAAAAAATACAGGTTAATCATCACTGCCCACAACCCGTTGAATATCAAGCTCATAAACCACCCTTGCCTGCCCTCGATTCTTTTCACATGCTCCAAAACCATGAAAGGTATGAAAAACAAAGTCAAACGCCCGTTATGCGCGAACAAAGAAGCGAACAAAAACATCAAAAACAATCTATTCCTACTATTCCAGGCAGTGCCCAACATAAACGGGTTAAGCATGTAAAAACCGATAAACCAGACCGGCGGGATGGTGTCATTGCTGCCAAACCTGTCCAAGTTAAGATATGCGCTCCACCTGATGTTGTAAAGGTTTCCAACCATGAATAATGCGAAAAACACGAAAGCCACCATGGCAATCCTTCTCTTGCGCTTGTCCTCATAGTCTATCAGGTAATAAAAAAGGAAAATAACCGAACTTACAGCGTGCGACGCGCACCCGCAAACCAAAGCCAAATACTCCAACCACCGGATTTTCAACCGGTCAGCCGTCAGCATCACCATGAACCAGAAAAACGCCAATACCTGAGCCCAAATGCAGACATAAAAAGCATGCGCCATATAGGATGTGGCGAACAACGCCAAGAAAGCGCCGTAAACGCTCCGTTCCATGTTCAAATAACTTTTGAAATACAAAAATGATGCCAGCCATACGCCGAAAAAGAATATGAAAGCTATGACAAACGGAAACCCATACAAACCAAACAGCCGCAGTACATTCCAATGGTTTGGGTCGTTCAGCATGCTTCTAGCCTGTTCTCCAGTCCACTCAACATAATAGTTGACGTCACTTCCCCCGAAAGGCCGCCCGGTCTCCCTGATAAAATACGATTCCCAGACGTAGACAAAACAGGAAATAAGCAATATCAGGCTTATACCAGCCGCAAATATATACTGTCGTCTGACGTCCTGTTTTCCATCGTCCAAACCTTGTACTCCGCGGTCTCGTTGCCGCACCGCAAAGTCAAAGCCTTTTGTTTTGGCGGGTCGAATCCCTGGTAAATGTTCCATTTAGAGTTATCCAATCGTATGTACTTTCCGAAACCATCGTCCTGGAGCGGCAGGCATTGGCTGGCGTTCTTGGCGTCAAACAATTCCCTAATGTTTGTCGGCGGCTTCTCGCTGAATTTAGGGTGAGGAAGGCCCAAAACATCCATTACCGCGTATTTGCCGAGTATGAATCCGTAGTTGCAGCCGGTCCCCTCGCAATTGGGACGTAGGTTAAGTATTTGTTTCACGTCTTTTGAGGTCGTGTTTATGGTTATTCTCACGGTCTCGGGCACGTAGGAAACCCTTGATATGTTGACGGTCTCGATTTTATAGCATACCGTCTCGTTGAATACCGTATTCGTTATCGTGTTGTTCTTTTCAACCGTTAAAACCTTTTCCGGACCCTCGCTGTATCCGCGCATGAAACCGCCTATGAACGCGAACACGATTAGGAGTAATGTGAATTTCCAACCCATCTTTAAATCCTCCTTAATTTGAAACTTATATGCGACGGTGGCATGAAACCCGGCAAAAGCCTTTCATGCAATGTGACAATCCATTGCGGCAGCTTAAACCTGATTAACTTTCCGAAGCAATACCAGGTTTCAATCTTTTCAATATGGAATAATGTGAAAGGATAATGTTTGAATATTTCCTCATTGAAATAATGATTGTGGGAAAAATCATTACAGGAATGGCGCGAGAGATAATGCGGGACAATGCCTTCCAATATTCCGTCTTTGTCAAGGGTTTTAAATATATTTTCAATGCCTGAAACTTCCAAATGCTCCAAGACATTGTTAGCCAGGATATAAGGGGTTTTCATTGAAAGGGGTTCCAAGTTAATATCTAAATTTTTATCTGCAAAAGCCGAATTTATGTCCACATTAAACCATCCTTTCCGATAGTCTTTCCCGCAGCCTAGATTCACATTCATTTTAACAAATCCCCGATATTGAGCATGATATTATTTTTTTATCCGTGCCATTTAGGTGGAAAACCCTTACAGGGCAATCTTTTTGCATTTTTCCATCATAGCATTTGTCAACCATGATTATGGAGGGTTCACCCCTGAACGTATCGAATTTAAGCTCATAATCATCCCGGCACGTGCATGACAGCGGAGTGCTATAATACATGAAAAAACCAATTAAGCCCAACAGCATCAAAATAAAGGCAGTCATGATAATATCGTATACTTTATCTGGTTTCAAGGTATTCCTCCTTTAGTTTTTTCACATAGTATCCGTAATCGATTTCAGCCGCTTGTTGAAACAGTCTGTCTACTGCTTTTTTCTTTTGCCGTTGCTGCCATTGGTAGAGTTTGACGCTGCCTTTCTGGATTAGCATCAATAAAAGATATGTGAAACCCAGTATGCCTGCTATCCACAGCAGTTTATCAAGCATTTCTCGCCCCCGTCTGTAATCCTGACATTGCGCCTTTGAACCGGTCCATCATTCCCAGCTCTCCGGCGGCGTTCACCATCATTTGCACGATTTCAGATCTACCTTTCCCGCCTTCGCTTATCAATAGTTCCATGAATGCTATTCTTGTCTCACGTAGCATGCTTCTGATTTCTGGGATTTTAACGTCCTCCGGCATAGCAACTACTTTGTGCCCGGCTAGCGCGAGTTTGAATACGGTCTTTTTCTCCTTGTATTCGTTCTCGTATTCGTACTCTGTTATGTACATTTGCATGATGCCGTAAACCAGGTCGGCGGTCAAACGTGATACGTAGTTTATTTTACCCGGCTCATACAGGTATCCAACGCCTTTCCTATACAGCTCCTGGCGGGCGTCGCCCATCTTTTCCGCGATTGACGCCATCGCGTCAATCATTGACGAGGCGTCGGCTCTGGCCTCTGTCGGTTCCCCTGCTTTTTTGGCTCTTTTTATCTCTTTCACTTTAGGTTAGCACCAATGCTATGAATCCACCGAGTAGCATTCCGAAGAATCCTACCAGCAACAGCATCATCACCATTTTAGAGCTTCTACGTTCTGTCACCGCCTGCATTATGTTTCCGCTGTTGACGTCATGGGTCTTTTGGGCCCAATTGATGGCATGCTCGTTGTCAAAGAGGCCGAAGTCTATCGAGCTTTTGCAGTTGAGTATTTCCATCGTGACCCAGTTTCTGCCGCTCATCCAACGCGCTTTTATGGTATGTTTTAGGTTTTCGGCGACGTCGAATATCAACCCCATCCCGCTGTTGTCCAGGCTTTTCTTGCTGACATAAACGTATTGCCTGCCTTTTTCTGTCCAGACTTCCGGGTTCGCAACCGGCAATTCGGCCGTCGGCAGGAAACAGAATTTTTTGTCCTTGGTCAGAAGACCGGGTATTGTTTCCTGGGTGTGGCCGTATCTGTCCATGAGTTTGACTATTACTTTGGTTTCTGTGCCTGTTTTTTCCCTGTATAACTTCATCTGGTGCAGTGTGTCCAGTATGCTTTCATACAGTTCTATTGCCATCTTTTGCAGTTCCATCTTTATTCTCTTACCTCCAATTTTATTTTGATGCTGTAATGCCGCTGATTTAACACGTTCTCGATTGCCGACGCCATCACGATTAGTTCGTCGTTTGTGTGCCTGTTTAATAGTTGGTTCATTTTCTCGTATGCGTCATTGACGTGGTCTATTTTTATGCCCTCTTTGGTGAATCTCCATTTGATTGACATCAGCGCACCCCGAATTTTGCCATGTAATCTACCGCGGTCTTGGTCAGCACTATCGACAATCCGCCGGTGATGACATATATGATTATCAAAGCTATCCCAGCGTATATGAGGTTTTTAAGTATTTCCCGAAGCCAAAGATAATCATCAATCACAGTTTCACCTTTTTCTTGGTTATTATATGTTCTAAAAATAAACCAATAGTAAATGCTATAAGTAAAAAAGGAAACGTTAAAACACGGGGAAACTCAGATAAACTTAACCAATATTCAGTTATTTTTTTTAATTTTTGCTTCATGGTTTCACCTTCTTATTTTTAATCAACCAGATAAGCATCAAAGCTCTGGCATTGGCTTCTGATTCCTCTTTGACTAAAAATTCATTTCCCAATATCCGTCCAGAGCCAACATTAGAATTTTGAATATAGTATAGAATCCATCTTCTTGTGTCATTTATTTTATCTCGTCCACATCGGAAGTGGTATGGACTCATCCGTTCATCAACATCTGCTGGAATATAATGGGGCAACATCTCTCCCAACTCAGCGACAGTGAAGGCAGATGCTATCTTAACGACTTGACCTTTAAAATATTTAGACCAATTCAATCCAGCATAATTAAATTCAATCTCCTTGATTCTCTCATTGGAACATAGGCTAACATCTTCACTATGCCTTTTCAACTTTACTTCGCCACTATATCGGTCTTCGTCCTTATACTCATCTGTAATATCATTTATCCAGTAAAACAAACTTTTTTGCTTTACACCTAATTCTTTCAACTTCATGCTGAGTTCCAGATTACTGACTTGTTCCTCAATCTTCATGGTTTCACCTCTAGTAATTCAGATGGGAAAACCTTGTCAATCCTGTCACAACATCTTCCATGACAATCCTTATCCTGTTCACACGCTTGATACAATTCTCGTAGTATCTCAACCAAGACGGAAACAGAAACGTAAGCCCCGTTTACATACTCTATACAATCTCCGTCTGTATTCCATTTTGTTTCTTTCATCAGATATTCAACATCCGTTTTTTGTAGTGTTTTCATTCCCATTCCCCCGTTTCGAGTTGTTGTTTGTTGCGCGCGTGAGCGCGCGACACACCGATTCGCTCTTGCGAATCGATTGTTGTTAGGTTTTTAGTCTTTTCATGCAGCATGTTCTTGTAGTGCCGGCACCGGCGCATACGTTGTATGTCGCACCACGGGCGCTCCCAGCATTCTTGGCATTCTTTCATTTCCGCCCTTTTGCTTCGCTATTCATTGTCATTCAAAGATTGTTGGGATAAAGCTGCCTGCCTTGGTTTTGTTTTGTTCTTCGCAAATATCATCTATCTGTTTACATACTTTTTCTTTTAATTTATCGACACTTTTTGCTTTGACGAAGAACTCGTACGGTCTTGTCCCGCGTATGGTTCCAATACAGTACAGACTGTTTTTAGTCATGGTTTCACCTCTTTCTGTTCTGCCGAGTCATTGAATAGTATCTCGTTCAATTTCACATAGGCATTTGCCGTTTGTCTGGCAAAAGCACCCATTATTTGATTGATTTTCATCTTGAAACTCTGGAAACTCCCACACGTTCGGGGGGCCGGCGACGATGGATAACGCCAATCCGACGATTATGCCTGTTGAAAAGGCAAAAATTATCAGTAGCAAATAAAACTGGTCGTTATTTTTCATTTTTTATGTTTTGCCGGGAGTTGCACCCGGCTTCCGGCTTAAAACCGTTTTTGTGCCGGGCGTGCCGGTTGTTCTTCTTCCTGCGGTTTGGGTATGAACAGCACTATTTTCCCGTTGACCGGCAGGGCGTTTAGGTTGCAGCTTATGCTCCCGTCTTTGTTTTTGAACGCAACGCCTATGTTGGTCCAAATCGTCTTGTCTTCGTTTCCTATTCCTTGCGGTATTTTTACCGGACTACTTATGGTGTAATCAAACCTTCCTTTCTCTGACATTCTCTTTCATCTCCGTTTTTTCCCTTTTTTATTTAAGGAATCTGCTTCAGTTTTCCAATTTACTTTTCCTGGGTTTAGTACTACATCGTCTTTCCAACTGAATTTTTCCGGTTGTGATTGCATTTTTTCAATGGCACATTCGGTAGAGCAAAAGTGCATGCTGTCGAAAGATATTTTTTGTATGAAAATCCAACAGTTTTTCATTTCACAAAGCCATTTATCGACAGGTTCACCACCTCTTAATTCTGCTTCTCCGCATTGGTCGCATATTAAAACATCATCTAACATTTTACTTAACCTCACCAGTTTTGGAATGCCCGGCTTTAGAAACAGTCTTTCCGGCCTGCGGCATTCCCCCATACTGTAGTATGAGATTAAATAAGTGCCTGGGTGTTTTGTGTTTTCTGTAGTCTAGGCTTATTAGGACGTCAAAGTCTTTGTTGGTCATGCTTATGCCGTATTCGCCTTTGAAGCGTTCCAGGAACGCGTATTGTTTAGCGCGGCTCATGGCAGTTGTCCCTCGTTTCGCATCTGGAGCTCTAGGAGTTCGCGTATGCGTTTAAGCTCCCGCGCGATTGCGACCATGGGCGGGGTGTGGTCTGTGTATGCGGCCCTGCGACGCGCCCCAGTCACTTGACACTCGTCATTGATTTCCATTTATTTCACTCCTTAGTATTTCCAGGGCTTTTTTCATTCCATCTTTGCATCCCTGTTCGTATCTTTCGTTTAGTGCGCGTTGCTGTAGTTCCAGAAGTCTCTCTATTATTTCTCCTGAAACGTTAGACGATGTTTTAATATTTTCAACTCTCGAACCCCATGATTTTACGTGCGGGTTATGGTTATGTATGGCATGTATAATTTGGTTTTGGGTCAAATGCGGAAAAACATTGTTTCGATGCAGTTCCCGGCCTTTTGCAGCCATTGTTTTGCCTTCTTTTTTGGCTGTTAGCGCGGCTTCTTTGAAAATTTCGACTTCGGCCTTGGTGTGGGGGTGTCCTGTTGCCATATTTTATTTTTCCTCCTTTTTGAATACTTTTCTGAAGATTAGTTTGGCGTCCATAAGTCCTCGCTGGTATCCATCGTGGTATCCTTTCAGGTACTCCGTCTTTTCCATACTATACTATTACACATACTTATATTTAAATATGTTAGTTACTTAACTAAATTCTTAAATCTAAATAATGGTCATTCTCCCCGCCTGCCTCTAAGGAACTGTCAACCCACGCGGAATCAACAAGCATCTGTTGTAACTTGCCATAACGATTCCATTCTTGGCGGTAACTCAAACAATCCTTGGCGGTTTCCCTCAACTCATCCAAAAAATACGGAACTATACAGCCGTCGACTATATGGCCTTTGTCATAGAGTTTGCTTATGACTTTATTGACTTTTTTGACGCGCTGCCGATCTATGGTCCCGTTTCTCAGTGCGCTGTTGAAGCGCTCGAACTGCTCTGAAAGTATGATTAGCTCCTTTTCCCCGTCATACAAGCGTATGCTTGATTTTTTCACGCCTTTGATTGTCTCTTTCCCGTCGAAAATGTAGTATTTTGGTTTTATGAAAAAGTTATTGACGCTCTCCCCTTCCACCTTCAGAAAACCAAGTTTGTCCTTGTCTATCAAATCTTTCAGATTTAATAGGCCTTTCTCGTTGACTATGAGACTGTCTGTGTCGCAGTAATACACGTTCTCGCGCCCGGCTTTCAACAACGCGGAAACAAGGCGCATGCGGGCGTGGGATGTTATGTAAGAGGCGATTGCCACAAAGCTGTCGAAGCTGTTTCGTTCCGTTGGCCTGATGTCATAGATTTTATGCCCGGCTTGCATGCGGGTGTATTCGATTATTTCCCCGTTTTCCTGCTCTTCAAGTATGCAGTATTTGGCCATGCGGCATGTTTCTTCGTATCCGACTTCCTCGTAGGTGGTGGCTTTCTGTCCGAATTTGCCGTATAGGCTGTTTAGCATCATTTTGCAGAAGCCGTCGAATACGGTGCTTTTGTATTGTTTGCGTTTTTGATAGAAGAAGTCAACGTATTCTTTGAATAATGGGGCGGTGTCATATACTGCGTATTCATGAATTTTATGGATTTTGCCGTGTTTTAGGACAAATTCTATTTCAGGCCCGCATAGGGTTTCGGTGTATTGTCCTTGGAGGAATAGGCATTTTTCGGCGCCTGATATGGTGCCGTGGGTGAGTATGTAGGCGTATTCTTGGGGTAATTCCAAGTCTATCCGGGCTATTACGGCGTGTTTATTCATCTTTTCTTGCAGTTCTTGGAGTGTGCAGCCGTTTGCGTCGTATTCTATGAGGTTAACGGGTATTTCTTCATCATGCATGACCGAGGGATACATGCTGTTGAAGTCTAGTTTATACAGTCTGTCATGGCATGGCCCGTTGTGGAAAAGGTCTGTGATTCCTCCGCGATAGCTGGCTCGCTCCAACGCCATAGCGGAGCCCAGCGCATGCACTACGATAGGCATGTTTTTTATGTCGTAGAATCTATGGCGGAAAGAGTTTAATGCGATGCTGGCTGCGGTGTTTTTTAACCTGGTCAAATTGTTTTTTTCCAAGAATTCAATCAGTTTTTCAATGAATAACTGGGTTATATCAACGTCGTTTCGGCAGTAATCGCTTAATTCAGCCGTTGAACAGGTTTGAAAGTCTATTTCCATCTTTTCAAGACCTATGCTTTTTCCTATGTCTTTCAGGCTTTTGGGGCTGTAGTTCATGGTGTCCAAGACGTTTACGGTGTCTTTACCGCGTTTGAGGGTGAGCATGAAAATGTTTTGTTCCATGTGTATTATGTCCGTTTCCCAACCGCGCAAAACCACCAGCTCGTTGAAGCCGTCAACCACTTTAAAGTCGAAGTCGGTGTTATGGGCGTATACCATGAGGGGGCGCTCGGGGATTATGCAGCTTTCCAAAAAATCATGGAATTTACCGGGTTTGTCGAAATAGCAGTAGGTTTTTTCCCCGGTTCGACGGTCCCAGTGGAGTGCCCACCCTAGTTTGAGTTTTTGTTCCTGGTATCGCCAGTCTTTTTTTATTGTGGTTTCCGTGTCGAAGAAGAGGAAGTTATCCTGCATCTTAAGCTTGTCGTTGGGGCGGAATAGATGCCATTTAAGGGCTCTACTTCCCATATTGGCTCCCAGACAACTGTAATACTTGAACATCTTGGCCGCTGATTTTGTCTGTGAGGATTTCGTATTCGCTGAATTCGTATTTTTTCATGAGTTTGTGTATTATTGCTTCGCGGCCTTTTATCTTTTTTTCCTCGCCTGTGAAGGGGTTATAGCTTTTCTGGCCTCCCCGTGTGTCTCGGTATTTCAGGTAGTAGATTTGGCCGTCGTTGGGGCCGCCTTTGGCTTTGATTGTTTCCATGAAGTAGCGGGTT
>Ga0105098_10000834_pt1 | contig 10973 bp, 11 predicted proteins | sample PPLLak21cMay2015_FD_79137 | JGI IMG/M metagenome (GOLD analysis project Ga0105098, IMG submission 79137) | Freshwater sediment microbial communities from Prairie Pothole Lake near Jamestown, North Dakota, USA - PPLs Lake P7 Core (1) Depth... | ecosystem: Environmental > Aquatic > Freshwater >... | reverse complement strand
TTGATGTCCGAACAGATAAACGGCAACTATAAAGTGCGCAACGCCCACATCAGGCCGCTGTTCGAAAAGGCTATGCAGTTGCTGACGGCGTTCCAGTACTACTCCATTGACCACATCCCCCGCTACCTCAACAGCGAAGCAGATGCCCTGGCTAACGAAGCGCTAAATAACCTCAAGCGCCCTTGATTTCAATAGCAGAAGTGGTAAACTGGGGCTAAACCAAGTAGGCCGGGTGACCGCCGTTCCAGGGGATGACTCTGGGAGGGAGGAAAGTCCGGGCTCCATCGGGCAGGGTGCTGGGTAACTCCCAGGAGGGGCGACCCTACGGAAAGTGCCACAGAAACACACCGTCCGCCTGAGGCGGATAAGGGTGAAATGGTGAGGTAAGAGCTCACCAGCCACTGGGTGACCAGTGGGCTATGCAAACCCCACCCGGAGCAAGACCGAATAGGAGGACCCAAGGTTGCCCGACCAATGTCCTCGGGTTGGTTGCTGGACCCTACAGGTAACTGTAGGGCTAGATAGATGGTCACCGGTCCAGCTAGGCAGGACCACAGAACCCGGCTTACAGGTCTACTTGGTCACCGGGGGCACCTCGTCGGTGCCCCCGGCCTTTTGTGTGTGCCCCAGTCTTCTGGTCGCATCTCGCACGTTCGTGCCTGGCTCGGCGGCCAGTCATCCCTTTGTTGACATCCGGATTATGGTGATTTGGACCGCGTTATGTAGGCTACAGATATGATCGGCGTTTTCTTCCCATGTGCGCATCGCGAAAAAGTGAGGTCCAAAGCCTGCAGAAGAGCCAGCCAAGATTCGCCTACCAAGCCCGGCAAAGCCGCCCAACCGTCCCCAGCCGCTTTGCTTTTACCCGGCTGGCCAGACTATAGTTCTGTCCGGCATGGAACTCGATCCCAAAGTCGTCGGATTCATCCTCTATTGCACCCGCCAGAAGAAGGATTGGCCCGATCTATACGATGAGATGTGCCGCGTTGCCGGCCAGGGTCTCTATCAGGGCCTTCACTACAGAGACCTGAGGAAGATGGGCCTCTCCTTCAGCCTCAGCGGCCTGGGAACAACCATCCAGATGATAGAGTCCGTGACTGAGTCAAGGATCGGGAGTGGGGGCCTCAGCCACCAGCCCCAGTAGCCTCGGCTTCACTACCATTCAACCCGACCGGCACCCGCCAGTCCCTTGTCAGCAGGAATTCCTGCAATCCTCACGAGCCAAATTGCCCCGCTGTGTAGCGCATGTTACAATATCTTCCGATTTCGTCCAACAGGCGTTGCGAACGACACATGCAGAAAAGGTGCAAAGGCAACCGTGACCTGCTCCCTCAGGAGATGGAGAGCTTTCGGCTTGTCGAGGAAGCCTTCCGCTCATCCTGTATCAAGTGGGGATACGAGGAAATAAGAACACCCACGCTGGAGTACCTGCACCTCTTCACTTCCACCGGCACTCTCACTCCCAGCATGCTTGGCAGAGTCTACTCCTTCCTTGACTGGGATGGCTGGACCGGGGAGAGAGTAGTGCTCCGGCCTGACGGCACCATTCCCACCGCCAGAATGTATATCGAAAGCCTCACGCAAGCTTCCCCCGCCAAGCTCTTCTACGTCGAGAACATCTTCAGCTTCGAGGAGACGGGCAGAGAGTCGAGGGAGCGCTGGCAGTGCGGCGCCGAAATGCTGGGAAGCAGCAGTCCATCGGCAGACGTGGAACTCGTGATGCTGGCGCAGGAAATCTTGCGAAAGCTGGGCATCACTGGCAGCACGCTGTACCTGTCTCATGCCGGTCTGATACGGTCGCTTCTCCGTGAATTGGGGATCGATTCGGTGGAGCAAGACCGCATCTTCGACCAGATCATGGATGGAAACGCCTCGGAGATCATGAAAACCATGGCGACTGAGAACCCGAAGCTGAGGGACTCCATGTCCCTGCTCTTCGATCTCAGCGGCAGTTCTCCCGGCTTCATACAGAATGTGAAGGCCACTCTAGTCAGGGACTTCCCGAGGCTTGAGGCCGGCATAGATGATTTCCTGGCTATTGCCCAACTCCTGGCAGACATGGGCTGCGTGTACCAAGTAGATATGGCCCTGGGCAAGGGATTTGAGTACTACACCGGGGTCATCTTCAGATTCCAACTTGGCACCCAGAAACTGGGCGGCGGAGGACGCTATGACGACCTGATACCTCTCATGGGCGGTGGAGATGTGGCGGCCTGCGGATTCGCTCTCGATCTCGATCGCCTCGCGGGCATAACCAAGAGACCGGATGACTCCAAATCTACTATCCTCGTGCGTGCCGAAGATGCCGGCAAGATCGACAAGGTGATCTTCGAGACGGCCAACCTGATGAGACAGTCCGGCTACCGGGCTGACCTTGATCAGGGCTACGCTGGAACAACCAAGCACAGATGGATTCTCTCAATCCGAGGCGCGAAAGGCAAGCCAGGTTTCGTGCTTACCAACCAGTCGAGCGGCAAGACAACCGAACTGGACTCAATATCGGAGATTCTGGGCATACTGCAGGTAGCCAATGCAACTAAAACTGGCCCTACCTAAAGGCCAACTCCTTCAAGAAACCAGCAACCTGCTCCACCGCTCCGGCCTGGAAGTCAGCGGCTATGATGAACAGTCCCGCTCCTACCGGCCAGAGTGCGCCGCCATGCCCGACACATTCATGAAGGTATTCAATGAGAAGGACATCCCGATCCAGGTGGCCGTGGGCCACTACGACCTGGGCATCTGCGGGCAGGACTGGGTAGAAGAGCTTATCGCGAAGTACCCCAGCAGCGCCCTGGTCAAGATACAAGACCTGGGATACGGCAGAAAAGACCTGTGCATGGCCGCCGCGAAGACCGCCGGTATCGAATCTATCGACAGACTGAACGGCAGGGCTGAGAACATCCGCATAGCCACCGAGTATCCCAACCTGGCCGAAGCCTTCGCGCTGAGCCGGAGGCTCAAGAGGTTCGCCATATTCCCCCTCTGGGGAGGAGCCGAGGCCTATCCGCCCGAAAGCGCTGATCTGGCTCTGGTTTCGGAGACGCCGGAGAATCCGGTGAACCACGATCTGGTGTCCGTGGGTACGGTGCTGCAGTCATGCGCGTATCTCATTGCTCACCGGCCGAGCTGGGAGTCCAAGAACATGAGCCCTTTGCTCGATCGCTTGTGTGCCGGCGTTGGACGGATACAGCCTTTGCCTGACAAGAGGCGCGCAGCCGGCCTGTCCCAGGAACCGGCCTTCTCCAAACGTGCCGATGGGTCTGACGCCATCTGGCTGGCGCTTGCTGACGGGCACCAGCAGAAGCCGACACTGGAATTCCTCGCCAGAGCGGGCATAGTGGTCTCCGAAGACCCGCTGAACCCGCGCCGTCCGGCGATCAACCTCGATGGGGTCAACATCAAAGTGATTCGCCCGCAGGACATGCCTCTGCAGGTAGCCAACGGGAATTTCGACCTTGCTATCACCGGCGAAGACTGGCTCGCGGATCACCTGTTCAAGTTCCCCTCGAGCCCGGCCAAGGAGATACTAAGTCTCGGCTTCGGCAGAGTCAGAATAGTAGCGGTGGTGAGCAAGAAGTTACCCTTCGAGAGTCCTCAGGATTTTCGAGCGCCATTGCGCCGGCAGGACATCACCAGTCTCCGGATAGCCTCGGAGTACATCAACATCGCCGACAAGTACGCCAGAGAGAACCACCTCAGCCCCTGCCGGCTGATCCCCACCTGGGGAGCGACCGAGGCTTTCCTGCCCGAGGATGCTGACCTGCTCATTGAGAACACCCAGACAGGCCGCACCCTGGCCCAGCATGGCCTCAGGATCATCGATACCCTCTTTGAGTCTTCAGCCTGCCTTATCGGCAGTACTCAGGACGCTCGGGGCATCAAGGCGAAGAGGATCGCTGACATAATCCAACGACTCGAACGAACGTTGAAATAGAGCTAGAAAGAGAAGGAGGAACAGTGGAATTCAAGACTATCACCCTTAAGAAGGAGGAGCGGATCGCTACCATCACCCTGAACCGCCCCGAAGTCCTCAACGGTGTGAGCGAAGAGATGGGGATGGAACTGGCGGCGGCCGTCGACAGCCTGGCCGATGACGAGGAGACCAGAGTTGTCATCGTCACCGGCGCCGGACGGGCTTTCTGCGCCGGTGGCGACCTGGATTTCAGCAAGTTCAAGGACAAGGAAGTGATCACTCTGGAAGACACCGCCTTCTGGCCCAGGACCACGCGCGAGGTAAGAAAAGGCATCCTGCCTCCCAAGGTCCAGAAGAAGGTCATGCTCGGCCTGCAGAATCTGCCCATGCCTACCGTGGCCGTGGTCAACGGCGTGGCCGCCGGGTTCGGCTTCGACCTGGCCCTGTCCTGCGATATGCGCCTGGGCTGCCCTAAGTCCACCTTCGTTGTCGGCTACACCGGCGCCGGCGTCGCCCCGGACAGTGGCGGGACCTGGTTTATGCCCCGCATCATGGGCATCGCCAAGACGCTCGAGTTCATCTACACCGGAGAGCCGTGCCTGGCCGATGAGGCCCACCGCATAGGCCTTCTCAACCGAATCATACCGGCTGAGCAGCTTCAGGAGGAGTCGCTCAAGCTGGCTCGCAAGATCGTCAATGGGGCGCCGATTGCCTTCAGGCTGTCCAAGTTCCAGGTCTACAAAGGTTTGAACTGGGACTTGGAGACGGCCCTGGGGGTAGCCATGGCGTGCGTCACCATCGCCACCGATTCCGCGGACTACAGGGAGGCTCTGAAGGCCTTCGCCCACAAGCGGGCGCCGAAGTTCCAGGACAAATAAGAGAAGAGGGCAGTGCGTCACCAGTCATTCCTGATCGCCATTGACGGTTTGGGAGCGGTAGGGAAGACTACGGTTGGGCGTATCGTGGCGCGGAGGCTGGGGTGTCGATTCGTCGATACCGGAGAGATATACCGCGCGCTCACGTGGCTCGCCCTTCACCGGGGAATAGACACTGGAGATGAACTGAGCCTGAGCAAGTTGGCCTCCGAAGCAAGACTGGAGATCACGTCGACTGCCGGCAGCGAACAGCGCAGCGTGACCATCGATGGTTTCGACGTCACTGCCGAGATCTACAGTGCGAAGGTGGAAGCAGAGGTTTCCAATGTCTCCAAGGTGGTCGGCGTGAGGAAGTCTCTGGTCCCACGCCAGCGAAGCATGGCACAAGAAGGAAGGTTGGTGATGGCGGGGCGGGACATCGGCACAGTTGTCCTACCCCACGCGCCTCTGAAGGTCTTCCTGGTCGCCTCCGCAGAGGAGAGGGCCAGAAGGCGCCACCGCGAACAGGGAGTGTCCACAAACATGGCATATGGGGAGATTCTGGCAGAACTGAAGAGGCGGGATGCCATTGACAGCACTCGGGATACCTCTCCAACCATACCGGCTGATGATGCCATAATAGTGGACACTGAAGGCCTGACGCCGGAGATGGTTGCCGACAGAATAATCGACCTGGCAAAGGAGGCCTGTTGAAGCTGAATGTCTATGACTGTACCAGACCGTTTGCGGCCGTTGCCCTCCGGTTCCTCTGCCGGTACGAGTACAGGAATCGGAAGCGAAAGTTGCCAGACGGTCCACTCATAATCGTGTCGAACCACCTCAGCTGGTTCGACATACCCCTCATTGGCGTGGCCATACCCCGAAAGGTAGCCTTCATGGCCAAGAAGGAGTACTTCCACTCTCGATTCCACAGACACCTAGTCGATGCTTACGGCGCCTTCACCGTGGAGCGGGGAGCCGTGGATGGAACAGCGCTGAAGATAGCCTTCGATATACTGGATGAAGGCGGTTGCCTCGGGATATTTCCCGAAGGAACCCGGAGCAAGAGTCTTCAACTGCAGCAGGGACACGTGGGCACGGCGTTCATCGCTCTTCACAAGAACGCCTACATACTGCCTATCGGTGTATCAGGGACCGAGAATATCCGAGACAAGTTCGACAAGATTACTCACATCCTCTACCGACCAAAGGTCGTGGTCAACATCGGCGAGCCCTTCATGCTACCGGACGTGCACGGCCATCCCGGTCGAAAAGACCGAGACCGCTGCACCGACATCATCATGCACAGCATCGCTGATCTTCTCCCGGAGAGCTACCGGGGAGTGTACAGCAACAATGCAAATCACCAAGACTGACGAGACCGGCTTCTGCTTCGGAGTCAAGAGAGCACTGAAGACCCTGGAAGAAGCCGCCAGGAAGCACGGCGTGGTGGAGACCGTTGGGCCGGTCGTCCACAACCAGCAGGTGGTCGACCAGTTTGCCCGGCTTGGGGTCAGAGTCGTCGCAGACCCGGATGATGTCGAAGGCAACGTGGCGGTCATCTCTTCGCACGGCCTTCCCCCTCAAGCGTCAGACAAGCTGAAGAGCAGGCGTCTCACCATTATCGACACCACCTGCCCCAACGTCCGCAAGGCTCAACTCGCCGCCAAGCGGCTCTCAGAGGCAGGTTTCTGGCTGGTGGTATTCGGCGACCCGGCACACCCCGAGGTCAGGGCTATTCTCGGCTGGGCAGACCAGCAGGGTATGGCTACGCTGGAGAGCTCCGATGTCGCCCGCCTGGACAAGTACCCCAAGCGTGTGGGCATTCTTTCGCAAACAACCCGCAATGAGTCGGACTTCACCAAGTTCGTGAACGATCTCACGTCTCTGCTTCTGCCACATGTCCAGGAACTGAGCGTCCTCAACACGCTGTGCGATGTGACCAGGAGACGCCAAGCAGCAGCACTGGACTTGGCCCGGAAGGTGGACCTCATGATCGTGGTCGGCGGCCGGAACAGCGCCAACACCCGCATCCTGGCCGAAATATGTGCCTCCGCCGGCACGGAGACCCATCATATCGAAACGGCGACAGAAATCCAAAACTCCTGGCTCAGACACGGCAGGTTGGTTGGCGTGACCAGTGGTACGTCCATACCCGACAACGTCATCGACGAAGTTGTGCTAAAATTGAAAGACAGGAAGAAGAGGCTGAACAAGAAATAGTGGAGTGGACATCAGGTTGACCGCCACTCCTTTCCCGAAGTGCCGGTGATCATAGTTGCCAGAAGCCGTCTCTTCTCAGTGCAGCAGAGAGAGCCGATCCAGAAGCCGATATCTGTGGCATCCACCAGCACAACGGGATTCAAGAACGAGAGCACAGCTCATGCAGATCAATGTCGCCCAACTGCTTAAGGAGGTCACCGGTGCCACCCGTGCCTATGACGTTGATGGGGCCATCAGCGCCGACGACGGGCAGGAGTGCCCGGTCCAAGGCAAGGTCGTCCTCACAAGGGCCGCTCCCGGCATTCTCCTGGAGGGGTCCTTCACTTGCCAAAGCCAATTGACTTGCGGTCGCTGTCTGAGCACCTTCGCCCATCACTCGGTGTTCAATGTACAAGAGATGTTTTATCCTTCCATAGATATCCTCAGCGGCCTGCCGCTGGCCCTGCCGGACGACGATGCCAGCACCAGCTTTACGATCGACGAGCACCACATACTTGACATGAGCGAGATGATTCGTCAATATAGTCTCTTGGCAATTCCGATGAAGCCTCTCTGTCGGGTGGATTGTGCTGGGCTTTGCCCCGAGTGTGGCGCCAATCTCAACGAGAACAAGTGCCACTGTGTACGACGTCCTCGGACAGCTTTGGCTGAAGCGCTCGAAGAAGCAGAATCTCGAAGAAAGTTGGGGTGATTGAATGCCACCGCTACCAAAACGTAAGACTTCCAAGGCTCGTCATGGCGAAAGACGCAGCCATTTGTCCGCCAAATTGCCGGCTACGCAGCCGTGCCCGAAATGCCATACTCTGAAGATCTCGCACACCGTGTGTCCCACGTGCGGAACCTACGCCGGCGAAGAGATCACACAGGGCAAGGCCAAGAAGAAGTCATAGCCGTCCGCGCGCAGCGAGCAGCGGCTGGAGTCGCAGCCCGGCGATCCATGATCACACTGCCTGGAATAGTCATGGTGGTCGAGATGCACCACCAAATCCGATGCCACCTGTCTGACTCGGAATGGACCAGTAGCCCGTAGAATCCATCCCATCCTGAAGGCCGGCTGAACCGGGCGTTCGGCTGCCCTCAGACCCAGATGATTCGCAGGCCACCAACCACAACACCCTGAGGAGGTTTTCAAATGACTGGAGACCAGAAGATCGCCTATGTGTTTCCCGGCCAAGGTTCCCAGTGGGCGGGGATGGGCCATGACCTGTACACCAACTCACCCAAGGCCAAAGCCGTGTTCGACGAGGCCGACTCCGTCCTCGGATTTCCCCTGTCGAACCTCTGTTTTGAAGGTCCTGAAGATACCCTGCGCCAAACCGTCAATGCACAGCCGGCCATAATGACCGTGAGCATTGCCTATTTGAGAACCAGCCACCAGCTTCAGGACAAGCCCCAGCCATCTTTTCTGGCGGGACATAGTCTGGGCGAGTACACGGCTCTCGTGGCGGCCGGCGCGTTGAGCTTCGCCGACGCCCTCCGGCTGGCCCGCGAGAGGGGGCGCTTGATGCAAGAGGCCGGGAACCAGACATCGGGAGGCATGCTGGCCGTCATCGGGCTGGACGAGGCCTCTGTACAGAGCGTCTGCCAAGCCACCGGCATGGAGATCGCCAACATAAACTGCCCAGGCCAGATAGCTATCAGCGGACCAAGCCAAGTGCTCGACAAGGCCTCACAACTGGCCAAGGAAAAGGGCGCTCAGAGGGTCATCCCTCTTCCGGTCAGCGGGGCTTTTCACTCCAGGCTCATGCAGCCGGCCGCCGACGGCATGGCGAAGGCGGTCTCCAACCTGCGCTTCGGAGATGCCGCCATTCCCATTGTGGCCAATACTACCGCCCAGCCAATGACCAGCGGCAGCGCGCTCAAGGCAGAATTGCTCAACCAACTCTGTCATTCCGTGCTATGGCAGAAGTCAGTAGAGTGGATGATCAAAGAGGGCGCCCTTGAGTTCGTGGAGATTGGCCCAGGACAGGTGCTCACAGGCTTGATCAAGCGTATCAGCAGAGATGCCAAGGCAATTAGCACCGAGGCGAAGAAACCATAATATCGGTCAAACTCATCATCCCGCCGTCTTCACTTGCCTCAAAAGCAATGCTATACTAATGTGCCGTAACACCAGAAGGCTGGTCCGGCAACGTTGAGCAGAGAACAGTGGTCAAGACAATGAGCAGAACGGCTGTAACGTCCCGACGGAAGGGGAGAGCCATGGCCTTGCAGGTCCTGTTCGAGGTTGACTGCGCCGGTCATGACTATGTCCAGGCATTGGATCGCTTGCAGGAGAACTCCGCTTTGCCTGATGACACCGCCTCGTTCGCCAGGGAACTGGTGTCCACAGTGCTCGAGAACAAGGGGCGCCTGGACGAACTGATTGCCAGATTCGCTCCGGCTTGGCCCCTGGATCAAATCGCCATTGTTGACCGGAACATCCTGCGACTTGGGATATGCGAGATCATCTTTGATCTCGTTCCGGTGAAAGTAGCTATTAACGAAGCAGTCGAGCTGGCCAAGACTTATGGAGGCGAGAGTTCCTCCAAGTTCGTAAATGGAGTTCTGGGCTCGTTCTACAATGAGCTCTGTCAATCGAAAACCAAATGAGGAGGGTCAGGAAATAGTGGCTACGGTCTTTGAGAGAGTGAAGCGCATCATTGTCGAGCAACTCGGAGTGAAGGACGAGGAGGTGACACCGAAAGCCTCCTTTATTGAGGATTTCAACGCTGACTCGCTCGATCTGGTCGAGTTGATGATGGCGCTGGAAGAAGAATTCAGCAAGGGTGGAAAGAAGGTAGAGATCCCAGACGAGGACGCCAGAAGGATAGTAACGGTGCAGGATTGTGTTGACTACATCACGGACCTCGGCGTAGCCGACGAATAGTGGTGGATCGTTTTGAGTGGAATACACAGACACGCTGCCCAGACTGACCCTCTTCCCGCACAAAGCGGGAGTGAATGACAAGGGACACCTCACCATAAGTGGCTGTGACACCATCGCCTTGGCAGCCACCTATGGCACACCACTCTACATCTTCGATGAGCCCACCCTCCGGGCCAAATGCGCTGAGTACCGCAAGGAGTTCGGGCAACGCTACCCGAACACACTGGCCATCTACGCCTGCAAGGCATTCACCAGCCAGGCATTGATCCGCATCCTCCACGAGGAGGGCTTCGGACTGGATGTGGTCTCCGGCGGCGAGATGCATGTTGCCAAGTCGGCTGGATTCCCCCTAGACAGGGTCTACTTCCACGGGAACAACAAGAGCAAAGAGGAGCTCAAGCAGGCTCTCGAATGGGGCATCGGCCGCATTGTGGTGGACAACTTCCACGAACTGGCGCTGCTGGGCAAAATGGCCGTTGAACTGGGGAAGCCCCAGGACATCCTCCTTCGCCTGTCCCCGGGTATCGACCCGCACACACACAGCCACGTCGCAACAGGCATACTGGATAGCAAGTTCGGCTTCCCGCTGACAACAGGACAAGCTGAGGAAGCTGTGACCAGGGCGATGAACACCGCCGGCGTGAGACTGATCGGTCTCCATTCGCACCTCGGCTCATCTCTGTTCGAAGTCGAACCGTACCTCCAGGCGATTGACCTTGTGCTTCGCTTTGCGGCGAGCATGAAGCAGACGCGCGGGTTCCACATGAGCGAGTTTAGCGTCGGGGGCGGATTTGCGGTCCAGTACCTGCTCGATTCGCCCGCCCCACCCGTCAGCCGGTACGCCGAAGCCATCGTGTCGGCGCTCGTGGAGCAGACACGCGATCTAAATCTCGACCAGCCTCGGCTGATCATTGAGCCGGGCAGAAGCATCGTCGCCAAGGCCGGCACGGCGCTCTACACCGTAGGAGGCACGAAGGACATTCCCGGCGTCCGCCGCTATGTCTTCGTCGACGGCGGCATGGGAGACAACATCCGCCCGGCGCTCTACGACTCGAGATACGAGGCCGTCGTGGCCAACAAGATCGGAAGTCCGGACACCGATGTGGTGACGATC
>Ga0105098_10000833_pt1 | contig 10976 bp, 30 predicted proteins | sample PPLLak21cMay2015_FD_79137 | JGI IMG/M metagenome (GOLD analysis project Ga0105098, IMG submission 79137) | Freshwater sediment microbial communities from Prairie Pothole Lake near Jamestown, North Dakota, USA - PPLs Lake P7 Core (1) Depth... | ecosystem: Environmental > Aquatic > Freshwater >... | reverse complement strand
GCCGGGCCTGCAAGTCCGGCGTCGGCGCCCAGTGGTGGACGCCCGACCGCGTCACCGCCGCCAGGCTGGCCTCCTACGCCGCGGAGGACGTCCGGGCCGACCTCGAGGGTGTCAAGGCCTCCCAAGAGGCCTCGAAGGCCTTGGATTCCGACATCGACATCCCCCGGCCGGCGGGGCTTGAGTACCTGCCCTTCCAGAAGGCGGGGATCGCCTACGCGCTCAAGCACCCCGGGGTTTTGCTGGCTGACGAGATGGGACTGGGAAAATCCGTGGAGTCCCTGGGCGTCATCAACGCCGATCCGACCATCAAGCGGGTCCTGGTGATCTGCCCCAGCACCCTCCGGGTCAACTGGGCCCGCGAGGCCAAGAAGTGGCTCGTCAGGCCCATGAGGATCCGGGCCATCGAGGGCCGGGAACTCCCCGACGACAAGGACGAGTTCATCGTCACGAACTACGAGAAGCTCATCGGGCGGCGCGGGGATGCCTTCTTCAACTGGGTCATGGCCCGGCAGTGGGATATGCTGGTCGTGGACGAGGCCCACTACTTGAAGACCCCGAACGCCAAGAGATCCAAGCTCGTTCTGGGAAAGAAGGCCACTCCAAAGCAAAGGAAGGCGGGGGAAGTGGACGAGCCTGGCCTGATCAAGAACTGCCGCCGACGGCTCCTCTTGACCGGGACGCCCATCCTCAATCGCCCGATCGAAATCTTCGGCCTCCTGAACGTCCTGGCCCCGGACGCCTTCCCCGCGTTCTTTCCGTTTGCCAAGCGATACTGCGGGGCCTACCAAGGGAAGTACGGCTGGGACTTCAGCGGAGCCACCAACCTCCCTGAACTCCAAGAAAAGATGAGAGCGTCCTGCATGGTGAGGCGTCTGAAGAAGGACGTTTTGCGGGACCTCCCGCCCATCCGGCGCCAGATCATCCCGCTATCGATCAGCGGCAACACGGTCATGCGAGATGCCGCGGAGGAGGAGCTCCGGATCTGGAAGGAGTCGGAGGAGGAGATCAACACGGCCCAGGCAGAAGCGGATCTGGCCCATGCCGCCGGCGACGAGGCCTCCTACAAGGAAGCCGTGAAGCGGCTCCGCAAGGCCTACGGGATCGCCTTCAGCGCCATGGCCAAGGCCCGGCACGACCTGGCCGTCTCGAAGATCAATCCCGTGATCGAGCACCTCGACGGAGTTCTAGAAGAGCTTGACAAGCTGATCGTTTTCGCGCATCATCATGACGTTATCGACGAGCTGGAGAAGCACTACGGGAGTTCTTGCGTTGTGATTACTGGGGACACCCCTCAGGAGGCCCGCCCGGGCCTGGTGGATCGGTTCCAAACCGATCCGTCCTGCAAGGTCTTCATCGGCTCGATCACCGCCGCCGGCGTGGGGATCACGCTCACCGCCGCCTCGACGGTCATCATGGCGGAACTCGACTGGGTGCCCGCGAACGTGTCACAAGCCGAGGCCCGGGCCCACCGCATCGGCCAGGAAGGGAACGTCCTCGTCCAGCACCTCGTGGTGGACGGCTCCCTCGACGCCAAGATGGCCCAGATGATTATCGAGAAGCAGGAGGTCATGGACAAGGCCCTGGACCTGCCCTTCGAGCGCGACCTCCCGGCCCTGGGGGGCGCCCCCCGGCCGTCGAAGTACCCGCCGGCCACGGACGAGCAGAAGGCGGCGGCCCTCGAGGGCCTCCAGATCCTGGCGGGCGTCTGCGACGGTGCGATCGAGCGCGACAATGTCGGCTACAACGGCTGCGACTCCAAGATCGGCAAGTCCCTGGCGGCCCGCCGGACGCTCACGGACGGGCAGTTCTGGCTGGCCCGGCGGATCCTCCCCAAGTATCACGGCCAGATCGGGGAGGAGCTCCTGAAGGAGATGGGATACGAGCTGAAGGAGAAGAAGGATGCCTAAGAAAGACGACGGAGGCCCCGCGTTTCCTGGGGCATTTGCGGGGCACTGCGGGAAAGACAATCATGCCGACCCCTGTAGCTGCTACCTCGAGGAGGGCATGACCCTCCGCGACTGGTTCGCGGGACAGGCCGAACCCGCCATGATGGGCAAGCACTCGACCCCGGAAGAAGTGGCCCGGCAAGCGTATCTGATTGCCGACGCGATGATCGCGGAAAGGGAGAGGAAGTAGATGACCCCCACCATCAACCTGAACGGAACCAATCCCAGGCAGCTCTACGACGACATGGAGCGGTTCTGCTCTCATGTCGCAGGGGCGATCAAGGTGGCCAGCATGATCTGGCCGAATGGGAGGGACTACGTCGGGGACCCTGAGGGGATGAGACGGGACACCGATGAGGTGATCCTCTGGACCCGGAAGCTGGACGAGGTGTACAAGGAAGCCCTCAAGACGCTCGGGTACCTAGCCGACTACATTTGAGGTCGCGAAAGAAGCCAAAGTAGACAGGAGGAAGCCATGGAGTATAAGATCCCTTGGAAGTCCGACCAGGAGCGCATGGGCTGTTACGCTTGCCGGTTTGCCGACAGGAAGGCACTTGGCAAGCGGGCCTGCTGCACTCACTACCAGGGGCCGAACGGGAACCCCTGCACCAGAGAGCAGGAACGCCAGCAGAGGGACGCGCAAGCCAAGGTGACGCAGTAGAGAAGATTTAAGACGGAGCACCCATGAGCAAGAACGTACAGAGCCGAACTCCTCGGGGCTTCGGCGTATTCGGCGACTGGCCCGCCATGTGGCACGGGCATGTGCGCGTACAGGAATCCAGCGCCGCGTTCAAGGGAGCCTGCGTCTGGATCTTCTGCGAACGGGCCTACAGCAACACGCCCAAGAAGAACCCGCCTCACCTCCATTTGCAGTACCAGGATGCGGTGCAACTGAGGGACGCCCTCAATCGCTTCTTGGCCGCCGTTAAGGACCAGGAGACTGTGGAACCCAAGGACTCGAAACCCGACATCTTTGGATAGGAGGACCCCATGTACCAGAAGATGATCAAGGAAATCCTGAAGCGGCTCGACCGGGGCTATATGGATCCCCGGCACGTCGAGGCCTACATGAGGCTTTTGCACGGAACGCTGGACGGGATTTCGCAGGAGCAGCTTGACCGGTCGGCCAGGCTCTGCTCCTCGTGCGTCCAGGCTGAAGGAATCCGGAAGGCCGAAGAGCTGGCCCAGAGCTACGGACTGTAGAATGAAACCAAAAGAACTCCTGGCGGCCCTCGAGGCGGTCAGGAGATTTATCCAGGTCGATCCGTCGGACGGCGGCCCCCAGAGCGCGGGAGACATCCGTCGGTACGAGGCGGCCGGGATGGCCCTGGCCAACGTCCTGTCGAGGGAGCACGGATACCTCCTCGACGTCATCCAGGTTCACACGACCTACGTCAGTCACGTCAATGTTTTCAGGGTGATCCTGTGAAGTGTTCGCTCTGCAAGAATGACGCCGACACGGACTATTCCGTGGAAAGGGACAAGCCGAAGCCCATCTGCAGCGTCTGCTTCGGGCGCTGGGCCCCGAAGGAGCTCGACGCGCTCCTCGGGGTCAAGCCGCCCTACGACTACAAGCCCATGTCCTGTCCGGCGCCTGTCGCGCCGGCGGTTGCTCTCTCAGACGCCGGGGCCGACGCGGGTCGGCTGCGGTCGTCCAAGCTCTCGCCTCAGGGGGATCCGGAGTCCATTGCGCCCTCCGGATCCCCTCCTATTATCGTGAAGGGGGGAACGGATGCGGCTGGTGCTGGCGTTTTTGACGATCGTTATTGTCCCGGCGGGAATCCTTTGGTGAAATGAGGGGAACATGGAGAAGCCAGTTCAGGATCGGGTCAGGCTCATGCTCGACCGGAAGGGCGCCCTGATGGACGGCCGGGTCGTACTCTGGTCGCCCTGGAACAAGACGGGCTACCGGATTTCCATCCTCCGGCCCGTGAAGGGATCGACCACGGTCGAGGAGAAGTCCATCACGGTCGCGGCCCTCCGCGGGAGCGAGAAGGACCAGGCGAACGGGATCGTCGGAAGACTCCTGGCGAACTACTGAGGTGCCGTATGGTGGCGACCGTTCTATGGTGGATCGTCCTCGTCCTGACCATCCTGTGGGGAATCCTCGGGGTGGTCGTGTTCATCCTCGAGCGGAATAAGGGAGAGTACGAATAAAGAGGAAGGCAAGGAGGAGATGCCATCATGGTAATCTGTCTTTACTGCCTTGGCCGGATAGAAAAGGTTCTCGCAAAGAAATGGGGAGGAAGATTCTTCTGCAGCCAGGCCTGTATAGACGCAGAGGAAGACTTGCGGCGCCGACTCAAGCCTCAGAAAAGGAAGAAGGGAACTTCCTCGTCCAGGATGGGTTGTTCCCCTGGCGTTTCCGAGATACGTTACAACGGATAGAGGTGAACCATGGAAACGTACATCATCTACTCCGGAGAGAGCGGTAATCGTGGTCTCGTGTTCATGTGTGTTGCAGAGTCGTCGACCCAGGGGAAGGGTTTTGCGGTCGAGGACTACTTTCTCCCGGACACGACCGACATCAAGATGGCCGGAAAGATCACCGTCGAAGGGGACGTCCATCTCCTTCCCGAGTGGTTTGAGGTGAAAGGATAAGCCATGGCCGAAAAGATCGAGCCCCTGAAGCCGGAGGTCGCGGCCCAGCTCCCCCGCGAGGTCTGCCCGAAGTGCAAGAGGTCCGTCCTCGTCGAGATCGTGAAGGTGGAGACGAAGAAGGACGACGGCACCGTCGAGGTCAGCGAGAAGCGGGAACTCCGGCCGCACCACCCCGGGAAGGAGCACCCGGGGTTCAAGGGGTCCAGCCGGCAGGTCCGGAAGGATTCCGTCTGCACCTAGACATTCAGTCCTCTCTCCAGCGAGCCCTCCCCGGGACGCACGTCTCGGGGAGGGTCCTGGCGGGGGCCCCCTTTGGAGCCTCCACCGGGTACTATGGAGGGTCGAGCGATGAAGGCATTCGGTGAGGTCGTGAAGGACCGGCGGCAGTTCCTGAAGTTGACCCTGGAGGAGCTGGCCAAGAAGATCGGCTCCCACAAGGGGTACATCAGCGGGATCGAGAACGGGAAGGTCTCCCCGCCGTCCCCCAGGATCACGGAGAAGCTCTGCCTGGCCCTGGAGATCGGGGTGGAGGGGATGCTGCTCCGCGGCTGGGCCCAGAAGGCCCCCAAGCGCGTCCGCGCCTGGGTGAGCGACCTCGTGGCCAAGGAACTCCACGAGAGGTAGCCGTGAAGAAGAAGGCCGTCCACTACAAGATCACCCCGGTGGGTCCGTACTGGCGGATCGTGGAGTGCGTCTACCTGGGGACGATCACGGTCCAGCACGGCCACAAGATCAGAACCGCCCCCGGGTGGTACGGGGGGACGCTGAGGGCCGACGGCGTCATCGACAAGCGGAGGATCGAGGACGTCCGCAAGTATCCGACGCACGAGGCCTGGTTCCGCTCCAAGAAGGCCGCCAGGAGCGAGATCGGCGACCAGGTGAAGAAGGCGAACCGGTGAGTCCTATCATGACACCACGGGGACGTAGGATAACAGTAGAGGATTACAGAACTTTTTGAGGTGAACTATGGTGACCAACCTTCCCGCGATCCCCGAAACCTTGGTGAAGCGTCTCTACAAGGCGTACCGGCTCCGGCGCCGCGCCGAAGTCCTGGCCGAGGCCCTCCGCGAGGAGATCCTCAAGCTCACCCCGGTCGGGTTCCTCAGGGCCCGGGTGACGAGCGTCCCGGTCGGGGACCTCGTCCTCACCTACACCAAGCGCACCCGGGTGACGGTGGACTGGGACGCCGTCCTCGCGCTCTTCTGCCCCGGGGCCATCCCGAAGGTGGAGGAGGCCCGGATCCTGGCCCAGGCGGGCAAGTCGGCCCCGGACTGGATCACGTCCAAGCGGGACGTGGCCGTCACCGCCGGCCTCGAGAAGAAGCAGAAGAAGGGGGTGGCATGAACCAGGACCCTATCGACCTGGCCCACCGGATTTCGGAAGACGCGGCCGTCCGGGGCAGGCTGATGTCGATCGAGATCGGGAGATCCATCCTCGACCGGGCCTCCTCGGGGATGGACCTGACAGAACTCACCACGGAAACCCTGGCCATCGCCCATTGCGCGGTCGGCCTGATCTCTTTGTCCAGGCTTCTCTTCGGCAACATAGCGAAAAACGCCCCTGGGGTCGGGAGCCGGTACTTCCCGATTCTCATGGAGTATCTCCAGAAGGAGTTCGATGACGTCGGGATCAAGGTCAGGATCAGTATCGTGGAGGAATCAGATGACGGAAAAGATCTGGCGGGGAGTCCTGGAGTGGCTGGGGGGCCGAAAGGAGTTTAACGCGGGGGACGTCGCGGAGGAGTTCGACCTCTCCTACGCCGGGGCCTCCCAGCTCCTCGAGCGGCTCCGGAAGTGGGGCTACCTCCGGGTGCTCGGGTACGACCCGGCCGTCCACACCAATCCGAAGCGGAAGTCCCAGGGAGGCCGCCGGCGGAAGGTCTACGAGGTGACGGAGGCCGGGAAGCGGGCCATCGAGTGGGGCCGGAAGAGGAGGAAGGAGTGAAGGCGTTGAAGACGTTCCGGATCACGTTCGAGTTCGAGAGAAAGGACGACCCGGACATCCCGAAATGCCGCAAGGCCGTCGTCTGGATGAGGAGCGAGACGGCCCATGGGGCCGAGGACCAGGCCCGGTTCCGGTTCGACTTTACCGTGGGCTGGCGAGTCACCGAAACGGTGGAGGAGGAGTAGATGCCCATTATCGACAAGGCGTACATCCGGTCCCAGATCCTCTCGAACGAACGCTTCGCGAGTTCCCATGGGGCCAATCTCCAAGGGGGCCACCTGGGCCTCGGGATGCTCTACTACGCGCTCGCGTACACCCATCCCAGTCTATGCGTCTGCCTGGGATCGGGGAGCGGGTTCGTGCCACGCCTCATGCGCCAGGCCCAGTGCGACATAGGCTACCCCGCGGCCCAGACGTACCTCGTGGACGCGGACCTTCCGGAGCTGGGGTACGGGACGACGGACTACTTCCATGGGGAGCTGGGGGCCTTCACGAGGCTCTACCCGGACATCAAGGTCCTCAAGATGAAGTCCCATGACGCGGCGACGATGTTCAAGGACATCGACTACCTCCACATCGACGCCGACCACAGTTACTACGGCACGAAGAGCGACCTCGAGGACTACCTCCCCCGGGTGGCCCAAGGGGGCGTGGTCACGATCCACGACACGATCAACCGGGCCGAGAACCTGGGGGTCTGGAAGGCCCTTCGGGAACTCAGGGCCGAAAAGGCCTGGGAGCTCGTGGAGTTCCGCCAGGGGATGGGAACGGCACTGTTAAAAAGGAGGATGAGCGATGAGTAGAGAAGGCCTGTGGGTAATCCGCTGCAACTTCTACATCTACGAGACCCCCTCGGAGCCGATCGTGGAATCCCAGGGGACAAGCGTGTACTCCGTGACCTGGAAAGACAAAGGAAGAACAATCACGATCTATCCCGGGGCGTCTCCGCTCGCTATTCTGTCCCCCGTTAGAAAGGAAAACAAGCCATGAGTAAGATCGAGATCACGATCGAGAAGTGCGGACACTGCGGGGCGATGCCCACGGAGCAGGAGGTCTGCGAGGCCGTCCGGAAGGACGAGGAGCAACGGGTCATCGTCTGTGCCGTCTGCACGAAGAAGGTCGAGTACGTCAAGCGGAAGCTGATCCACTACTACTACGACGGCAAGAAGGTCTGGCTGGTGGAAGGGACGGTTGAACCCATCGTCCGGATTTCCGACTACATCTCCACCCTCGGGCAGAGGGTCGACGCCTACGTCCACGTCGAGTGCTTCGTGAAGGCCGTCCCCGGAGCCCAATTCTCGAGGTGAGCGATGACCAGTACCCACTGCGACCGATGCGGGGTGAAGATCTGTACCCTGACCGTCCCTGCGGAGGGCGATTATGGGTGCGCGGGGGAATCTCCGGGATTCAAGGTGCTCCTCCCGCACGATCTGACTTGCGCCCGGGTGATGTTTCGTTTCTTCGACCTCTGCCAGGGATGCGTCATCGAGGTGGGGAGGTTCGTCAGAAGGGCCATAGACGAGACGGCATCCATGCCGTAGCCAAGAAAGGGAATAGCCATGCCCGAATGGAAATATCTCTGGAGCGAGGCCTTCAAGAGCCGGTACGTCCTGGCGGCCCACCTCCTCAAGGACTGCAGGAACATCATCGAGATCGGCGGCTACATGACGCCCATCACGGATTTCCTGCCGCTTGACGGCGGGTTCATCGACTCCGTTACCGTCATCGACCCAAGGTTGCGGGAAGAGGTCCGCTACACCCACCAGTCAAACCACGGAAACGTCTCCGTCTCTCACCACAAGATGCTCTTCACCAAAGACGTCGTCTACTACCCGAGCAACCCGGTCTTCAGGGGGAAGCACGGCGTAGCCCTTCTCGGGCTTGATCTTCACCTCGACGAAGAAGGCTGGAAGAGCCTCTTCGACCTCGTCCGCAGGGCCCAGCGGACGGTGATCGAGTACGCCGTCTCGTTCCCGACGGGGATCCAGCAGTACGCCCGGATCCTCAAGGAGACCGGGGCCCGCGTGGTCTTCCAGGCCGGCCTCGACCTCTCCGGCAACGATTTCGGGGACCTGACCGACTCCGCGCCCCTCATGACGGACAGAAGGATCGTGGCTCTGGAGTGCCGATGATCTGCCAGGAAAAGGGCTGGGACGAAAGCCACGAACCCGTCTGCGTGGCCTGCGGGAACGACATCCGTGTCCGGGGCGAGGCCGGGGTCGCCGTCCTCATGGGGGAGGTCCTCGAGTGCCACACCTCGGAGGGATACTGGGTGGCCCACTTCGACTGTCGACGCCATGAGTGGAGGATGGCCACGCCCGACAAGGAACTCTGGCACGTCCGGCGCCTGGAGGACCGGACCTACGTCCTCCTGACGAGTCGCCCGGAGTGGGCGCGAAAAGAACCCTGGTATATGGCTTAGAAGGAGCGCAGGCCATGACTGCGAAGAACAAAGCCGTCCACGCGGACCCTTGGGCCTGGGTGAAAGCAAAGAAGGTCGTCTACCTCGTCCTTTGCAAGGACGGAACCCCGCACCCCGGGGTCGAGCCGAAGCCGACCTACGAGGATGCTCAGAAGGTGGCCGTCGACGACTTACAGGAGTGCGGACCCCACCGAGTGCAGGCCTACAGACCGATGATCTAGGAGGACTACGATGGCTGACCTGAACACCTACATCTATTCGGAAGAGGACGTGAGGGCCTTCGACAAGGACGCGATCGTGTGCTGGGCCTGCGCCATCTGCGGACAGCGGTTTGCCTGGACCCGGAAACGGCCACAAGCGGGAACCTTCAAGCCGGAAGGGTTGGTACTCGTCTATGGGCCTTATACCCTGGTCCCCGACAATGACAAGGGAAGCCTCCTGTCCTTCTGCTCCAAGGACTGCGTCCGGACGTACCACCTGATCTGCCACATGAACAACATCGTCTCGAGAGCAGAAGTCCTGAACGACGTCTTTTTGGAGATACAGGCCCTGACGAAGGCCGTCCAGGCCGGGATCCCCCCGGCCCCCAGGGAGAAATTTTAGATGGAGGAAACCGTGGACACAGAAGGCGCCGTCAGCAAGGGCATCGCGTTCGTCCGGAAGCATTTTCCCCAGGCCGCCGTCGGGGAACTCGATCCCGAGGCCGCCCGGGCCCTCGAGGACATCGGCCGCCTCGAGAACCCGCTTCCCCAGGACATCGTCACGTTCTTCGACCGCCACAAGGTCGGCATCTGGGGCGGGAAGGTAGGGAAGAAGACCCCTTGAAGACCAAGGACTCCTGGCCGAAGTCCTTCATCGAATGGCGGGACGGGGACGTCCTCTTCATCAGCGTCCCCTTCACCTGGAACCTTCCGGAGGTCGCCAACCGGATCATCCAGAGGACGTTCGACCAGCCCCGGGTCATCCGGGTCGGCGGGCCGGCGGTGGAGCTCATGCCGAAGTACCTGGCCGGGACCGGGGCCCAGATCGGAGGATCCGTCCCCGGGGCCCTCCAGCGGCACAACCCGGAGGCCACCCGCACGACGGTCGGGTGTCCCAGGAAGTGCCCGTTTTGCGCCGTCCCCTCCCTCGAGGGGGAGTTCCGCGAGCTCGAGGACTGGCCGGACCTCCCCATCCTCATCGACAACAACCTCCTCCGGGCCTCCACTGGGCATCTCGACCGGGTCTTCGACCGGCTGGAGCGGTGGGGCCGGGCTGACTTCAACCAGGGCCTGGACCCCCGCCTCCTCACCGACTACCACGCGGAGCGGCTGAAGCGGATCCGGAAGTGCTACATCCGGATGTCCCTCGACCAAGCCTCCGTCAAGCCGGCCTGGGAGCGGGCCTTCGGGTTCCTGAGGGCCCGGGGGATCGCCAAGCACTCGATCGGCTCCTACGTCCTCGTCGGGTTCAAGACCGGGGTCGAGGATGCCTGGGAGCGGTGCCGGTGGGTGGAGTCTCATGGCACCAAGCCCTTCCCCATGTGGTATCACCCCCTCGACGCGCTCGAGAAGAACACGCTCACCGGGGACCAGCTCTCCCAGGGGTGGAACGACCCGGAGAGGCGTAGGATCATGCAGTGGTTCTACCAGCACAAGCAGGCGAAGGTATGATCTGGCCGGTTCTCCTGGCCGTCGCCGTCATCCTCTGGCTCGTCCTGATCTGGCTGAATTGGCCACAGGTCGAGGGAGAGGATGCCGATAAAGAATGGTGGGAGGACCACCCATGAAAAAGAAGCTCTGGTGGCTGTTCGTCCTGGTCGGCTGCGCTCTCGGCCCTGAGCGTATCTTCGCGGAGGCCTGGGAGTGTTTCAGGTCGGAAGCCGACTAGAAAGTTTCCTCAAGCTCCCGCTTGTTGTACCGGATCCTGAACCCCAAGAGGCTCGCCGCCCGGTTGGCCTCGTCCTCGACCTCCGGGGTGCGCCGGCCCGATTCCCGGGTGGCCCGGTGGGCGGGGAGCCCCATCTCGTCGGCCACGATGTGCCCGAGCTCGTGGGCCGCGATCCCGTCGATCTCGAGATCCGT
>Ga0105098_10000832_pt1 | contig 10982 bp, 8 predicted proteins | sample PPLLak21cMay2015_FD_79137 | JGI IMG/M metagenome (GOLD analysis project Ga0105098, IMG submission 79137) | Freshwater sediment microbial communities from Prairie Pothole Lake near Jamestown, North Dakota, USA - PPLs Lake P7 Core (1) Depth... | ecosystem: Environmental > Aquatic > Freshwater >... | reverse complement strand
TTTTTATCCCACAGACAGCCCCGGGGCCCGTGAAGCGTGCGAAAAACTTCTTTTAACTCAAGGAAATTTGTTTTTCCGGCCATTATCGGTAGTTAGTAAAGTTAAGCGGCAGTGAAAAATCCAAAATACGCAGATGCGCGATGATCGCCTGAAGGTCGTCTTTCTTGGGAGAACTTACTTTGATCTTCTCCCCCTCAATCTGGGTCTGCAGCTTCGGGTTAAAATCCTTAATGATCTTGACTAATTCTTTAGATTTCTCTTTCGGGATCCCGGTGGATATTTCCGCGGACATTCTTAAGGTCCCTTCAAACGCTTTTTCCGGCTCTCCAAAAGTGAGCGATTTCAAAGAAACACCCCGTTTGGCTAACTTAGTCGCAAGGATATCTTTCAGGGCGCGCAACTTAAAATCGTCATCGCCGACAATAATAAGCTTCTTTTCTTCGCGGTTGAATTCAATTGATGATTTACTCCCTTTAAAATCATAGCGTTGTGCTAATTCCTTCTTAGCCTGATTGACCGCGTTATCAACCTCCTGCAGATCGACTTCGGAAACTATATCGAATGAAAAATTTGCCATTTTAAAAACCTCCGTAATCGTTATTATCGTTATTATCGTTATTGTCGTTATTGTCGTTAATTTCGTTTGGTTATATAGAGTATTATTATAGCAAAAAGGATGATTTAATACATGTTTTTTTCGATTGATGAGTTATCCACTCACCGATCACCGATAACCGATAACCGATAACCGAATATTTACTATTCTCCGATTTTATGCTATATATATGAACTATGGAACAACAATTAACCCCCATGCTCAAACAGTATCAGGAGATCAAATCTAAACACCAGGACTGTATCCTCTTTTACCGTTTGGGTGATTTTTACGAGATGTTTTACGAAGACGCCCGTCAGGCCTCAAGCCTCCTGGGGCTGGTGCTGACATCCCGCGGGACCCTTTATTCAGCAAAAGTCCCTATGTGCGGCATCCCCTACCACGCGGCTGACACCTATATCGCAAAACTCATTAAAGCAGGGCTTAAAGTAGGGATTTGCGAACAGGTTGAAGACCCCGCCCTGGCAAAAGGCATTGTCAAAAGGGAAGTCATCCGCGTCATTACCGCGGGGACATTCATAGACGATAGCGGCTATGCCGTACGCTGCCTTTTATGCGTCAATATAAATAACAAAAAAATCGGGATCGCCTTTACTGATACGGCAAGCGGCACGATCCAAACCAATGAATACAGCGACCAGAACAAAGCTCTCGAGGTCATCGCGAAACTGGCGGTTTATGAATGCGTTTTTCCCGTAAGCCAGCAAGACGCCATAAAATCAATTTTTAATCATCCCTTGCTGCGGGGAAGGAATATCACATTCACTCCTTACGAAGACTGGTGTTTTAACCCTGAATTAGCTGAAAAATCGCTTACTGAACATTTTCACGTTCACAACCTCTGCGGTTTTGGCATTGACGGCATGAAAGAAGCTATTGCCGCAGCGGGAGCGCTCCTTGAATATTTAAAACAAATAAACCGCCAGCCGATGCGCCATATCGACAAAATATCTTTACACACAGACAGCGATTATGTTTTCATATCACCCAGCGCCTGTTACGGGCTGGAGCTTGAATCTTTGTTTACCTCTATCGACCATACCCTGACGTCGATGGGAAAAAGAAAGCTCAAAAGCTGGATATATCAACCCCTTAAGACTCCCCAGTCGATACAGGAACGCCAGCAAGCGGTCTCCCTGCTTAAAGACAGCCCCACAGCCGCGCAGGAACTCGGCCGGCTGTTACGCAACATCCCCGATATTGAGAAATGCATATCACGCATCAGCTGCGGCTATGCCGGTTTTAAAGACCTCCTGGCCTTGCAATTCACCCTCGAACGCGTCCCCGATATCAAGAAAGCGGCTTCCTCGCTCTTCGCGGAAAACAGGCTTTTCCAGATCGAGGACCTCTCTCGTTTACGAAAATTGCTCAGCCAGGCGCTCAATCCCGACGTGCCGCTTAGCCACCCGGAAGGAAAAATAATCCGCCAGGGGTTCCACGCGGAGCTCGACGAGCTGCGCGACATTCAGGAAAACGGGAGACTCAGGCTTAAGAACCTGCAGGCGGAAGAAATAAAACGCAGCAAGATCAACTCGCTTAAGATCGGCTATAACCAGGTTTTCGGCTACTATATCGAGATCAGTAAAGCCAACCTCTCCCTGGCCCCCGCGGATTATATCCGCAAACAGACTTTAGTGAACGCGGAACGCTTCATTACCCCCGCCTTAAAAGAATTTGAAGAAAAAATGCTCAACGCCGAAGAAAATATCCTTAAGATCGAAGCCGGTGTTTTACAAAACATTCAAAAAGAAATACTCGATGAATCTTCCGCTCTGCATCTTTTAACCAACAGCATTGCGGTCATCGACAGCCTTTATTCGTTTAACGAGCTGGCCAAAAGAGCCGGCTACTGCAGGCCGCAGGTCAGCCTGGACACGGAGATCATCATCAAAGACGGCAGGCATCCGGTGGTCGAACAATTCGCGCATGAACCTTTCATTCCCAACGATACGCTCTTAGACCGCGAGGAAAACCATTTACTCATCATCACCGGCCCGAACATGGCGGGAAAATCGACGTATATACGGCAGACGGCGATCCTGGTGATCCTGGCGCAATCCGGAAGCTTTATTCCCGCCACAACTGCCCAAATCGGCTGCGTCGATAAAATATTCACGCGTATCGGCGCTCATGACGATATCAGTAAAGGGCAAAGCACCTTTATGGTCGAAATGAGTGAGACCGCGGAAATATTGAACAACCTCTCTGAGAGAAGCCTGGTCATCCTGGATGAGATCGGCAGGGGAACAAGCACCTCTGACGGCCTGAGCCTTGCCTGGGCAGTCGCGGAATACCTGCAAAAAAATAAAACACGCTGCCTCTTCGCGACACACTTCCATGAACTCACCACTCTCGCCGAAGATTTTCAGGGGATAAAGAATTATAATGTCGAAGTCAAAGAATGGAATGATGAGGTCATATTCCTGCATAAAATAATCCCCGGGGGAAGCGACGACAGCTATGGGATCTATGTCGCCAAACTCGCGGGGATCCCGGCGGAAGTGATCCAGCGCTCAAAACATATTTTAAGGGAACTGGAGCTCCACAGCGACCTCAAGGACAGGATCAGCACCCCCCCTGCAATTGACATACAGATCCCTCTTTTTGAAGAAATGAAAGACAAAAACCTTGAATCGATAAAACAGGAAATAATACGCCTGGATATAAATTCACTGACACCGATCGAGGCGCTCAATAAACTCCATGAGTTCAAGAGGTCAATAGAACGTAATGGCTAAAATCCACCTTTTACCCGCAGAAATCATCAGTAAGATCGCCGCCGGGGAAGTTATCGAACGGCCCTCATCCGTAGTCAAAGAACTCCTGGAAAACTCACTTGACGCCGGAGCCTCAAGCATCGAATTGACCCTCAAAGATGCCGGCAGGACATTGATCAGGCTCAAGGATAACGGCAGCGGGATCCAAGCCGATGACATAGAACATGTTTTCCTGCGGCATTCAACCAGTAAAATAAATTCACCCGATGACCTTTACCGCATCAACACCCTCGGATTCAGGGGAGAGGCCCTCTACAGCATCGCGGCAATTTCCGACGTAACCGTACGCAGCAAAGCCGCGGGCGAGGCAAACGGATGGGAGATCCATGTCAGAGGCAACAATAAGATATCGCTCAAACCGGTCAATCTCCCGCAAGGCACTGACATTGAGGTCCGGGAGCTTTTCTTTAACACTCCCGCGCGCAGGAAATTCCTCAAATCGGATACCACAGAACTAAAACAGATCCTGAATGTATTCCTTCCCTATTGCCTGCTTTACCCGGAAAAAAGATTTTTATTGGCGCATAACGAAAAGAAGCTTATTGACCTTTACCCCGAAAAATCAGCGCTCACCAGGGTAAGCGCCACCTTGAACCTTCCGGAAAAGCATCTTATTGAAGCGCGCAAAGACTTCCCTCAAGCAAACACCTCGGTACAGCTTATTTTAGGAAATATGAATATACCGCGGGTCAATAAAGAATCCCAATACATTTTCATAAATGACCGGCCTATCCAAAGCCGGACCTTAAATTTTCACCTTAACCAGGTCTACCGCATGGTCTTTACCGAAGGCACACACCCGTTCTTCATGGTATCCTTGAAACTCCCGCCGGAGAACCTCGATGTCAATGTCCATCCGGCGAAAAGGGAAGTAAAGATCAAAGACGAACAACCCGTTATTTCCCTCTTACGTATATTCTGCGAACGCACGCTCATGACCGCGGGCAATCCGAAAGAAGTCAACACGCTCCCTTTCCTCCAAAGGGCACCTCACTCAAAAGAAGGCACTCATCAGCCGCCTCAAATACAGGAAGAAACACCAGGGAGCCGCTCACTGCCGCAGCAGTATATCCTCTCTCAAGAAAAAGGCGAACTATTTTTCGCGGAGAAAACGATACTTGCCTCTGAGAAGCCTGTTTTAGCGGAAAAACTAAAACTCGCCCGCTTTATCGGGACGTTCCTGAAGACCTATTGCCTCTTTGAAACAAAGAATACTTTAGTCATAATCGACCAGCATGCGGCTTTTGAACGCATTACCTACGAAAGATTGATACAGCAGATAAACAGCGGGAAACTGGAGATCCAAAACCTGCTTTCACCGCTTTTGATAACGCTGACTCCGCAGGAACTGCTTACCTGGGAAGAACAAAAAAGCACTGTGGAAAAACTCGGATTTTCAGTGACCCGCTGGGACAAAGAAAATATCGCCATCCACAGCCATCCGCAGCTCATCTATTACCCGGAAACAGCATTTCGCATGATATTATCAGGAGAGAAAAACCAATCCTTTGACCTGGATAGCCTGGCCCGCAGGGCCTGCAGGCAATCAGTCATGGCAGGGCATGAAATGAAAAATGAAGAAGCCCAATACCTGCGCGCGCAACTGCTGGCCTGTCGCGACCCATTCATCTGCCCTCACGGCAGGCCTACCACGATCGAAATACCGCAGGAACTTATCGTGAAGCAATTCCTGAGAAAATAAGTAGTTTGGTTAAGGTTAGGATATTAGTTTAGTTGTTAGGTAAAGTAGTTAGTCTTTTAAAACCAACTACCCAACCCAACTACCAAACTAGAATCCTTACCCTTACCGAACTACCAAAACAAATACTTTTGCTCACGCTATTTAATTTGATTATAAGCACACAGGCAGGAACAAACGAAGGGTTACTTCAATAATTTCTCCCAAACAAAAACAACCAGCTTCCCTACCCCCCAGATCAACAGGACAAGCAAGGACACGAACAAAACTATCCGCAGGGCAAAAGCCATAACAAAAAGCAGGGGAAAAAGCAAGACCACGATCCCGATAAAAAGCGCAATTGCCCCCAGGAACAATAAACCGACAAGAAATTCTTTCATGTTTTAAAGATAGCATCAGGCGCTTTTTTAGTATAGATCCGGGTTTTAGAATCGACTTCCCCGAATATCTCCTGCGCCTCGATCCACATAGTCTCCGTTTTCCCCAGCACCAAATACCCTCCCGTATTCAAAGAACGGTAGAATTTCATCAAGAGCTGGTCCTGAAGGCTGCGGGAAAAATAAATAAAAACATTACGGCAGAAAACAATATCAGTCCCACTAACATAATCCGCAGCGATTAAATCAAGCTGCTTAAAAGAAACCATCTCTTGTATTTCCGGCTTGAGCTTCCACAGCCCGTTCTGGGAAGTGAAATAAAGCCCCAAATATTCATGTTTGACATTTTTTAAGGAATGCTTCGCGTATTCAGCGGCCTTGCAGATACGCAGGGCCTTGGGGTCTATATCAGTGGCATAGATCTCAACCGGTATATTGATCTGTGTTGCCTTAAGCAGCTCTTTTACCATGATCGCGATCGAATACGGCTCCTCGCCATTAGCGCACGCCGCCGACCAAATGACCAGTTTCTTGTTTTCTTTGTTCTTCTGCTCAATGACCTTGAGGAACAATGCTTCCACGGCCTTCCAGACATCCGGGTCCCGATAGAATTCAGAGACATTGATACACAGGACCGCGAAAAGCTTATCATATTCCTGTGGCTGTTTGATCAAAAACATAAGGTAATCGGAGAAAGAATCGATCTTATTAGCCTGCATCCGCAGCGCGACCCGGCGTTTCAAGATAGATTGATGGTAGTGCCTGAAATCCATCCCCCGGTCCTCATAGATCTTATCCAGCAGCAACTGGAACGCCTGATTCTTATCGTCTTTGAGTTTGTGCGGCGGCTGCTTCATGACCACATCAATGGCCCGCAAGACCGCCCGGGCAACCTCGGCCTCTTTCTCTATCCTGGTCTGGTCGATTATGGTATTGAGAGCCTGTTTATCGGTAGAAACATATTTGGCGGGGAGCTCAGACAAAATACTTGCCAACATTGAATTGACGCATTCCTGGCAGGTGCAGACGTCATAACGCGATCCTAAAGTTTTATCAAGAACGTCAAGAGCGATATCCTCCATTATATTCTTAAATTTATCTGCCATAGAATAATTATATCACATTAATATAATATTTAAACAGTTTTCAAATAAAAGATGCTCCACTACTTACCTAGACTTACTTATATATACTCATATTTACTCATAGTTACCGGGTTTATTCTCTTCTGCTGAAACCATTCCCTGCTTTTTCGGAACAATATCCTCACTGATACCACCTATTCCCAGATCGAGAAGCTGCTTTAACCGCTGCTTTACACAAAAAAAGGTGATCCCTTTCCTGGGTAAAGACTCTTGCATAAATTTTTGATACGCCAAATACGCGTCATTCCATTTCTTATCAAGAAAGCATTTCTCCCCGATAAGAAACCAAATATCGTATTGAAAATTATAGAAATAATCTAAAGCTAACAGGTCCTTTACCAGTTTATGGCCACGGAAGAACTCAACAAGATTTGACAAGGTGTCATTAACTTCTTTCTGTTCCTTATCCGCGGGGAACAAAATAACAGAACTGAGCTGTTTGTTCCTCTCCTGCGCATCACCAAGATATTCCTGTAACAACGCAATATATAAGGGGACAAAACGGTATTCAAGTTCCGACTGCGGCAGGCGGCGCAAAGCCAAGACCGCCTCCTTGAACTTACCCATTCTCCAGGACGCAAGAGCGCCACGATACACCCCATCCCAATAATGAACCGCGGTTTTATCAATGCTCGACCAAACGTCATATGCCATCTTAAAATTGCCCTGCAGGGCAAACAGCTCTCCCTCAGTGAGCGCCCGGGAATTATCAAAAGTATTCTTCCCGCTGCTGTCATGTAAACCCAGGAGCTTATTATATTGCTTAAGCATGCGCCGAGCCTCTTCATATTCATCTAAGAACATATACCGGCCGATAAGAGCATCATAGACGTTTTTATAGACGGGGAATTGGACAGGGAACATAGCGCACAAGAACGAAAGCTTCCTCTCGGCTAATCTGACCTTCTCCAACTCACTAGTTTCTATGAGCTGGTATACTTCTTTCAAATAATTGAGGATAATGGTATTAATAACGGATCCCGAGGGATTTTTTCTCTTACACTCGCGGACTACCTCTTCAGCAGCATCGATATTTCCTTCTTTCTCAGAAATAAAACCTATAGTGATAAACGCGTGGGCAGCCAGCGGATGATTGGAATAATTTGCCAGTAACTGGTACAAAGTAGCCTTTGCCTCAGGAAGATTTTCTAACGAAATATAACAGCGCGCCACCTGATACAACGCGCGGACAGCTATTTCCCGGCGGGGGAACGCCCGAATGATCTCCTGATATTGCTTGATAGCCTGATCAAACAAGTTATTCTCAAACAGGCTGTTAGCCGTTAAAAGAGGCGAAACCCGTAAAGGCAAACTCAAGCGGTATACCTTGAGATTATCAAAATGCACATGCGAGTCAAAAACACTCAACCCGAAAGAATTATGCCCTTGGCCTTCTAAAGGGAAATAATCCTTGAAATTAAGGACTTTTCTATGGTTAACGGACAAGCGCACCTCTTCATCTACCCTTTCAATGACGACATGATATTTTTTCTCATGTTTCAACTGGAACGATGAAGTCACCGCCGCCACTGCGTTGGCGCGGGTAAGAGCGGTCTGAGTATTCTTCCAGCCTGCCAATCTGCAGGTATACCCATTATCGCTGTTTGCCCCGCAAATATAAGCTCCAATATTATTAACGCCGGGAAATACCGGGCGCGCGTCAAATTCAAGGCGGATATCTCCCGGGACCGCATCGGCATAAGCCAAGAATGAAGCGGCTTTATAACTCTTCGCGCATAATTCGTTATGCTTGATCTTCCAGGGCGAAATACGGGATTCGCGATCAACCTCCCGGGGAGGCGCTAAGGAGTGAGCCCGAAAAACATTCCAATTCGGGCCGATCTTCTTACGGTTAAAATTATCCTCAAAAACGAGGACCCATTTCCCTTGAGAATACACGCGTTCGAAATACCAAAATAAGGAATTCGCCGCGAGGCTCAACAATACCAGTACCCCCAAGAACGCGATAAGCCGATTGCGCCTGACCAGAGCAAGCAAAGGCTTCACATATCGGTTATACACGACAATGGCTTTTCTTTTCTCCACATAATAAACACACGTTTTGTCCCTGCCTTCTTGCTTAGCTTGATACAGGCTGCCGTCGGCTTTTGAAAAACATTCTTCGATGTTACGGGCATCTGCAGGGAAACAACTTGCCCCCGCGCTAACCGTGATTTGACGCTTGAACGTAAGGCCTTTAATGATCTTGCGCAATTTCTCAATGACCAGGAACGCTTTTTTTGTGGAAGTATTGGTCAGGATGACAACAAATTCTTCTCCTCCGTAACGGAAAACGTAATCGCAATTACGGATATTACCGCTCAAGGCCTCAGCGATCCGTTTGAGGGCGACATCTCCCTGCGCGTGGCCATAGGTGTCATTATATTCTTTAAAATGATCGATATCGATAACCACCAGGGAAAACACCTGATTATAGCGTAGCGCCCGTTCAGATTCTCTGGCGATCACCTCAGTATATGACCTGCGGTTAAGTACAGAAGTAAGTTCATCATGCGTACTTAACCCTAAGAGCTCGTTCTTTTTTTCCGCTTCAATGATGATCGGACAGGTAAGCCGGTTTTCCACAAAGGTAAAATAATCAAGCGCGGCTAAGGTCAAGGTAACATTACGCTTGAGATCATGACAAAGCCCATTACGATGGCTCAGGATCCTATAAAACACGTCTTTTGCTTCAGGGGGGCTGAAATCAAGATTAATTAATTCTTTCAATATCTGCGGGTACCACGCGCGGGCTTCATTATCAATGATACCCTGCGCGGTCGCCAGAATAATACTATCCTTATCGTGAATATATTTACGCAATATAATCACGATCTCCTCCTGCAGTTGTGAATAATAGGGGGTTGTATCCATAGTATGAAAATATCATAAAGACAGATATTTGCAAGGAAAAGCTATTTTCTCAGGCAATAAAAAAAGGGCAGGATAATTCCCGCCCTTTTCTTTCAGAGATATTGCTACCGTACTTAATTCCCGGAAGGAGCCGCTTGCGCTTGAACCTCGGAACGGATCTTCTCACGTTCACTTTTATTTTCCACCCGCTGGCTTTCCCTGTGCTTCTTAGTTTCTTCTTTTTGCGCGGAAAAATAGCTCTTCAAAGCCTGTTTTTTTTGCTCCTGCGTCATAGTCGCGTCACCAGCGATCTTCTGAAAATAAGCCACATCCTCGGTATGCTGCGTACCGCGAAAAGAAACATTCTCCTGGTACTGGCTTTCCATAAAGCTTGTTAATTCGCTCTTTTGAGCATCGGATAATTTAGTATTATTAGCCAATTTCTCCTTTAAGTATGCCGCATTCTCATCGTGGATCTTCTGGCGAAACTCTTTATTTTCGCCATATTGCTCTTGCCGGTGCGCGGTGATCGCGGATACTTTTTCTTCAGGAGTTTTACCTTTGAGGCTTTCATGAAATTGCTTATTTTCCGCTTTTTGCTCCTCATGATGCGCCTGCACTTTTTCTTTTTGCTGATGGCGGAACCCCGAGCCTTGAGCGCCCCCTCCCTGGCCTGCGAAAACAAACACCGGCACACTTAACAAAACCGCCAAAACCACTACACTGACCCGCTTATCCATACCTGCCTCCTTTTTTCTCCCCTACAGATTAGACGCCAAAACCCGGGAAAAAGTTTACCCTCCTGCGCAAATCGAAAAGTAAAACTTCGGTGTTGCTTCGGAGGGCTTCGCACTACGACTATCAATATTTAGAATGACAACTGCTGTTCTCCTGCCTCATCTTCTTGGCAATCCTGGCTTTCCATCCCGACAGCCATCAAATAACCGCGGGCACGCTCAGCTAATGGATAGCGCGATACAATGTCCCAAAACGGTTTTTTATGGTGCGGCTCCAGCAAATGCGCCATTTCATGAAAGACCACATAATCCCTTACCCAAGGAGGCATTGCGCTGAGCTTATGCGAAATGCGTATATTGCCGCTTCTGTAATCGCAGCAGCCGAATTTAGCGCTTTGATTGGTAACATATTCGATCTTATTGATTTTTAACTTGCTATCGAAATATTTCTCATTCAGTAACCGAGCGACTTCTAAAAGGCATGTTTTCCTGTTTAATTCATCTTTAATTTTCTTACGTTGAAAGCGGGCCTTAAAATTATCAATAGCTTTCGTCAGGGCAGGTTCAGACATAAGTGCCGGGGCATAAACAAACAGGGTATCATTGACAAGGCGGGCGCTGACCGTACGCCTGCGCCTGCGGCTGCGGGTGATCGTAATTTCCATCGATTATTTCTTGGCTTTTCCCTGGCCGGCAACGCTCTCCATGGCCTTTTTGATCTCTTCAGGGTCGCCCAAATAATAATGCTTGACCGGTTTGAGATCATCAGTAAGCTCAT
>Ga0105098_10000829_pt1 | contig 10995 bp, 9 predicted proteins | sample PPLLak21cMay2015_FD_79137 | JGI IMG/M metagenome (GOLD analysis project Ga0105098, IMG submission 79137) | Freshwater sediment microbial communities from Prairie Pothole Lake near Jamestown, North Dakota, USA - PPLs Lake P7 Core (1) Depth... | ecosystem: Environmental > Aquatic > Freshwater >... | reverse complement strand
CGGGAGTTGCAGGCGGCCGTGAACGATGACGTCTTTCGCACCATCCCGCCGGGCAAGTGCTCGACGAGGTAGTCCGCGCCCTCCTTCTGTCGCGTAACAAACTTGAAGTAGGTGTCTACCTCCGGCCACGCTACCCTGTGTGCTGCCTTCAACTTGGCCGACATCTCCAAGTCGATGACGACGCCGTACGACGCAAGGGCGAAGCCGACGAAGGACTCGGCGCCCATGCCGCCAGGAAGACCGAAGTTCACTGCCTTGGCAAGCTGCCGGTACTCCTTGGCCTTGGCCCGCGTCAGGCCCCGGTACTCCGCCACCACGCCCTTGAGCGTAGCCACGAAGTTGTCGTAGTCGACGGCCCGCCCCAGTTCGAGCGTAGCGATCTCCGCGCCGACGATGGAGTGCAGGTCGCGCCCCGTGTTGATGGCGTCGGCCATCGTGGAGCCCAGGTCGAGGTCGATCGCGTTCTGAGCGAACGTGGTCAACTCCTGGGCGGAGTAGTCGCAGGAGACCAGGACGTACGAGCCGCCCTCGTCGAACGCACAGGGCAGGTAACACTCACGAACGCCGCCCTTGGTGGGCTGGTTCTGGACGTTGGGGTTGGTCGCACTGGACCTGCTTGTCTCCATGAAGGTCTGGTAGGAGCAGTGGACGGGGGCGATGGCCGCCAGGGCGAGGGTGGGCAGGTACGTGCTGGCGAGCTTCTCGGCGTTGGCGATCTCCGCCATCTGCATGAGCTCGGGGTCACCCGTCTTCATCAACTCGTCGGCGCCGTCCTTGATCTGGCCCTCCGGGAACTTGGCGGTGGGCGCCGTGTACTCCGCCGCCTTGCCCAGCGCGGCGACGATCCGCTCGGCGATGAGCTTCTTGTTCTTCTTGTACGTGACGCGCCCCGTCTTCTTGTGGACGGCGCGGGTCACGAGCCCCGTCGGAACAAGGGTCTCGTGGGCTTGCGTGATCTGCTGCTCGAGGCGGGTGGCGAGATCCTTGACCCGCGCAGGCGCCGCGTGCAGCCCGCCCTGACTGGTGAAGGCGAGGGCGATCGAGGCGGCCACCTCAAGCATCTCGGTGGGGATGGCGCCGTCGCTGTCGAGGTAGGAGAGGTTCTCTGCGAGGGCCTGCTGCGCCTCGTAGACCTCGTAGACGTAACTGGAGTCGTACATGGCGTACTTCGAGGCGGCGTCTGGCCAGTCCTTGGTAGGCGTGTGCTCCAGCTCCGCGTAGCGCAGGCGCCACGCATCTTCCCCGTCCTTGCCGTCGATGTGCCCATGCGTGTAACGAGCGTAGCACCCGGCGAGGGACGTCATAGGCTGGCGCCGCTCGATGGGGTGATAGGACAAGAAGCCCTGCCTGTTCAGCAGCAGCTTCTCCCGCACCTGCGTGCAGGTCATCCGCCCTACCTCAACCATGTCCAGCATCAGGGCGACGAGATCATCGCGCTGGTTCTCGTAGAGGAACGCCGCCATCACCCAGAAGTCGAAGGCGAGGTTGTGCGCGACCAGGATGGTGCTCGGGTCCTCCAGGAGCGCGGCGAAGGTGTCGAGCATGGCAGGCCCGTCCGCGCGGCCGTCCAGCGTCCACTGGTTCTCTCCGTGGAAGGTAGTCAAACAAACAAGACGTGGTACGTTGCCTGAGAAGTTGATGCCCTTCTTCTGACCCCGCTTAGGCGTGGTGAGGATCAGATGGGTCTCTGTGTCAAAGCCGACAATACGCATGAGCCTCTCCATGACGAAGAGCCCAGGGGAGGTGGCCCTCCCCTGGGCGTAGAGCCGGGGCCGCAGGCGCCCCGGCGTAGTTGGATCAGAGCGCGCCGGCCACGTAGGCGTCGAAGTCGAACTCCGGGAACGCCTTCCGGTCGAAGGCCGTCATCTCACGGGTGACGTCCAACTGGCCACGCTTGGGCGACTTCTTGCCGCGGGGGGTGAGGAACGCCTTGATGGCGACCGGGTAGGGCACGACGCTGACGTCGAAGTCCTCCCGCGAGACGGGCTCGATGTCGTAGTCGTCGACGGAGACCTCCCCGGCCTCGCAGGTCGCCTCAAGACCGGACACGACGAGGTTGCGGTAGGCTTGAACGACGGCGTCGTCCGAGAACTCGCAGAGCCGGAGGATGGTCGCGAACTGGCCCTGCTGGGTGAAGTCGTTGCCCATCACCCCGGCGAGGGTGAGCAACTCCCCCATGCCGAACTTGTACTCGTCGTTGCTGGGGTCGAAGAAGCACAGGGTCACCGAGTCCCCGGGCTTCTGGGCCTTGGCGTAGCCAGGCGGGATCTTCGCCTGGTCCGAGGGGAAGACGACGCCGCCGGTGAACCCGTCCTCGGCGTGCTCGATGCGGCCGATGACCTTGAAGTAGACCTTCGCGCCGTCCCGGTCCGCGAAGGCCGCGAACTCCGTGATGCGGGCGATGTACTTGCTGGGGCTGCTCTGGCTGTCGCCGCCGTTGACGGGCGGGTGGCGCTCGGTGCGCTTGCTCTCGCTGGCCTTGTTGGCGGCGACCAAGAAGGGGTTGACCGCGGCCGACTTCTTGGGCGGCTGGGCGGCGGCGGTGCGGGCGGCGGGACGGGTAGCGACGGTGCGGTTGGTGGACATGATCATCTCCAAGTAGCTTCGAGGACCGCTTGAGTTTGACGGGTGGTCTCGAACGTGTATTGAGCTTGACGGTGAAGAGAGTCGACGACGCTTTCAATGAAAGGAGCGGCATCGCTAACGAAGTAATCTGCCTGGACGAGGCTCTGTTGTCCGGCCCTCCATGTGCGCCCGATGAGCTGCTGCAGCATCGTATTGCTGCCGGGCATCTTCGTCAAGAGGTTTCTGCGCCAGTTCTGGAGATTCAGACCGGCGTTGTGTGAGGTCATCGTCAGGACGCAGGTCTCCACCCGCTTCTCGTTGGGCTTGACTCCCGGCTCGTACACCGTGAAATACTTGCCCAACTTGTCGCGCAGGAGCGGAGAGTCTACCCAGATCAGCGTGGGCTCGTCGTGCTTGCGGACGTATGCCCGGATTGCGTCAACCATGTGGTCTGACATCCACCGGGTCTTGGTTGGAGGGACTGGCCGGTCCTTGACCTTCTGCCAGTTGGCGTACGCCTGCAGGAGGTCCACAGGCTTGATGATCTCACCCGCCCGAATCGCGCGAGCGATGTTGGTGGGGCTGTCGCGGTTGACAACGGCGAGGCGCGGGTCTTTGAGGAAGCCGCGGATCTGCTTGTGGTATCCAGCGCGGTGCGCCATCCACTCCTGATCTGGCTCTGCGTTTGGCCACTTGCTCCAGTCCCAGTACATGAAGTAGCCTTGGAAAAGCTGCCACATGTAGCGGTACTTAGAGAGTGCATCCTCAAACTCCTCACCGTCGGGGCGGCGCCAGTTCTTCTCCACGTCGTATAGCGCGGCTGCGATCTCCGACGGGATGTCGATCTTGACGGCGCTGATCTGCAGTTTGGTCTCTGTGCTGGCGCCCTCTGCCGTCACCCAGCAGCCGACGTCGGCGGTGCGCTCGGCGTACTGCCGGCGGGCGATGGTGCGGAACGACTCCATGTCTGGCGTGACGTGGTGGTCCTTGGTGGTCAGGTTCAGGAATGGGATGATGCCGGTCCTATCTGCCTCCTTGAAGAAGTCCTTAGTGGAGATAACCGCGTCCCAGGAGCGGAACACCGGATAGTCAGATGGCAAGGGCGAAAGGTGCTGCAGCGCGACCTTTACGAGTTTGTAATACTCCTTGAGCGACTCCCGGGTGAAGGAGCCACTTAGTGGGATAACGCGGACGTGAGGGTTCTGGCGCAGATAACGAAAGAAGCGACGCCCGCGCGCACTATCTTCCGCCAGCATGTGGGCCTCATCACATACGATAAGGTCAGGCTGGTGCCGGTCCAGCAGGTCGCTATTCGACGAACCAGATAGCGTCTCGTACGAGATAACGACGACGTCGTCGATCTTCCAGTGGGGGGCGTAGACCTCGGTCATCTCGTCGATGGTCTTCTGCCGGAGCGAGGAGGGGACGAGGATGACCGTCCGCCCGGGGCGTGGCGGATTGGGTAGCGTGCGGCTAAGCCGCATAGCGGGGCCGGCGAGTAGGGAGATAAGCGTCTTCCCGAACCCGACGCCGATAGGCCCAAAGAGCGCCCCGTGGTGCATGATCTCCGCCAGCGCAGCGGACTGCACGGGGCGGAGTGTCATGGTCCCACGGGGGGTCTTGAACTTCGCGGTCAGATCAACCGCAGGCTGACGCTTGCCGAGGGCGACAATGCGTCGCGCCTCGGCCCGCGCCACCGCCTCATCTACCGGCTGCGCGCCCGCCCCCAGTACGTCCTCGAAGTCATCGAGCTCCTGGGGGCCAGCCACTATCGCACCCCGACGATCACCGTCGCATCGGAGAACACGCCGTTGAGCGCGTCGTAGGCAGCGCCCGTCGAGCGGATGGTCAGGAAGTTCCCGCTCTCGTTCGCGTCCGCCAGCGTCGCCGCCGCGGCGGCGCGGAAGGCAAGCGCGACCTCGGCCTTGCCCTCGCCGTAGGGGACAGCGTTGGGGTGCGTGCCACGAGCGTCGATGAACTGCTGGACGGTCTCGTCGTAGAGCGCGTCCAGGCTCACCGCCTGGATGCCGACCGCGATGGCGTCAACGAGTACGCAGGCTCCGATGACCGAGACGCCGACGTCGACCTCATCGAGACCGGGCGCGGGCGCGGGGGCCGACACCGGGGCGGTGCGGGCCTTCGGCTGGGCGACGGGCTCCTCGGGGGGCTGCGTGGCGGCCAGCGCCGCGGCCTCCGCCCGGGTCCTGAGCACGGGGGGCTTGGTCGCCGCGGCCTTCTTGTTGACCACAGCGACCACCTCCTCGGGGGTCTTGCAGCCGGCCACCGCCACGTCCACGCCCGGGTAGTGGGCCTCGAGGTAGGCCGCCGGATCGAAGGGGGCGACGACCGGGTCACCACCGTCGAGGGTCGGGACCTGCAGCACCTCGCCGCCGGTCTGGCCCAGCAGCAGGAAGACCGCGTTGATGTGGACGTCCCGCACCCGGTCCATCTTGAACACGGACTTGAGCGCGGCCTTGACCTCGTCGGTGCTCAGGGCCTTGCCGCCGCTGGTCTGCACCAGGGCGAGGAGCCCCTCCTCGATGGTCATGCCCCGCGCCTTGAGCGTGGTGGCGAACCCCTTGATGAGCACCGCGTCGATGTTGTTGGCCTCCGCGATGGCGCGCGTCGCGGAGAAGCCGTCGCCGCTGCTGGGCTCCGGCAGCGGCAGGGGGTTGCCTTTGGCGGCGGCCTTGGGCGGCGACTTGGCCACGGCCTTGGGCTGCTCCACCGGCGCCTCGCGCTCCGGGGTCATGTCCGGCTGTTCGTTGGCCTCGGCCCACTCCGCGTAGGGGGTCTCGTTGCTGATGACCTCCTGCGCGACCGCGGGGCGGTTCCGCACCAGACCCATCGCGATGTCCTCGGGGAAGTCGAGCACGACGGTCAAGGTCTCGATGGTGCCGAGCTCGTCGTCGGTCAACTGCCGGGTGGAGGTCACGGGCGGGGCGGCGACCTGCGTGACAGCGACCTTGGCCTCGGCCTGCTTGACGGCGCGCGCCCGCACGACCTCGGCGCCCTGCTTGATGATGTCCAGGCTCTTGGTCTTGAGGAGCACGGAGGGGTCGAGGCACCAGCCCTCCTGGCGCTCGTACTCCGCCAGCATCGTCTCGGCCTGCTCGGGGCTGAGGCCGACCTCCTGCTGCTTGGTCGCGGACTTGAAGTAGGCTTTGATCACGATGCTGTTGCGGGGGTTGAAGATCTCGGGGGTCGACGACATAGTGCTCTCCTGACGAGGTGCGGCTTTGACCGCGAGGTTACGGGACGTTTGGAGCATAGAGTCCAGGGGGGACTGCTGCTTCTTCTTGTGCTCAGGGCAGACGCCCATCGCAGGGCAGTTGCGGTAGAAGGCCCGACACGAGTCCTCTCCTACCGTTCTTGGGATCTTCTCAATATCATCTTCGTTATACCAAGCAAGCATCTGCTTGTTGGTCTCCGTGAGGGATCGCCAGCCCTCCTCAACCTCCTCTCGGGTTAGCCAGACCGTAACTTGCCAGCCGTGCTTACGCTGCTTGGTCTGGTAGTAGATGAACTGCACACACACCGCAGGCGCGAGCGGCATGTTCTGTAGACCGTAATAGCCGTAGACGATGGCCTGTACGTTCGTCCGAAGCGTCGACTCCGACTCCGCGTAGTTGGGAGAGGACGTCGTCTTGTGGTCGCGAACCATCGGGCAGAGGTCGCCCGTCTCGGGGTGCTCGATGACGGAGAGGTGGTCGAAGCGGCCCTTGAGGGGGACGCCACTGTCCATCGGGATCTCGACCTCTCCTTCTACGACGCCCTCGCCAGGAGCAGGAAGCAGCCCCAGCGAGACGTTGTAGTTGAACAGACCCCACGCGCGGCCGATGTCAGCCTTCGTCGGTGAGGGATCACTCCCGCTCTTCGTCGTCCGTACGATGTAGTCGAGGTGCTCCGGCTCCGGCACAGGGATGAGGTAACACTCCGCGACTGCGTGCAGGACACCCCCGAAGCGCGTGGCCTCGGTAGAAGCGCCCCGAAGACCAAGGCGTTTCTCGGCCCACCACTTCGTAGGGCAAGACTGCATGGTCTTGATCTGCGACGGTGAGATGTGGGCAAGTGGCTTATCTGGCGGCATTGGACTTACTCTTTGGGAACGGGACAACCGTCGAGGTTGTCTGTTCGGTAGGGATGTGGTTCTTAGCGTGTCTCGCTGCGTCCTCCTTAGTAGCAAACTCCGCGCCCGCCGGCAAGGGCAGATGGGGCGATAGCCACTTCGCTGTTCTCTTGCCGCCATCGTCCCGCTTCCTGGCGAGGCGAGCGCAGCCGCAGTCCTTGAGCAACTGCGTGAGGGATGCGGCGTGCTTCGGCACATCGTTGGTAGGGATGGCCAGCACCTGCTCTCCAAGCTCGACGAGGGTGAAGGGGTGCGCCCGCTTCTTGGCCCAGAGAACAACCGCATCCATGCGCGGGTCCTCCTTCGTGTACTTGTCCGCTTGAGCGGCTCGCATGTTGTCGAGCTCTGAACCCTTCTCGATCCACCACTCATATCCCGTGACCATCTCCGGCCCGATCGACATATGCTTCTTGAAGTGGATGAGCGCCTCTGCCCACAGTTGGTTGCGGGTAGCGACAATCCACTCCAGGTCGATCTTGTCCGCCACGACCACGGGCCACCAGCGGCGAGACCCAGTCGGGTCGGCCAGCGGGTAGTCCAGGTTGGAGGTCGCCACAATAACCGTGTGGCGGTCGAACGTGTCTACCGTCTTGCCGTAGGGCGGACGGAAAGTGTCCGACTGGCTGGTGATGAACGCCTTCTCTCGCTCGACGGCGAGTTGGCCGCCCTTGAAGTTCTCGGACCATTCGTAGATGACGGCCTTGTAAAGCTGCATGTAGGCATCTTTGTTGCCGAGGTCCATGAAGGTGTCCGAGAACCAGGCGTCGCCGACGAGCTTGCGGAACAGGGTGCTCTTCTTCGCGCCCTGAGAGCCCATCAGCAGCAGGACCTGATCCAACTTGCAGCCGGGCCAGTAGACCCGAGCGACAACAGAGACCAGGAACCGCTTACTGTAGGCGCGGTGGAGGGGCGTGTCCTCGATGCCTGCGGCGTCGATGAGCCACGTCTCCAGACGCTCCTCGCCATCCCACGGGACGCTCTCCCACCACTCCTTGATCTCGTTGCGGGGGCGTTCCATCGCGTCCTGCATGAAGATGCTGAGGATGACATCCACACTGCGCTCAATGATCCCGAAGTTCGTCTCGCAGTAGATCTGAAACGCGGTGACGTCCACCCCACGAATGGGCCGGTCGCCAATCATCACGCACAGGCGGCGCTCCGACCACCATAACTTGCCTTTGTACTCCGGCGACTCGCGGACGATCGCCTGCAGGTTGACGAGGCTGCCTGGCTGGGGAGCGCCATCCTTGTTCAGGCGCAGCAGATCGACCACAGTCCGACGGTCAGGGGCGGTCGCCGTCGCCGTGGTGGGGTCGTGGATGTAGAGGGCCTTCGTCCCGTCGTGGTGCGGATGGTTGTGGTGCGCTGCCCAGCAGTTCAAGAAGACGACGCCCTTGTCGTTGACGTAGATCTTCGCGGACCCTACGGTGCTGCTGGCCGAGAACGGGCAGCAGACCTTGGCGCTGGCCCCGGGGCCTTCGCGCTCCACCCAGTCCTCTACGGAGAGGGCCTCGTCCCCAAAGTCCACAACGGTCTCCGGGTCGAGGATCTCGTAGCGCGGCCCTGCTGCCCGACGAACGGCAGACAGCGCCGCTGTGAGGAAGGCGTTCTCCCCTGCGGCCTCCTGCTTGGTGGCTACCGGCTCGACCGGCAGCGTGAGGGTGCGAAGGTCCACCCGGTTGCCGGGCCGGTAGGAGAGGGCCGTGACCTCTCGAGGGGTGCGCCCCTTGGTGTTCAGGCTGCCGATCTCCCGGCAGTACCCCTGCCCGATCTGGCCGGCGACGGCGGGGTCGAACAGGTTGAAGCTCGCGGTGCGGTTGACGAGCTGCGCGATGTTCCGGTTGACGCGGTCGACCGCCGCAACGCTGGTGGCCGGCGCCCCTGCCGCAAGCCCCTGCCCGTCCTGCAGCCACCAGTACAGGTGGTGGCCGTAGCCCGAGCGGCTGATGACCGTCGGCGCAGGCAACCTCTTGATCGTCTTGAGGATGCCGCCGATGTAGTCGAGTTGGTCGTCGAGCAGATCGTCGAGGGTGTCCGCTGCCTCCTCCGAGAGGTGCAGCCAGACCTTGCCGATGATGTTGGCGTTAGTGCTATCTACAGCGGAAGCCATCCACTCGACGAGGTCTTTAGCGTTACTTTTGGCGAAGGCGGCTGCGGCCTTACGAAAAGCGAAGGCTTTAGTGAAGTCAGGACTAAACCACTCGCTAACTGCTCGAACCTTATCTGCTGTTGCCTTATCATATCCGAGGATATAGTCAACAAGATCAGCGTCTTGGAACAGCGTCGGCGCTTGGAAGACATTTAGGCGACTGCGCGCCACGCCATCCTCAAAGAATCCAGTAGTCAGATAGCGTTGATGTTCATGGATTCCAAGGAGAGGGCGCAGCCCCTCTGCGGGAGGGGGGAGGACCGAGATCGACATGGGCGGCTCCAGCGGGCGGGGCGGACTACCGCGAGGGTGGGCGGCCCGCTACTGTGGACCGTCGGCGTCTGCAGGCATATGGCGGAAAACAACGACTGGCTCGCCCGACTGCTGATTCTTCCGCAGGTGGACGGCGATGTACGTGTATCCGGCCGGAGAGAAGATCTTGATCAGCCGGCCTCGCTTGTGGGCGACCCAGTGGGGCGAGGCCGACGGGCTCAGCACAACGGCGGTCGTCGCCAGGATGACGAGGTTGCCGAGGTTGGCCGTCGTGCAGGACTGCGTGGAGATCGGAGGGCACCGCAGTGTGCGGTTGCCCCGCTTGTCCTCGGGGGACAGGCATCGCCGGAGGGCGGCGAGCACGACCTTCGGGGCGTTGCTCTTGGTGATCTCGCGGTACAGCGCCGCCGCCGGCCCACGCATCGAGGCGAGGTCTTGTACGGTGGGGCGGATCGCGAAGCTGAACGACGTTCGGAGCCGGGCCTTCACGAGGTCCCGCACGGCGGCCGATCGCTTGAAGGTCTTGACGCGCACATCGCCCCCCGAGGTGAAGACGCCCTCGCCGGGTTGAACGGCGAGGGCGTCGGGCCTGCGCTACTCACGCAGGCGGGGTTGATCAGATGGTGAAGGTCGTGTCGTCCGCGTAGGCGGTGAACTTGCCCTTCACGGTGCCGGCCTTCGAGGGCTTGGCACCGAGGCGCTTGAGGGCGCCGCTCAAGACGAGGTGCGCGCCCTTGCCGAGGGCGGCCCTCATGTCGGCGGCGGTGGCGCCTTTGGCGATCATGGAACGGACGGTGGCTTCGGCGATCTGCTGCTTGTCGGTGGACATGTGTCTCTCCTGCGGGTGGGGTGATCCGCCAACACCGGGCGGCGCGGTTATGTAAGCGCAAAGAGGATGGGTGTCAACGCTGCCAGGCAGAGAAACACCACATCCAGTAGTCGAAGGCCGTCGATGCGTTGGCGGCACGGATGCACGCCTCTGCGATCTCAGGAACAACATAGCCTTCGGGCTGGTAGGCGAGCATGTACTGCTCGGCTCGCACGGGGCAGGAGCCCGTCTGCGGCACGAGGTCGGAGTCGTCGAGCAGGAGCTCGACCTCTCGGGGGTAGTCACGGCAGAGCGCGACCACGCGGTTGGCGATCAGCCCCTCGGGGGTGAGCGGGGCGTCGATGGTGGCGGCGGTGTCGGCAGCGGCGGTGTCGTTGGAGGCGCCGCAGCAGGCGCCAAGAAGGGCCAGCAGGAGAGCGCAGGCCGATGGGATGGGGGACTCAAGAGCGCGCATGGGTGCCTCCAGGGCGGGAGCGCGCCGGAGGCCCGGTCGGCGCGCAGGGGGGTCGGCTACGGGCGCCCGAGGCGACTCAGTACATGATGCCGCCGTTGCACTCCTCCAGCTCCTCGGGATCGGAGGTGGCGCCGAAGGGGCTGGTGGAGATGCCGCACTCGACGGAGGCGGCGAGGAAGGCGAGGAAGGCGAGGACGGTGCTCATGTTCTGCTCCAGGTAGTAGGCGCCGAGGTCCCGGTCGGCGCTGAGGGGTAGGGCGCCGGGGCGCCTGAGAGTCTATCCTACTTCTTGGTGCGGTAGATGTTGAGGCCGAGCTTCACGCCCGGGTTCCCGGGGAGGTCGACGTTCCCCTGCGACGACGCGATGATGTCGGTCTTGCCGGAGCTCGACGGGGTCGTCGGCGCCGACAGGTCGACGGTGATGGTGAGGATGTTGCCGTCTACTTTCAGGGTCATGTTGTTCATGGTCTGTGGCTCCTCGACCAGCGTGTACGGCTGGCACTGAACTGGTAGTCTAAGTCTCCACGCATTAGTGAATCGGCTGCGCCGGTCTGCAGTCGCGCGTAGTACCCACTGCGGCATGTACCACTCGTCCG
>Ga0105098_10000828_pt1 | contig 10998 bp, 9 predicted proteins | sample PPLLak21cMay2015_FD_79137 | JGI IMG/M metagenome (GOLD analysis project Ga0105098, IMG submission 79137) | Freshwater sediment microbial communities from Prairie Pothole Lake near Jamestown, North Dakota, USA - PPLs Lake P7 Core (1) Depth... | ecosystem: Environmental > Aquatic > Freshwater >... | reverse complement strand
GCATCCTTGAGAAGATCTTTTATCACCACAGCCTCCTGGAGTGTTAAAGTGCCGCGTGTCAGATGATCTTGGGAAAATTCGCCGACTGAAGTGCAAATTTTCCGTTTAGGTTTCCACGCGGCACTCTGTTATCTTAAGGTTAAGGATACCCTAAAACGACAAAAAACGCTACACACAGGCAGATTGATGAGAGAAATTGAAGAAATGTGAGAGACTCTCATGCAGAAGAGTACTAAACATGTACCAGAGTCCCGACAGCCTGGCCCTTGATCGCAGCCACCAGTGCATCCGGGTCCCAGAGATTGAGAACCAGGATAGGCAAATTGTTCTCCATGCAGAGCGTGACGGCAGTGCTATCCATCACGGCAATCCGACGGTTCAGAAATTCCATATGGGTCATCTCTGTGAATTTTTTGGCAGAGGCGTTCTTTTTGGGATCAGAGTCGTAAATTCCATCTACTTTGGTGGCTTTGATCACCACGTCCGCGCCAATTTCCATCGCCCGCAAGGCGGCCGCGGTATCCGTCGAAAAATATGGATTGCCGGTCCCCGCCCCAAAGATGACGACGCGGCCCTTTTCGAGATGACGGATGGCGCGGCGCCGAATGTACGGCTCCGCAACGGCGCGCATTTCGACCGCGGAGAGGACGCGGGTAAAAACACCGGCCCGCTCGAGCGCATCCATCAACACCATGGAATTCATCACTGTCGCAAGCATACCCATGTAATCGGCGGTAGCACGATCCATGCCGCGCTCCAGTCCCTGCTTGCCGCGCCACAGGTTGCCGGCGCCGATCACCACCGCCACTTCCACGCCCAGGTCAAAGACTTCCTTGATCCGGATGGCAATGGCTTCAGCTTCATCTACATCGATGCCAAAACCCGATTTGGCAGCCAGTGCCTCACCACTGAGCTTGAGAAGAACCCGTTTATATTTTGTATCACTCATGATGCTCCTTTGCCCTCACCCCATCCCTTCGCGAAGCACCCCGCGGGCTCCCACCGAGAGAGGGTGCTCGAAGGGCAGGTGAGGGACTATAAAAAAATGACCAACCTTGTGGTTGGTCATTTCAATTTTAGTCAGTTAACCTTTCACCCAGTTCCCAGCGCTGGAATCGGCGGACGATGACATTCTCGCCAATGGCAGCCACGTTTTGAAGGATCAGCTTTTCAATCGTCATGGTTTCATCGCGGATGTAGGCCTGGCGGGAAAGGACAACTTCATCCTTGAACTTCTCGAGACGGCCCTCCACGATCTTCTCGGTGACGTTTTCGGGTTTACCTTCTTCTTTGGCGCGGACGCGGGCAATCCCCGCTTCATGCTCCAGCACCTCGGCGGGGATATCTTCCGCTTTGAGATAGCGCGGCGCCGAGGCAGCGATCTGTAATGCGATTTCATGAGCCAGTTGACGGAACTGGTCCGAGCGAGCCACAAAATCCGTCTCGCAGTTGACTTCCACCATCACGCCCACGCGTCCGCCGCCGTGGGAATACAACTCCACTACGCCCTGGGAGGCATCGCGGTCGGCACGTTTGGCTGCCGTCGCCATGCCTTTTTCGCGCAGCCAATCCACCGCCTTTTGAAAGTCACCATTTGCTTCCGTGAGCGCCTTGCGACAGTCTGAAATCCCAGCCCTGGTCGCAGCGCGCAACTCTTTGATCATCTCAGTCGTGATTTCCATCGATCGTATCCTTCTTTTGCTTCAAACGCTTATTCTTCAGTCTTGGTCTCTTCAGATTTATTCTCATCTGCCGCATCAGCAGCAGATGCTTTTTCCTGTGTTGTTTCGGCAGCAGGCGTCTCGGCAACATCAGCCGCAGGGCCGATTGTCTCTGTTTTTTCGACAGCCGGAGTCTCGGGGACATCTTCACGCGCGGCGCTCATTTTTGCCAATGTGGCTTCGCCGAGAAGGGCCTTATCTTCCACTTCTTCATCGACGTCGACCACTTTCGGGATCCTGCGAGCGGATTTGTCAGCTCTGGCTTGTGCTTCTGCATCAGGCTTCTCTTCTGCGCCTTCCTCATCCTTGCGCATGGCCTTGCCTTCGAGGACAGCATCCGCCACTTTGGCAACCAGCAGCTTGATCGCGCGGATCGCATCATCATTGGAAGGGATCACGTAATCGATGTTCAGCGGATTGCAATTTGTATCCACCAGCGCGACGATGGGCAGCTTGAGCAAATTGGCTTCATGCACCGCGGCTTCTTCACGACCGACATCGATGATGAACAGCAGGTCGGGGCGGCGCTTCATCGTGCGCGTGCCTGAAAGACGTGTGGTCAGACGTGTGATCTCACGACCGATCAGCAAACCTTCCTTCTTGGTTAGGCGGTCCAGCTCATTGTTATCGCGCATTTTCTCCAGGCGTTCGAGTTGCTGAATACGGGCATACATGGTGGACCAGTTGGTCAACATGCCGCCCATCCAGCGCTCGGTGACGTAGGGCATACCGCAGCGAGTTGCCTCTTCCGCGACGGTTTCCTGCGCCTGACGCTTGGTGCCAACGAACAAAACGGTCCCGCCGTTTGCCACCGCGTCCCGGATCACATTAAAGGCATTGTTCAACAGCTTGGAAGTCTGCTGCAAGTCAATAATATGAATACCGTTACGCTCAGTGAAGATGTACGGTTTCATGCGGGGGTCCCACTTGTTGGTGCGGTGTCCGAAGTGAACGCCGCTCTCAAGCAGGGCTTTCATAGAAATGACTGCCATTTATTTCTCCTAACTGGTACCGTTCTCCAACGCGCGGTGCAAAGACCGGCGGGGAACAGTATGAGTTTAGTGGGGATACGGCTCTGCGAGCCAGACCCACTCAGGGACGCTTATTGCCCGTCCCAGGCAAGATGTGTGGCGCTTGCGCGCCACGGCAAAAGTATATCACAGAAATCAGCCGGTTTTCTCGTCATCTGGAGCCTTCGACCAGGCAAAGAAACGGTCTTTCAGGTTCAGGATCGGTCTTTCCAGCAGGAAATAACTCAGGGTAGCCAGAAGGATTGTGGCAGATAAAGGGACGGCAACCTTTATCCAGTGTGCAACTTCACCCGGTATTCGTTCCTCGAACAAGCGCCACACAAACCAGATCAATGCCAGGTGGTATACGTACATACCATACGAAATCTTTCCAAGGTAACGCAGCCAGGGCATTTCAAGCAATCCGATCAAAAATTTCTCGTGGACCACGCAGTAGATCAGCACGGCAAAGAAATAGTTTAGCAGTGTATATGCCCAAATATACTCATATCCCGATTCTGAAGCCAACTCATATCCTAATGCCGAAAGCGGCCCGATACTGCCGGTGGTAATGTACGATACCGTGAACCCGATCGCCGGGACCAGGAATGCCAGGAATAACAGCTGCGCCCTGGGGCGCCAGATTGGATACCTTGATATATAGGCCCCAAACGCAAAGGCATCCAGGTGGCTGAGGGGAAATGAATAGACGACAAGTCCAACGGGCTCTCGATAAAACCACAAACTGCTCCCTGAGAGATACCACAAGTACATCAGGATTCGAAAAACCATCCCCAGGGCGATGAAGGAAATAAACAGCCTTTTCAAGTATTTTTGGGGCACAGACAGGAGCAGTAACGGCCAGACGATATAGAACTGTTCCTCCACCGCCAGGGACCAGAAGTGATCGAGAAACTGGGACGGCTCGAACCACGGAACCCGATAGAAAATATCATAGACATAAAAGACCGCATACCAAACCTGATCGAAGAAGATTTGCATGGGCCCCGATCGATAATCCGCCGATATCAGCCAGGAGGCCACGACAGCCATCAGCGCCAGGTAAAAGTAGTAGAGTGGAAAGATCCTCAGGAATCGCCTGCCATAGAATTTGGTGAAATATTTCCCCACCGGCAGCGCCTCTTTCATTTCCAGCAAAATACCGGTAATCAGGAAACCCGATAATACAAAAAAGAGTTGAACTCCCACCCAGCCAAACTTTACAAGGTCACTATGAGATGCGAAAACCAGTAAAATGGCGATCGCCCGCAAACCGTCCAAACCAGGGATCATTCAGGACTTTCCGCTACAGAAACTCTCCCCATTCTATCAAAAAAGAAAAGCCCCGAGTTTCCTCGAGGCAAATGCGCTAAATCACTGCCCCCTGGCCATATAATTGCTGTTTGACACTGACAACGCGTTTGCGCAAGTCTGTTTTGGTTTCGATCTCGCCGGCAATCTTTTCGATGGCATACATGACGGTCGTGTGGTCTCGTCCGCCAAGGACTTCTCCGATTTGGGGAAGGGAGGCATCCGTCTCTTTTCGCAGGAGATACATGGCTACCTGCCGGGGTTGGGCAATCTTATGTGAACGGTCCCGGCCGAGCAGCGCTTCGACGGTCGTCTGCCACTCTCTTGCCACCAGTTCGATGATCTTTTCAGGTTCCACATCGGTACGCTGGGGTAATAAATCGGCGAGCGCCACTTCAACGAGTTGAGGAGTTAAGGGAGTTCCGCTCAAGTCTGCAAAAGCCAGGATACGGTTCAAGGCGCCTTCCAGCTCACGGATATTGGACTGCACGCGCCGCGCGATACCCTCCAGGATCTCGTCCGGTACCTGGCGGCCCGTCCGTTCGGCCTTCGAACGCAGGATGGCGAGGCGGGTCTCGAGATCCGGCGGCTGGATGTCGGCGGTCAGGCCCCATTCGAAGCGGGAGCGCAAGCGCTCGTCCAACGTGACCAGGGACTTGGGCGGACGGTCCGAGGAGACGATGATCTGCTTATCCTGTCCATGCAGGGTGTTGAAGGTATGGAAGAATTCTTCCTGTGTGGATTCTTTCCCGGCAATGAACTGGATATCGTCAACCAGCAACACATCCGCGGAGCGGTATTTCTCGCGGAAAGCCTGGTTGGTATGGGAACGGATGGCATTGATCATGTCATTGGTGAATTCTTCCGAAGACACATATAAAACATTCAGCCCCTGGGCATGACAGGCATTCCCAATGGCATGCAGCAGGTGAGTTTTGCCAAGCCCCACGCCTCCATACAGGAAAAGCGGATTATAGGCACGCGCAGGCTTCTCTGCCACAGCCATACAAGCTGCGTGCGCAAGCCTGTTGCCCGAACCGACCACAAAGGTCTCGAAAAGGTAGCGCGTGTTCATATTCGAGCTGCGCGCAGGCTGGTCGTCTGCCGCGACCGGTTCCGGCTGCGCGGCGACCGCTTCCTCCCTGATCATCTCCAGATCGTTGCTGCTTACGATGAAATTGACTGCCACGCTGGCATTCATAATTCCAACAAGCAGGCGGCTGACAGTACTGGCGAGACGGCTCTCGAGCCAATCACGCGCATATGCATTGCGAACTCCAATGGTCAGCGTTCCATCCTGATAGGAAACCGGCCGGGTATCCCGCACCCAGGTATCGAAAGAGGCGCGTGGCATTTCCATTTGGAGTTGTCCGAGTACTGATTGCCATGCCTGCTCTGGGTTCATAGTCGCTCCATGGTAGTGAAATAAGGTACGTCGAATTAACCCGCCTTGTAGGCGGCTCATTCAATGTTATTTGGAATTTGTTTGAGATCTATTGGGACTTGCGATGGGTATCTTTCACCACATCCTCATCTCAGCGTGCACACATTCTAGCAGATATATGCTCAAAATAACAACACGTAAAGCCTACGCAAATTTTAAAACTTCTGTTTTTTTAAGGTCGCTCAACGTTAAAGATTCAACGCGCGAACAATCGATAATCCTGATTTTTATAGAACACACGTTTCAGCCAGTTACAACCCGGAGGCTTTCGCCTCCCCCACATATAGGGTTTTAACCCAGTACTTAACTTCAGACGCAAAATACAGGATTTCGTTCTTAAAGAACTGCGCGAGAGAAACGTCTGTTTCTTTATTTATGAGACTCAAGATTCTGTGATTCAATACGGAAGAATTATTGGATTCGATGATTTTATCCGCAGGACTGCTATGCTGGTCTGCGCGCGTGACGCGGAACCCATGCAAGCACTGTTGTACCCTCACCAATCACGGATGATATATCCACATCCCCACCTACAGAACGTGCACGTGTTTGCATGTTTGCAAGGCCATGTCCAATGGTGACACTCATTTTTTCCATCTCAAACCCTTTACCATTGTCATGGATCTCCATCAACACACGTTCCTCTGTTGACCAGAGCAAAATATCCACCTGGGTTGCCTTGGCATGCTTGGCAATATTTGCCAACGCCTCCTGACAGATATGAAATAACACCATCGAATGGGACTGAGGCAGTTCCTTGACTTCGTTATCCACCTCGGAAAGCTGTACTTTGGCAAGCGTATTGGCTCGAAACTCAGCAATCAGGCGATTTAGGCCGCTGACCAGGCCCTCACTGCCCATTTGACGAGGTCGTAAGTCCAGGATATATCCACGCAGGTCGCGTATGGATTGATTTAGACTCTCAATGGAGTGCGTCACGCGAACTTTTGCATCCTGAGGATCATCTTCAAAGGAATGCAAGGCGCTTTCCAGGGATAATCCTACTCCGTAAATGGACTGAATGATGCCGTCATGCAGATCCATGCCAATGCGTTCACGCTCTTCGAGCACAGCCAGACGGCGGGCGTTTTCATGCAAACGCGCATTTTGGATGGCTGCCGCGGCATACGCCGCCAGCATCTGGATGATCTTTTCATCGTCGGCGGTAAATTCAGGCGCGTCGACCTTGTCGGTCAGGTAGATTTGTCCCAGTTGGACGTTTGCCGTCCGAATGGGCACGCCCAGGAACGAAGTCATGTGCGGGTGGTGAGCCGGGAAACCGGAAGAACGCGGATGATCCTGGATGACAGGCACGCGCAGGGGGACTTCCGTATTCATCAATTCACCGATCAGCCCTCTTCCGATGGGCGGATGAGCCATGTGCTTGATCTCTTCATCGGTCATTCCCACTGTAATGAACTTTACCAGTTTCCCGCCTTCATCCAGTACCCCCAGCGCAGCATAACGTGCATCTACCTGTTCACAGGCAAGCTTGGCAATCCGTTCCAATAAATGGTCCACTGAGACATCTTTTACCAATTCCAGGCTGGCTTTGTGCAGGGCAATCAGTCTTTCTTGAAGCTGTTCGCGCGTTAATAGCATTCTATGACACCTCAGTACTATTATCTCATAAAATGTGATAGATTTTGGCAGAGAGCAGGCATACAATCATTTTTGTAAAGGTAACGCAATGACAAATTCCCGCATCTCCGGATTTTACAACCTCAGTCTCGAAGAACGCCGCCTCAGGCTTATGGAAGCTTCGCAGCTCGCGCCCGAAAACCTGGCTCCGTTCACTACGGGCGGACTCTCCGCTGAAGCCGCCGATCACATGGTCGAAAACGTCATCGGTTTGTTTAGTCTGCCGGTGGGGGTCGCGCTCAATTTCCAGGTCAATGGACGGGATGTGCTCGTCCCCATGGCGATCGAGGAGCCCTCCGTCGTTGCGGGGGCATCCTTCATGGCAAAGCTTGCCCGCCTCGGCGGCGGATTTACCGCCACGACGACAGATCCACTCATGATCGGACAGATGCAGGTCATTAATGTCGCCAACTTAGATGAGGCGAAGCTCAAGCTCTATGAGCATAAAGCAAAACTCCTCGCCGAAGTGGATGCGATTGATCCGGTCCTCCAAAAGTTCGGCGGCGGAGCGCGTGACCTCGAGGTTCGAGTATTCGAATATTCGCCGATCGGACCTTTCCTCGTCGTTCACCTCATCTATGACGTGCGGGATGCGATGGGCGCCAATGCGGTCAACACGGCCTGCGAACGGCTGGCACCGCGCGTGGAAGCCATCACGGGCGGAAAAGTCCATCTGCGCATCCTTTCAAATCTGGCAGATAGACGGATCGCCCGTGCCCGTTGTACGATTCCGGTCAAAGATTTGGGATTTGACGGTTTTTCGGGCGAAGAGGTGCGGGATGGCATCATCGCCGCCTACGCCTTCGCCGCCGCGGACCCCTATCGGGCCGCGACTCACAACAAGGGCATCATGAACGGCGTGGACGCGGTGGTCATCGCCACCGGCAACGACTGGCGCGCCATCGAAGCCGGCGCACATGCCTACGCGGCGCGTTCTGGCAAGTACACATCCCTCTCCACCTGGGGCAAAGATGCGGACGGGAACCTCGTCGGCACGCTCGAAATGCCCATGGCGGTGGGAATCGTCGGCGGCGCGACCAAAGTACATCCGGCGGCCCAGGCTGCGGTCAAGCTGATGGGCGTCAAGACCGCCAGCGAACTGGCGCAGATCATCGTCTCTGCCGGACTCGCTCAAAATATGGCGGCCCTGCGCGCCCTCGCCACCGAAGGCATCCAGCGCGGACACATGTCGCTACACGCAAGACAGGTTGCCGTTGCGGCGGGAGCGACGGGGGATTTGATCGAAAAGGTCGCCGCGCAGATGGTAGCGGAGAAAGTGGTGAGGATAGATAGAGCAGAAGAGATTTTGAAATTACTCGGCACGGGATAAATCCCTGCTTCAGTTCATGGAAGTCGGCTAAAGCCGACTCGCGAGCGTTTGTGGCGAGGTCAGCCCGGAGGGCTTCCAGGCACTGAGGCAGGACTTTAGTCCGCATCGAGCACGCATGGTTGACGTCAGTCTTTTGGGATGTGTAATCAGATAGGATTCGAAGCGCTTCAAGGATTTCGATGAAAACGAATATATTCAAACATTTTGCGAAAATGTTTCCAAAACAAGTGGACGTTGAACAGTATAGGAGCCAGCTACAAGAGTTTTGGTTTGAATACAAGAATTGGTGGTTCAGGCCTCTTGAGAATTTTCGAAAAGAATACCAGGAAAAGCATGGAAACATATTGGACAAAAATTATAGTGGAGCAGAAGATAAGTTCGAACGCGAATTAAGAAGCAAGGATGATTTGTTAGCCAGATTCTTTAAATTCATGGATGAGAATTATGTTGTATATATGAACGCAACGCCAAAGGAGCGCACAGAAATTAGAAACCTTGTTGGGAAACAGGGGGATTTGAATTATCACTACGAGGATTTAATAATGAAATATGTACGGAAATGGACAATTCAACAACTAAAATCGACTGGTGAAAAGGCATGGCTATTGCGCGGATTAGTAGGAATGTCAATTGAAAACAGCGGCATTGATTATCGAGATAGCTTAACGAGTTTAGCAGAACTATATGCGGTGGCAGAAGAAAAAGGTATTGACCCAAAAAACGATTTTCAAAAAATTGCGGATATTTCTAGTGATGAAACGCCTGCTGGTGGATCCACGCCCATGAAGAAATTAATGGCGGATATACATTCCTCAGCTATACTTCGTGAACAAAAGTCTCAAAGGAAATAAAAGTTAGGTATAACTTATGACAACTCCTCACACCCACTCCCCCACCCTCCTCAAACCTGTCAAGCCCGTTGGCATCGTCGGGTATGGCGCGTACGTGCCGCGTTTCCGGCTGCCCGCCAAGGAAGTCGCGCGCGTCTGGACGGAAGGCAAAGGCGGCCTCCCGATCAAGGAGAAAGCCGTCCCCGGCCTCGATGAAGACGTGATCACGATGTCCATCGAGGCGGCGCGCAACGCGATGAAACGCGCCCGGATCGATCCGACCGAACTGCGGGCAGTCTGGGTCGGGTCCGAGTCCCACCCGTATGCGGTCAAGCCGACCTCCACGCTGGTCGCGGAAGCGATCGGCGCGGTCCCCAACACGCAAGCCGCGGACTGGGAATTCGCCTGCAAAGCGGGCACCGAAGCAATGGTCGCTGCGATGGGCATCGTCGGTTCGGGCATGGGTCACTACGCCATGGCGATCGGCATGGATACTGCGCAGGGCAAGCCCGGCGACGCGCTCGAATACACCGCGGGCGCGGGCGGGGCTTCGTTCATCGTGGGTCCTGCGGAGGAATCGCTGGCGGTCATCAATTCTGCATATTCCTACGTTACGGACACACCCGATTTCTGGCGGCGCGAATATCAAAAGTATCCCGAGCATGGCATGCGCTTCACCGGCGAACCCGCCTACTTCAAGCACATCACCGAAGCCGGCACCCATTTGATGGAAGCCTCCGGCACCACCGCCAAGGATTACAAGTGGGCGGTCTTTCACCAGCCCAACACCAAGTTCCCGCAGCGGGTCGCGGGGCTGCTTGGCTTTTCGAAGGAACAGATCGAGCCGGGACTCCTCGTCTCTCTGATCGGCAACACCTACGCGGGCGCGGCGGTGATCGGCCTGACCGCGATCTTCGATCTGGCCCAGCCCGGGGACCGCATCCTGATGGTCTCCTTCGGGTCCGGAGCCGGCTCCGACGCCTTCGACATCACCGTCACCGACAAGGTGACTGAGCGCGCCGGCCTCGCACCGAAGACCCAGGAATACATCGCGCGCCGAACCGAGATCGATTACGCGACCTACGTGCGGTATCGCGGCAAGCTGGCAATGAAATAAAAATTTATCGTCATTGCGAGGGCGGTGCTATTCTGCCCGAAGCAATCTCCCTTACAGTAATAGGGATTGCTTCGTCGGGCTACGCCCTCCTCGCAATGACGGAGAAAATATCATGGCATTCTTTGACCTCCCTCTCGACGAACTCAAGACCTACTGCCCGGAACGCGATGAACCGGCAGACTTCGACTCCTTCTGGAAATCCACGCTGGATGAGGCGCGTGCCTTCCCGCTCAATGCGACCTTCGAACGCGTGGACTACGGTCTCGTCGCGCAGGAAACGTTCGACGTGACGTTTGCGGGCTTCGGCGGACAGCCCATCAAAGGCTGGCTGATCCTCCCTAAACAGCACTCCGGAAAACTTCCCTGCGTGGTCGAGTACATCGGCTACGGCGGCGGGCGCAACTTTCCCTTCGAGTGGCTGCTGTGGGCAAGCGCTGGCTATGCTCACTTCGTGATGGACACGCGCGGACAGGGCAGCGGCTGGTCTCCCGGTGATACACCTGATCTGTATGCCGAAGGCGGCAACCCATCCAGGCCCGGCAGCATGACACAGGGTGTGCTCGACCCGAAACATTACTTTTACCGCCGGGTTTT
>Ga0105098_10000826_pt1 | contig 11012 bp, 11 predicted proteins | sample PPLLak21cMay2015_FD_79137 | JGI IMG/M metagenome (GOLD analysis project Ga0105098, IMG submission 79137) | Freshwater sediment microbial communities from Prairie Pothole Lake near Jamestown, North Dakota, USA - PPLs Lake P7 Core (1) Depth... | ecosystem: Environmental > Aquatic > Freshwater >... | reverse complement strand
GGTCCTGGAGTACATACGCACCATCCGGGGATAGGGTCGGCGTCTCTTTGAATGCCGCCAAGCGGCAGAGCCTATGAGAAGGACTGCAAGGCATCCGGGGAACAAGCCATCGTGGAACGTCCGGCCGGCAAAGCCGGACGATGAAAGGCTCATAGCCGCCCTGCTCCGGGGACTGGGTTGGTTCGGCTTCATCAAAGACGAAGCTGCGACAAAGACCGAAACTCGCGTCAAGAAGCACCTCCGCCTGTGCATGGCTGATGACAGCCACTTCGTGCTGGTCGCCGAAGATGGCGAAGGCGCCGTTCTGGGATACGTGGCTGTTCACTGGCTCCCCTACCTGATGCTGCCGGGCCCAGAGGGTTATGTGTCGGAACTCTTCGTGGCTGAAGCCACCCGGGGCATGGGAGTGGGGACCAGGCTTCTGGAAGCGGTGAAGGACATGGCTGTGAGCCGAGGTTGCTCCCGGCTGATGCTTGTGAACCGCAAGACGCGCGAGTCCTATAAGCGGGGCTTCTACCGGAAGCTGGGCTGGGAGGAGCGTGAGGAATTCGCCAACTTCGTGCTGCATCTGCCACCGAAGAGCTAGTCACGGGGCTCCGTAGGACACGATATGGAAGAGAGACTGATTGCTCCGTGTGGAATGAACTGCGGAATATGCATGGCGTTCTTGAGAGAAAAGAACAGATGCCCCGGTTGCAGGGCGGCAGATACCAACAAAGCCATTACGGTTATCAGATGCAAAATCAAGAACTGCGAGACAATGCAAGAAGGTAGAGAAGAGTACTGTTCTGGATGTGATAGTCTTCCCTGCAAGAGCCTGAAGAATCTTGATAAGAGATACAGAACCAAATACAAGATGAGCATGGTCGAGAACCTGCGTCAGATCAAGGAAGATGGCATGGAGGCTTTCCTTGCCGGACAGCGGGCGAAGTATCGATGCCCCCGATGCGGAGGCGTCGTCTGCGTTCACAACGGCCGGTGCTATGATTGCGAGCGGTCACGAAGCTGAAACCGGCGGCGTCCGGACGTACGTACCGTCACTCCCCAAGCCCACGTTGCCCATGGGCTCCATGACGATACGGTTCTTGATCTTGATGGAGTTCACCTGAATAGGAGAGAACAAGTGGCTGTACGGGCAAAAACGGGTGGTCATTCTGCCATCTTCCAGGCGCCTCTCGTCGCGAAACCAAGTGCCCAGGTTGTCAACCACATCTCTTACGGTGTTCTGGTGGTCAGTAGTCATCCCGCCCTCCTCACACTCACCTGAACTTCAGGTGAGTTTCGTTACTCATCCTCCACTCTTGTGGACCACAACTACCGCCATTCCGGAGGGGCTCCATTCCTGGATCCCCAAGGGAGACTGGCGGCTCTACCCAGGCTTCTTCCCGAAAGCAAGGCTAATGGCATTGGCCAGGTCATCCGGCTTCTGCGATCCGATGAGCAGCTTCTGCCCATCGGACAATTCCAGCATGACCCCACGGTTGCCACTGACATTGTAAGCCTTGCTGCCACGCCCGTAGCGGATGCCCCAGCCTCCATAATCCCGGATCGGTCTGTATGTCTGCACTTCATACTTGGCCAGACTCTCGGTTGATATCCGGCGGAAGGACCAGTGAAACGGGAAGAAGCGGTAGTACAGGCCATCGCCGCGGACTTCCACTGTCAGGTTAGCCACCACGAAGAGAACTGGAAACGCCAGCCCGAATACGAAGGCTATGATCATTATCGCCGTGTCCGGGGCCGTGTTCTGGCCAAATGGCCTGTTCATGATGATCTGTTGCACGAAACTCCATACGGTGACTCCGAAGATGCCGGCGATCAGCAGCCACAGCCATGGCTGCCGGAAACGCTGCACTTCCCGGTAGAAGCAGAACCCTGTGCCGCTCACCACTGGTTCATCCTGTGTGCCAGCATGGCTGCCGGCAAGACGCGATGCAGCCATGCGGCCATCTTGCCTCGGACGTATTCTAGCACAAGGTAGGAGCGCCACGATCGAGAACTTATGGTACACTCTGGAGCGCACCCCTTGTCTTGTCGTGCATATATGCCTACGGAGGACTCTCATGGACGCGCTGGAAGCAATAAGGGACAGGCGCAGTATCAGAAGGTATCAGGGAAAGTACGTGCCTGAAGAGAAAGTGACGAAGGTGCTGGAGGCCGGGCGCTGGGACCCTTCCGCCCACAACTCTCAGTGCCGCAACTTCATCGTGGTCAGGAACGAGAATACCAGAAGAGAACTGGCGAAGATCGCCACCTACGGGAGCTTCCTGGCGGAGTCCCCGGTGGCTGTAGCTGTTGTCATTGACCCCTCCTCTTCCAACCACCCCATTGAAGACGGCGCCGCTGCTACTCAGAATATGCTTCTGGCTGCCCACTCCATCGGCCTGGGAAGCTGCTGGATAGGGGCCTACGGTTCCGGGTATGAGGCCAGGGCCAAGCTCATCCTGGGCATTCCTGACGATAAGAGGCTGCTGTCACTGATCTCCTTGGGGTACGCTGCCGAGGGCAGCGGCAGCACGAGGATTGAGTTGAGCAAGCTGGAGTGGTGGATGAGCCCCTCCGGGACTCCGTATTAATGAGGGAGGGGGAAGCGTCTGCGTCCCCCTACGTCTTGCGGAGATGACATGGCCTCACTGGTAGCCACCCCCTCCCTACTTGAGCTACGTGGTTCTCACCTCTATCAGATCCACCTCCCGTCTTCGCTCTCCCCAGCAACACAGCATTGTGCCCTTCCCGTCCCCGCTTGATTGGAGAGAGCGTGTGTGCTGCGCCTGCGCCATCGCTTCATTAGTGAAGCCTGATCGCGCTGCCATTTCAGCCCACACCGATACTTAGTCGTCCGACCTATATCAAATCCTTCGGTGGGCCCGGCCGGTCATCAGGGAACCGAGGTCTCGAAGCGCTTCCTGTCCCGCTTGCAGATGACCTGAATGACGCTGCGCGCCGAGAAGGCCGCGGATGGTATGCCGCCGGGAGGCGCCACCCATTGGCCGGCCATGTAGAACCGGTCCAGTCCGGGCAGGGTCTTCTTCATCTGGAGGGTCAGCTTGCCGGGAGTCGTCATCCAGCCTTCGAACGACCCTTGCCAATTGCCGGTATAGCGGTGGAAAGTGACCGGAGTGGCCACGTCCCACATCTCCACCTGAGAAGCGAATCCGGGCCAGCGCTTATCCAGCACCGCAATCACCTGTTGGGCCGTCTTCTCTTTCGCTGCCCGGTAGTGCTCCGGATTCTCCCGGAGCTTCTTCCAGTAGCCGTAGTCAGAACCGATCATGGATATCACCAGTGTCTTCCCCGCCGGAGCCAGGGAAGGGTCGTGGTTGTAGACGTGAACGTCGATCCTGTCGCGCAGCCGGCCTCCAATAGCCACCGGCTCAGCCAGAGGCATGTTGAAGCCGCTCATCGATAGAGGGACATCATTGAAGGATCGATTGACCCCCATCGCGACATACACCAAGGGAGGGAAGATGGCCAGCTTCTCGTAGTAGCCCCGAATCCTCTTGTCGACGTATTTGCCCTCCAGCATCTCGAAAATGGTGGCATATCCGTCCGCCGCTGAGATCACATAGTCGCCCCGGTGCTCGGTACCATCCTCCAGCCTGACGCCCACCGCCCGTTTGTTCTCGACAATCACCTTTGCCACTCTGGATTTGTACTGGATCTTGCCTCCCAGATCGAGGAATCGCTTCTCTATCGCGCGGGAGAATTCCAGAGACCCGCCCAGAGGATACCCCGATCTCTTCTGGTGGAATCCGGCCATGAACCCTATCAGCGGGAACATGGAGAACTCCGGCAGCCAAACCAGTGGAAAGACTTCCTTCAGAAAAGGACTCTTGAAGCGTCCGGCGAAATCCTGGATGCTCAGGCTGTCCCATTTCCGGAGCGTGCCCAGGAAAGGCAGCATCCTGAGAAGCATCTTCAGGCCGTCGAGCGGGCCGTACAGCTCCGGTGCCTTGTCGATGGGCATCTCGAAACGAAGGCATTTGTGCGCATCCTTGATGAAATCTCTGATGAGGGCCCCGTCCTCCGGCGACAGCTTCAGCATATGCTGTGCCAGGCGGTCCAAGTCACTGTAGAAAATGAACTCTTCGCCACGTCGCCCTTCAAGCCGGCTGAACGCGTCGAAATAGACCATTTGCCGCCCCTGTATTGCGCCCAGTTCCTCCCAGACCCTGTAGAAGCCGGGGCCGGGCTTCGAATCCGTCACCCAGTGGAGACAGCCATCTATGGTGTAACCCTTGCGTGTCCAGGACGTGCACAGCCCGCCGGGCTTGTCGTGCATCTCAAGTATCTCGGCATTGTAGCCATTCATGCGTGCGTAGCATCCTGCCGCGAGGCCGGCAATGCCGGCGCCGATGATGACGACTGACTTCTCTGCCATTGTTCCTCCTACCGTCAGCACTACGGAGGGCCTTTGACATCATTCTACACTACGGCTTAGTACGGGCATTGTGGACAAGAAAGCGCGACCCTTGTCTCATCACTCTCTTTCAACCCCCTGCCCCCCAATCTTGGGGGGAGGATAAGAAACGCAACTTCCGGCACGGTTGATCCCTAATAAGGGCACCACTGATTGCTTCGGCAAGACGTAGTGCGGATCAAGCGAAGCGGGCTTGACCCACTGGCGAAATGGCGGGTCACTTGACACCCAAAGATAGAGCAATCTCAAACGAAACCTGAGGGGCGTGAAGGCCAAGAAGGCGGAATCGCCGTCCGGATGCCGCTTGAAATAGCGCCCAGAACTGGCAAAGGTGGGGATCTCGAAGCCGCTGGAGTGCTAGGGCGGGCACTTGGCGCAGATGGACCGGAACAGAGTCGTGCTCAAGTAGCGGTCGCCGCGGTCAGGCAGTATGACAACGATAGTGCCACGCTCCATCTCTCTGGTCAAGTGCAGTGCCCCCGCCACCGCCGCCCCACTGGACATGCCCAGGAACAGCCCCTCCCGCGTTGCCAGAAGCCTGGTGGTCTCGAAGGCCTCTTCGTCCTCTACGGTCACCTTCTCATCCCAGACCTTGGGGTGGTATATCTTGGGCACGATGGACTCTTCCATGTTCTTCAGCCCCTGGATGGTGTGACCGACCGTGGGTTCTACGCCGACGATCAGGCACTTGGGCTTCTTTTCCTTCAGATACCTGCCGGTCCCCATCAGCGTGCCCGTGGTGCCCATGCCGGCCATGAAGACGTCGATCTCACCTTTGGTCTGGGCGAAGATCTCCGGGCCGGTGCTTTGATAGTGCGCCAGGGAATTGTTCTCGTTGTCGAACTGGTTGGGCATGTAGTACTTGTCCGGATCTTCCTCAAGCAAACGGTGGACTCCCCTGATGGCCCCGTCGGTGGCTTCCTTTGCCGGAGTAAGCACAATCTCAGCGCCCAGGGCAGTCAGGACGCGCTGTCTCTCCTGGCTGACGCATTCCGGCATGAACAGTTTCAACCGGTAGCCCTTGGCTGCGCCTATCGCGGCCAAGGCAATGCCCATGTTGCCTGAGGTGGCCTCGATGATTATCTTGTCTTTGGTGAGATCGCCGGATTCCTCCGCTTTGGTCAGCATGTAGTGGGCCGGGCGATCCTTGATCGATCCCGAAAGGTTGGCGCCTTCCAGCTTCCCCATAATCCTGACCTTGGGATTCCCGTTCAGGTTCTCCAAAGGCACCAGCGGCGTATTGCCTATCGCACAGGCGATGCCCAGACTCTGTTTCCTAGAGGCCCGGGCGCTCTCGGATTTCGCTGCAGCCCTAGCACGTACCATCAAGCACCTCAGTTCCAACAGCAGTTTACGACGCTGGGCTCGCCAAATCAAGCAGAAGGCATCCTGGCCTGGCATGGCACAGATTGTGCTTGACAGCCTGCGGAAAGTGAGAGTAGCCTCTAGTTTGGCTGTGACCAAGCGCGCCGGCAGACTCCTGGGCCGGCGAGGCTGATGAACCCGACGCAGAAGGACGGGCGAACTCAACCATGAACATCATCGTCTCTGGCTCTCTGGCTTATGACCGGATCATGGACTTCCCGGGCCACTTCGCGGATCACATTCTGCCGGAGAAGATTCACGTCTTGAATGTCTGTTTTCAGGTGAACGGGATGAAAGAGGTGATCGGGGGCACGGCGGGCAACATCGCCTATGCACTCCAGCTCATGGGCGAGAGCCCAGTGATCTCCGCCACCATTGGGCAGGACTACCAGAGGTATTTCCAGTGGCTGGCCAAGAACGGCATATCTACGGACCAAATCAGGATAGTTGAGGAAGAGTTCACGGCGGGGGCTTTCATTACCACCGACCGTGCCGACAATCAGATCACCGGCTTCAATCCAGGAGCCATGAAGTACCCGTCGTGTCTCGACTTCGACGCGCTGACCCCTGCAGAGACCATGATGATAATCGCCCCCGGCAACCTGGAGGATATGAAGAAGTATCCCCAGGAGTGCAAAGCCAGATGTATTCCCTACATCTTTGACCCCGGACAGTCGCTGCCCACGTGGAACCCGGGTGACCTCGTCCAGGCTATTGATGGGAGCATGATCCTCATTTCCAACGACTATGAACTGGACTTGATCATGAACATGACTGCGCTGACCAGGGACCGACTTCTGGAACGGACCCGGACCATAATCACCACGCTGGGAGAAATGGGGTCCCGAGTCTGCACTACCAGCGGAGAGACTGCCATACCGACAGTCAGACCCAGGCAGGTGGTCGATCCCACCGGAGCCGGCGATTCGTACCGGGCCGGTCTTATCACGGGATTGGCCCGGGGTCTGGACATCATGCAGTCTGCCTTGATGGGCAGTGTCTGCGCCTCGTTCGCGGTTGAGTGCTATGGCACTCAGGAGTATGCCTTCAGCCGGGACGAGTTCGAAGAAAGGCTGAACGGGCGCTCGCACTGATCGCAGGCGGAGCGGGCCTTCTGACTGGAGACGATCCTCATAGTCGTCCAACCCCTCATGTCCACATCGAACGCGAAGCCGTCTGCCCGATGCCTTTGGATTCGACAAATCGATGTGATAGCATAGTAGGCGGCAACGGTCCGGTGCCTGTCATGCAGCTCAAAGACAGTCGAGTCGAGAACAGGTCCCGTCTGTCCGATACGGAATACGCGCCTCATCCAGTCGGGGCACTCAGTATTGGAGCATCCCGAAGCGTTCGATCCTTCTTCGACATGCTGCTTCGCATCTTCCGGCACCTTCGAATGATCTGCTGATGGCCATATACTACGCATTCATATTCGCGGAACACACCCTCGCGCGTTTGCCGAAGAGGGTCGGCTACCTCATTGCGACGCTGGTCGGCGACATCATCTACCTGTTGTCTCCGCGGATAAGAGGCTCCATAGCCGGCAACGTCAGGCACGTCCTGGGACCAGAAGCGGATGAAGCCGCAGTGCGCCGGGTGGTGCGCGGAGTTCTGAGGACCGCTGCCAAGAACTACCTGGACCTGATCAGGATTCCACGCGTGAAGCCTGAAGAAATCATGAGAGAGGTCATTCCGCACGGCGTGCATCATCTGGTCGACGCAGTAGCCAGGGGCAAAGGCGTAATGCTGGTCACCGCGCATTTCGGTAGTTTCGACGTCGCCGTACAACTGCTGGCAGTGCACTCGGTACGGACTACCATCCTGGTCGAAGCTCTGGAACCGCAGCAGTTGCTGGACCACGTCGTCTCATTAAGGAGAAACAAGGGACTGAATATCATACCTGCCAGATCAGGCGCTCTTCAGGCCATGCTGCAGGCACTGCGCAAGGGTGAACTCGTGCTGCTTGCTTGTGATCGCGATGTCACCGGAGAGGCCCCCCAGGCGCTGTTCTTTGGTGAAGAGACGCGCCTTCCCGACATAGCAGTGAGAATCGCGTTGCGCACGGGAGCGTCCATCATCCCTGTGTTCAACCTGCGTCGGGACGACGGCCGGTATGATGTATATATTGAGCCGCCCATCGAAGTGGCGTCCAACGGGAGTGGCGCCGTGGCCGAATGTATGAATGAGGTCATCCGCGTTATGGAGAAGTACATCAAGAGCTGCCCCGAGCAATGGGCGGTGCTGGAGCCGGTCTGGCCTGAGACTCCTCATCAGCCGCAGGTGTAGGGATGTCATTGCCTGAGCCAAGCGCGCGCGCCAAGGCCGGACGTCCTGACGCGAAGTGGGCCATCCTCGCCGCCGTCATGCTGGGCAGCATCATGGGGCCCCTCGACGGGAGCATTGTCAACACCGTGCTCCCCGCCATGACGGAGCACTTCGAAACGGAGATATCCGTCGCGCAGTGGGTGCCCACCATTTACCTTCTGACCATCAGTTGTCTCATCCTCCTTTATGGGCGGCTGGGAGACATGATCGGCTACAGAACGGTCTACCTCTCCGGCCTCGCCGCCTTCACCCTGACGTCCGTTCTGTGCGGGGTCTCCCAGAGCATCTGGATGCTGATAGCATTCAGAGCATTGCAGGGTCTGGCGGCGGGCATGATGATGTCGGTCGGCTATGCCATTGTGACCATGGCCTTCCCGCCTCAGGAGAGAGGCAAAGCCATGGGCATCTACGCCATCAGTATCGCCGTGGGGCTGGGCCTCGGGCCGACTCTAGGCGGGTTGATCGCACAGAATCTGAGCTGGCGCTTTGTCTTCTTTGTCAACGTGCCCATCGGAATCACCGCGGTGTTCTGGGGCTATCGCATCATCCCGCGAAGCGTTCGGAAGGCCGGCCAGCGCCTCGACATCTGGGGAGCGGCCGCGGCCTTTGTCGCTCTGATCAGCATCCTCCTTTATGCCAACCAGGGCGAGGATTGGGGGTGGACGGCACCAGCATCAATCAGTCTCTTGGCTGTGGCCCTGGGGTCCGGCGCACTGTTCGTCTGGATCGAGAAGAGATCACCACAGCCGATGCTCAACCTGTCTCTGTTCGGCAGCCGCGTTTTCGCCTTTGCTAACCTGAGCGCCCTGCTCAACTTCATGGCCACGTATGCCGTGGTCTTTCTAACCCCCTTCTACCTCAGAATCGCTCTTCACTACGATGTCCTCAAGATAGGGCTGGTCATGGCTGCCTCGCCGGTGGCCACGCTGGTCGTGGCGCCTCTCAGCGGGGCCGTTTCCGACCGCATCGGCTCCAGGCCGCTGGCGTTCTGCGGCATGTGCCTTCAGGCCGCCGGGCTGGTCCTGCTCAGCCGCCTCCAGGTAGACTCCGACGCGCTTGATGTGGCGTGGCGGTTGGCCATCGCCGGCGCAGGAGCCGGCTTGTTTGGGAGCCCGAACAACAGCGCAGTCATGGGCAGCGTTCCTGTCGTTTTCCTTGGCATCGCCTCCGGGACACTCGCGGCCATGCGTAACGTGGGCATGGTGCTGGGAATAGCCGTCGCCGGTGCGGTCCTGTACAACTGCGCGCCGGTGACTCATTCCATGCAGCCGGGCACGTTCGGCGACGCGGAGGTACAGGAGTTTATCTGCGGTTTGCGGTGGGCTTACATCACGGGAGCCGGCATCGCGGGCGCCGCGGCGGTCACATCCCTGGTCGCCGGAGGCCGGAAACCGCCCTTGTCCGCCGCCCGGCCGGACGCTGCGTCCCGGTCAAACGGCAACGCTTGAGAGTCACCTTGGACAAGCTAGTCAGCAGCCCGATGTCCTGCACGAGCGAGGCGTTGGCTCTCTTTCATGCCAACATGCTATGATGGTTACGCACAGGACGGACAAAGGACTCTGAGGAGGAAAAGGCTGGTCAGATGGCAGAACGCACAATAGAGATCGGCGAGGCAGCAAGAATCCTTGGCATATCAACCGAAGCGGTCAGGAAGCGAATCAAGAGAGGCAGCCTTAAGGCGCAGAAGAAAGAAGACGGGCAGTGGCTGGTCATCCTGGACGAGTCCAGGATGGCGGCGGGCGTCCGGGGCAACGGCGGGAACGGCGGCCAGAGCGACGCTGCGGGCTTGGCCACCACCATGAACCTCGTCAGGTCGTCCGCGGCCATCGAGGAGGCTCTGAGGGACGAGGTCGATGTCCTCCGTGACGAGATTACTTTCCTCAGGGACGAAGTGGGTCGGCTGGAGACCATCATCGTCAGCTTGACTCAGAACATCAAGATGCTCGAGGCGCCGCGGGTGCAGCCACGGATGTCGTGGTGGCATCGTCTCAAGGCCAGGTTCATCGGCAAGTAACTGCGCAGCAAGGGGTGAAGTCGGCTAGTCTTGCTTCTTGCTGGGTTTCTTCGCAGTCCGGCGAGTCTTCTTGGGTTTGGCCAACTCCGGCGGGGGGTCATCTTCAGGATATACGACCATCCGGGGGCCCTCTTCGTGGTCCACGCAGTCTATCACCATACTGGTCTTCCTGAATAGCTTGGTCAGATCGGGCGTTGCCCTCAGGGGCACAGTATCCTCACTGCCTACCAGAGTGTCCCCCTTCTGCACCGGGCCGAGCCACAGACCGTATCCTTCGCCCTCAATGTCAATCCTAAGCACGTGCTTCTCGTCCGTGGCGTTGACAGCCTGAATGGCCCTCAATGTCTCCGCAGCACGCTTTGTGATCTTTACCAAGCCTGTCGCTTTCTTAGTCGTTCTTGCCACTCTTCAGTACTCCTCGTCCCGGCTCGGCAGTGCCAACACGCCGGCCGCCTTCACATCATCCGATCCGATTTCCCAGGGCCTTACTTGATCGCCTGACTAGAATTGTAGCACCCCAGCTTCCGGCTGGGCGAATGAGACTGCGATCCGAGAGGCGAAACCCCCTGCTGGGAGCCTGACAGTGCCTCTCCTGGATTCCCGCCTCCGCGGGAATGACAGCATGTTGGGCGTGCAAAGGGGCGAAGTCATTCGCCAGGGTCTGGAATCCGCATCCGCAACTCTCTGGGACGCCTCATTCTCAAAGAGAGTGAATGGGGGCAAGGGGGTTGAAAAACGCTGGTGAGACGCTCCTCGTCTCTTGACGAGAAGACACAGTGGCCCAGTGCTACAATGTCCCTCAATGAACCATCAGGTTGTGGTCGTAGGCGCCGGGGCCGGTGGCATGATGGCTGCCGGCCGGGCCGCGGAGATGGGCGCCAGTGTCCT